>WNGK01001179.1_pt1 | contig 53255 bp, 50 predicted proteins | sample 5400601 | NCBI WGS metagenome assembly WNGK01 (sample SAMN13153376, study PRJNA577476) | soil metagenome | isolation source: 60 cm soil or saprolite under Garry oak tree replicate 1 | place: USA:California | collected 2016-06-15 | reverse complement strand
AATACAAATCCGGTTGATCCGGATTTAAGCCTAGCGCTTCATCAAAGAGCTTCGCCGCCGAATCGAACTGGTTCACTTGGGCCTGAACGTTGGCAACGGCCCTCAAGGCCTCTCCGAGAAAGGCTTTGTACTCCGCGGCAGCATGCTCCTGATCGCCGCCGATCTCAAAAGTCCGCGCGGCCTCGAAGTGCTGTTGTAAAGAATCGGGCTTAGCTTGTCTCGCAGGAGATTTTTGTGGCGCACGAGAATTTTGCCCGCCACAAACGGGGACCAGGAAAAATGCTGTGAGGATTGCGATGCTAGGAAGACACGAACGGCTACGGGAACCCATGTGCGACAAGAATAAAGGGTGAGACCTGACCGAAGTCAAGCCTCACCCCGATTGGAAAAGCAGCTCAGAAAGTAAATTTCAGAGCATACTGAATTTCACGTGGCCCTTTGTCACGGGTAGCCTGACCAAAGTCTTTGACTTGCTCGGTAGCGCGGTCCCATGAAACCAGGTTCGTCACCCCGTTCGGACACCGAGTTGCGAAGGCGGCATCCCCGACGTTGTTCACACTACACGCGTAGCCGTCGGTTGCCAGCGTCCTCTTCAAGTTGTCACCCGCCTTGAACTGTACCTTGTTAAACAGGTTGTAAAACTCCATTCGGAACTGCAGACCGACCCTCTCGGTCAGCTTGAAGTTCTTGTAGACGGAAAAATCTGTGTTGGCGATCCCCGGCCCCCCGCATACCCCGACGGCGGAGTTTCCAAAAGTGCCCAATTGATAGTTGTCCATGGTCCACGCGTTTGGATTGAACCATTGGTATTTGGGACCGCCAGAGGCCCGGCACGATTGCCCGGGCACAATGTTGGGACGGTTACTGTCCTGGCCGGTCGCTGTCCCGGTCCAGCCCCCCGGAGCGCCGCTTACTGAGTTGCCGCTATATATCGTTGTAGAGGGACCGCTGGCGTAATCCAGAATCGTCGCCAGCTCCCAGCCTCCAAGCACGCCTCGCGTAAACCCGTTATACCCTTTAAATTCTGGCACGTTGTAAACGATGTTGGCCACGAAAGTGTGCGGTCGGTTGATCAGCGTCCCACCGTAATTCGAGTGAGGATTAGTCGGATCCAGCAATGTGGCGGCTTCACTCCCGCCACCGCTGTTTCTGATGTCTGTGTCGGCCAGCGATTTCGACCAGGTATAGGCGAACTGGGCATCCAATGCTTTCACTCGCGTGCGAAACAACGTCTGCAATGAGTGATAGTTCGAATTCCCCCGCCAAGAAGCTTCGTTGATGTGACCCCAGTCTCCAGCCCCAAACGGCCGAACAACGTTGTCGTTGTTGAGTGCAAAATTCAAACGTTGAGAGGGAGGAACAGGATTGGCATCGCTGTATCGAAGAACGTGGACGCCTCGATTGCCTACGTAAGCCAATTCTAGTTTGCTATCGCGATAACTTCCACCAACCCCCAACGAGAAGGGTGGATTGGTAGCGACGTTCAGGTAGTTACTCAAGCGCTCACGCTGGAAGAACTGGCCAATGCCAGCCCGAAAGGACATCTTGCCGTCGCCTCTGGGATCCCAGGCAATGCCAACGCGCGGCGCGATGGAATGGTTGTCATTCTCCTTGAGAGAGCGGTTGGGACCCACGATCCCCCCAAGGAAGCCCGCAGCCTGGCAGAAGTTAGTTCCCGGAACCTGCCAGAGACCGTTACAGGGATCCGAGCCCAAAGCTGGATCATAGGCGCTGGCCTGGAAGTTCGAAATTTTATCCTTGGCGGCGAAAGGCTCCCGCAGGAAAGACCAGCGAAAACCGTACTCCAGAGTCAGATTGCGGCGGACTTTCCAGGTGTCCCCGAAATACCACTCATAGTCATGCCACCGGGTCTCGGTGAAGGGATTGGTCTTTGTTTCATCCCACCCCCACTCGACTTGGTTCCAGAGCGCATTGAAAGCTCCATTCGTACTGTCTAGACCGGCGGCACCCCAAAACTCGCCAACGTCCGCATCGGATGGACCGACAAGCTCATTCTTCTGGTTGTTGCTGGCGAGGAAACCGACCTTGAAGGTGTGCACACCAACGACCTTCGAGTAGTCGTCCTTCAAGATGTAAAGCTGCTCGTTGTTATGCCACGGAGCTTGGGTCCAGAGGGTGTCCGAATTCGCGCCGTTTCCAAGACCACCCCAGAAAGTCGGGTAACCGCTCTGGAGGCCGTCGTGCTTACCAGATATTGGGAAATAAAGAGTAGGCGCTAAGGCTGCCGTAATCGAATCATTCAAACCAGGGTTGGTTCCGGAACGATTTGCCAAAATCCGATTGGCAGCATAAGAGATCTGGAAGTCGTTCACCGCAGTGCTGCCGAACAGCTTAGTCACCTTTATAGTCGCCTGATATCCGGGCTGGATCCAGCTTGATTCGACGGATGGATAGATATCATCACCCCAGAAGGCAGCCGGCACCAAAGGAAAGGGTTGCGACCAGTGGTCCTGGGTGTAGCGGCCAAACACAGTCCAGGTCTTGCCTAACTTATAGTCCATGCGTATGTTTTCCTGCCGCCAGAAGATCGGAGCAGTTAATGACTCAGCCCAGTTATTGCAGTTCACAGGATTCGCTACGTTGGGATCAGGAAAAAGCTGGAGCAGTAACGAGCCGACGTTGGACGTTCCCGCTCCTGAATGGCCAGGATGATTGTTAATATCGGCGATGCTCATGAAACGGTTGGTGAGAGGATTTGAGTCGTTGGGGTCCGTGGGAACGTTCTCGCAACCGCCTGATCGAAGATTGCTGAAGTCTCCAGCTTTCTCGGCCACAGTCGGTACATTGGCAGCTCGAGCTACACCGCGCAGCTCGCGGTTCCACTCCTGTGACCAGAAGAAAAAGAGCTTGTCCCTCACGATCGGACCACCGATGTTATAGCCCCAATCATTGCGGCGCAGGACGTCCTTCTTAATGCCGTTCAGATTATTGAAGTAATCGGCGGCATTCAGCACGTCGTTGCGGCCAAAGTAAAATGCGCCGCCGTGGAATTGATTGGTACCGCCCTTGGTCACAATGTTGATAATCGCGCCCATCGCCTGGCCAAATTCAGGCGGATAACTATTTCGCAGGATCTTGAATTCCTGGATCGCGTCAATCGAGGGGTACACAAGAATGGTGCGGTTCGATCCAATATCGTTATTATTTACGCCGTCCACCAGGAACAGGTTGCCGGTGGTGTTATTCCCGTTGACGGAAAAATCCACGCCAGCCATCAGGCCTTTGTTCTTGGAGTCGAAGGTCGAATCAGGAGAGACGCCAGGCATCAGCTGAGTCAACTGCACAAAGCTGCGGCCATTCAAGGGCAGCTCACGCACTTGATTCCCTTCGATCACGTTGCCCACCGATCCGGTCGACGTTTCCACCTGGACGGCATTGGCTTCTACCGTGACTTGTTCGCTCACATTTCCCATTTGCAGCGCCACATTCACCATTGCGGTCGAGGCGACGTGTAGGTCGACACCTTTGCTAACGGCTTCCTTGAAGTTCCCTTTTTTCACCGTCACGTCATACGTTCCGACCTCGAGATCATTGGCGACGTACTCGCCCTCAGCATTGGTCGTCACGACACGTGCTTCACCCGTGCCCCGGTTCACGATCGTCACTTCAGCGCCTGGCACCTGGGCTCCAGACGGATCAGTGACCACGCCCCGTATTGTTCCCGAAACTTTTTGCGCAGCCAGCGGAAGAGAGACAGAGACCAAGCAGAAGACGACGAGCAGGAACCACAGGGCTCTACGCATTTTCAGCCTCCGGCCTAACAAGAACGATTTTGTTGTGGCACAATAGCGTCCTAATAACCCACAATGGAGACATATTAAGCGGCAAGGTCATAACATTTGTCAACCGCAAAATTTCTGGGGTGTTTCTCCTTCGATTCGGGGGCTCGCCAGGACGCCGTGTAAGATGGCTGGCTTAACTGGCCATCGATGAAGGACGAAGGGAATTCAGCAAGATGAAGCCAGGCAAAGAGAGCCGCCAGAGAGCCGAGCGGCCAATCACTCTGAAGGCCGTCGCTCAGCATGTCAAACTATCTCCAGGCACGGTTTCCGCCGTCGTCAACGACTCCCCAGCGGCGAAACACATCCCGGCGCACACCAAGGACCGCGTCCTCGCTGCCGTCCGCGAACTCAACTACCAGCCCAACTTTTTTGCCCGTACTCTGAGAAAGAAACGCACCTACACCATCGGAATTATTGCCCACGAAATTGGCGACGCTTACAGCTCCCCGGTCATTGCAGGAGTGGAGAATTTCCTTCGCGCCCAAAACTATTTTTTTCTTACTGGAATCCACCGTCACGATCCTCAATTGCTGGAGAGCTACACTTCTATCTTGCTGCAACGCGGCGTGGAAGGTTTCATAACCATCGATCTCAACTTGCCCCACCGACTGGCCCTGCCCACGGTCGCTCTTGCCGGTCACCGCCACCATCCGGGGGTGACTAACATCGTCCTGGACCATCGCAAAGCTGCCTGGATCGCATTGCGCCATCTTTCCGACCTCGGGCACCGGCGGATCGCTTTCATGCGCGGTCATCCTTCCAGCTCCGATTCAGTCCACCGCTGGGAATCCATCCGCGAAGTCGCCCAGGAATTCAGCATCCAGATTGATCCCCAATTGACGGTCCAGATTGAATCTCAGGAGTCTTCCCCGGAATTGGGATATCCCTATATTAAGAAGTTGCTGGCGAGAAACCAGCCTTTTACCGCGCTCTTTGCTTACAACGATATCTCCGCCATCGGCGCCATTCGCGCTCTCCGCGAGGCCGGCCTGCAGGTGCCCCGAGACGTCTCAGTGGTCGGCTTCGACGATATCGAGGGAGCTGCTTTCCATAACCCAAGCCTCACCACCGTTCGCCAACCATTGCGACAGATGGGAGAAGTCGCCGCAAGAACACTTCTAGCCAGGATTGAGGATACTGAAGAGGATACTGAAGAGTATCCCGATGAAATCGCTATTCAACCCGAGCTGGTCGTCAGAGAATCCAGCGCTCAAGCCCCAACGTCGAGCAGTTCAGAACGCCAGTAAGCACAGTGAGAGTCAACTTGGTTCAGCGGACAAAGTATTTTTTCGTAAACTCCGCGTGAACCCTGATGCTCGAGCCGCCATCCAAGGGTCAAATGTCGCTGCATCCGGCCAAATTGCAGAAACCCCTACGCAAGTTGCGTAAGATGCTGAACAAGATTCCGAGAAAACCTGCTCCGGAACAGGTGCACGACCTTCGAACTCTTATTCGACGCATCGAAGCCATGTTCCGGGCGCCGATGATCGAATCCAAACGCAACCAAAAGAGGCTTCTCAAGGCGCTGAAGCCAGTGCGCAAAAAGGCTGGCAAGGTGCGGGATATGGATGTGCTGACGGGCTTCGCATCGAAGCTGCGCCCGGATGGCGATGAGGAGTGCCTGGTGGAATTACTCGAATACCTGGGAGCGGAACGCTATAAACAGGCGCGTAAGCTTCACAGAGAAGTTCAATGGAATCGCAAAGCAATAGGGTCCCGTCTCAAACGGTCCTCAGAGTACATTGAGAAAGTGCTTGCTCACTCTCAGCAGCATTCGGAAAAAGAGACGGAGTGGCCCATCGATGCGATGTCACTAGCATTGCAGCTCTCAAACGAGCTCGCCAGTTGGCCGCGTTTGGATGCCGGCAATTTGCATCCCTTCCGTTTGAAGGTCAAGGAGCTGCGCTACGGACTCCAGCTAGCCAAGAATCCCGACGCTGATTTTATTGAAAGCTTAGGTGAAGTTAAGGATGCCATCGGTGAGTGGCATGATTGGGAGGAGTTTAGCGGAATCGCCGGAAAAGTGCTGGATCATGGGCCAGGACGCAATCTGATCAGGTTGATCCGCTCGACGGCAAAAGAAAAGTTTGACCACGCACTATCAATCACGAACCGGATGCGACAGAAATACCTAGATCAACAAGGCCGCAACCGGAGGCGAAATTTGTGGCGTCCCGTGGCCCCGGTCCCGAAACCACCCGTGATTGCCGCTGCGTCTTCCCTGCTTGCAGCGTGATTATGAGGTGAACGTGGAGGGCACCGGAAGGCTGAAGCTGTCTTTTACCAGAATGTCACACAGTTTTAACCCACTATTCATCTCTCATTAACCAAGGTCCCGCACTGGCGAACTAAGCTTCCCGGTTAATCCACCAGGAGGCCTTCCAGTGTCCATTCCTCGCTTTATCTCAGTCGCCGCAGTCGCGTTTGCCGTTGCGATTATTTCACTCGCTTCTGCGGCCCAATCCACCTCGAACATTAAACATGTATTGTTGATCAGCGTTGACGGATTACACGCGCTCGACCTGGCACGATTCGTGGACAGCCATCCCACGTCCGCGTTAGCGGAACTTTCGCACCACGGAACTACATATACCAATGCCCGCACTCCAGCGCACACCGACTCTTTCCCCGGATTGTTGGCACTGGTTACCGGCGGTTCGCCAGTCAGCCACGGGATTTTTTATGACGTCAGTTTCGATCGCACAATCTTCGATCCCACAAATACAGCGTGCTCGGGCGCGCCCGGGAACATTATGATTTTTGATGAGAGCATTGACCTCTATAACGCGGCCAACGTCTCACTCGATGTGATCGATCCCACCAAGCTGCCTCGCCGGCTGGTAAATGGCAAATGTGTGCCGCTGTATCCTCACTCCGCACTCCGAACCAACACCATCTTTGAAGCTGTGAAGGCGGCGGGCGGCCATACTGCGTGGGCAGACAAGCATCCCGCTTATGATCTGGTAAATGGTCCGTCGGGTAAGGGTGTGGACGACCTCTTTACGCCGGAGATCACCAACGTCAACGGATTCGATGCGACCGTGAGCGTTGTTTGTACCGTTGAGAATGACCAGAAGAAGGTCCGGGGAATCATTAATGAGATTCACGGCTTGAAGCACGATGGAACTCCCGGCCCAGGAATTCCCGCACTCTTTGGTATGAATTTTCAGGCCGTCAGCGTGGGACAGAAGTTGGCTCACGACAATGCCGATCCGAGCTGCAACCCGAGCGTCGGAAACGCGTTGCGCGGACATGCCGGTGGCTACCTCGATGGCTCAGGAAAACCAACCGATGTCCTTGCTTATGGGCTGCAACAAACCGATGAAGCCCTGGGCCAGATGATTCAGGCTCTGAAAAGCCAAGGTATCTATGACTCCACCCTGATCGTCGTGACTGCCAAGCATGGCCAGTCGCCGATCAACCCGGTGAAGGTCAACAAGCCCGGTCACTTTGCGAATCTGGTTGCCGGGTTGTCCGATGGCACAACGAATCCAGCCGCGATTGCAATCACTGACGCGGCCAATTGCGCCACCGGGCCGTGCGGGTTAGTCCAGGACGACGATGTCGCGCTCATATGGTTACAGAATCAGAATCAGGCGAATGCGGTTGCGGCATACCTCAATGCCAATGCGAACACGCTCTTCATTGATGAAGTGTTGGCGGGACCTGAGCTCACGCTGAAGTTTAATGATCCGAAGAAGGACAGCCGCACGCCCGACATAATGGTGCAGCCCATCTACGGAACGATTTATACAGGCTCTCAAAAAAAGAATGCCGAGCACGGCGGTTTCAGCTTTGGCGACACCAACGTGGGCTTGATCGTCTCCAATCCCGGGCTGCCTGCACATGTGCTGAAAACACCTGTCGCAACATCGCAGGTGGCGCCGACCATTCTGAAGGCATTAGGAGTAGATCCGAACACGCTCAAATCGGTGCAGAAAGAAAAGACCGAACTACTGCCTGACCTTCCCTTCTGAGCTAAATCGCTAACCGCTGAGCAGGACAACTTGCCGGGGGCAAAGGCTCCCCGCTTCTTAAGCAGGTTGGTCGATGGTTCCCTTAAGCATGCTGGGAAAACGCGTTTTCGTGTGCTACAGCAGCTACATTGCCTGATTAAACGGGATCGGAGCAGCAGACATTTCTAACACTGGATTTATGTTGAGTACGGGGCTGAAGGTAGCCTGGTTGGTGCCTCAAGCGGCACGAGATTCCTCCTTCGTTTGATCGGCGTCCAGCTTGATTTGAAGAGATTTCTTCAGGCTGTCCAGCCGTTCTTGCTCTGTTTTTCGTTCACGGCGTAGCTCCTGCATCCTTGCGGCGTGCTGTTTCCGGAACAAAGACTGGTAGCCTTCTTGTTCGTGACGATCCATGATCCCTCCGGGCGAGGATTAAAGTCTAGCTTCAGTTTGTCGCCTGAGCAAGCGGCGTTTTCCACAGGGAATCACGTTGCTATCCAGTTCATTAAAATCCGTCAAATCAGGAGCGGGGCTTCTTTCCCTCGCTTCTCGACGGTATGTTTTGGGGGTGGCTGCCCGGATAGTTGTCGATTTCGATGACTTGAACTGGCGATCGAACCGTCTCCGTGTCGTTGCGCCGGCCTGCACGCTGTTTTGCAGTCTTGACAGGAACCTGTACAAGACCTTGATTGAAATGCGGCACTCGGTCAAGGCTCAAGACCTGACCTAGATATGCCTTGACCGCAAGGTCTATGGCAGTGGAAGGCCGCAGGCTGGGGCGGGCCTGAATGTATTTCACGAACGACGCTCTCGCCACTGGATCAGCTGTCAGCTGAACATTCTCGAATTGCACTTTTTGCAGTGCATCTTTTAGTGTCCCATCAGGCGTGGGTTCGCGCAATTGCTGGATGCGTGCTATAGCGAGCTCGACAACACGAGCAAGTTCTGCCCCGACCTCAGGCTTGCGGTCCTCCTGTAAACGTCTCTTTGCCCTTTGAGCAGAAAACCACGTCGGATTTCGATTGGACTCTTGCGGTGGGCCCAGCCGTAAAACCTCACAAAGATGAGCATTGACCACGAGCTCTCTCTTGGGCGATCTAGAGGAACCTCGGATGTCGGCACGCTTGCGACGGGTGTAATGGGTGAACGAAGATTCTTCCATGCGGCCATGAACTCCGGCTTCTTCGAAGGCTTCGAGGGCAGCCGCTTGAGCGTGCGTCAAACCTGGCTCGATCCCGCCCTTGGGGAAAGTCCAGCGTCCGCCCCGAGTCTGAACCAAAAGGAATTCGATGCCGCTTCTGCGGATCCGGTAGCAAACAGCAGCGACCTGTTCGCATCCATGCCGTTTGGATATTTTTGGCGGCGGAAAAAAGGTAGCGATCCGGACCCGCGGCCGGACGGTAGTCAAACCTGATTTCTCAGGACTCATAACAGCAGAGTGCACGATGCGGTGAGCTTCGCCTAGAGCACAGTTAGATTCTCCGATCGTGCCCCTTGCAGTATTGCTTCCTCGCGATTGCGTGCCGAAATTTTGAACTCAAGCTCGCAGGAATCTCCATACATACTTGCGCCCGGCCGATGCGTGGAGACAGTATTTCCTTTCCACGCAACTCGCCGCGGCCAGGAAGGAACCTTTGGAAAATTTGTATTGTCTTCGTTGCAACCGGGAGCTCGAGGCAGGACACAAATCCGTTGCGGTGTACATGTTCGCACAAACTGTTGGGATAAGGCCGCGGCAAAAATCGTCGGCGCAGCGAATCTGTTTCTGCTCCCAGTGCTCCGTGTCCTTGGCGATGGGCCCTCCACCCGAAGGCGCCCTCAACATCGCTGCCTGGCAGATGATCCGCGACCTGGTCAGCTCCGATCCAGCCCTGAACCAGGCTGCTTGGGAAACTTTGCGCGGAGTTGAAGGCCTGTTGGCGGCCACCGGAACGGATGACCGGCCAGCTAGAGGGTACGTTGAGTTTTGACAGCAATTGCAATCAAAGCTGAAGCGAACCCTGAGTCCCTAGAGATCGCAAAAGCCTCACGGACGTGTTCAACAACAGAGTTCTAACGGAAAGAGATAAGTAACCATGCACTTTCTGAGGATGAGCGCCCCTTCGCCGGTCGCCCCACAAGAGCGGCAATTTGGCATTGGGCACTGGATGGAGCGTGTACTGGAGGAGTGCGACAAAGCGGGTCGCAATTTTGCTGCCGATCCCGTCCACGATCTTCGGGTAGCGCTGCGGAGGTGCCGCTCCCTGGCTGACGGCATGCGGTTCATCGATCCCGACCCTGGGTGGAAGAGAATGCGCCGCGCCGGGAAACCGTTGTTCAGCGGTCTGGGCGAGCTGCGCGACACTCAAGTGCTGCAAGAGTGGGTGGAACGACTCGCATCCAAGGATGATCCCACCGCGAGCGAGCTGATTGCGTTTGCCTCGCGAGAAGAGGTGCGCCTTAAAGTCGCGGCGTCGTTCGCCCTGCATAAATTCGACCGAAAACAATGGAGTGATTGGATCAACCATTTATCCACGCGAGCGAGCCGTATGCAGCCGGGTGGCCTGGTTTTCCAGCATCTCGCGCTGGAGTGCTGGGAGCAAGCGCGCCAGCTCCACCGCCTGGTCCTGCGGAACCGTACGAAAACCAGTTACCATCGGCTTCGCATCGGCCTTAAACGATTCCGCTATACCGTAGAAAATTTTCTACCTACCCTCCACGCGCGCTGGGGAGAAGACCTTAAAGAGCTGCAAGACTTTTTAGGTGAAATCCATGACTTGGATCTGCTCTGGGCGACAGCCGTCAGACTAAAGGTCTTTCGCGACCAGCCGACCCTGGAGCACTGGCACATCGTAATTGATCAGGAGCGAAAAACGCGGGTGGACGCTTATCGGGGACGGATGCTGGGCGAAAGCTCGTTGTGGAACACATGGAGGATGGAGTTGCCGGCGGAGCCAAATGTTGGCGCTTTGGCGCGGATGGAAGGCTGGGCGAGAGCTCTCGACCCTCAACCTCGACATGCGCGACACGTGGCCACTCTAGCGATGGAACTGTACGACGGATTGTGTGCCAGTGGGCTTCTGAGCCCTGGACTTAAGAACGGACGAGAGACTCTGCGCACTGCCGCATTAATGCACGAAATTGGCCGCAGCAAAACAAAAGCAAACTGCCACAAGGCATCGTCCGGCCTCATTCGCAAGCTAAGAGTACCGCTTGGCTGGAGCGCCGAGGATCTAGCCACCGCCGCACTTCTCGTGCGGCATCACCGCGGGCGCGTCCCCTCCGCGCGGCCAGCCCTGCAGCGGCTTTCTCCTGAACAGCGCGATTTTGTGATCGCCTGTGCCGGCATTTTGCGTCTGGCGGATGCCATGGACTGTGGCCGTAAGGAGGAGGTGCACAAGCTCACGGTCCATAATCGCGGCGCCTATTTGGAGATAGCGGCTTTGGGCTATCAGAGCGAAGGGCGTCTGGCTGAAAAAATTGCTCGCGCCAGATATCCTTTGGAAAAATTCCTAAACCGTCCGGTGCTCGTCCGTGCCACCCAGTAACTGCGGATCTTCAGATCAAGGTCCTGTCAATCGCAATGAGTTCTGCGCCTATATGCGTGGCTAAGGCTGCTAAGAAACGCGTACCCATTCAGCTGATGGATGCAGGCATTTTGAATCTGCTCTAATATCTTTCGCATGTCCGGCTTCAGCCCGGGTGCGGCCACTCTTCCCGCATCGCACACAATCCGGCCGACTTGGTGGTCGGGCGACGTGGCCATTCTGGTTTATTTGGCGACGGCAACTGTCATCGTTCACGTCTTGACTGGCGGCCAGTATGGATTTCACCGCGACGAACTGGCGACGCTTGAAGATGCGCGGCACTTGGCCTGGGGCTACGTGGCGTATCCACCGGTCACTCCATTCTTCGGAAGGCTTTCGCTGGTGCTTTTCGGAACATCGCTCGCAGGCTTTCGCTTTTTCGCAGCAGTAGCCGAAGCGCTAGCAGTTGTGCTGACGGGCTTAATGGCTCGCGAGTTGGGTGGAACCCGCTGGGCGCAATTGGTCGCAGCCACGGCTGCCATACCATTCTGCTTGGTTGGTGGCGGGCTGATGCAATATGTCTCCTTCGATTATCTAGGTTGGGTGCTGACCGCGTATTTCACTCTTCGCCTACTCAAATCGGATGATCCACGCTGGTGGATTACAATCGGCAGCTCGATTGGTTTCGGTATGTTGTCGAAGTACAGCATGCCGTTTTTGGTCGCTGGTCTGTTCGTGGGAGTTCTGGCGGCAGATGTGCGCCGACATTTGAAAAGTAAAAGGCTGTGGTATGGCGTTGCGCTCTCGCTGCTGATCTTCCTCCCAAACCTGATCTGGCAGGCCCAGCACAACTTCATATCGATCGATTTTCTGCAGCATATCCACGCCCGAGATGTCCGCCAGGGCAGGGCCGACGGATTTCTTCCCGGCCAGCTGAAGCTGACCCTTCTGGCAGCCCCGCTGTGGATCGCTGGTCTGTACTTCTATTTGTTTTCCGCAAAGGGCAAGCCTTACAGAACTCTAGGTTGGATGTACGTCGTACCGCTACTGATATTCGTCATTGCCAAGGGCCGGGACTACTATCTCGCGCCCGCCTACCCTATGCTTTACGCGTCGGGAAGCGTCTTATTGGAGCGTTGGATGCAAACGTTGCGGTCATCAATCGCAGCCATCCTGCAACGTTTGGTGTGGGCTGCTCTGGTCGTGGATATCGCAATTGCGGCGGCGCTCACGCTGCCGCTGGCGCCGATCAAGTCAGCCTGGTTCAAAGTGTCGAATGAAGTCAATGGCGACTTTCGCGAGGAGATCGGCTGGCCGGACTTGGTCGAAACCGTGGCTCACATTCGCGACTCGCTGCCTGCAGAAGGCCGCGCCCACATGGGTATCCTCACCACGAATTATGGAGAGGCCGGAGCCGTAAATCTTTACGGACCTCAATACGGATTGCCACGCGCCATCAGTGGCGTGAATTCCTTCTGGGAGAAGGGCTACGGCGACCCGCCGCCTGAGGTCGTGATTGTTCTTGGCATGTCGCGCGAGTCTGTGGACAAGAAATTCGCAGCTTGCCAACTGATGGCGCATTCATGGAACCGCTTCCAGGTGCAAAACGAGGAAACAGTTGAACATCCCGATATTTTCGTTTGCCGCGGGCTGCTCCAGAGTTGGCCTGACTTCTGGAAGCAGTTTCGGCATTTCGGTTAGCGATTGAAATTGGAAACCAGAGACTGGAAACTATCACCCCATGCCGTTTACGCTGACACTTAGTGGAAGAGTCGCACTTATCACCGGTGGGTCACGAGGAATTGGTGCGGCTACCGTGCGGATGTTCGTTGCCGCGGGAGCGAAGGTTCTTTTCAGTTACGAGAAATCCGCCATAGCCGCCGCGGGACTGGCCAAAGAACTTGGAGAGGCCAATTGCGCTGCTGCGGCCTGCAATCTTTCCGGCACGGACACTGCACAGCAACTAGTGAACGCCACTATCAAACGCTTCGGACGTGTAGATATTCTCATCGCCAATCATGGGGTCTGGCCGCCGCAAGATGCGCCTATTGAAAAGATGTCCGAAGCCCAATGGCGGAATACCATCGCGATCAATCTGGATAGCGTTTTCGCTCTGATCAAACATTCCGTCGCGCAGATGAAAAGACAGACCAAGTCCAGCCATGCCGCTGGCCACATCGTGCTCGTCAGCTCCACCGCCGGACAACGCGGAGAAGCATTTCATGCGGACTACGCAGCCACCAAAGGAGCCCTCATTAGTATGGTCAAAGGACTCTCCACCGAACTGGCGAAGGATGGCATTTACGTCAATTGCGTCGCCCCCGGATGGGTGAGCACGGACATGTCGGCTGATGCCCTTAACGATGCCAAGACTCGCGACCTTATCCTCAACACCATTCCACTCGGCAGGGTGGCAACGCCGGAGGAGATCGCTGCACCCATCCTGTTTCTGTGCACTACGCAGGCGGGGTTCATCACCGGGGAAGTGTTCAACGTGAACGGCGGCGCGGTCCTAGTCGGATAATAAGGATCCCGGAAAATTGAACCCATACTGGGCGTTTCCCATGTAAACTCCATCCGTCAGCCTGCCCTTGGCGAATTAGCTGGATCATGCTTCTGGAGGGCCGCATGGCAGACATCAGCCCCGACAAGAGTTCGCCCGCGCTTGGTAACCTCGACTCTGCCACCTCGACCAGAGTTCAAGACGAAACTCTGCCTTCCACAAAAACTGACCTATCCGAACGGACAAAACAACTACTGAGTCTGAGGTATGACCTTCTCGTCAAGTTAGGTAGCGGGGGAATGGGAATCGTCTACAAAGCGCGCGATCGTGAAACGGGCGAGATATTAGCCCTTAAAGTCCTGAAATCCACGCTCACCGACGACCCCAGCCTTATGGAGCGATTCAGAAATGAGCTACGCCTGGCGCGGCGCATTACGCACCATAACGTCTGCCGCATTTATGACTTTAATCGGGTGGACGACTCGGCGTTCATTTCCATGGAATTCGTGGATGGCCATAGCTTGCGCGAAGTGCTGAACCGTCCGGGCAAACTCGAATTCCTGCAGGTCTTGAACATTGCCATGCAGATCTGTGCCGGACTGGGCGAAGCTCACTCTCAAGGCATCATCCATCGTGACTTGAAACCAGAGAATGTGATGCTCGATCGTCTTGGAGACGTCAAGTTAATGGATTTTGGCATCGCACGATCTTTGGACACTCGCAGCACGGCAACTGGTAGTTTCCTGGGAACTCCCGCCTACATGGCCCCGGAGCAGGCAGAGGGCAAGCCGGCAGACCGCCGGTCGGATATTTACTCGCTTGGCTTGGTCCTTTATGAAATGTCTACGGGGCAGGCGGCATTCAGCGGTGACACTCCTCTCGCCGTCGCTTTGAAGCAAATCCGCGAGACTCCTCCGTCGCCTCGTAATTTACAGCCGGGTCTACCAGCTCAGGTTGAATACGTCATCCTCAAATGCCTGTGTAAAGACCCCGCGAAGCGTTTCCAGGCGGTGGAAGAAGTAGAGGCCGCCCTGGCCGCGGGTGCAACAGACTACCAAAGAGAATCGCTTCCGGCGCCAGACGATGACACGAAGCAGAAGACTTCTGCGCCTTTCGTCTCAGAGCTCGTGCTTTTTTCCTTCATTCAACTGTTGTATGTGGGTTTCTACCTGGCCGCCCTCGCCAAACTAGAGCGCATCGACACCCTTACAGAGACGTTCTCCCCCGGATGGGGATGGCCGATGGTGGTTGTGGTGACAGTCAGCGCCCTCGTGGGACTGGCGATTCGTATTTACTTCCTGACCGCAGTGGCCTTCCATTACCCAGGTCTGTGGGAAAAGTTTTCGCGCATTTTCATTCTTATCCTCGTGTTCGATGAACTCTGGGCTATGTCTCCGTTTTTGCTGGCCCATCGAATCGGGTTCGGCCTGGCCTTTGCCGCAACGGTTCCGCTGCTGTTTCTTCCCTTTTCCCAACGCACTCTCCTTTCCTTATATTTCCGCAAAGGGTATGCGGACTGGCGATCCAAAAAAACGATGACCACCCCGTAACCTTTACAGGCAGCTACAATCGCTTTCCCCGCGTCTTAATCTTTGAATCCCATATGAAACCGTGCTTATTCTTTCTCCTCCTCGTTGGTGTCACGCTAGGACAGGCTGCCCCGCCGTCGTCCCAATCCATTCCTGTAGAGCAAGAAAATGCCCGAAAAGCCAAGAGTGCGCTGGACCAGGCGGTCCAAGCTCTAGGCGGGCAAGCTTATCTCGGGATCCAGGACATCACTCAGGAGGGGCGCACCTACAGCTTCTTTCACGGACAGCCCAATAGCGTTGGACTCCTTTTCTGGCGCTTCTACAAGTTTCCCGACAAAGACCGCATTGAGTTAACCAAGAAACGCGACGTAGCTTACGTTTTCAACGGCGACCAGGGATCCGAGATCACGTTCAAAGGCCCGCACCCTCAGGATCCCAAGGACTTGGCGGATTATCTTCGCAGGCGTCAATACTCGCTCGACTGGGTATTGCGCAAATGGCTGGCTGAACCTGGTGTGGCTTTGTTTTATGAGGGGCCAACCGTGGCCGAACAGAAGTCCGTCGAGCAGGTTACGATCATGAATGCACGCAATCAAGGTGTCACGCTGTACCTTGACGCCAGTACTCACCTGCCGGTGAAGAAAAGCTTTTCCTGGCGTGATCCAACCGACAAACAGCGCAACATAGAAGAGGAAATCTATGACGGCTATCGCCTGGTGCAGGGAGTGATGACACCCTTCAGCATCACGCGCACCTACAACGGCGAAATGTCCAACCAGCGTTTTTTGAACTCGGTTACCTACAACAAAGGCCTCGAGGACTCACTGTTCAGCCTTGGGATTTCTGCCACCTTCCCAGCACCAAAGAAGTGAACTGTCGTTAGCGTCACGATCCTCACAAGCTAAGTACCTGCGGAATTTACCTTTACCTCGGAAGGCCGCGGCAGCCGTTGGCAATGCGCCACGTACTGTGGCTAATTAGCCACAGGCGCACTCTGTTCGCGGCCTGTAATCTACTCAACAAACAGGAGATAGCAGGAGAGATTGAAACAGGAACAAACAATCCGTTCGGCAGTTGAATGTCATGGCCAAGGCTTGCACAGCGGCGCTCCAGTGCAATTGCGGATCTTGCCGGCTCCAGCGGGCGCCGGGGTTGTCTTCCGCCGCACCGACCTCGACGGCTTTGAGGTGGAGGCAGTGAGCCGCAATGTGGCGCGCGTGAGTTACGCCACAAGCTTGATGAAAAGAGGCGTGCTTATTTCCACCACCGAGCATCTGCTCTCCGCCTTTATTGGCACTGGGATCGATAACGCAATCGTGGAACTCGACAATTTGGAGTTGCCCATCCTCGATGGCAGCGCCCGTCCCTTTGTCGAAGCTATTCGCAAGGTGGGCATCCGCAAGCAGCGCCGTCCGCGGACTTACCTCCGAATTCGGCGAGAGCTGGAGTTGCGGGAGGGGGATAAGTTTATTGCGGTCTATCCCGCGGATACTTATTCCGTTTCCTACAGCATCAACTTTCCCCACCCGCTGATTGGTAAAGAGACCTTCAGCGTGGATCTTTCTGACGGAAACTACCTTTCAGAGATCGCACCGGCACGGACCTTCGGGTTCCTCCACGAAGCGGAAGCCATGCGCCAGCAAGGCCTCATTCGCGGAGCATCCCAGGAAAACGCCATCGTGCTCACCCGTGACGCATTGATGAACCCGCCATTGCGTTTCCTGGATGAATTCGTGCGGCACAAGGTGCTGGATTTAATTGGCGATCTTGCTCTTCTCGGAAAACAGATTCTGGGCAACGTGGTGGCTGATCGCGCCGGTCATGCCATGCATACGGCTCTGGTCTCCCGAATCCTGCGCGACCGGACGTTCTGGGAAGAAACGACCATCGACGACGAAGCGCTGTCCGATTCTCCCGCACATCCCTCCGAGGCCATTCAGGCGTTCAAAGCTTTGGACTAGTCAGCGGCTTCTGGGGTTGGATCGTTGGAATCCCACGCAGAGACCTCGAGCATTAACTTTTCCAGTTCCTCTCTGGCATGAGCAGTCAGCTTGGCCGCATAAGTCTTAGCGGATTGCTGGCGCTCGGGCGTCAGTTCCGCGACTCGAACCGCCAGCATCGGCGCGTCCCGTTCCAACATTCGGAGTAGACGCTCGGCTCGATTGATCCTCACATGAATTGAAAGCATTTCTGTACCCGCCTTTGGAATTGTTCCAAGAGTGCCGGGCAGCGTGAATTGCCGCAAGTTTCAACCTGGGTTCTGGGGCGAAAGAGGCTGCAACGAAACGACGGTCAGAACGTCAAGGAAAAGGACCTTTCCTGGACGTACATCTGAGTACGCGGAGTGGAACTTATATTTTTATGTGTTGCGCCAACCAGTGCTCCAGATTTTCCTTGGAGCTCTGCGACATCTCGAGGAAACGCAGGCCGGCACGTCCCGAACCATCGGCCCAAGCCAAGTCGACTTTAGACTCGGTTGCCAGGCTTGCGCCGGGCAACGTAAAGATTACCTTTGAGACCGCGGTTTTCGGCAGTTTGCCCATGACCTGAATGGCCATGCCACCTTCGCCGATGTTGGTGGTTGCTGCCTTCAATTCCTGGCCCTGCGCGAAAATGATCATGATCGGCAACTCTATAGGATGACGGAAATAGCGGCGCCGCTCGCGCACCATGAAGCTCAGCGCGGCACCGAAGCATCGCATGGCATTGGTCGGTGAAATAGGTTTCTGCAGCACGAAGTTAGCGCCCAGTTCGAATGCCTTTCGGGTAGTCGTGCTTCCGTTCAGAATGGCAAACGTGACTGAGTTCTTGTTGCTTGGCCCTTTACGTAAACTCTCAAGCACGCTCAGCCCGCCTTGCAGGTCGTCGCAGTCCACAATCACCGCGTCGAACTTCTCGGAGGAAAGGATTTCGTTGCCGGAACGCGCTCCCCGGCAGACCTCGACGTCAACCGACAATTTCGCCAGAGTCGGGCGCAACACATCGATGACCTGCGGGTCACGGCTAACTAATAGCGAATCCAAGCCCATAGCCAAATAATGGTAGCCCCAGTGTCTGAGCTATTAAAGTGACCATGGTAATTGGCAGTGATGCAGGCAAAGCGTCTGGTAGATTTATCTTCACTGGAAACAGGAAAATATTCAAACGTGCACAAGCTGGTTTATCTGTCGTTGGGCTCGAATCTAGGCGACCCCGCAGCCAACCTGAACACCGCCATCACAGGACTGCGGGCCTTGGGAGAGGTGGCGGCCGTTTCATCTTTTTATGAAACAGAACCCGTGGAACTCACCGCCCAGCCTTGGTTCTTGAATTGCGCGATCAAGCTGGACACGGAAAAGATGCCCAAACAACTGATGTCCGGCATTCTGGATTTAGAAAAGGAGATGGGACGTCGCCGTCAGCAGAACAAAGGCCCCCGCATCATTGATATCGACATACTGTTGTTTGGCAGTTCGATTATCGAGACGAAAGGTCTGACCATCCCTCACCCAGCCATGCATCAGCGTCGCTTTGTGCTCGAACCGTTGGCCGAGATCGCCTCTGAGGTGCGGCATCCCGTGTTTAAACGTACTGTGCGTGAATTGCGTGATGCATTACCGCCCGGACAAGCCGTGCGGAGAATTCAGGCGTCTGGTCTCGGGTCTCAGGTGTGAGGTCTCGGGCGCCTGTTCCCGGTTTCATCCTACGGTATGACGATTCGACTGCCTGCGGCCTCTGGAGTAGCGAGCGTGGCAATGGCAGATTGCTTCTCGGGGAATTGAGTGAAAAGAAAATCCACAAAGGCGCGCGATTTCGGCCGTCCGGACGTGCGGCCATGCGCCATGCGGAGCAGAAAAACCAGCGCTTGCAGTACTTCGGACTCCTTAAGTCGCGAATATCCCATATGCTTCTGTTCCGCTTCGCGATACTCCTTCACCATCTTCTGGATTTCCGCAGCCACTGCTTGCTGACCAGCGGTCGCAATTGGAGTTTCATAATGCAGGCCCGAATTCACCAGCGTTTCTTGAGTTTTGGTCAGCGAACCGAGCGCGGCGATCAGGTCGCGATCGCAGAGTGTACGATCTGTCCGCGCACTCTTGGCGAGCGCATAACTCAATCCCATGATCAGGTGCTCGTGCTGATAGACGAACTGGTCGCCAATCTCCACTTGAAGGAACAAAGCGCCCTGGTCAAGATCGTGCAGCGGGCGCGGCTTTTCATGCTCCCGAGCTTGCAGCAGATAGACACAATCAGAAGGACAGTCGAGCGCCACCTCGCGTTGCTCCCCACAACACTGGGGGCAGATGCGGCCATGCACAGCCGGGCAGAAACGCTTTTCTTTTCGTTTTTCACAAAGCGTACAACTCACAAAGCTGATCTCCTGAATAATTATCCCACGTTCAGCAGCATGTTCTCGGCCCGTAAAGCTGCCATCTGGACGGCAGAGACGCAGATTAAGCCCGTTTTAATGGGCTTTTTGAAGCTCAAGATGATAAAAACCGCATAAAATATGGCTGAAACGCTATTTTTCCACAGGAACTCTAGTATAAGATAACCGCCTCGCAGGAAAATCAGAGTTGTATTTAGAGGAGGATTCATGGCTTCAGGCATGACTAAGACCCAACTCGTCCGCCATATGGCCGAGAAACTGGATACCAATAACAAGACGGTTGTTGCCTTTCTCGAAAACCTGACTGACACCGCCGTCAAGGAGACAAAAAAGAATGGCGTGTTCGTAATACCGGGGCTGGGGCGACTGGTGAAGGCCCACCGCAAAGCCCGCATGGGACGCAATCCCCAGACTGGCGAACCGATTCAGATCAAGGCCAAGACTGTCGTAAAGTTCCGCGTGGCTAAAGCAACCAAGGACGCTATCGCACCCAAGAAGTAACCGAACTATTTCTGGCTGTAAAGGAAACAAAGGCCGGCTGAAAAGTCGGCCTTTTGTCTTTGCTGCGGACCCAGCCGCTGCTAGTCGCCCCCGGGTCCATCGTTGGCAACGTATTGCTCGAGAGAGTCCAGTTCCTGGGTCAGATCGTCGACACGCCATTGCAGCACATTGCGGATGGAAAGCATACCGAGGAGCTTGCCGTCATGATCGACCACTGGCAAGTGGCGGAAATGACGCTCCAACATGATCGCCAATGCCTCGCCCGGCCCCGTCGCCAAAGTAGCCAATTCAACCGGCGTAGTCATTACATCGCGCACCGGCTTCTTAGCCGGATCGTCTCCGCTTAGCGCCATTTTGCGCAAGACGTCGCGCTCGGTAAAGATGCCGGCTACACGGCTCTGGCTATCGATGATTGCGACGGCGCCAACATGCCGGTCGAGCATGAGGCGCACAGCATCCGCTACGCTGGCCTCAACAGAAACCGCCGCGGCTTCCGGATCACACATCTCCAGCACACTCATGGTCGCCTCCGTGTACTCCACTCAATTGAGAGCGTCATCGTCGTCATCAACGAGATTGGGGCATTATGAACCGCTCGGCGGGGGTGTCAAGACTCTTTATTACTTTCCTTATTACTTTCCTTCACTCTTGAAGACGTTCCCGTCCTTCATCACAAACTGTACGCTTTCCAGCACTTTGATTTCCCGCACCGGATCGCCGTTGACTGCAATGACATCTGCATAGGCTCCGGGTGCAATCACGCCGATCTGTCCTTCCATGTCGAGCATTTCTGCCGCCCTCGAAGTTGCGCTCTTGATTGCGTCCATGGGGGACATACCGAATTCCACCATGCGTAAGAATTCTTGTGCCATCGGTTCCGTCCAAGGAATTCCACCGATATCGGTGCCGAAGGCGATCTTCACCCCAGACTTCATCGCCTTTTGAAATGATTGGATATGCACCGCAGCCCTTTTGCGATCGCGTCGTCCGGCAGGCGTATCAGGCGGCCCCCAATCGGTGTAATAGGCGGCAAGCGTCGGACAATACCATGTGCCCTGCTTTACCATCTGGGCGATTTGCGCGTCGGTAATTTCGAGCCCATGCTCAATGGAATCGCAGCCACCGTCCAGAGCGCGCTGCAATCCGATACCGTTATATGCGTGACATGCCACTTTCTTGGTCCATCCGTGAGCCTCGTCGACGATCGCCCTCAGCTCCTCCACAGTGAGAGTTGGCTGCGACACCAGTTCCCCGTTCTTTCCGACCCACGACCGGTGCGTCATATATACCTTGATCCAATCAGCGCCATGGTCGAGCTGCTCGCGAGCCGCCTTCCGTGCTTCTACAGGGCCATCGATGATCTGTGCTCCCTTTGGCATTTCCAGCTCCGGAGCGTACCCCTCAAGCGGATAGCCGCCAGTCGTAGAGATAGCTCGAGTAGAGACGAATAGCCGTGGACCGGGAATATAACCGCCCTCAATCGCCTGCTTGATGCCCACATCGCCATAACCCGCGCCCTCGGTCTCGACATCGCGCAGCGTGGTGAAACCCTGCTCCAGTGCACGACGCGCTGAGACCGTCGCCCGGGCCGCACGGAAGGACAGGGGCTGCTTCAGAATGTTGGCGTCATAGCCTCCCTGAGCCGGGTCTTCGCCTTGGAGAAAAATGTGGGTGTGAGAATCGATCAGTCCGGGCAACACCGTGGCGTGGGAGAGATCAATCACTTTGGCGTCAGCCGGCATTTTCGAGCTTCCAGCATCAGAAACGCTGCCAATCCGGTTTCCGCGGATTACGATCACTTGATCGTGACGAGGAGTGCTCGATTTGCCATCAATCAGAGTGCCGGCGCGGATCACGGTGATCTGGGCTCCCGCCGCGCTGGCGGTCTGCTGACCGGTTGCGGCCAGCGGGAAAGCCACGCTAAATATCAACATCCTCTGGAAGATGTTCATCAAACTCTCCTTCGGTGTGGGATGAGTGCCGGCAATTCTACTCCGTGGATTCAGTGATCACGGCATCGGCCTCGATCTCCACCAACATACCCGGCGAGACCAGCGCGCTGACCGCGATCAGAGAGGTTGCGGGACGAATATTCCGAAAAAACTCGCCGTGCGCCTTGCCAACTTTTTCCCAATCCGCAATCTGGGTGACAAACATGCGCGTGCGGACCACATCCTTCAGACTGGCGCCGGCTTTATGCAACGCCGATTCTATATTCTTCAAAGTTTGTACCGCTTGGGCATACGCGTCGCCGATGCCCACGATCTTGCCGCCGGTGCCGGTCGCGGTCGTGCCGGCTACATGAACAGAGGTACCAACGCGTACGGCACGCGAGTAGCCAACCACCGGTTCCCAGGGTGCACCGCTGGAGATGTTCGTTCGTTTCATGGCTGAAGTCCTCCTCGACGGGTCGTTTTTAGAGTGGTCATTGTAATGTCTTGCCAGTAGAAGGAGATCAATAGTCCCTCATTTTGTGTGCCAAATCCCGCCCATCAAACCTTGTGGGCCTTTTCCGGTTCTAATGAAATAGCGGCGCGTTGGATGACTTACGAAAGTCACTTGCCAGCACGCCCAAGCTAAGGTAAGTAGTCGGATAATGTGCTCGAAATCCGCGACAGATGCGGATTCGAGCAGGAGGGCCCAGAATGATTCAGGAATCGCATCCGCTGCAACAGCTCTTCGTTGAGTTAGTTGGCCGGCACTATGCTGAAGAGATCGGCATTCGCGATCCCCAGATCGTTAACTACGTTGCCCACCTGCTGGGAGAGTTCTGTGAAGCGGAGCAGTTGTTCAAGATCCGCAACGCAGCTGAGCAACCACTTACCGACGTCGGCGAGATGCTGGCGGAATCCAACCCTGTGTTTGGCCCTGCTCCTTCATTCGACCGCGAACGGCAGGTGCGCAAGCACATTGGTGACTACACACTTTTCTTCACCGGAATGTTCCCGGAAAGCATTAATCACTTCCGGCTGCGCCGCAATCGTCTGGAGAATTTCATCGACTGGATGAAAGCCGGCAAAGAGAGTTATTACATCGTCTCCAAATTCGAGCACTTTGAATACACGAAAGTGGCGCCTCTGTTCGCCAACCTTTCCAACCATTTCGAGCAGTGCGTCTACGGCCTCAATCGGGTGAAGAATGAGTTGCAAGAGATGCAGCATCCGCTGGTGCGGCGTGCAGACGAAATTCTGATGTAAGGCCGCGACCACTCTTATATTTTCCGGTAAAAACTCAGCGCCGCGTCTCCCTGCTCCAGCTTCCTGTAGCGATGCAGTGAGGGAAACTTCTCTCCAGGATCAAACTTCTTCTGATGTTCTGCGATCACGAGGCCTCCGGGTCTGGGCAATCGAGATTCCCCCAGAAACTGCAAGGTTCGGCCATAGATTTGTTCCATCCGGTACGGCGGGTCAAGAAATATGAAGTCGGCGGAGACTTTTTCCTCGACCAACCTGCTAATCACCCTCTTCACATCTTGTTGAATAATCCGAAACCCTTCTTCCAATCCTAACGAATGCAAATTCTGCCGGATCAGTTCCGCTGCCTTCGCCGACTTTTCCACGAAATACACCATCCCCGCTCCCCGACTGAGAGCTTCGATTCCCACCGCTCCCGTTCCCGCGAACAGATCCAGCCATACCGTACCTTGGAGTGCGTCCGGATTGCCCGCTGTAAGAACGTCGAACAGCGTCTCGCGCAGTCGGTCTGCCGTCGGACGAAGATCCATGCCGCGCAATGAGCGCAGAGGCCTGCTCCGGTATTTTCCAGCAATCACTCTCATCCGCGAAAACCTGTCCCCAGAAGAAACCCGCCAATCGGTTCACTGATCTCAAGTACCTTCGATTAACCAAATCACAACTCAGGGCTACGGCCCGGCGTCTAACTATATAGAATGGTGGTAGCGCGAGGCGGTGCAGGTCCTAGATGAGGAACTGGTCCATACCGGCGGGGCGGATTTTCGGAGTAGAAATCCGCATCCATTTGACGTTTCTTTTCCTGCTGGTATTCGTATGGCTGACCGATTCCGCGTCTCATCGCACGGTCAACCCCGGGCGCGGACTGGCTCTCGTCGGCATCATCTTTGTCAGCGTGCTACTGCACGAACTAGGGCATGCCCTCGCCAGCATGCACGGTGGAGTGGCGGCGAAATCCATAATTCTGTTGCCCATCGGCGGAGTGACCCTGCTGGATGAAACTCAACGTCCCGTGGAACCCGGCGCCGTCACTTGGAAACGAGACATTCGCATCGCGCTGGCGGGTCCTCTAGTTAATCTGCTGATTGCTTTTGTCGCCGGTAGCATCCTGCTCGGTGTAGCGCCTGAAATTCAACTCTGGGCGAAACCGTACGTGCTTTCGGGCAACCTGCCGCGCAGCCTGTTGTGGGCCAATATCTGGATCGCGCTTTTCAACCTGCTGCCTGCCTATCCCATGGACGGCGGCCGCGTACTTCGTGCCCTGTTTAGCCGCCGCATGGATCTGGTCCGCGCCACGCGCCGCGCCGTAACCATCGGCCAGGCATTTGCAACCCTCTTCATGCTGGTCGGAATGCTGTGGAACATCTGGCTGACCATGATCGGTTTCTTCCTTTTCATTGCAGCCCAACTGGAAGAACGCTCCGCCGTTTTCCAATCTGTGCTGGCCACGGTTCGCCTGGAAGACATCATGCTGACCGACTTTGCCACGCTCTCTCCCGCGGACACGCTGGAAGACGCGCTGGAAAAGGCGGTGCACTCGCTTCAAGACGATTTCCCCGTCATTCGTGGCAGCGACATGGTCGGCGTGATCTCCAAGCGAAAGATTTTGGAGGCGCTGCGAGGAGATGGAAACAATTACGTCCAGTCAGCGATGAACCGAATCTTCGAAGTCGCCCAGAAGAAAGAGTCTCTGGCGTCAGCCTTTCGCAAGCTCACCGCCCGCAATCTCAGCATCATCCCTGTGGTTGAAGACCAACGCCTGGTTGGAATTGTCACGCTACAAAATCTGATGCATTCCATGGCGCTCCTGGCCGAGAGCCGCAAACTGCGTAAGGAAGCGCTGAACCCCTGAGATCAGGTTTCTGGTTTCCAGTTTCAAATACCTACTGAAAACATCCGAGCTTCTGACTTCGTAAATCGTAATTCGTCAATAGTAAATTTCCCTAGTAGAGTCTTATCGCTTTCGCCTGATCAATTGCCGGCACTTTTCTCAGTTCCGCCAGCACCGCCTCCGGCACGCGTCCATCCACGTGCACCACCGCAATGGCACGCCGCGGAGCATTCTGCTTGTCATTGGCAGCAACACGGCCCAGTGAAAAGTCGGCGATATTGATCTTATGTTTGCCCAGGATCGTGCCCACTTGGCCGATTACACCCGGCACGTCACGATTTCGCATGTAAATCAAATTGCGCTCAAGCGGGGCCTCCACGTCGATTCCATCCACATGCAACAACCGAGGCGCATCTTTGTGCAGCACTGCGCCTTTGACCAGATGCTCTTCTGTGCTGGTCTTAAGCAGCACCGAAAGCACGCTGCCCGCTCCTCCCGTGGAAGTTTTCGGCTTACGTGCTTCATGGATACGCAAACCACGTGACGCCGCAATCGCCGCCGCATTCACCAGGTTCGCCTTCTCCTCAAGCGCCTCGTTCAAAATGCCTTTGATGGCGGCATTGCGGATCAATTCCGTCTTCCATTCCGCAATGTGTCCGCTATAGCGTAGAGAAACTTCTTCCAGCGTGCCTTCGCTGGCCTGCGCCAGAAACGCGCCCAACCGCTCTGCCAGCACAATGTAAGGATGCAGTTCCAGATACTCGTCGTGCGATACCGAAGGTACGTTTACGGCGTTCTGAATGACTCCATGTTTCAGATATTCCTTCACCTGGAGCGCGATCTGATATCCCACTGCTTCCTGCGCTTCGAAAGTCGAGCCGCCGATATGCGGTGTGAGGATGACATTCTCGATCGTCGTGAGTTGCGAGTTCTTCAAAGGTTCTTCTTCGAAAACATCGAGAGCTGCCCCTGCGACGTGGCCCTGCTTGAGAGCCTGAACCAGCGACGATTCATCCACCAGTTCACCGCGCGCGCAGTTCACCAGCCTTACGCCGCGCTTGGTCATCTTCAAGGAGTCAGCATTAATCATTCCGGTTGTCTGCGGCGTGAGCCCGACGTGCAGCGTCAGATAATCTGCCGACGCATAGACCTCCTCCAGCTTTGCCGTACGAATGCCCTGCTCCTTGGCCACTGCGCTCGAAACAAAAGGATCGTGGGCAATGATTTCCATGCCAAACGCTCTTGCCCGTCGCGCTACCTCCATGCCAATGCGTCCCAAGCCGACGATTCCCAAAGTCTTGCCGCGCAATTCCGTACCTTGCAGCGACTTTTTCTCCCACTTTCCCGCATGCATCAACTCGTTGGCCCGGCCAATTGGACGCGCCATCGCCAACATCATCGCCAAAGTGTGTTCCGCTACTGCAATTGCATTCGCTCCTGGGGTGTTCATGACTGCGATGCCTTGTCGCGTGGCCGCGTCCAGGTCGATGTTGTCTACTCCCACTCCCGCGCGTCCGATCACTCGTAGCTTGCGGGCATTGGCCAGCAATTCTGCAGTCACATCTACGGCCGAGCGCACGATGAGCGCATCCGCCGACTCCAGTTGCCCGGCCAACTTGCCGTCTAACTGTTCCGGAGTTACCACTGTCCAGCGCGCTTCGCGCAGCAAGTCCAGCGCTGACGGCGAGATTTTCTCCGCAACCACGACCTTCATGATGAATTACCGAGCTCCCACGGGTTGACTCTTCTGCGTGATACTTTTTGCGTAAACCTGCTGCGCCCCCCGCACGCCGGCGCCATACTCTACGAGAGTCGCAGTCACGCTGGCGAGCACTTGTTCCAGTGCGGCCAATATCCCGATCGTGTCCAGATAGTCGTAATAGCCAATGTGCGCAATGCGAAACAGCTTGCCCTTCATCTCGCCCTGGCCATTGGCCACTACGGCGGCAAAGGACTCACGAAATTCCCTCACGATCGCTCCGGAATTCACGCCAGCGGGAGCTTTGATCGCCGTGAGCGCGGCTGAGGGGCTGGACGGCGAAAATAATTTCAAACCCAATGCTTGTGCGCCCGCGCGTGTCATTGCCGCGGCCAATTCTGCGTTATTCACCAGCGCCTCGCGTCCGGCAACCATATCGCCATCCCCCATCTGACGGACGAAATCCAGCGCCGCGCTTAACGCCGCAAACATCGAAGTAGCCGGCGTAAAAGCCGATTCCCCTTTGGCTGCGGCCTTTCTTTCTTTACGGAAATCAAAATAATAGCGAGGCGATTTCGCGGTCTCCATGCGACGCCAGGCGCGTTCGCTAATCGCACAGTAAGCCAGTCCCGGCGGAATCATCAGAGCCTTTTGTGAACCGCCGATGATGACGTCAATTCCCCAGCCGTCAACGTTCAGGTGAGTCGTGCCCAGTCCGGTGATGGCATCCACCACGAGCAACGTATCGTCACCAGACGCACGCACCACTTTCGCAATTCCCTCGACATCATGGCGCGCGCCCGTGGAACTCTCCGTCGCCTGCACATAAACTGCGCGGATCTCGGGCGTCAGCTTGCGGCGAATTTCGTCCAGCGAAAAAGTCTCGCCGTACGGCCCGCTTATGACCTCCACTTCACATCCGAAAGCTTTGGCCAGATCACGCCACCGCTCGCCAAACTTACCCGCCGATAGCACCAACACTTTGTCGCCGGGCGAAATCAGGTTGGAGACTGCCCCTTCCATTGCGCCCGTTCCGGAGGCGGTCAAGACTAAGACGTCGTTATTTGTTCCGATGAACTGCTTTAGGTCGGATAGCACGCGGGAAAACAGGGCCCGGAAATCTGCAGTCCGGTGATGCATGGCAAACGACGCCATGGCCGTCTGCGCCGCCGGAAGTATGGGCGTGGGGCCGGGAGTGAAAAGACGATTCTTGCGCAACATTCAGCGAATCCTTGGAATTGAAATGAATCTAGTGTACCGGAACCGCGTTGCTCTTCGTGCAGAGGGAAGGCAAAAACCATTAACCACCAAGGACACGAAGTCACACAAAGGTTTTTCGTGGTTGCTTTTTCTTCGTTTACCTTCGTTCCCTTTTTGGTTGTCGCCTTTCGCCGCACGTCTATAATTGCCAATCATGACGCTCAGCGAACAGATACAAAAGGACATCACCACTGCCATGAAGGCACGCGATGAGCAACGCCTCTCTTGCCTGCGGATGGTGAAGACCGCGCTCAAGAATCGCGAAATCGAGAAGATGGCGCCGCTCGATGAGAAAGAAGCACAACAAGTGCTGAGCACGTTGATCAAACAGCGTAAGGATTCCGTCGAGCAGTTCACCAAGGGCGGACGTCAGGAGATGGCCGACAAAGAAGCTGCCGAAATCAAATTGATTGAAGCTTACATGCCCAAGGCCGCCGGTGAGGAAGACATCGTGGCCGGAGTGAAAGCCGTTATCGCCGAAATGGGAGCGCCATCGATGAAGGATATGGGAACGGTGATGAAGAATGTCATGGCACGCTTCTCGGCTGGAGGAATGCGGGTAGAAGGCAAGCAAGTCAGCGAGGTTGTGAAGCGAGAACTGACTCCCAAATAGCGGAACTAGTGGCTTGTGGTTGCCCAATGAAATGCTAATTTTAACGCCTGATGCATACACAATCACAGCCATTCTGGGCGTCTGTGCATATTATGCTGCAGCCTGGGTATTGATCGTGCGGGCCCCTGGGGCGGGCACGATTGTCACTCTCTAGGAGCCTCCAGAACATCTCTCGCCTGCGGCGGTTCGCTATGCCTGGAAAAGAACCTTTGATGACCGAACGTTTTGGGCAGCTGTACTCAGCGTCATTTCCAAAGGCTTGGCGACCATACAGTCGGAAGACGGTGCTGCAGTGCTTCGCCTAACTCCAGCCGCAAATCTGAAACTTCTTCTGCCTCAAGAAGAAAAGTTGTTGTTAGATGAAATGCTGTCTCATCGCCGTCGCAAGGGGATGAAGGTCAACATGCTCGACGGAAGGATGGCGGTAATCGTGAGTAAAATGGCTGACTTCTTGCGGCGAGAGGCCTTGGGTATATCTTTTGCCTTCATGGCGCCGTCGGCGTATTACTTACCTTTTCTATTGCTCCGACTACGCGACTTGTACCGAACAGCCCACGATAAACTTGATGGTCAGGTTTTCCGCAGGGCAGTCCTCCTCGCCGCGTGGATCGTTCCGTGTATCGCGGGAATTACTTTGGGCTTTGTCGAGCTTGGCGGCACATTCGGGTGGCCCGTTCTGGAAGCTACCGCAGTTATGGCAATAGTGGATGTCAGCTTCGTACATTTCATGAGAACACCCACGGAAGAAGGCCGGAAACTGCTCTACAAAGTTGAGGGGTTTCGCCTGTTTCTGCAAGAAGTGGATCAGTTTCCCATGGATCAGTTCACAGCTCCGCATGAGCACTCAGGAATTTACGAAAAGTTCCTCCCCTATGCGGTCGCTTTAGAGGTAGAACAAGCGTGGTGCAATCGATTCCTTGCAATTGCTTCGACCTTTCACCAACCGGAACCTTTTCCCAATACGCAGTCGTTTTATCTTGGAATGTGGGACGGCAAACCTGTCGAGATCGTCTCTCGCCCCCTGCCAAAGTGACGCTTCATGCCACAACAATAGTGGTAGACCTACTTGCTCCTTTGCAGTTCTCGATACGCTTCGCTTTTTGAAACCCCTATCTCTTTCGCGACCTTCTTCAATGCCGCTTTTTCGTCCAGTTTCTGTTCGGCCATGATCTGCTCCAGCCGCTGGCGCACTGTCGCGGACGTCTTTACTGTCTTCTGATCGGTTTCTTCCGCTTTGCCGATCAGCAGAGTAATTTCACCCTTGATCTCGTCGCGCGCGTTCAGCGTCCGTAGAACTTCGTACGCCCGACCGCGCAGAAACTCTTCGTGAATCTTGGTGACTTCGCGTGCGATGACAAGGTGCCGTTCCGCGCCCAGGACTTCCACAATGTCCTCGACAGCTTCTTTCACGCGATGTGGCGCTTCATAAAACACCTGCGTTCGCGGCGACCCCTGAATGCTCTCCAGCATTTTCCGCCGCTGTCCCCGTTTCGCGGGGAGAAATCCGCTAAATCGAAAGGAGTCGGCTGGCAGGCCACTGGCCACCAGCGCCGCTAGAAACGCGGACGCTCCTGGAATCGGCACCACGGGAACGTAATGCCGTATGGCAAGCGAAATCAACCGGAAGCCGGGATCGGAAATCCCCGGCATGCCCGCGTCGGTGACCAAAGCCACACGCGCCCCTCGCTCCAATTCGAGGACCAGTTCGGCAGAGCGCGTCATTTCATTGTGCTCGTGATAGCTGATGGTGCGGGTGGTAATACCGTAATGCTTGAGAAGTTTCTGACTCTGCCGCGTGTCCTCACATGCGATCAGGTCGCACTCCTTCAGTACTCGCAGCGCTCGCAGTGTGATGTCTTCCAGGTTCCCGATGGGAGTTCCCACCAGATAAAGCGCCGCTCCAGAGTCCAGACTGCGAGTAGTTCTGGCGGCGTCGCTGTCTCCGGGCTTCATGCACGCGAGTCTATCACCGGGTAGAGGACCGCACCTGCCTCGTAAATTGACGCCGCTAGTCCCCAATCCCTAGAATCAAAGACAGAGCAATACCGCGATTGCTGTCGAATTCAAACAAGCCGTTGGCGAACGACCAAAGACCAACGACCGACGACGGTTGTTAGGGAGTCCATGCCACTTTACGAGTACGAGTGCAAGAAATGTCATCACCGGTTTGAGCGGATCCAGAAATTTTCCGATCGCCATTTGAAGAAGTGCCCTGATTGTGGCGGCCCGGTCGAACAGATGATCTCGGCTCCAGCCGTCCAATTCAAAGGCACCGGATGGTACGTCACCGATTATCCTAAGAAGTCTTCGGGAGATTCGTCCCGAAATGGTGATTCCAGCGAGAAATCGGGCGGCAAGGACGAAAAGTCAAAGGACGAGAAGTCGAAATCCGGCGCTGCGAAATCTGACAGTTCGAAATCGGATTCTTCGAAATCCGAAGCCGCTCACAAGAAAAGCGAAAAGAAGTAAGGCCACTATCTCCAACTCATGTTGTATCCCAACGCACTCAATATCTGATTTTCGAATTCATATTCCAGAAGGATGGCAAAGTTGTCGCCCTCAAATTCCCAGGATTCCGCATACCTGGTGAGATGGAGGTCATACTTGGAGAAAGCCGCCGCATAACGTACGTTGCACGGCTGCGGACATGCGATGAGTCCCGTGGGATCCGTTCGCAGCACACCTGTCGTCCCGAACAGTGTGGCTGAAGTGACATCTGGCTCCCGCGCAACCCCAATCTGATGAGGCGCTTCGCGCAACGCCCGTGAATCCCCTTGACGCATATCAGCGAGCACACCCGGATCAGAGCGCTGAAGAGGATTGAGGTCTACCTTCCTTGCCAGACTTTGTTGTGCACTCTTCCAAATCGTCCACAGGTCCGCCCCTGAATGTTGAGTTCGATTCACAAATCCGATTGGCAGCACCTCCGATTCACCGCCGCCACAGCCCACCAGAACCATGGTTAGTATCAGCGTACGCAGACTCCACCCCATAGCCCTCCTCGGTTCCCTGCTCAATTGAATCGGCAAGTGGAGCTATTTCTGCATGACTGGATTTAATCGAACGTAGTTGACCCGCGGTGAGAGACTCTCTGAACCCTCGCACTCCGAATCGTTTTGCAGGCCTCGGCATCTGAATTCAACGAAATAGTCGCTATAACGAGAAATCTGATCGAGACCAGAGACCTTAGTGCTTAGCGTATTGTTTTGCCGCTCCTCGATTTCTGTGTTAACGTCGCGCCTTGGTTGCCCTGATGCACGCCCTGTTCAGTCATGAACCGCCAACCAAAACACAGGTGATGCCTGTCCAGTCCGTCATCCCTGTGCTGCAGGACGCGGCGGTAGCCGCGGTTTACTGCAGCCAGCGCATGGGCGGCGACTTCTACGATTTCCTGCGAGTTTCTCCCGACCGCGTTGTCATCGGACTACTGGATGTGGCTGGCCGCATTGAGGATAACGGCGCTATCATTTCAGCCGCCCAGCAGACATTTCGTAGTTTGGCCCCCGAGTTGTTTGCTAAAGAAGACATCAACGAAGCAGATGCTATGAGTGAGCTCGCGCTCGCGCTCAATCGCACTATCCTTCAATCTCAGGGGAATATCCGATCGTGTCCGGCATTCGCCGCTTGTTATAACGAAAGCCTCGGCACTCTTTGCTACTTCAACGCGGGCCATACTCCCGGACTGCTTCGGGACCGCACCGGCATCACCGAACTGCCCGCCACCGGCCTGCCTCTGGGATTGTTTTCGCACGCTACTTCCGACGCTCGCATAGTTGCTTTGGAGCCCGGGGCTTCTCTGCTACTCGTTTCCCTGGGACTGTTGGAAGGCAAATATAAAGACGAAGAATTTGGATTGGGCCGTTTAAAAGACACGTTTCTACATGCCAACTCCGACGATGCCAGAGAACTTTGCGTCAGCATTATCAATAACGTGCAGCAGTTCATGCGAACTCCTCCCATCCACAACGATGTGACCGTACTCGCGCTGGTCCGTGCCGCCACCGCCAAAGCCTTAGCTGTAGCCGGTTGAAGCCTATTCCGGGCTCTTCAAGAGGCCCAGGCACTGGCTCACCCTTCGGGTTCAGAGGTACAATTTACTAAGGTCATCCTCCCAGAAACCTGCGACCAGATACTGTGGCATGGCCTCCGGAATACCTATGCGAAAATTTTTCCCTTGTTTGTTGCTTTGCCTTCTTTCGGTGCCTACTTTTCTCACTGCGGATACCGTGGTTGAGGAAATCATTGCCCGCGTCAACAATCAGATCATCACCCGCACCGAGTATCAACGCAGCAGAGAACAGTTGAAACAGGAGGCGCAACAGCAGGATCCGGCCAATGCGAACAAAACATATTCCGAGCGTGAGAAGGACGTCCTCCGCGATCTGATCGATCAGCAACTACTCCTGGAGAAAGGCAAAGACCTGGGCATCACGGCGGATACCGAGCTGATCAAAAAACTGGATGAGATGCGCAAAGAGATGAAGCTGGAGAGCATGGACGATCTGGAAAAAGCCGCTCAATCCCAGGGAATTTCATTCGAAGACTTTAAGCTGAATATGCGCAATCAGATAATCACTCAACAGGTGATCGGCAGAGAAGTTGGCCAGAGGATGACCATTCCGAAAGAAGAAATTCAGAAGTTTTACGACGAGCACAAGAGCGAAATGGAGCAGCCCGAACAGATTCGTTTGAGCGAAATCCTGGTCTCGACGGAAAAGAAAGGCGACGCAGACACCAGCGATGATTCGCAACGACTAGCCGCAGCAGAAGCTAAAGCGAAAGACTTGCTCGCGCAAATCCGCAAGGGGACGAGTTTTGAGGACGCCGCTAAGAAGAATTCCGATGGTCCTACTGCCGCCCAGGGCGGCGATCTCGGGGGATTCAAGCGAGGCACCTTGGCTAAAGAACTCGAAGACAAGACGTTTGCCATGAAGGCGGGCGAAGTCTCAGATATTATCCGCACCAAGCAGGGTTTCGTCATCCTGAAAGTCGCGGAGCATCATAACGCCGGCGTCCCGCCCCTGAGCGAAATCGAAGGCCGTATCCAGGACGCGATTTATATGCGCAAGCTTCAACCTGCCCTGCGCGCCTACCTGCAAAAACTACGTGAGGAAGCTTACATCGACATCAAAACCGGCTACGTCGACACCGGTGCCAGCCCCAATCAAACCAAGCCCATCGAGACCCTGGCCAAGGATGCCACCGCCAAACAACTCAAAAAGAAGAAAAAATTCGGGGTGTTTTAGTTTAAGCTGGTCAGGATCTCGCATCACAACCCTCCACGAGCTTGGCGATAGCGTGTGGCGTTTGAAGATCAAAAACATAAGGCCCTATGAAGGATTTTTTTCTAGCGGATTGCGCTCAGCACGAAAATAAGGTCCTCACTTCCAGCTTCGTAGTGGTCTCCAAACAGGTCAAGCCCAAGAAGACCGGAGAGCCCTACCTCGCGTTAACCCTCGGCGATCGTACCGGACAGGTGGAAGCCAAAATGTGGGACAACGTCGAGGACGCGCTGGACGCCTTCGAGCAAGACGACTTCATTAAGATCAAGGGCCTCCTAAACAAATATAAGAACCGTTTTCAGATTACCATCCACAAACTTCGGCGCTTGGGCGATTCGGAAGTTGACTTCGCGGATTATCTACCCAAAACCACCAAGGATATCGGCGAGCTGTGGCAGACTTTGGCAGGTTTCGTAGCCAATTTTCAGGATCCCTGTCTCAAGGCTCTGGTCGAGGCTTTCATGAGCGATCCCGATATCGCCGAAGCTTACCGCACCGCCCCGGCCGCCAAAACTTTGCATCATGCTTACATCGGCGGGCTGCTCGATCACGTAGTGTCACTTTTCCGCTCCTGCGATTTGATTTGCCGCAATTATCCTCAGATCAATCGTGATCTGCTGCTTACGGGAGCGTTCCTGCACGACATCGGAAAAATTCACGAACTCGCGTACAACCGTTCTTTCTCTTACACCACCCGCGGCCAATTGCTCGGACACATGGTGATCGAGTTGGAAATGGTGCACGCCAAAATCGCGCAAGTTCCGAACTTCCCCAGCGAACTCAAGACGTTGGTCGAACACCTCATCATTAGTCATCACGGCCAGTACGAGTTCGGTTCCCCGAAGCTGCCGATGTTTCCTGAGGCCCTGGTGTTGCACTATCTTGACGATCTCGATTCCAAAATGGAGAGCATGCGCGCCCACTTCGCACGCGAAGTTTGTTCCGAGGGCGTGTGGACTGGCTATAACCCTTCTCTCGCCCGCCCGCTCTTGAATACGGCCAAATTTCTGGAGAAAAAACCCGCTGCTGAAGCTGCATCCGTCGAGGCTTCCGGAACTCAGGCTGCTGCCACGATGACTGAGTCGTCCGAACCAGCCGTGAACACTGATTCGATGGCTGCCGCTGCTGGCCCGGAAAAGATTTGATTCCCGAATGTGGAAATTGCAGTTACTCGCCCGTCGCGCACTCCATACGACAATTGCGCGTGGTCCCATCTTTCTGGTAAACATCCCCAATGGAGGTAATCGTATGCGATCGCGCTGGATAAAACTCACCCTGGGCCTCTATCTATCTCTCGTATTGATAGCTTGCAGCAACAAAGCTCCCGAATCGACGGATACCAATCAGCCCGCTACTTCTACGACTAACACCGCCAAAACTCAGCAAGCCAAACCGAAAGCAGCAGCCGTATCAGTTGTCGTTCCCGCGGGAACTGTGGTGACCGTGCGGCTGGGCCAGGCTTTGGGCTCGAAAATCAGCACGCCCGGAGAAGCCTTCGCCGCCACCCTGGCTAGTCCCGTGACAGTCGGTGGCAATACTGTCATACCGATCGGTGCAAATGCTTCCGGCATAGTGGTGGATGCGAAGCCTCTGGGAAAGTTCAAGGGCGCTGCCACTCTGGATCTTAAGCTGACTTCGATTAACGTCAACGGCGCCGACCATAACGTTGAAACCTCCGCTCTGATCCGCACCGCGAAAGGCAAGGGAAAACGCACTGCCACCATGATCGGCGGCGGCGCGGGCCTCGGCGCGCTCATCGGCGGATTAGCCGGAGGAGGCAAAGGTGCCGCCATCGGTGCAGTCGCTGGCGCTGGCGCCGGCACTGCCGGTACGGTATTCACCGGCAATAAGGACATTGTCCTGCCTGCTGAGTCCGCGCTCAGCTTTAGACTCAATCAGCCGCTGGAATTGAGATAGGGGCTTTCGGATTTAAATAGCCCACGGCCCGGGCCGTGGGTTATTTTTTTACTGCCATGCTCGACTTAGGTGGCTTCAAAGTTCTGACGTTCGACTGTTACGGCACTCTGATTGACTGGGAAACCGGCATCTTCTCCGCGCTGCGTCCTATCCTCGCGGCACATGGCAAGTCCATCACTGACTCCGCCCTCCTTGAGCTGTATTCCGACCTGGAAGTTGAAGCTGAGCGGGGAGAATTCCAATCCTATCGTGAAGTATTGCAGTCCGTGGTCCGCGGCTTCGGACAACGTTTGGGATTTACTCCCACCACCGCCGAAATACGTTCTCTCCCGCAATCGCTGGCCACTTGGCGCCCCTTCCGGGACACCGTACCCGCCCTTCTCGAATTGAAGAAGCGCTATCAGCTTGCGGTGATTTCCAATGTGGATGATGATCTGTTCGCCTCTACCGCGCCGCAACTCAAAGTATCTTTCAACCACGTGATTACCGCCGGGCAAGCTCGCTGTTACAAGCCTTGCCTCGAAATCTTCAAAATGGCTGTAACCAGGATCGGTGTCCCCCCCGCCCACATGCTTCACATTGGCCAAAGCATTTATCACGATGTGATTCCCGCCAAATCGCTTGGAATCTCCACCGTCTGGGTAAATCGGCCTTCGCCTAGACCAGGCGCCGGTGCCGCCAAAGCTGCTTCAGCAAACCCTGATCTGGAAGTTGCCAACCTAACCACTCTGCTCGCTCAAACTAAGAACTAAGAACCAGCAACAGAGAACTGCCTTTTTTCAAATCATGCCCGAATACCCTGCACTCCGGTATTAAACTGCTGTGGTTTGATTCGACGCCGTCATTCTGATTGCCGCTTTCAAAATTGGAGCTGAAATGTCCGTCACCACACGCATTAATCCTCTTTCCTACCTCAGGGAGCAATTGGACGATCTCAAAGCCAAGGGCACGTACTTCCGCCTCCGAGTGCTGGAGGACGAGCAGGCCCCCGTCTGCACTTTCGACGGCAGGAAAGTGATTAACCTGGCGTCCAACAATTACCTGGGTCTGACTACCCATCCCAAGCTGCGCGAAGCCGCGCTCGAAGCCACCCGTAAATATGGGGTGGGATCAGGCGCAGTGCGCACTATTGCCGGCACCATGAAAATCCATATGGAACTGGAAGAGAAAATCGCGCGCTTTAAAAACGTCGAGGCTTGCGTGGTCTTTCAGTCCGGCTTTGCCGCCAATGCGGGCACAGTCTCGGCGGTGCTGGGCAAAGACGACTTCATCATCTCGGACCAGTTGAATCATGCTTCCATCATCGACGGAGCGCGGTTGTCCAAAGCGAAAATTCTGGTCTTCCGGCATAAAGATATTGGCCATGCCGAGGAGCAACTGGCCAGCGTCAAGCATCAGCCAGGCAGAAAGTTGCTGATCTCGGACGGCGTCTTTTCCATGGACGGCGACATCGGCCCTCTGCCGCAACTTTGCGATCTGGCCGAAAGATACGGCGCCATCATGATGGTTGACGACGCCCACGCTTCCGGCGTGCTAGGCCGCAACGGCCGAGGCACTATTGACCATTTCAACGTACACGGGCGCGTCGATATCCAGGTAGGCACGCTCTCGAAAGCCGTGGGCGCACTAGGCGGATACGTTTGCGGCTCCCGTGATCTGATTGATTTTCTGTATCATCGTGCGCGCCCGTTTCTGTTTTCCACGTCGCATCCGCCGTCTGTGGCTGCTACTTGCATAGCTGCATTCGAGGTTCTGGAAAACGAACCCGAGCGCATCGAAAAGCTTTGGGAGAACACTCGCTTCTGGAAAAAAGAACTAGGCCTACTTGGATTTGATATTGGCGGCCGCACCACGCCGGCCAGTGAGACCCCGATCACGCCCATCATCATCGGCGAGAGCAAGCTCACTATGGACTTCTCCCGCGAACTGTTTCAGGAATGCGTCCTAGGCACGGGCATCACCTTTCCCACCGTGCCGGAAGGCAAAGCCCGCATCCGAACCATCATGACGGCAACGCACAAAAAAGCAGAATTGGATCAGGCACTCGAGGTGCTAAAGAAAGTAGGAAAGCGAATGGGAATATTGGCGTGATTAATAGCCAGAAGCTACTTACGCAAACAAAAAGCGTTGCCCGGCAGCAATGCCGACGTCCTGGCATGTTCCACGTGGAACATTACGGCGATTTGTCAGCCGACTACGCCCTGTACTGAATGACCCCGCTGACGATCGTCGCGACTACTTTCCCCGTGAACTGCCAGCCATTGAACGGCGTGTTGCGTGATTTGGACAGAGACTTCGAGGCGTCGAAGGTCCAGCGTTTCTTGGGATCGAAAATAGTGACATCAGCGTAGCTGCCGCGCGCGAGCGTTCCACGACCTCGCAGATCGACCACGCGCGTCGGCCCCGCGGTGAACAACTCCACGATTCGCGCCAGCGGAATCTTCTGCTCACGATGCAGGCGCGTGATCGCCATTCCCAGCGCCGTCTCCAAACCTATAATTCCGAATAGGGCGCGTTCAAACTCGATAATTTTTTCATGTGGCGCATGCGGCGCGTGATCGGTGGCAATGGCGTCCACTGTGCCGTCGGCCAGAGCTACGAGCAATGCTTCGCGATCCGCTGCGGAGCGCAAAGGTGGGTTCATTTTGAAGTTGGTGTCATACTCGCCGACATTTTCATCGATCAACGCGAAGTGATGTGGAGTGACCTCGCAGGTAACGCGGACCCGGCTACGCTTTCCCCGCCGGACCGCCTTCAGCGCGTCAGCGGTTGAGAGATGAGCGACGTGCAGGCGTGCCCCGGTGAACTGCTGGGCCAATTGCACATCGCGTTCCACGATCGAAGCTTCAGCAGCGGCTTTCATCCCACGCAGTCCCAGGCGAAAGGCAGTCGGACCATCATTTATCGAACAGTTTTCGGTCATGCGAGTGTCCTCCGCGTGCTGAATTACTGGAAGATTGATCTCGGAGGCTACACGCAAGGTCTCGCGCATGATGTCATCACTCAGGATGGGCTTACCGTCGTCAGTGACAGCGACGGCGCCTGCCCGTTGCAAGCCACGAAAGTCGGTAAGCACAGCGCCCTTACTGGCATGGGTCGCGGCCGCCACGGGGAAAACGTTGACCACCGCGCCGCGCTCCGACTGCTGCAACCATGTGATCCATTCTGGCGAATCTAGTATTGGCTGGGTGTTTGGCATGCAGCAGACAGAGGTAAATCCGCCAGCCGCGGCGGCGGCAGTGCCGGTGGCGATGGTTTCTTTGTAAACCTGACCGGGCTCGCGTAGGTGAACATGCAGATCAATGAAGCCGGGAGCAATGATAAGACCACGAGCATCAAACTTTTCGTTAGCGCCGCCACGAATTTTGTTCGGCAAAGCGATTTCTGCGACGCGTCCATCGCGCAGCAGAACGTCCATGAGAGCGTCGATCTTCGAAGCGGGATCGATAAGGCGACCGCCCCGAATCAGTAGCGAACCCAAATTGGATTTGTCTCGTGCCATTCAATCGTGAATCTATCTCGCTTGTCCCAACGCTTTCGCCAGGATCGCCATACGTACCGGCACACCGTTGCGCACTTCCTCAACGATTACCGACTGCGGACAGTCAGCCACTTCCCAAGTCAATTCCAGACCGCGAATAATGGGGCCAGGATGCATGAGCAGGGCGTCACGTTTTGCTAGCTTGAGCCGCGTCATAGTCACCTGATATCGCGCAATGTAGTCTTGCAGTTTAATTTTCATGCCGGCGAGCCGCTCTTTCTGTACGCGCAGCACTATGATGACGTCTGCTCCTCGCGCCGCTTCTTCGACGCTGCGCGTGATGTGCAGGCCGGGAGCCAGACTGGTGGCCAGCTCAGGCAAGAACTCAGGCGGTCCGCAAAGCGTGATGCGCGCGCCGAACTTGCTGAGCAAATGAATCGCGGACCGGGCCACGCGGCTGTGATAGATATCCCCGACGATGACGACTTGCAATCCTTGGAATGATTTTTTGTGACGCGAGATGGTGTATGCGTCAAGCAATGCCTGCGTGGGGTGTTCGTGCATGCCATCGCCTGCATTGACGACCGGGATATCAAGATGTTTGGCCATCAGCAGAGGAGCACCCGCGTGCGGATGGCGGACCACGATCAGATCAGCGCCCACAGCGCGCAGGGTATACGCGGTATCCAGCAGCGATTCGCCCTTTTCTATACTTGATCCACTGGAGAGGACCAGCGTGGTCATCGCGCCCATGGACTTGGCCGCAATTTCAAAGGAGCTGCGGGTGCGAGTGGAAGCTTCGTAGAATAGAAGAATCACGCGCTTCCCCCGCAACAAAGGGCGGGGCTTCAGTGGATTCATGCGCCGCGCCAGCTTGAGCAGGCCCACGATCTCCGCCACTTTCATGTGCTCGATTCCCAGCAGGGAACCACGCGCAATTCTGTTCATGGTTTGCCTGGGCACCACGTGAAAAAAGTCTACAGCTCTGACACTCAGCTTTGCTTTTCGACCAGCAAGACTTTTTCACTCTGGTCGGTCTCGCGCAATTGGACTTCAATGATTTCCTGTCGAGTGGTTTGTACTTTGCGTCCGACAAATGTCGCCTCGACTGGTAACTCGCGGTGGCCGCGATCGATCAGCACACAGAGTCGCACTTGCCTCGGCCGTCCTTGCCGGAAGAGGGCATCAAGCGCAGCACGAGTGGTGCGCCCGGTATAGAGAACGTCATCCACCAGGATTATGTTTTTGCCGGTTATGGGAAAACCGATTTCGGTTTTCTGCACCACCGGTTTCGAACCGAGAGTGGAAAGATCGTCGCGATAAAGGGTGATATCCAGTGTGCCGACGGGCACCGGACTCTTTTCGATTCGCTCGATGATCTGCGCCAGACGCTGCGCCAGGGGCACGCCCCGCCGGCGGATTCCGACCAAACCCAAGTCGGTCGCTCCCTCATTTTTCTCGACGATTTCGTGAGCCAAACGAACCAGCGTGCGCTCGATCTCCGATGCAGACATCAGCTGCGACTTCTCTCGCAGATTGGACTGGCGCGGGGAGGGTCTCGCAGTCATGAACGCAGCATCATACGCGGGGATGTGCCGGGGGGCAAGGTGGAGACAGCAGTCAGCACTCAGCACTTAGCACTTAGCCATTACGGGCCGGTGCCGCGTCGTTCAGATTGGCGCGAACGATTGTTGAGGGGCAACGGCGAAGGGCAGCATTTGGCACTTAGCTCCTCACCGATCGTTTGGACCAACTCTGACGTAACCACCAGCGGCCAGTAATGGCTAAATGCCAAGTGCTAAATGCTAAGTGCTGCGGAAATCAGTGACGATCTTTGCGTCGCAGCAGAGCCGCTGCGAGTGCGCCTCCCAGGCTGGAGAAAATCAGAAAGGCTACACCCATCACGATCAGGCCCAATGCCATCATCAGCGCGAGACCTTGTGGGCTCTTCAGATATTCGAGCATCTGCTGCGCCTGCGGGTCGGAGCTTCGCGCGGCGGATTGCTGAATGGCTTGCAACAGGGCATCGCGCAGTTGTCCACCAGTGCGGAAGATCAGCATTCCAGCGGCAGTAAAGATCGCGAAAATGCCAAACCCTAGTGCTCCGCTCAGCGCCCCTAGCCGTGCGCCGATGCCGGGTGTGACATTGGCGACGGGATTCCTGCGGCGATAAAACAGCACTGCGAGCGCACCGGACGCAAGCATTCCCAGTCCGAAGGCACCGCCGGGAATGAGCATCATCACGGCGGCGATCAGTCCCGCCAGAGCCGCCGAGGGCAAAGCATAGGACCACTGCAACGCGGTAATCTGCGACGTGTTTGTGTAAGACCCTGACGGTTTGATCTCTAAGCCGGAATCAATGGTAGGGCTGGTGATTGCGTCCCCCACGGCGACGCGAATTTGCGGCGCATTGCATTGCGGACAGAAAGCTATTCCTTCGTCGACTGCAGCACCACATTGATAGCAGGAATGTTCCACTGAATTTCAAGTTACAGCACGACTGCTAGCCAGGCAAGAACGCAGGACCGCGACCGAGCGGGGCGAGTCGATCATTACCCGCTCAACCCTGAGATCATCGATCAGTTAGATCGTGTCCTTGCCACGGGTCTGCACGTAGACCAGCGCGAAGATGGAACCTTTGCCCTTGTCTTCTGGTCGGACGGAAACGATGTGCTGGTTATCTTCAGTACCCACCTTCAGTTCGATATCGTCGCCTTTGTTATCGCCCTGGCATTTGAGCTGTTTCGAATCGTTGGAGTGGCGTGGATTCATTTCAACATCATCATCGTGGTTGTTGCGGCGACACTCGAGCACGGTGCCATATTTCTTCAATTGATCGGTGTAATAAGAAATCAGTTTTTCCGGCGGATCATCGGACTCGTACTCGATAGCGACTACTTTCAGCCCGAAGAGGCCGCTGGAGATATTTACGTTCGCGCTCTTCTCGTCGCCGTCCTTGTCCTTCTCTTTCTTGCGCGCTCCGGGATAGACCGGCAGGCCGACATCGCGGACGTCGGCGTTCTTGCTGACGTGAAGTCCCCCGATCGGAGTCTGGATATCCACTTTCTTGTCTTCGCCGTTTTCATTCTTTTTTACGTTGATACTGCAGGCGGACATCACGAGAACAGCAACGAGCGTGACAATGAACCCGAGCCGCGAGTTAATGAACAGAGGGTTGGAATTGTGCATGCTGCGAACCTCCAGGTACGACGTAGGCTTGCCGGTCGATGCCGTCGCCACGATGGGCGACGTTTGGAATGCTGACCGGTAACCGGCCGCGGATTGCAATTTCACCAAACAGCGCCTTGACGGCGCTGATTTCCGAAACCGTGGCGTTTGAAAACGTGCAAATATAATTTTGTGTTGCCGGGAAATCTTGCGCCACGTACGGATTACCCATAGCCAGGACTGCGGTCTTTTGTGCGGCGTGGTCCAGAATTTTTTGTAAGAGCATCGCGGTGGCATCCGCCAAGCCAACCGAGTTCTGAAGTCCACCGACACCTTTGGTCGCTTTCCCCGCGGTCGGGATCACATATACGGCAGCGATTACGGTCTGGGCCTGGTCCACGGCGCGCATGATGTCATCCGATAGAGCGGCTGCAATTCGTGGATCCACGCAGATAACATTCGTGTCGGGCACACGGCTGCGAATTTGGCGCTCCAGCATACGGCCCGCCTCAGTGCGAACGTCGTCGGTAAAAATAACGACGACCACCCGGTTCCGCACTTCGTCCACTGATTGATACGGAAGGCCGGAGTTAACAGTTCCCATTTGTTTCAGTGGGAGAAGCTTTCCGTTATCACGAACCAGGGTGACGGCATCGTCGGCCATCTGCTGCCCGAGGGCCAGGTTTGCGGGCTCGCCAATCAGATTGGAAAGTGCTTCCACATTCACCAGGCGCGCTTTCTGAAGCTTGAGCGAGGCCTTGGCTTTCAATATTTTGAGGACGGAGGCGTCCAGTTGAGACTGCGGAATTTCGCCACTGCGGACGGCTGCGAGCATAGCTTGATAGGAAGCATCGAGGTCAGCGGGAATCAACAAGAGATCGTTTCCGGCTTTGAATGCATCTACCGCGGCTCTGCCGATGTTCGCGGCGTAAAGGCGAGTGAGTCCTGCCATGTCGAGAGCATCGGTGACGACAAGCCCCTTGAATCCGAGTTGCGTCTTGAGCAGATCGTTTACGATCGCCGGCGAAGTCGTCCCCACCCGCTTGGGGTCGGGCTCGAGCGAGGGAACGCTGACGTGTGCGACCATGACCGAATCCACACCCGCCTTGATGGCCTTGCGAAAGGGCGGAAGTTCTACGGATTGCAATCGAGCGAGGTTGCCGGTCACCTGGGCCACGCCCAGATGGGAATCAGTGGCGGTATCACCGTGGCCGGGGAAGTGTTTGGCAGTGGTCAGCATTCCGTTGGCGCGGGCGCCGCGGATGTAGGCGGCCACAAGATCGCCCACCTGCTGCGGGTCCTCACCGAAAGAACGGGTGTTGATGATGGGATTAGCGGGATTGGAATTCACGTCGGCTACGGGGAAGAAGTTCCAGTGCACGCCAATGGCGCGAGCTTCCTGGGCAGTGATGCGTCCGAAGGCTTCGGCATAGTCCAATTTTCCGGCGGCGCCGAAGGCCATGGCGTGGGGAAATACCGTCGCCCCGTAAAGGCGCATGGAGACGCCGCGTTCGAAATCAGCTGCGATCAGTAATGGCAGTTTGGAATCCTGCTGTAGACGATTGAGCAGGACCGCCGCCTCGTAGGGCTGGTTCCGGTATAGAAACGGACCTTCGGCGCGCACTGTCATGGCGAATGAGCCAACGTGATATTTGTTGATGCTGTCACGCAACTGGAGATATTCGGGACTATTTACATTCAAGAACTCGGCGCGAACCCAAATCATGAAAAGCTGTCCAACCTTTTCCTCGAGTGACAATTTGTGCAGAGTTTTCTCTGCCCATTTTTCTCCATCACGATCGAGTTGGATGGGACGGGGCTGAGAGAATTTATCCTTGGCTGAGGCGGGAGTCAGCAGGGACAGAATCAAGATAAGACATAGAGCACGTGAAAGCATCAGCAGACGATAGCACGGATTACAGGGCTGGGGTCAGGGGTGAATCTCAGTTCCAAGATCGTCCCCAAAGCCGGCGAGCCACGCTACGTGCGGCTCGCGGCGGAACCATGTCATTTGGCGCTTGGCATAGTTGCGATGGGCCTGCTGTGCGGCTTGAATCGCGGTATCACGATCAACTTCTCCGCGGAATAATTGAACTGCTTGTTTGTATCCAAGCGAGGAAAGCGGGCGGGCCGCATCCCCGTATTTTTCAAGCATGCTTCCAGTTTCTTCGACCAGACCGGAATCGAACATCTGTTGTGCACGCTGGTTGATGCGTTGATAGAGCGCAACGCGCTCGGGATTCAGTCCCAGACGAAGAATATGGAAGCCCTGCAGCGGGTCGCGGCCTTCTTTCCACATTTCGGACATTTCCTTGCGCGAGGCCAGGCAAACTTCGATGGCGCGAATCAGTTTGGGAGTGTCATGGGAATGAATCTTCGCTGCTGCCACCGGATCAAGACGGTGCAGCAACCGGTGAAGATAGGATTTGTTTTTTGCACGCCGGCGCAGACGATCACGTAACTCTTCCGAACGCTCCGGTCCCGCAAAGAGGCCTTCCAATAGGGCCTGAAGGTAGAGTCCGGTTCCGCCAACAACGATCGGCAGGCTGCCGCGAGTTTTGATTTCTTCCAGCACTTTTCGAGCCTGCCTCGAGTATTCTCCGGCCGTGACGTAAGCAGTAGGACCCACAGAATCGAACAAGTGATGAGGAACACGACCGCGTTCGGCCATGGTCGGCTTGGCGGTGCCTATATCAAAGTCGCGATAGATTGCGACTGAGTCGCAATTGACGATCTCCCCGCCGAAATGCTCGGCCAGAGCCAGGGACAGGGCGGTCTTGCCGCTTCCTGTGGGACCAAGCAGGACGATCAAGAGAGACGAATGAGACACAGTCAGCGCGCACTCCAGGGGATGTAGCGCCAATAGCGAATCAGGGTGAGAATCAGAAGCAGTATTGCGATAACCACAATACCCGTCGCCTCCAGACGGTGGATGGAGAGCTTGGCATGTGGTTGGGGGGGCCGGTCAGATGGCTGCCGCTTTGGTTGGGTGGCGGACACGATGACATTGTAGCGCCGGAACTCGGGCGCGGGGTTTGACCGCGATAACGCGAGTTTCAGGCAAGTAGTCAGGGTGTAAACTACGCGGCAATATGGCTACCCCACACGCCAGTCCGGCGCCAACGCGGATTGCACGCTTTGGTGTGTTTGAGGCTAATCTCGGAACCGGCGAACTTCGAAAAAATGGGGCGCGAATTAGTCTTCAAGAGCAACCCTTCCACTTGCTTGTGCTTTTGCTGGAGCGTCCCGGGGATGTGATCGGTCGAGAGGAAATCACTAAAAAGCTGTGGGATCCCGATGTCTTCGTTGACTTTGATAAGAGCCTCAACACCGCTGTGAACAAGGTGCGTGAGGCGTTGGGCGACTCGGCAACCACCCCGAAATATGTCGAAACTCTGGCGAAACGAGGGTATCGGTTTCTGGGGCAGGTAGTGTGGATCAGGGAAGATCCGCCAAAACCTGATCCTGGTCCGCCTTCGCGTACAGTCACTCGCGGCCTGTTCGGGTTAATACAAATCATGTACCTGATTTTTTATGTGGAAGCGCTCTTCCATTTCCGTGAGATTGAGCGGGTTGCGGGCACATTTCTTCCGGGGTGGGCTTCGTTTGCAATCATGGCGGCAACAATCGTGACCGCTGGGGTGGGAATTCCGGTGCGCTGTTATTTGCTCTCGGCGGCGGCTTTCGATTACGAACTGCTAGGAGAAAAATTTCAGCAGTTGTTTCTATTCATCCTGGTGCTCGACGAACTGTGGGGCATCGCACCTTTTCTGATGGCGCAGAAGATCGGGTTTGGAGCGGCCTTCGCGGCTACATGCGGCCTTCTCTACGTGCCTTTTTCGGAGAGAACACTGATAAATATGGCCTATCCGAAACTTCGTCTGAGTCGAAGCGTAGCGCTGGGCTAAGTTATTTCCCGATAAAGAGACGGCCTGTGCGAGCCTTAACTTCTGGTAGCGCTACCGAAGCTCGGCCCTTTCGGGGTTGTAGTAGAAGTGGAATCGCAATGCAAGATATTGACCGCTGAACTCACTGGGCAGAGGCGGAAACGGATTGGAACCGGTAACGCCACCCCAGGCGGCGCGATCCAGTGCGACGTCGCCGGAACCGGCAGCCAGCTTCATACCTGCCACCCGGCCATCCTTGAGAATGGCAAACTCTATCGATACTTTTCCCCGCTTCATGAGTGGGGCTCGGGCGATTTCCGGGATGAGGTTGTACCAATTCTCCCGTACGTCGTGCAATACGCGCGAGAGGTAAGGACCAAAGTCCACGCCCATGGTATCGCTGAGAACGTCGAGTGGTCCGATGGCCTGGGCGGGCTGGCGGCCCTGACTTAGTCCCAGATCACCACTATCTCCCCCATAACCACCACGGTTCGCTGCGGCTGCGCGCGCGGCCTGCTCAATTGCCGATCCAGCCGACATTGGCCTGCTTTCGAAATTGGGCTTTGGACGGTTTATGGGCGGAGTTTCGAGCTTTGCTATCTGATCAGGATTGGACGGAGTCGGGGTCGGTGGCGGCGGTTGCTGCGCCGGCGAATTTTGGGCTACGGAGGCAGGAGGAGGAGCGGACGGTGTCGGCGGCGGACCCGGAGGTTGAGCGCGAGAGCTATCCAGAATTTTCTTCAACTCTTTGCGATTAAGCTGTGGGGTACGCGAAGTGGCAATGCGATCCTTATCGGAAATCACATTGGTGTTAGGACGCTTAGTGATCTTCTGGGCGTCTTTCGGCAGCTCCAGATAAGTGAGCTCTTTCTGCCGCATCCAGTCGTTAGGGCTGACTACCATGACTGGATGTTTTGGAAAATATTTCTCCAGCTTTGGAGAATTGACCACCACAATCACCAGGACTAAATGCACGACTACAGAAATCCAAAAAGCTTCGCGCTGGCGGGAACGCGAAAGATCATCCTGTAACTGAACCAGCAAGGCAGGAGCCTGATGCATCTCGCGGTAGACAGATTCCCAGCCATGGGAGTCGTACAGATCGCCAATCTCTGCGCGCGGCGCTGGAGGAACTGGATTTCCCGGCGGGATTTGGGTCGTCGACATCAAACTGCTTGTCTACCGATTTAACACGAGCGGAGGGCCTTAGTTGCAGGAGGAGGCGGTGAACGCTCCCCTACCGGCAGGCTAAATTCCTATCGCAATCCGCTGGCGTTTGCGGCCAAGTACTTCTATTTTCGCATCTTTCGGGGAATCTGCGAAGCGCATAAGGCGGGTCGCAGGAATGCCATCTGCGACGTTAACTGTGGAGTCGGAGACAGATTACAGAACGGGACGCCGGTTCTCAGATTAAGACTTTACTGTTGCAAAGTGTCCAGGTGAATTTTCTTTCCGTGCTCCTGGATGGTGGAGACAATGTCCAATGCCACGGCGAGAGCGCGGCGGCCGTCTTCAAGAGATACCAGCGGTTGGGAGCGCTGTCGCACTGAGTCCAGAAAAGATTTCAGCTCGGCATAGAGAGGCTCTTCGGCAGTGATTGCTGGTTTAGCGACATTGATTTGAGGATTCACTGAAGGAGTCCCACTCTCGTCCCCGCCAACACTAAAAACCAGCACGTCTTGGCGTCCATAATCAACGGATATGTATTGCTTGGGCTGGAAGAAGCGCAACTTACGGACACGCTCGGTGGAAACGCGGCTAGCTGTGAAATTGGCGACGCAACCGGAGTCAAATTCCATGCGAACGTTGGCGATATCCACTTTGCCGGACAAGATGGGGAGACCGACGGCACGAATTTCTTTTACCGGCGAATCGACGAAGGAGAGCACGATATCCAAATCGTGAATCATCAGATCAAGTACCACATCCACGTCCAGCGAACGCGGAGTGAAAACGCTGAGGCGATGAACTTCGAAAAACATGGGATGGGTAACAAGAGGCAACGTAGCACGCACCGCGGGATTGAAGCGTTCGAGGTGGCCGACCTGGCAGATTCGTCCGAGGCGCCGTGCAGACCGCATCAGATCGTCGGCTTCGGCGAGCGATGCAGCCAGCGGTTTTTCTATCAGGACATCGATTCCCCCAGCCATTAAGGCGCCGGCGAGCTCAACGTGCCGCGCCGTGGGAACCGCGACGGAAGCCGCTTGCACCTCGCTGCGTGTCTTGATGAACTGCTCGACCGAGCCGAAGGCGCGCGCTCCATATTCCCTGGCTATGGCATCAGCGCGCGAAACATCGGGATCCACGACCGCAGCCAATGTCACAGGCTCGCCCTGCTGCGCCAATTGATGGTAAACGCGGGCGTGATTACGGCCGAAAGCACCCACCCCTACGACTGCTACGTTAATGCGGTTCTCGTTTCTCAGGTTTTAGTTCTCGGATGTAGCGCTTTTTTTAGGAGAGCGATCTGCCCAGCATGATAAAGCTCATGCTGCACGATACCGCTGAACATGTAATAAAAGTCGTAATAGTCCTCGGTCTTGCCGGGAGCCTGGTCGTTTAAACGCGAATCAGGAAAAGCGGCAACCGCCTTAATGAGTTGGCTGTGAGTCTGATCAAGATAGCTGAGAGCGCGACGCCAGGCGGCTGGACTGGTGTCTTTTACGGGGGGGAAATCCTGTTGCCTGGTAAGTTCGACGGCTGCGCCACCGATGCGCCGTAAGACGGCATCATCCCAGGCGGCGATGTGCAGCGCCAGTTCCCAAATGCTGTGGGCATCCTTGATTGGTTTGGCAGCGGCGGTCTCGGCGGTCACACCGGTCAGCAATTCCTTAATGGAATCTCCATGCCAGGCGTCCCCCTCGAAGGCGCGCCGAATTTGGTCTGCAAGGCGAGCGGTCTCGGACATGAAAGCCTCCATCGGAAATCACTCAACTGGATCAGCCACAACCGCAATGTCGAAGCCGTCGGCGGCTGAGACTACGGCCTCCCCATCTAGTAACAGGCACTTGCCTGCATCCAGCGCCAGACAGGTGGCGCCGGCTTTGTGCATGACTTCAATCGTTTTTATTCCTACTACCGGCACATCGAAACGCATATCCTGATTCGGCTTGGCGATTTTCACCACGGTAAGGTCGCGACTCAATGTAGAAGCATCCTGCTGAAGGGAAGCCATGATTTTACCGGCGCGCTCGATGGTGGCATCGGTGCCTTCCATTGCTTCGACGGCTACGCAGGCGACTTCTGCGACTATCACGGTTTGCCCAATGTCGTATTTTGCCAGGTTATGAGCGACCAGCCGGCCGTATTGAATGTTCGCCTTTTCCTGTTCGGTGGGCAAGCGCTTGGTCAGAGTTCCGGATTTGGCGAGCAGCGGTTCCAGAAATGCGGTGGAGTTTTCCAGCAGGATGCCTTCATCAGCCAGTACTTTCGAAATTGCGCCCAGCAAAGCGTCGGTGTTTCGCGTGCTTAACGAAAGCAGCAGCTTGGCCAGAAGCCAGTCGGGGCGGATACTGGAGAAAATCTGTTTATGCTTGACCTGTCCGGCCATGATGGCACGATGCACGCCCTCGCGTTTGAAAGTCTCGATCAGCTTGGACAATTCTCCTAAAGAGAGCCAGTGAATTGACGCGGCTCCATGCGATTCGATGTCAGGGAATGCCTCCTCTTTAATGGCCGCAACCACAACGTCAAGCCCTTGGGCACGAGCTGCATCGAGGACGAGAAACGGAAAGCGGCCGTTCCCAGCGATGAGTCCAATTCTTTCCCTGGCGGCGGACATGGTGGACAGTGTACTGGAGAAGAGCACTCAGCCGTCAGCACTTAGCATTCAGCACCTGCACTTGATTCTTGCGCCCACTCAACTGAATTCTCTTCGATAACCAATCTCTGTTTGGCTGAATGCTGAGTGCTGAATGCCGAATGCTACTTAATCACACCTCGTTCTGAAGACTCGATGAACCGGATAAGCATTTCCACGTCCTCTCCGCCATCCGCCTCAGCTTTCAGCATCTTTAGCGCTTGAGAAGTGTTGAGCTTCGACGCCAGCAAGACCTTATAGGCATGATGAATCTTGCGGATACGTTCCTTGGAAAATCCGCGGCGCTCGAGACCGAGGGCATTCAGTCCGTAGGCGTGAGTATCACGAGCGGCGACGGTTTTCGAAAAAGGCAGGACATCTTTCGTAATCGTGGTTCCGCCGCCAACATATGAATGCGCGCCGATGCGGACGTACTGATGCACCGGACACATTGCGCCAACCACTGCCCAATCCTCGACCGTCACGTGGCCACCGAGGGTGGCGGCATTGGCCAGGATCACGCGATCGCCGACCACACAATCGTGGGCAACGTGGGTGTACGCCATGATCAGGTTGTGATTGCCCACCCGTGTCACGCCACCACCTTTCACCGTTCCGCGATTGATAGTGACGAACTCGCGAATCTGGTTGTGATCGCCAATTTCCAATTGAGTGGGCTCGCCGGCGTAAGTGATGTCCTGAGGCGCCAATCCGATGGACGAAAATGGAAAGAAGCCGTTATCGGCGCCAATTTTGGAAGGGCCCTCCATCGTGACGTGCGAAACCAGGTGGCATCCTTCGCCAAGTTGCACTTGTGGCCCAATCACACAGTAGGGGCCGATTTTGCAGGAAGGATGAATCTTCGCCAGCGGATCGATAATGGCTGTCGGGTGGACGTTCATCAGTTGCGAATACCGGATCTCGCGTGTCGAGTTCCGATTTCTATGAGGAGGATCATTCGCGCTCCGGTTCGCCGTCCACGGCTTCGGGCCGGCTTCGAGAGCGATCCACGAGCTGGCATGTGACCGTCGCCTCGGCTACGCGTTTGTCGCCGACAAAGACCTTGCCCTCCATGCGGACGGCCGAAACTCGCCAAGCTTTCACTTCCACTTCGATGCGCAACTGATCGCCCGGAACCACCGGACGCCGGAAACGGGCGCGCTCGATTCCGGTGAATACCATCAGCTTATCGGCTCGATCTTCCACTTCGGTGAGCAGCAGTGCGCCGCCAGCCTGGGCGATAGCTTCAACGATAAGTACACCTGGCATGATTGGGAGATTGGGAAAGTGCCCAGCAAAGAACGGCTCATTGATGGTGACGTTCTTAATGGCGACGATGCGCTGCTTGCGTGTGATGTCAATCACACGATCGATCATCAGAAACGGAAAGCGGTGCGGCAAGATGCGAAGAATGTCATTGATGTCCAGCGTAGTTTTGGCTGGAGCTTCGGTCGCCGGGTGAGTATCGCTCATTGGGTAACGTCAGGAGGGAAGATTATACTGTACCGCGCTGCCACGGATTGGTGTTGTATCTAACCAGTAGACTGTGAAATCCAAGCGAAAAATGTCGGGATCGGGCAAGGATGCTTGGCCAGAGGCAGTCAATCGGTCGAGTTATTTTGAGGAACGCAGGGATGACATTGTCGAATGCATCCGGCAGCTAGTAGAGATCGAGTCTCCCAGCGACAACAAACAAGCCGCGGATCGGCTAAGTGCCTTTCTCGCGAAAAAGTTCGAGGCGCTGGGTGGACAGATCCGCTTTCATAAGAGCTCCAACTTCGGGGATCATTTGCAGGTGGATTTCGCGGGCAAGCGCGGCGGCAAGCCGGCTTTGCTGCTGGGCCACTATGACACTGTGTATCCCCTCGGCACTCTGGCGAACATGCCATGCCGGGTGGCCGACGGTCGGCTTTGGGGACCCGGGGTTCTGGACATGAAATCGGGCATTGCACTGATGCTGACTGCCATCGATGTTCTGCGGGCAACGCACAGTGATTTGCCTCACCCGATCACAGTCTTGCTGGTGTCGGACGAAGAAGTGGGCAGCGATTCATCACGGCACATCACGGAGAATCTCGCAAAACAATCAGCAGCCGTGCTAGTACTCGAACCTTCTTATGGGCTTAACGGGGCGGTAAAGACGGCGCGCAAGGGAGTTGGCGAGTACACCGTTAAAGTCACGGGGCAAGCGGCGCATTCCGGGCTCGATTTCGAAAAGGGCGCGAGCGCCATTGTCGAGTTGGCGAAACAGATCACGAAGATATCTCAAATGGTCGACTTGAAGCGCGGCCTGACCGTGAATGTCGGCCGGGTACAGGGTGGCACTCGGGTCAACGTTGTCCCAGCAGAGGCAACAGCCGTCCTGGATGTGCGAATCGCGAAGATGAAGGACGCTACGGCTATAGATCGTAAGCTCCGCGCCCTGAAGCCGTTCAATGGCAAGTGCAAGCTCGAGATCGATGGCGGGATGAATCGTCCGCCGATGGAACGGACTGCGGGTGTAGCTGCGCTATATAAAAAAGCGTCCGCCGTTGCGAAGCGGTTGGGGTGGAGGCTCGAAGAAGCAGCGGTTGGTGGTGGCTCGGATGGAAACTTTACAGCGAGGCTCGGGATTCCCACGCTAGATGGCCTCGGAGGAGTGGGAGAAGGTGCGCACGCTACGCATGAGTCGATTCTGATCTCCGAATTGCCGCGACGAGCCGCGCTTCTGACGGGGTTGATCGAGGCCATCTGGCGGTATCCCTTGAATGACCGAGTAAAACCCCACTTCTCGAAAACCGCGAGAAGTTGATTGGATAAGAGCGAAGGCTCGATCCGAAAGCGGTAGTCTACGGTTGAGGACCAAGGCTTCTGGAAAGGAAGGAGCCTTCGCATGATGATTATAGGATGTGATTTCCATCCCAGCTGGCAACAAGTTTGTTGGCTGGACACGGCGACGGGAGAAAGCGGCGAGCAGAAGC
>WNGK01000480.1_pt1 | contig 53260 bp, 48 predicted proteins | sample 5400601 | NCBI WGS metagenome assembly WNGK01 (sample SAMN13153376, study PRJNA577476) | soil metagenome | isolation source: 60 cm soil or saprolite under Garry oak tree replicate 1 | place: USA:California | collected 2016-06-15 | reverse complement strand
TTGGAAACCTTGATTGCAGGGGGGGCTGCAGGTTCCGATTACCCTGGTTCTGACCACCCCGGCCCCGATCAGCCGCTAGATTTGAAGTTGGTCGAGAAGGCACTCGTGGTTCGGAATTGGCGCGCGGGCGAGCGCTTCTGGCCGGTCCATACTAAAAAGCCAAAAAAATTGAAGGAACTATTGCAGGACCGCCACATCACCGGAGAAGAGAAGAAGCACTGGCCGGTGGTGGCGAGCGGCGACGAGCTTGTTTGGGTACGCGGCCTTGGAGTCCGGCGCGATTTGTTGGCGAAGAACAATGCCGGAGTCCGGATTCGAGAATGTCCCAATCCGGACAATGCACTGTAGCACCTCTGCGAACCGTTCCCATGAAATGCCCGGCGCAGCGCGGGGCGCTGCCGTTTTCCGGCCGTGAAGGGATTTTGCCAACGACCCACGACGACAGCCAATGACGGTCTCTTGTGACTTAAGTTATTTGAACATCCCTCCGCATTTTCCCCCAGAGCGGGGTAGAATGTGATAGCGGCTTTTTGTCGATCTAAATTCGGGGGCCAGCATCTAATCTGATGAGAGAGATGCAGTTCCGCCGGGTTTACCTACCGGGTCTCCAATGCACGTAGTTTTCGCGTGCCGGGGTGAGAGACAAGGCGTCCTTTCTCAGGAGTTTTTTCAGTGAATTCAACGGTCAAGACGATCATTTTTTGGGTAGTTATTTTGGTGTCTGCGGTACTGCTCTGGCAGGTGGTCAAGAATGCCAACTCGGGTCAAAAAATCCAGGAACCCAATTTCTCGCAGTTCATGGCGGACGTGGACCAGGGCGCGGTGAAAGAGGTGACCCTGAGTGGCATGGAAGTTACCGGAAAGAAGGCTGATGGGTCGCAGTTCCACACCATGGTGCCGGCGAACAATCCGGAGATGATCAAGAAGTTGCAGGAAAAGAATGTCAGTATCACGGTCAAAGACGTAAGCAACAGCAGTTGGGGCTGGCTAGTGAACCTGTTCGCTCCACTCGCGCTGCTGGCGGCGCTCTGGTATTTCATGATCCGCCAAATGCAGACGGGCGGAAACAAGGCCCTGTCATTCGGCAAAAGCCGCGCGCGGCTGCTCTCCATGCAGCAGAAGAAGGTCACTTTCAAGGACGTCGCCGGAGTAGATGAGGCTAAAGAAGAGCTGAAAGAGATCATCGAATTCCTGCGCGAGGCGCAGAAATTCCAGAAACTGGGCGGACGGATCCCGAAAGGCGTGTTGCTGGTGGGGCCTCCGGGAACGGGCAAGACCTTGTTGGCCAGAGCAGTCGCTGGTGAAGCCAACGTTCCCTTCTTCTCGATTTCGGGTTCGGACTTTGTTGAAATGTTTGTAGGCGTGGGCGCATCGCGGGTTCGCGACCTGTTTGAGCAGGGAAAGAAAAACGCGCCTTGCATCATCTTTATTGATGAAATCGACGCCGTCGGGCGGCACCGTGGCGCTGGGCTTGGTGGCGGACACGATGAACGCGAGCAGACGCTGAATCAATTGCTGGTCGAGATGGACGGCTTCGAATCCAACGAAGGCGTCATCCTGATGGCGGCCACGAACCGTCCAGATGTGCTCGATCCGGCGTTGTTGCGGCCCGGAAGATTTGACCGCCGCGTGGTGGTTAACCGGCCTGACGTTCGCGGCCGCGAAGAAATTCTCCGCGTACATACCCGCAAGATTCCTCTCGCGGATGATGTTGAGCTTTCCGTATTAGCTCGCGGAACTCCGGGATTCTCCGGCGCTGATATCGCCAACATGGTCAACGAAGCGGCATTGGCAGCGGCCCGGCAGAACCGCAAGGCTGTGCTGATGTACGACTTCGAGCTGGCAAAAGACAAAGTTCTGATGGGAGTAGAGCGCAAGTCGTTGCTGCTTTCCGACGAAGAAAAGAAAGTCACGGCGTATCACGAAGCCGGCCACGCGCTGGTTGCGGCCAAGCTGCCTAACTCCGATCCTCTGCACAAAGTCACGATCATTCCTCGTGGGATGGCCTTGGGCGTCACTATGCAACTGCCCATTGACGACAAGCATAACTACACCAAGGAGTATCTAGAGACCGAAATCGCCATTATGATGGGCGGGCGTTTGGCGGAAGAAATTTTCCTCGGCCAGATGAGTACCGGCGCCGGTAACGACATTGAGCGCGCTACCGAACTCGCCCGCAAGATGGTTTGCGAGTTTGGCATGAGCGACCTCGGTCCGCTGACCTTCGGCAAGAAAGAAGAGCAAATCTTCCTGGGCCGAGAGATCGCGCAGCACCGCGACTACAGTGAAGCCACCGCGATCAAGATCGACGAAGAAGTAAAGCGGCTGGTGGGCAAAGGATACGAAACTGCCAAAGGCGTTCTGGCTTCAAATCATGACACCTTAGTAAAGATCGCCCTCGCACTGCTTGAGCGCGAAGTGCTGGACGCGAACCAAATCAAGATGATCATCGAAGGCAAAGAACTGCCGAAGATGGCGCCTCCGTCCAAACCCGACGACGGCGGTGTGCAGCAAGTGCTGAAGCCAGAGCCCGGCCGGGCGGGAATTGCCAAGGGCGGAGAGCATCCGGCGCCAGCGTAAACAGTCTCTCAACCTGCTATCAATACTAGAAATCAGGGCGGCCTAGAGCCGCCCTTTTTGTTTTTATTTGCGCGAGTTAGTTTAAGGTGGCGGCAAAGTCCGATTTTGGACGGACGAAGTCCGATCTTGGGTGGAGCAGCGCTTTTAGCGCTGCATTAAGAGCTCTTATTACCGGCTTTAGCCACTGCGGTCATGGATTAGACTCTTTCCGCTGTCCCTTAGTCAGCCGTGCCTCAGCTTCGGCTAGCCATCCCCGCCGCAGCTTTTCATCCGGGATGCTCGACAGGTAGGGCTTGATATCAAGAATCGGCGTCCCATCGAGCATATCGACGCCGCGAACATGCAGCTCGATGCCTTCGCGACGATGTAGCTCGACGGTTGTCAGACCAATCGGGTTCGGACGTCGCGGAGACCGCGTCGCAAACACACCATGCGGCCGATTGTCGGAGGGCGGCGTGGCGATCAATTCGGAACTATGGGATTCGTCTCGATGTCCGTGCAATTCGAGGTTAGGGGAGCGATCGAACTCCCAGATGACGATGAGATGCGAGAAGCCCTCGATGTCGGTAAGCCCCGCCTCAAACTCAGGCAGGATATTGAGCACACCATTTGCCTCGTGTTTAGCGCCAAGCCCCTTGGGAACTTCGCTTGCGTCCTTGTACGGACTACTGACAAATCCAATTGGGCGAGGGGTAAACATAGGGGAGAAACCTCCATTTCCCAATGCTAATGCGGAAGGAGCTGGGCAAGAGTTTCTCTCGACCAAAACAACCTAGGGGACCCGCTCCGAGCCAGTCCGTGGCAAACCTGCTCTTCGCCTTCTTCCGATTTCCTCATGTTCAGTTGTTACAAACGCCGGCCAAACTTTAGAACTCCAGAGTCCCGAGGCTCCCTCGAAGCCGCGCTCGAGCGCGTTCGACAGCAGTACGAACTCGGAGTGTATGGTTACGTGGTGATGCCGGAGCATGTGCATTTACTGGTAAGCGAACCCGAGCGCGGCACGCTGGCACAGGCTATGCAGTCGCTGAAACAGGGAGTTGCGCGGAGGCTGGCTCTACCAGCGGCGGATTCGTTCCGGCAGGCGCGCTATTACGATTTCAACGTCTGGAGTCATCACAAGTTTGTGGAGAAGCTTCGTTACATTCACCGCAATCCGGTCGAGCCCGGGCTGGTCGAGCGTCCTGAAGATTGGGCTTAGAGTGGTTTCCGTCACTATCTGAGCGGTGAGCCAGGATCGCTGGAGATCGAATCGCACTGGACGATACGCAAGAGGGAGCTAGCCGGAATCTCTCCTGCGATGCGGGTGCGTCTACCCGCAGAAAATCCCCGCCCAAGCAAAGCTTGGACGGGGCACGCTCGGGAGTAGATGAGCCCGCTGGCATGGTATAGTCCTCCCCGGTTGCAAGAAGTTCTTAATTGAGGAGGATGAGTATGCGAAGACTACTGTTGGTAGTTGGCGTGGTGTGCTTGTGCGCTTCCCTGGCTGTGGCCCAGGGTAAGACAGCGAACGGATGGAACTGCCCCAAACCGGCCGATGCGCACAGTATCGAGATAGGAGACAAGCCCGGCCACGCCTACTCGATCGACCAGATTACGTGCACTTCAACCAAGGGCGAAATCGCGGGGGTGCGAGAGAAAGAGGGCACTGGCACTGAGTTCGCAGAGGTCACCGGCAATAGCATGCAAGGTCACGGGGTGTTCGTTGAAACCATGGCCAACGGAGACAAGCTCCACTTCGTCTACCAGTTCACCGCGACTACCAAGGATGGCAAGATGGAGTCGGGTTCGAACAAGTATCAGGCCACCAGCGGGGCCGGGAAGTTCAAAGGAATCAAGGCGAGCGGCACCTGCACCGGAACCGGGAAGGCGGATGGGTCTGTGGACTGGGCCTGCACCGGGACTTACTCTATTCCCTAATCAGACCAAGAGTATCGAGTGGGCCTCGCGCTATCGAGACCCCCGCCCAAGCGAAGCTTGGACGGGGCACCCTGGATCAGCTTTTACCGTTCCTGCGGCAGTAATCCTTACCTAAGCGACGCCATATCAATCACGAAGCGGTACTTCACATCGCTTTTCGCCAGCCGGTCATAGGCCTGGTTAACGTCCTGAATTTTGATCAGTTCAATGTCGGAAGTGATGCCGTGGTCGGCGCAGAAATCCAGCATCTCCTGCGTTTCGCGAATGCCTCCGATGGCGGAACCAGCCAGACGGTGTCGCCCAAGTATTAGATTGAAGGCCGCCACTGGAGCGGGTTTATCCGGCGCGCCCACCAGCGTCATGGTGGCATCTTTTTTAAGGAGTTGCAGGTAGGCGTTGAGGTCGTGCTCGGCGGAAACTGTGTCGAGAATGAAGTCGAAACTGGCGGCGTGCTTTTGCATCTCCTCCGGGTTGGTGGAAATGACCACTTCATCAACCCCCAGGCGCTTAGCGTCGGCGATCTTTTTCGGCGATGTGCTGAACAACACCACATGAGTGCCGAAAGCCTTGGCAAATTTCACGCCCATGTGCCCCAGGCCACCCAGGCCCACGATGCCGACCTTCTGACCTTCGCCGACATTCCAGTGGCGCAGCGGAGAATACGTGGTAATACCCGCGCACAGCAGTGGCGCCGTGCCGGCCAGATCCAGCTTGTCAGACACGCGCAGCACGAACGCTTCGCGCACCACAATGCTGTCCGAGTATCCGCCGTAGGTGACGCCGCCGAGAATTTTGTCTTCGGCGTTGTAGGTGAGAGTTGGAAAATTGACGCAGAATTGCTCGTCGCCAGCTAGGCAGTTAGCGCACACGCCGCATGAACTGACCATGCAGCCCACGCCAACGAGGTCACCTTCTTTGAACTTCTTGACGGCACGGCCGGTTTTCGCCACCCGGCCAATAATCTCGTGGCCGGGCACGCAGGGATACACAGTCGGCAACACGTCCTGCCATTCATTGCGCACCTGATGCAAGTCTGAATGGCACACGCCACAGTATTGAATATCAATCTGAACGTCATCTGGACGCAGCTCGCGCCGCGGGACCGAGAACGTTGCCAACCCTGAGGTGGCGCTCTTGGCTGCATAACCCTTCACCTTGTAGGCGGGTGACTCCTGGGCTTGAGTTTCGACTACCGGTGTTGCTACTCCACTCATTTTTGTCCCTCCTGAAATTAGTTCGAGATCGGGTTGAAAAGATTCGCGCCGTTACCGAACACATGCTGGCGCTCTGAGGTGTATGTCATCTGGTTGAGATGCGCCACCCGTGATGGAGGACGCAAGAAATCAAGAAACCAAGCTGTGGATCGGTCTGGGGGCTGCACGAAAAAGGGGGCGAGGGCGCCCGCCCCACACGACCAGTCTCACTGATTAATTGCAGACTCCTATGACCTTGCGGATAGTGGAGCGATTTTCGACGGCCTTGATCATGAAATCGGCGACATCCGCGCGCGAGATTTTGAAACCGAAAAGTGGCAGGTGGCCCTCTTTCACGCGGTACTTTCCCGTGTAGGGCCTGTCTATGAGTTGGGGCGGGCGCACCATCGTCCAATCGAGTTCGCTTTCTCCGAAGATGCGCTCCATCGCAGATGCGTCGGCAACGCTCCGCGGGAAAAACAGCCGCCCGAGAAAGTAGGCTGGCGGCATGATGGAATTCCTGAATAGGAAAGCGACAGACTCGACTATCACACGCCGGACTCCGGCACGGTGCATCGCGCTCGTCAGTGTGAGAGCGAATCGCTGCAGAAGGTTTGCGTCAGCTTTCGATATAGGGACGCGCGGACCAAATGCTGATAGAACCGCATCGTGACTTTGAATGGCCTGCTCCAAGCCTGCACTATTCAACAGGGTTTCCAGTCCCGTGCCCCCTGTGGCACCTAGCACAACCAGTTTCATATTGCCGCTCCCTTCCGGAACGTCTTGATCTATCCGTTAGTATTTAAGGGCTTTCATATTGGATATAGATAACTATACTGAGTATAGGATGCTATAATTTCCGCCGTTTGCCGAAAACAAAGAAGCGTTCCTACAAATCATTGGTTCGCGCGCGCCAGGCAGGCGACACCCGCCAGCGCATCGTCGAAGCCACGCTGCGCCTCTTGCAGAGCCAGGGCTATGCGGGAATGACGGTAGAGGCCATTGCCCAGCGGGCCGAAGTATCTGCCCAAAGCGTGTACGCCATCTTTAAGTCGAAGACGGGGATTCTCACCGCGCTTCTCGATCAGACGACGTTTGGCCCAGACTACGAGGATGCGGTACTACGCGCACTGAGCGCGAGGGATCCTGAAACCCGGTTGAGGCTCGCGGCCCCTATCGCCAGACAGATTCACGATGCGCAAAGCGCAACCTTCGATCTGCTGCGAGGTGCGGGCGTGGTTGCGCCCGAACTGGCAAGATTGGAACGCCAGCGCGAAGGCCTGCGCTATGAGAGACAGGAAAGGATGATCACTTCCCTGCGCGACGCAGGCAGGCTTGGGCCGGAACTTGACCACGCCACTGCGCGCGATATTTTCTGGAAGCTCACCGGCGGAGACGTGTACCGAATGTTGGTGCGCGAGCGCGGCTGGTCTTCTCAGAAGTATCAGGACTGGCTGGCCGATACGCTCGTGCATTCCCTGTTGTCTTTGGGAAGGCCGATCCGGCTCGAAATCGGACAGAGTCAATGTGATGCGTCGCGACTTGGAAGTGGCGGCGATGCCGGAATACCTACGCCGCGTCGATCAACTGCATCATCTGCTCGGAGTAGCGCTGGCCGGCCGCGACTCCGTGCGGAAAGACCTCGTTGATGCGGAGCAGATCTTCAGCTGTGAGCTTCACGTTCAGAGCGCCGACGTTTTCCTCCAGGTTCTTTCTGCGCCGCGTGCCCGGAATTGGCACGATGTCTTCACCCTGCGCCAGCACCCAGGCAAGAGCCAGTTGTGCCGGCGTGCAGTTTTTCTCTTTTGCGAGCTCTTCTACTTTGGCGACGAGGTCGATGTTTTTCTGAAAGTTCTCTCCTTGAAAGCGAGAGATGCCGCGACGGAAGTCGTCGGGGGCGAAGTCCTCGAAGCGCTTGATCTGGCCGGTCAGAAAGCCACGCCCTAGCGGGCTGTATGCCACAAATCCAATGCCCAACTCGCGGCAAGTGGCCAGAATTCCGGCCTCGGGATCGCGACTCCACAGCGAATACTCGGTCTGCAACGCGGTGACCGGATGAACTTTCGCCGCCCTGCGCAAGGTTTTCTCGCTAGCCTCCGATAGCCCGATATGGCGGATTTTGCCGTCATGCACTAACCCGGCCAGGGCGCCAACAGTCTCTTCAATCGGTGTATTGGGATCGACGCGGTGCTGGTAATAAAGATCGATCACATCAATACCCAAACGCTTCAGGCTCGCTTCGCAAGCCTGGCGAATGTACTCGGGACGGCCATTCACGCCGCGCGCTTTAGGATTGTTGGGATCGCGAACTATGCCGAACTTCGTGGCGATCACAAGCTTGTCGCGCTTCCCGCGAATGGCGCGCCCAACGAGTTCTTCATTCTTGAAGGGACCGTAAACATCGGCGGTATCGAAAAAAGTGATGCCGAGTTCAATGGCGCGATGAATGGTCGCGATAGATTCAGTTTCATCGCTCGGACCGTAGAACTCTGACATTCCCATGCAGCCGAGTCCGAGAGAAGAAACCGTGAGGCCGCTGCGGCCAAGTTGGCGGGATTTCATAGATAGCTGTACTCCTGCGGTAATTTGCCGGGTTTTTAGATGTCGAACAGACAGGTGCGGACGCAGAGTAATATACAGCGCTGTCAACCAGCGATGGTGATGAGATGCTCCGTTTTCGGCACGACTTCGCCGATTTCGGCTGCTGCAACATCGGCCTTGATGAGCGCCCGCAACATATCGGCGGCGGCTTGGGGAGCAACTGAGACTAGAAGGCCTCCTGCGGTTTGGGGGTCGAAAAGGATAGTCTTGATCTTTTCTGTAATGTCATCAGCGTATTGCACGACGCACTCAGCGAATTCACGATTGGCTTTGAGACCGCCAGGGATATGTCCAGCGCGAACGCACTCCAGAGCGCCTTCGAGCAGGGGGATGCAATTGGAGGACAGGCGCGCCGAAACGGCCTCGGACGCCAGCAGCATTTCACGCAGGTGGCCGATCAGGCCGAAGCCGGTGATATCGGTCATGGCGTGGACGGGTGAGGCGTCGTTGGTATTTGGTCGCCGATTGTTCGTTGCGGATTCGGGTGCCCCATCCTTCGCGGTTTTCGAAGGGTGGGGATTTCCCGCTGGACGGGCGTGGACGCCCGTCCCTACATGGTTTCTGGTGATGACCTCGGCGGCAGTCTTGTTCAGTGTGATCATCGACCTCACAGCCGCGTCGATCCACGATTGTTTCGCTACTCCCTTCTTGATAGCCGTAGAAATCACGCCGGTGCCGATGGCTTTGGTCAGCAGTAGACGATCGCCCGGTCGCGCGCCACCGTTTTTCAGGATTCTTCCCGGGTTGATGATTCCTGTGACCGAGTAGCCGAACTTGGTCTCATCATCGCGGATACTGTGGCCGCCGATGATCGTGCATCCCGCCTCAATCATTTTCGACAGGCCGCCCGCAAGAATCTGCTCCAGGATTTCGAGATCACCTTTTTCCGGGAAGCAAACCAGTGCGAGTGAGGTCAGCGGGCGTCCGCCCATGGCATAGATGTCGCTGAGTGAATTGGTTGCCGCGATCTGGCCGAAGGTGAACGGATCGTCGACGATGGGTGTAAAAAAATCGACAGTTTGGACTAGGGCCGTGTCGGGCGCAATTCGATACACTCCGGCGTCGTCGGCGCGATCGAAACCGACTAAGACGTTTGGGTCGTGTTGCCGGGCTAATTTCCCAAGCACCTTGTCCAGCGCCGCCGGACTCAGCTTGGACGCTCAACCCGCAGCTTTGACCGTTTCCGTGAGGCGGACGGTCTTTTTCTCTGACATGAGGACATTGTAGAGGAGTAAGCGCGGCGTTAGGCTCTGGACTCCGGCTCTAGGAAAAGCACGAAAAAAATGTGATCGTGGAATCTTGGGTCGAAAAAAAGGTGAGAAACAGCGCAGTGACACTCACGGGTAACAAATACTTCCGCCCACAAAAGCGCAGGATGATCGGGGCTCCTTCCCTGATCATCCCTGTCCCTCCCGGTTAGAAGGGGTCGTACTGTGGCAAGAATAGTGGGCTGAGATTGCAGGATGATGTAGCTAATGTGAAATCTTCGTAAAAGTTGTTGGCCTTCCGGGTACCGCCTCCAAGTTCCTGGCGCTGCTATATTTATGGATTCAAAGCTCATGAGATGGAGCTACGGGCGTCCCCGCCCGTAGCTGACGGGCGAGGACGCCCGTCGCTCCATATTAACGGGATACCAGGAGAAAGGAATGCCACGTAGGCTCGACGAGTGCCGCCGCTTGCAAAAGCGCGCTGAACAATTGATCCCCGGTGGGGTGAATTCACCCGTGCGTGCGTTCAAGGCAGTGGATTGCGAGGCGCCCTTCATCGTTCGTGGGCTAGGCTCGCGAGTCTGGGACGCAGATGGGAATGAATACATCGATTACATAGGTTCCTGGGGTCCTCTCATTCTCGGCCATGCCGAGCCCAGTGTCGTCGAAGCGATCATGTCGGCCGCCGTGAATGGCACCAGCTTTGGGGCTTCCACTCCGGCGGAAGCAGACCTTGCCGAGCTCGTCATCGAAGCATTCCCGCACGTGCAGAAAGTGCGCTTTGTCAGCTCTGGCACTGAAGCTACGATGTCCGCGATCCGCCTGGCTCGCGCCTACACGAAACGCAAATACATAATTAAGTTCGAGGGTTGTTATCACGGACACGCGGACGCTCTGCTGGTGAAGGCAGGCTCGGGCGTGGCGACTCTTGGCATACCCGGCTCTGCGGGTGTGCTCGAGGAAGTCTCGCAGTTCACCATCGCGCTGCCATTCAATGATCCCGAGGTGCTGGAGCAGGCGTTCAACAAATATCGTCACCAGATTGCCTGTGTGATTGTGGAGCCGGTTGTCGGGAATATGGGCTGCGTCCCTGCCAATGGCGGTTATCTGGCGACTCTGCGCACCATTACGCAACGGGAAAACACCGTATTGATTTTCGATGAAGTGATGACCGGATTCCGTGTTGCCTACGGAGGCGCGCAAGAACTTTATGGAATTCAGCCCGATCTCACGACGTTCGGGAAAATCATCGGAGGAGGTTTGCCGGTTGGCGCGTACGGTGGCCGGTCAGAAATTATGGAACTAGTCGCGCCTCTCGGCCCTATGTACCAGGCGGGAACACTCTCGGGAAATCCGCTGGCGATGGCCGCGGGAGTTGCGCAACTGAAGCTCTTGCGTGACCAGAAAGCCGAGATCTATCCGAAGCTCGAAACCCTGAGCACAAAACTTGTCGAAGCCGTTGCTGCGGCCGCGAAAGAAGCCGGAGTACAACTTGTCTTCAACCGCGTGGGATCCATGTTCACATGGTTCTTCACGGCTGATCCAGTCACCGACTGGGATTCGGCTTCAAAATCCGATACGCAAGCTTTTGCCCGCTTCTTCCGCAGCATGCTCGACGCCGGAATCTATCTGCCGCCTTCTCAATTCGAAGCCGCGTTCCTCAGCGCTGCCCATACGGAAGAAGATGTCCAGAAGACGATCGCGACAGCCAAAGAGGCCTTCGCTGGCGCAAAGGCATAGCCGCCCTTTGGTAATTTGGTGCGAATCGGTCGCGGGCTGCATCATAGGAGGATTAGCCTAATTACCTGATGAACCAAGGGACCCATCCGCGCGCTGCGACATTGGCACATCGTATCGGCGCGGTCGTGTGCGTTCTGCTGGTTTTCGTAACCGGTTTCGTCGCAGCGGTCCATTCGCACCCAAGCGCTTCGCGAACTCCTGAACACTCGTGCTCGGTCTGCGCGCTGGCGCATGCGGGCGCTGTTCCTGTTACGTTTGGGGCGCCGGTTCCCATTCTTGCCAGTTCCGCTCTGTATTTAGCCGTGGCCGTAACGCCGCGTTCTCTCCTGACTGCTTCGTCCCTCTACATTCGTCCTCCGCCTGTGGTTTAAGCCTCTCCATCCGAAGTTTCTTTCATTCAGGCATTCGAAAACCACATTTATTGGAGGAACCATGCTGGCTTTTTACAAGAGCTCGCTTCGCGCGGCTTTTCTCATCATTTCTTATTTGGCACTCGGATTCAGCGCGAATGCTCAATCGGCTGGAAATTCCACATCCGTCATCGGAACGGTAACCGATCCGTCGGGCGCAGTCGTACCCAACGCGATCGTCGAAATTCGCAATCCTGTCAGTGGCTTTGAGCGCACTGCGACCACCGACTCTTCGGGGCGCTTTGCGATCCCTAACGTGCCTTTCAATCCGTATCACCTGAGAGCCACCAGCCAGGGATTTGCTGCGTACTCTCAGGACGTTGACGTCCGCTCCGTAGTTGCAGTAAACGTGACCATCGCTCTGAAACTGCAAAGCTCCGAAACGGTAACGGTCGAAAGTGGAGCGTCGGACCTGCTGGAGAATGACTCGACGTTCCACACAGACGTAGACAAAAATCTTTTCGATAAGCTGCCTCTTGAAAGCCAGTCCTCTTCAGTGAGTTCGCTGATCACTTTAGCCTCGCCGGGAGTCGCTGCCGATTCCAATGGTCTCTTCCATGGCGTCGGCGATCATGCGGAAAACTCATTTTCAGTGGATGGCCAGCCGATCACCGACCAACAGAGCAAAGTATTCTCCAACCAGATTCCCCTCGATTCGATTCAGTCGATGGAAGTCATCGCGGGCGCTCCGCCGGCCGAGTACGGCGAGAAGGCAAGTCTGGTAATTAACGTCACGACGCGCTCCGGCCAGGGCCTTACAACACCGCATGGCTCGGTGAACGCTTCCTACGGCAGTTTCGGCACCTCCAATGCAGGCTTCAATTTCGGCTACGGAGGCCAGAAGTGGGGAAATTTCATCTCTGCCAACGGCCTGAACAGCGGGCGTTTTCTCGATCCGCCTGAGTTTAGCGTTATGCATGCCAAGGGCAATGAAGAGAATGTTTTTGATCGCCTCGACTTTCAACTCTCCCATGCCGACTCCGTCCACGTGAATCTGGGATTCACGCGTTCATGGTTCCAGACGCCGAATTCTTTCGATGCTGAAAACGCCACCGCATGGAACGGACTAGTCGTAGCCAACGCTGGACTTGATCCCAATGGCAATGTCGTGACCAACACGGGCATTCGTTCAGATGTCTCTTATGTAAAGGGCATCAACAACGTAAAAGCAGGAGTCACGTATCAGCAAACTTTTCTAAACGAGAGAAACCGTTTTGGGATCGTGGACCCGACATTCCTCGACGGACTCACCGACGCAAACGGCAACTCCTGCGTGGATTCGAGCGGAAACCCCATAGCGGCTCCTTGCACAACTCTGGCGCCGTACGATCTGACACGAGGGGGGACTCTGTTTCCGTTTAACGGACACACCGACGTTAAGCTGGTATCGCTCTACGTGCAGGACGCGATCACGAAGGGAAACTGGTCCACAAACCTGGGGTTGCGTGGCGATATTTATAACGGCCTGACTTCGCACAAAGAAGCTGAGCCCCGCGTGGGCGTCGCGTACAACATTAAGAAGACCAACACCGTCCTTCGCGCTTCGTATGCGCGAATACTGGAGACCCCATTTAACGAGAACCTGGTGCTCTCGAGCACTGGATGTGCCGATCCGGTGCTGAATCCGCTTCTGGTCTGTTCGTCAAATGCGGTTACTCCCTTCAGTCCGGGATGGCGCAACGAATTCCACGTGGGTGTTCAACAGGCTGCAGGAAGATATCTGGTCTTTTCCGGCGAGTATATCTGGAAATATACCCATAACGCTTATGATTTCGGGGTGTTCGGGAGCACTCCACTCACGTTCCCAATTGAATGGAACAACTCCAAGATTCCGGCAATTGCCGGGCGCGTAAGCGTTCCGAACTTCCATGGCTTCTCTGCGCTGTTCGTTTTCTCTAGCGTTGCTTCGCGCTTCTTTACCCCGCAGATCGGCGGAGCCGGCGCGGCCCCCGATGTGATTGGGGCGTTCCGTATTGATCACGACGAGAAATTTAATCAGACTACGCATCTTCAGTATCAGATCGGAAAGCGTGGCCCCTGGGTGGGTTTCAATTGGCGGTATGACAGTGGTTTGGTGGCGGGCGCGGTTCCAGTCTCGGACGGCACCGCTGTCAACCTAGTCGCGGCTGGGCTTACTCCCGACCAAGAATTCCAGGCCGGTCTGTTCTGCGGAAGCGCGCACGCAACCCTAACCACGCCTTTGCCATCGCCCTGCCCGGCGAACCAGTTCGGGTCCACTCTCGTAAGCATCCCCGCGCCAGGAACGGAAAACGACGACAAGAATCCGCCACGGATTGCCTCGCGTCATCTCTTCGACCTCACGCTAGGACATGACAACCTTTTTCATGGCGACAAGTACAAGTGGAGTCTGCAGCTCACTGCCATCAACATAACCAACAAAGTTGCTCTCTATAACTTCTTATCAACTTTTACTGGAACTCACTACGTCACGCCTCGAGCATTGACGGCACAGGTGGGTTTTAACTTTTAGCAAGGGCTGTGTGGGTCGGACATTCCTGTCCGACACTTGATTTGAATCTTAAGCGTAGTCGCCCGTCAGGTCGAGCGGGGTTTGCAAACTCGGTGAAGAACAAAGTCAAAGTCGTCGGACAGGAATGTCCGACCCACACGAGCTAGGCCGCTTGCCCGCTCTTCACGGCTTGCGGATCTTTGGTTCGTGCCCAGGTGTACTGAATGCGGTGAACGACCGTAATTGTGGAGAGCACAGCGATGATCCACAAAACTGGCGCCATGCGATTGAACAGCGCGCCGATAATGACCAGCACCAGTCGCTCCGGACGTTCCATGAATCCAACGCGACAGGAGCCGATCAGAGATTCAGCCCGGGCCCGGCTGTAGCTGACCATAATCGCGCTGACGATCACGTACGCAGTCAGCACAACGTAGAAGAAACGGTCGCCGCGAGCGTAGAAAACCAGTAATCCAAAAAACTGCGAGGCATCGCTGTAGCGGTCTACTACAGAATCAAAAAACGCGCCGAACCTAGTCACCCGGTTTTGCGCCCGAGCAACTTCTCCATCCACCAAGTCAAAGAAGCCGGATCCGATGATGATCAGTCCGGCGTAGAAGAACATGCGCTGCTGGTTTTGCGCGGTCGCGTATCCGAAGAAGAACGCCGCCCAGGCATTTACCACCAGTCCCATGAAGGTCAGCACATTGGGATTGATCCGGGTGAGAGCCAGCCAGCGGACAATCGTCCTGAGCAGAACGGCGCATGCCCGGCCAAATGCGCTTGTCCAAGTCATCGAGCTCTCTCAATCGGGACTACGGGCGAGACGCCCGTAGCTCCACTACAAGAGTCCGTGGAGGCACGGGCGTCCCCGCCCGTGCGCTGCACATCAAAGTCTGAGTTCACCCTGCCGTCGCCTCGTCATGAATGGTTGAGAGGCTCAGTATTTCCAGCTCGCGGTTGCCATTCGGGGTAACGACCATTGCCGTGTCCCCGACTTTCTTATTCAGCAGAGCCCGGCCTATAGGCGAAGTAGTAGAAATTTTGCCGGCCGCCACATCCGACTCTTCGCTGGTCACGATGTTGTACTCGATTTCCTCATTCTTGGTGCTGTCGTAGACCTTTACCGTCGAGCCCAGGCCAACCTTGTCCTTGGGAATGTTGTTCATGTTGACCATCGAAAGGTCGGCCAAGCGCTTGCCCAGCTGCCGGACGCGGGCCTTGACGAACTCCTGCCGCTGCTTGGCCATGTGATACTCGGCGTTCTCGCTGAGGTCGCCTAGGGCGGCCGCTTTCTTGATCTCTTTTGGCAGCTCGTGCACCAGCTCATGCTCGAGCGTATTGATTTCTTCCTGCAGTTTTCTACGAATATGCTCAGTCATTCTTGCCGATTATAAACCTTGCAGAGGCGGGTACCTCAGGCTCGTCCCAGAATGGGAATCCCATGAGGCGGTTCGTCCCGCGTGGGGTGGTTTTTTCTAAGTCACTGAAAACATTAACGCGCGGTCACTGCGAATTGCTGATCTAGCGCTGAGTAGGATACAATAACGATTGTCTCTTACGGCGTGGGCTGTTCTTCATTTATGAGCAGCAATGGTGACGGTCATTTCAACATCGGGGATCGGGTTGTTTATCCGAACCACGGCGTAGGAATCGTTGAGCAAATCGGTAGCCGTACACTCGGCCAACAGGTCGAGAAGTACTATCTCCTCAATATCAAATCCAGCAATCTGAAGGTCACAATCCCGTTCCACAGCGTGGGAGCGGTTGGCCTGCGGCGCGTGGTTAGGAATGGCGAGATCCAGAAAATTCTCGACTACCTGGCTGATGGAAACGGCGAAAGCGCGGCAGACTGGAAAGACCGGTTCAAGGAGAATTCCGATCGCATGAGAACTGGCTCTCTGCTTGAAGTTGCCGCGGTCCTGAAGAGCCTGCTGGTTCTGAGGGAATCGAAAAGCCTTTCTTTCCGCGAGAAGAAGATGCTCGAACGAGCACGGTATCTGTTGGTAAGCGAGCTGGCGCTAGCGCGCAACTGCGAAGAGGCGAATATTGAAGTGCTTCTGACCAAGTCCCTCGAAAAGACCAATCTCAGATTCCCCGAAGCCGGGGAATTCGAAGCCTAGACTTTCTTCTTCTGAATAGAGCTTGTTGATGCAGACTCTGGTTATGGCAGTCCGCCGTGCGGCTAAAGCCGTTGATTCTTGTGGAATTTAACGGTACGGCTTGAAGCCGTGCCCTCCCGGTTCTTGTGGACGGAACTCAGTGATCAGGCTATTTGGCCGGAGGAGGATTCCAGTTCTCCAGGCGTTTGCGGGCGTCTGATAGCTGTTCAGCAGACATCTGCCCTTCCAGGACGTTCATCCTCGTATCACTTTGCTCCACTGAGCCGCGCTGCGCCAGCGTGTACCAGACGTACGCCATGACGTAATTGTCGGGATTGGTCCCGTCCCCGTAGGTTCGTTCTGCCATCTGGAGCTGGGCTTGAGGCAGGCGGTCTCGAGCGGCCCGTTCTAGCTAGCAGGGCCAGCCCCTGGCTTTCGTCCTTGGGAACGTCGCGGCCTTCAAAAAAGGCATTGGCCAGTTCAAATTCCGCGGCTGGATCACCCGTCTTGGCTTTTTCGGACAATTGGAGAAACTTGTCGCCGGCGCCGAGGATTTTAAAACTGAGGCTGAGACTGAGGCGCGCGGGCACGGGTCTGCCAGATCGGCGGGCTGGCTCAAATTTCCACTTTCGCAGTGCCTCGACAGCTTTTTCGTCGAGCCCCATGCCGAGTTTCTTGGTCACGACAACATTGCTCGGCCTGCCATCGATACCAACCATGAGCGAGACGACGCAAATTCCTTCGCGCCTGGATTGACGGGCCTCGTCGGTGTACTCGGGTTGCGGCGAGTAAATAGCGCGAGGAGGAGTCTCGGCTGCAACGCCGCCTTGGATTCCTTTGGCACTGGATGGCACACCTTGCACCCGGAAGGTCGGCTTCTGATTCAGTTTGGCGCGCTCCACTTCGAATTGCTTTGCCGACTACAACATGTTCCACTTCGAATTGCTTTGCCGACTGCAACATGTTCTCCACGGCGGCAGTTTCCTCAGGTGTGTGCGCCATTTTCAAAGCCAGATCGAGCGCCTCGATGCCATCCTGGTTCCTGTTCATCTGCAGCAGGATGCCGGCTTCATCGATGCGGAAGTCCACTGTGTCGCGGTCCAGTTGGATAGCTTTCTGTATCCACTGTAGCGCCTCGTCGTTTTGGCGCCGGTGCGCAAAAAACTCGGCAAGTCCAGCGTAGGCCGGAGTAAAGGATGGATTGATCTTGATGGCAGCGCGCAGGCTGTTCTCGATCCCGGCCTGACCGGCGGCGTCAGGCAGTCCTTTTTCCACGGAGCTGAGTGCGAAGCAACTTTGTCCGAGGAAACTCTTAGGGTCGAGCTTGATGGCTTGCTCGCACCACTGGCGGGCTTCGCCTAAATTGTGCTGGCGTATGCCGATGAATCCCATGATCTCGTGTGCGGGAACATTCGCGGGATCATCGTGTAGGACTGCTTCGAGCAAAGCTCGGGCTTCGGTGTCGCGTCCATCGTGGGCAAGGAAGTCAGCGCGCGCAATATCGGCTTGCGTTTGGGTCATAGTTCGAACTGCGAAGGACGATTCATCGACATCGGTAGAGCCTGGCAACTGCAGGTAGCGGTAGTCTCCATTGACAACATATTTCTTGAGGTCTGCCTGTAACTGGTCCAGGTCGCCGAAAGCCTGGGCAGCAGCGGCCACTGTGTCGATATTCTTGTGCACCAAATCCAGGTAATCGGCGAGGCGGTGCGTGCCTTCGCGCGAGTCTTTCAACTTCAGGTAATGCGCCAGCGCCCAGGACTCGGCATAGAAAATGGAACCCTTGTCTTGCTCATGGTAGTAAGGCGAGTGCTGGTCCACGGCGAAGAGCGTGGCGAGCGGCAGCAGTTGGTTGCGCTGCAGAAACTCCGGGTAGTAAGCGTCGACTTGCCCCAGGCGCGTTTCGTCATCGCGAATTTCGGTGTTCTGATAGAACTCAGCAAATCCCTCATCGAGCCACAGAGGAATCCGCTCGCCGGTGCGGTGCAACACGAAGTGCGCGTATTCGTGATAGACAGCCGAATATGGATGCAGCCCTGGCGCATTCAGCCACACCAGCACGTAGTCCCGTTCCGGCATCTGCACAAACAGCCCAGCGAGACTCATCTGTCCTTTGCCCAAGTAGACCGACGGTTCGAGCGCCTGCAAATTTCGTTTGTCCGCAACAGCCAGCACCAGGATAGGTGTCGCTGTATCAAGGTTGGCATTTGGGAACACTCGGTGAAAGACGGACCGCATACGCTCAAACTGCAGGGCCGCGCGGAGACTTTGTTTCTCGCTGGAGTTACTGACTACAACAAAATTCGGCGTGTGTACTTCCAGCCAAGTATCAGTCTGCGCGCCCGCAGAAGCGGCCAGGGCGGCGAGCAGGAACACAGGCGCGAGGATTCGTCGGGACATTGCGGCGCCACATAGAGATATAACGGGAAGGAACTTACGTCAAGATGGATTCGCAAACCCATTACGTGGTACTGAACGCGGCAAGCGCCTATCGATTCCCATTGGCCCCATTCTGCGGAGACTCTTCCCCCAACCATACTCCGAACGGCTTCAGCGATTCCACGTGGTCGCGCACGATCTTCATTCCAGCGGTAATCGGCACCGCTAGGATGAGTCCCACCGCGCCCCAGAGCCAGGCCCAGACCAGCAGCGCAATCGTGACCGCCAACGGGTTCAGGCGCAATCGCCCACCGAGGAATTTGGGATAGAGTACATTGATCGAGATGATGTGCAGCGTAAACACGCTGAGCGCGATCCAGACCACACTGGGCCAGGTGAGGTGGCCAATCCCGACAAACAACGGCGGCAGCAGGGCAAGGATTATCCCAAGGTAAGGAACCAGACTCAGAAAGCCGCTGGCGAATCCCGCGAAAAAGAAGAAGGGAATTCCGAGAAAGGCGAAGACGAGGGTGCTAATGCCGCCGATTAGAAGGCCTATCAGCAAATTGCCTACGATAAAACTTCGCACCATACGGGAGATCTGGCCCAGCGTGGTGTAGGCCTCACGCCGATTCTCAAGGGGGAACAGGCCTACCGTCGCAGCGCGCGCGTGGTCTTGCCACGTCAGCATAAAAAAGGCGAGAAATGGAATAAACGAACCCGCCAGCACGACTTCCGTGACCGATCCAAACCCGTGGCTCAGCAGGTCAGTCCAGTTCGTGGTTTCATGGACTTTGACTGCGTCCTTTTCCTGCGCCGGAGTAAGGATTTCCAGATTGTGAGTCTTGCTGGTGATCTGCGAAACTCTCTGGCGAATTTGTCCGGAATATTGGGGTACCTCTGTCAGCAGATTCGAAGCCTGGTTGATTCCGTAGTAGGCCGTTCCCCTCAAAGCAGCAAGCAGAAGCCCGACTGAAATTGCCGAGGCGAGCCATCGCGGCAAGCGCAACCGGGTAAAAAGGTCGGCGACCGGCGCCAGAATGAACGCGAGCAGCACCGAAACCAGAATGGTGACCAGAGTTTCTTCGCCGAAATAGCAGATGGCGAGGATCGCAGCAATGCCGATCGCGTGCAGCGCCCAGTCCTTGCGCCTAGGACGTGGGCGGGGGACTGGCAGATTCGGCTGCGCAGGCTGGTCGGGCGGCCGTCTGTCTCCGATGTTGGCTACTGATTGCGCCATATAATCCCAGAATGCACTCCGACGACGGCTCTCAATCCGAGCTTCGTTCCGAACCACGATCCGAACTCAAGCCAAGAGTCTTGGGGTTAGATGTCGGTTCAAAGACCATCGGCATGGCGGTTTCTGACCCGCTGGGCATCACCGCGCAGGGCCTGCAGACGATTCGCCGCAAGAACAAGCGGTTGGATTTTGAGCAACTTGCCGCTGTAATTCGTGAGTACCAAGTTTCAGAGATTGTCGTTGGATACCCTTTGCGCCTGAGCGGACTTGAGGGAACTCAGTCAGAGAAAATGCAGCTTTTTGCGGAGGAGCTAAGGAAGAAGTTCGGACTACCGGTGCACTTGTGGGATGAGCGGCTCACATCAAGCCAAGCCAATCGCGTGCTGCGCGAGGCCGAGCTCTCGATCAGAAAACGCGGCGAAGCGGTGGATCGCATGGCAGCAGTGCTGATCCTGCAGAACTGGATGGAAGCCAGAGACGCCTTCGGCGCTCAGTGACCTTTACTTCGGTTTGTATACCTTCCCGTCCTTCATCACGAACTGCACATTCTCAAGAAGGCCCACGTCTTTCAAGGGATCGCCCGCGACCGCAATCAGATCGGCATACTTTCCCGGCTTGATCGATCCAATTTCAGTACCATGGCCCAGCAGATCGGCAGCCGACGAGGTCGCGGCCTGGATCGCCTGCATCGGAGTCATCCCGTACTTCACCATGAACACGAACTGCTTCCCCGCAACTCCGTAGTCGCAGACGCCGGCATCCGTTCCGAAGGCCATCTTCACTCCGGCCTTCACGGCTTTTTTGAAGTTTTGCCGGTGAAGCTCGCCAAGTGCGCGGTCGTGCGCGAGGAAATCCGCAGGAAGCGTTCCCTTCTTTCCTTCTTCCTGGATGCATTCTTCGTCGTAGATGTCCATATCCAGATACGTTCCGTGCTGTTTGGCCAGTGCGATTCCCTCATCATCGATCATGGTCGCGTGCTCGACCGATGCGACTCCCGCGCGAATTGCATTCTTGATCCCCTCGGCCGCGTGGGCATGCGCCGCTACCCGCAAACCAAAGTGGCTGGCTTCATCTACCGCGGCCTGCAGTTCCTCGAGCGTGAACTCCTGAGACTTGGGATTGCTGCCGTGGGTCAGCACCGCTCCGGTCGAAAGCACTTTAATGTGGTCCGCTCCATCGTGCGCCAACCGTCGGACTTTCTGCCGCACCTCCCACGGGCTGTTCGCTTCCCCGTAATGAAAATCCCACGGCAATTGGATATCGGGAGCCATTCCCGTCATGGCTCCAGCCCCGCCCGTAATGGTGATGTATGCACCGGCGACATACATTCGCGGGCCGATGATGTCGCCGCGATTGATGGCATCGCGCAGGGCGACATCATTCAGCGCCCGGTAGACACCCACGTCCCGAACTGTGGTGAAGCCCGATTCCAGCGTCACACGCGCGTTAGGCACAGACTCGAGCACGGTCTGAGAGGCCGATTTCTTCAGCTGGAACATCGGATCGCCCTCGCCGTATTTTCCGTCGGCGAGGTGAGTGTGGCAGTCGATCAGTCCGGGCAGCACCGTCATTTTCGAGAGATCGATTACGGTCGCATCAGCGGGAATTGCGAGTCCCGCTCCAACAGCTTCAATCTTGTTGGCCCGAATGACGATCACTTGATCGCTGGCCACCGTGCCCTCGTCCGGCTGCACCAGCTTTCCGGCCTTGATCACGGTTACCTGAGCGACAGTTCCAAGCGGCGACAACAAAGCAGCAAACAGCAACGCGACGGACCTTTTCAATCCGCACCTCTTTGAAACGACATTGTTCTCAAACGAATCAGCGCCTGGATTGTATAACGTACGGAGGCAGACTCCAGTTTCCGCCCTCGGGGCTACGCTTCCGTGTTAGTCCTTTGGTAAACCAGCTTCCATTCGGCATTCCTCTAAACTACTAAACGAGTGCGAAAATTCATCGCAATCACGTTCATGCTGCTGCTGGCTCTGGCCGGCTGGCTGGCTTTCGGACTCATGGTCCCCGTGTCGCCTCGCGGGCAGAAGTTCGTCATGCTGCGCCCTGGATATTCGACCCGCCGCATTGCTCGCGAGCTTAAATCGGCGGGGGTGATCCGTAGCTTCGACGCATTCGTGCTCTGGCACTCGTTTCATCGCCGCCCATCGTTGAAGGCTGGCGAATATTTGTTTGATCACGAGGCCAGCGCGGTTGAAGTCCACAACCGGCTTGCGCGTGGAGACGTCTATGTTCACACGGTCGCGATTCCGGAAGGCTTCAACATGTTCGACATCGCGAAAGCGATCGAAGATGCGGGACTTGGCCCCAGTCAGGCTTTCCTGAAAGTTGCAACTTCTGACACAGCTTTGATTTCCGATCTCGCGCCGCAAGCAACTTCTCTCGAAGGTTATCTCTTTCCGAACACCTACAATTTCACCCGAACGCAAAGCATGCGCGAAATGGCGGCAGAGATGATCAAGCAGTTCCGCCAAGTCGCCTCAGAAATCGGATTGAATCAGGATGTGCAAAGGACCGTGACTCTGGCTTCCATCATCGAAAAGGAGACGGCAGTGCCTGACGAGCGGACGGAAGTAGCGAGTGTGTACACGAACCGTCTCGCCAGCCGCATTCCCTTGCAAGCTGACCCTTCAGTCATTTATGCCGAATTGATCCAGGGAACCTACGGTGGCGCTCTGCATCACGACGACATGCGTTTTGACTCGCTTTACAACACCTATCGCCACGCCGGCTTGCCGCCGGGGCCGATTGCAAATCCGGGAAAGACTTCGCTCGAAGCCGCTTTGCACCCAGCACAATCGAGTTTTTACTACTTTGTGAGTGATGGCAATGGCCACCACCGTTTCGCGGCTACTCTCGAAGAGCACAACCGCAATGTTGCGGCGTTGCGGCGCGTAATGACGCATAGGTGATTACCACCACAACTCCTGTGCTTCTTTTATACTTATTGAACATCCAATCCGAAGCAGCATGCCATCGAAATCCCGATCTGCCGTAGTTTTGCTCCTCCTGGCCACTTTTCCACTAGGGGGATGCCTGTTTCGCACCCACCACGTGGACCAGCCGGTAAATCTGGCTGCCCTGAAAGCGTCGAATAAAACCGAGCTGATCGCCTACATCAACTCGCAAGCCGGAAAAATCCAGAGCATGCAGGCTACGGTGGATATCGACACGGCTGTAGGCGGAGCGAAGAAGGGCAAAGTCACGGAGTACCAGCAGATTCGCGGCTACGTGCTTGCGCGCAAGCCGGCCATGCTGCGCATGATTGGACTGCTGCCGATTCTGCGGAATACGGCATTCGACATGGTGAGCGATGGCCAGGAATTCAAGGTCTCAATTCCGCCCAAGAACCGCTTCGTGGTTGGACGCAACGATGTGGTCACACCCAATCCGCAGCAGCCGCTCGAGAACCTGCGTCCGCAAATTATTTACGATGCGTTGCTGCTGCGGGAGATCGACCCGCAAAATGAAACTCCAGTTTTTGAAAACGACACAGAGACCGTGACGGGCGAGAAGGGACGCAAATTCGAGCAGCCGAATTATGTGATCGATGTGATCCAGACCCACGGAGGCGATAGCTGGCTATCACGCAAAATTGTTTTCAGCCGCAAAGATCTGCTGCCGGAACGCCAGCTCATTTATGATCAGTCCGGCACACTCGTCACTGATGCGCATTACAGCGACTACAAGGACTACGATGCGGTATTGTTTCCGTCGCGTATCGAGATCCGCCGCCCAGAAGAGGAGTACGACATTACGCTCGGCATGGTGAAACTTCAGATCAACAAGCCCCTGGACAACACCAAGTTCGCGCTTGAGCCGCAACCGGGAGAGCAGATCATCCATCTCGACCATCCCCCAATTCGCAGTGGCGGAGGCAGTCATTAAACGCCGAACCAGTTGTTCGTGCTGGGTTTACGAAGGTCTTTTGGGGCACAGATTATGACTGCTAGTAGCTAAGGGCTAGGAGCTAACAGCTGCTCTCATGATGAACAAAATGATCGTTTCCAATCTCGCGCACCGGCCGGTGCGGTCGGTGATCAGTATTGCTGCCATTGGGCTCGAGGTTACGCTGATCCTGCTGATTGTCGGCTTGTCAGTAGGGATGCTAAACGATTCCCGATCACGCCAGGCTGGAATTGGAGCTGACGCGATCGTATTGCCCCCGTCTTCGTCCAACATCGTCGCCATCACGGCTTCGCCCATGCCGGTCAAGATCGCGGACATCCTTCTAAAGTTGCCTCACGTGGGGGGCGTTTCTCCGGTGCTGTTGCAAGTTTCAACTAAGGGATCCTTGCAGACCATCTACGGCATCGATCTCCCAACGTTTGAGGCGATGCGTCCCTTCACTTACCTTCAAGGCGGGCCTTATCAGGGGCCGAACGATATCTTGGTGGACGATATTTACGCGAATGGGAACCATGTAAAGCTCGGCGACACCGTTGCCCTGCTCAATCACAATTTCCGTATTGTGGGAATCGTGGCCCACGGAAAGGGCGCCCGCCTCTTTCTGCCGTTGTCTACCTTGCAGGATTTGAATGGCGCCCAGGGACGGGCTTCGGCATTTTATGTGAAGGCCGACACTCCCGCGAATACCGCCGCCGTGGTGAGTGAGATCAAGAGCGTGCCGGGCATGTCGAGTTACGTTGTGCAATCCATGAGTGAATATCTGTCGACTTTCACTCCCGAGAACTATCCCATGTTTTCAACCTTTATTCGTATCGTTATCGGTATCTCCGTGACCATCGGATTCATTGTCATCTTCCAGGCGATGTATGCGGCCGTCATGGAGCGCACACGCGAAATCGGGATTCTCAAGTCGTTAGGCGCGTCGAAGCTCTACATCGTGAACGTCATTTTGCGTGAGACTGCATTACTTGCGGTGGGTGGAATCGTCCTGGGCATCGCCATCAGCTTCGCGGCTAAACTAGGCATCCGCGAGCGCATTCCCACTCTACCGATGGACATCAGCGCACAATGGCTAGTGCGGGCTACCATTATCGCTATCGTGGGTTCGCTGGCGGGCGCGATCTATCCAGCCTTCAAAGCCGCTCAGAAAGATCCCATTGACGCGCTGGCATATGAGTAGTGGCTCCTCCGTTGCCCGGAGTGGGGCGCCGGAAAAGTCGTCGGGAGGGCACGACTTTAGTCGTGCCAAAAAGGGCATTCACCTTGACCGCGGCTTCAGCCGCCGAGGTTTTCTACCCTCTGTCTGGGCGAGAAATTTGGTCGGCACTACCTCCACGTCATATCGTAGCCGAGCGCATCCAGAATTTGGTTCTCAAACTCGTACTGCACGAGCATCGAAATTGTTTCCCGAGAATTCCCATGAGGCCGCGTAGCGACTCACTCGCCGCCAATGCAGAGAATAAGCGGGCCGCGTAATTCACGTTGCATGGCGCAGGACAGGAGATCAGGCCGGTAGGATCCTGACGGTTGGTGCCCGTTGCCGCATAGAGCGCCGTAGACGAAACATCCGCTTGCGACGAGACCACCCGTTGACGTGGTGAAACATTCCACACTCGCGAGTCACCGGGAAGCAGGTGCGGCGACGCATTATTCAGAGTTCGCTGCAGCGGGTTCAGGTCGATCTGTTGTGACAAATTCTGTTGTGCGGCTTTCCACAAAGACCACAGCTGTGCGTCCGAATGCTGCGTGTGATTCACGAACCCAACGGCGGGAGTTGTACGTGCTCCACATCCTGTGAGCAACACGATTCCCACCACCAGCGCGGACCGCTGCCGGTGCATACTTCCCCCTGAAGTTCTGAGAAAAGCATCGGCAAGGAGGGCCGCACTCTCCACGGAATCCGCCTCTACACAGGTGTTACGACTTCCGGCATGTTGGCGCTCGTGGCCGGCATGGTTACGGTGAGGATGAATCGGCACACTCACCGCTTCATCTAATACCTGTTAACGAGGAAGGTAATGATTGAAATTCGTCCCAGCAACGAGCGTGGCGGCGGTGACTACGGCTGGCTCGATGCCCGCCACACATTTTCGTTCGATCAATATCGCGATCCGCGCTGGGCAGGCTTTCGTACGTTGCGCGCGATCAACGAAGACCATGTCGCTCCCAGCGCGGGCTTTCCCATGCACCCGCATCGCGACATGGAGATCATCACTTACGTTCTCGAAGGCGCGCTCGCTCACAAAGACAGCATGGGCAACGGCTCGATTATTCGTCCCGGCGACGGCCAGCGAATGAGCGCCGGAACCGGCGTGCGTCACAGTGAGGCCAATCCTTCGACGAAAGATCCCGTTCACCTGCTGCAAATCTGGATCTTGCCCGACCGCCACGGCCACCAGCCCGGATACGAACAGAAATCATTTCCTGAAGAAGAAAAGCGAGGGCGCTTCCGATTGATTGCATCCCCTGACGGAGCAGATGGTTCGGTCACAATTCATCAGGATGCGAAGCTCTACGTTTCGCTTCTTAGTCCCGGACAACAGGTGCAGCATGAGATTGCTGTGGGTCGATTCGGCTGGTTGCAAGTGGCAAAAGGTGCAGTCGAACTCAACGGGAAAGCATTGAAGCAAGGTGACGGTGCGGCTGCAGACGCTCAGAAGCTCGTTATTAAAGCTGGTGAAGATTCAGAAGTACTTCTGTTCGATTTGACGTAATCAGAACCGCCCTGTTCCAAATTCACCACTTAAACATCCAATCAGGATGGAGCGTCCGGCGGGCGTAACGGCAATTGCTATTCTCTTCTTGCTCGCGTCGGCCTATCTCACTGTTGTGGCTCTCGCGAAACTTGTCTCCCCTGAGTCCGTATCGTTGTCAATGGGTGCTCCGCTTCTGCACGGACTCGAAATCGCCGGGCCATATATGTTCCTGCTCGCTGCGGCGGTGGGCGTCGTCGTTGCGTTTGGACTCTTCCGCCTGAACAATCTCGCCCGCCGTGCTGCTGCCATGATCACGCTGGCAGGGATGGTCATGCTGGTCTCAAAAGTTTCTGCCGATGCGGCCGAGTTCTCGCCTCGCTTCTTCATCGCGGGCTCAATGATTGTTATTCGAGTGATGATCGTTTGGTATCTATGGCAGAGCTGGACGGCGCAGAAGTTTCAGAAGTAATGGCAGGCTCAGCTCAGAGGCAAGTCGGATCACCCGGCGGGCAGGGTATGGTTCTCCTACAGGAGCCACCTAAACAGCTCTCTCCAACGCCGCATGAATTCCCGCAGCGACCGCAGTTCTGGTTATCGCTCATGAATGTGACGCTGTTGACGCACTGTCCCATGCACATGTCGTAACCCGCGGCGCATTGTGCAAGACGTGCCGGTACACGTCTCCGATATTGAGCAGCGGTTGCCGCAACGGCCACAGTTTTGAGAGTTGTTGATGAATGTGGAGGCATCCACGCATTGTCCCTCGCACCATTCCTGGCCAGCAGTGCAACTTGCCGGCCCACCACTGGGAGCGCTCGGGGGAGAAGGATTAGGCTGTCTTGGATACTTCGCAGTACATCCGATCGAGAAGACGACAACAAACAGAATCAGGCGTGATGCCGCCTTCATGTGCCGACTCAATGGTGTGGAACCGGCCCGATTTTACCGCACCCGAGCAGGCGTACTCAGAATAAGTGAGATGCGCGTAGATGCGTGACCGGCAGCAACTTCGTAAATTCTTAGCTATTTGGTTGCCACTGGCTCTCCCACGCGCCTGCTGACCTCAAACTTCATCTTCCCGGCTTTTTTGTCAGCGTCCACCACCACATGATCCCCATGCAGTATCTCGCCGTCTAAAATCTTCAACGCTAGCGGGTCCTGAATCATCTTCTGGATTGCACGCTTCAGCGGACGCGCGCCGAAGTTCGGATCGAATCCTTCGGTGAACAGTAGTTCCTTCGCCCTATCGGTTAGCTCGATTGAAATTTTTCGTTCGGCAAGCAGGCGGCGCACGTCCTCGAGGCGCAGTTCGATGATCTTCACCAGTTGCTCTTTTCCTAGCGGGGTGAAGACAATGAAATCATCGACGCGATTTAAGAACTCTGGCTTAAAGTGACTGTGGAGGGCGTTCATCACCTGCTTGGAGGCTTCCTCGAACCATGTAGCCCCGGGCGCCCCCGTCCGCGGTGGGCGGACGAGGTCCGCCCCTACATTGTCCGCCTGCAGGAAGGTCGACCCCAGGTTCGAAGTCATGATGATGATCGTATTTTTGAAATCGACAATGCGGCCCTGTCCGTCGGTCAAGCGGCCGTCATCCATGATCTGTAGAAGGATATTGAAGACGTCCTGATGTGCCTTCTCAATTTCGTCAAAGAGAATGACCGCATAGGGCCGCCGCCGCACCTGCTCGGTGAGCTGTCCGCCCTCTTCATAGCCAACGTATCCCGGAGGCGCACCGATCAAGCGCGAAACAGCGTGGCGCTCCATGTACTCGGACATGTCAATTCGCACCAGCGAGTGCTCGTCATCAAAGAGGAACTCGGCAAGCGCGCGGGCCAGTTCGGTTTTGCCGACGCCGGTTGGGCCGAGAAAGATGAATGATCCGATTGGCCGTTTAGGATCGCTCAAGCCGGCGCGGGAACGCCGGATGGCATTCGCCACGCGTTCGAGCGCGACGTCCTGCCCCACCACGCGCTGCCGCAGGCGGTCTTCCATGTGGACCAACTTCTTGACTTCGCCTTCGAGCATCTTCGAAACCGGAATTCCCGTCCACTTGGAAACTATGCGCGCAACGTCTTCCTCGTCCACTTCCTCTTTCAGCATGCGTTGTTGTGTGGCTCGGACATTCTTGTCCGAGCGGCCGTCCATCTCAGCATTGACCTTTGCCAGCTCCGCCTCGGCCTGCCGTAGCAACCCATACCGAATCTCGGCCACTCGCTGGAGGTTTCCCTTTCGCTCTTCTGTCTGCTCTTCGATCTTGAGCTGCTCGATTTTCTCCTTGAGCTGCCGCGAGCGTGCAATCAGATCTTTTTCCTGCTTCCAGCGCGCTTTGAGCGCATTGGATTGTTCCCGAATGCCGGCTAGTTCTCTGTCAATGACGGCCAGGCGTTCGCGCGAGTTCGGGTCTTCTTCCTTCTTCAGCGCCTGCTTCTCAATTTCGAGCTGTGTAGCTCGGCGCTCCAGCTGATCAATCTCCGTCGGCATCGAGTCGATCTGAATGCGCAACGACGCTGCCGCTTCATCAATCAGGTCAATGGCCTTGTCCGGCAGAAAGCGATCAGAGATGTAACGGTGCGACAGGGTTGCAGCGGCGACGATGCCCGAATCTTTGATCCGCACGCCATGATGGACTTCATAGCGCTCTTTCAATCCGCGCAAAATCGCAATCGTGTCTTCGACGTTGGGCTCGCCGACAAACACAATCTGGAAGCGCCGCTCGAGCGCTGCGTCCTTTTCTATATGCTTTCGATATTCATTGAGCGTGGTGGCGCCAATGGCGCGCAGCTCTCCGCGGGCCAGCGCCGGTTTTAACATGTTGGAGGCATCGATCGCACCCTCCGCGGCCCCCGCGCCCACCAGCGTGTGCAGCTCGTCAACGAAGAGAACGATCTGGCCTTGCGAGTCTTCGATCTCTTTCAGCACTGCTTTCAGGCGGTCTTCAAATTCGCCACGATACTTCGCGCCGGCCAGCATTGCGCCGAGGTCAAGCGCAACCACGCGTTTGTTTTTCAGGGCCTCAGGAACGTCGCCGGAAATGATTCGCTGCGCTAACCCTTCAACAATCGCGGTCTTACCTACGCCGGGCTCGCCAATCAGAACCGGATTGTTTTTTGTGCGTCGCGAAAGCACCTGAACCACGCGGCGAATCTCTTCGTCGCGTCCGATCACCGGATCGAGCTTGCCGCGGCGCGCCTGCTCGGTCAGGTCGCGGGCGTAGCGCTCGAGCGCCTGGTACTTGGCTTCCGGATTCTGGTCGGTAATGCGCTGCGATCCGCGGACGGCAGTCAGCGCTTTCAAAATGGCATCATGGGTCGCACCATGGCGAGCCAGAATTTCCTGGGCGGGATCGCGCTTGAGTTGGGTGGCAGCAAGCAGCAGGTGCTCGGTCGAAACGTACTCATCCTTGAAGGTGTCGGCTTCCTTGAACGCGCGATCAAGCAGTTGATTGGCCGGCTGTGACAAAGCCGCTTGGGCCGCCGCGCCAGAAACCTTGGGCAGGCGCTCCATTGCCTGATACAGCTCATTCAGAACGATCTGCGGCCCGATGCCGATCTTCTCCAGCACCGGCGGAACGATGCCTTCCTTGTCCTCAAGCAGGGCGGCCAGCAAATGCAGCGGCAACAGCTCGGGGTTACCGTGCTCCGACGCAAGCTGGTTCGCGCGCTCAACCGCTTCCTGCGCTTTTACTGTGAATTTATCCCAGCGGATCGGCATTTTGTACTCCAGTCTATAGATATAGATGTGGAGCGACGGGCGGCGGGGACGCCCGGCCCTCCGTCGCGCAGTTGCAAAAACATAAGGGAGGCAGCGCCGCCTCCCCTTTTCTATTCATCTTTCTATTTTTCTATTCATCCTTACTACAACCCTCAGGCCGCGCGGCTGGTGCTCTTTACTTCCTTGCCTTCAAGCGACTTTTCGCTGCCCACGTTGACCTTGATTTGCTTCGGCTTGGCTTCGGCTTTCTTCGCCAGCTGAACCTTCAAGATCCCCTTTCCGTAGTTCGCCTGAACGTGCTCGGCATCAACCGTGTTCGGTAGCGTGAACGAGCGAGTGAAGCTGCCATATTGGCGCTCAACCCGGCGAAAGTTTTCTTCTTTCTCTTCCTTCTCGAACTTGCGCTCACCGTGGACGGTCAGCGTGTTGTTCTCGATCCGGACATCGATATCTTTCTCATCGATTCCCGGAACCTCAATCTTCAGCGTAATATTGTGCTCGTCCTCGTAGACGTCCACCGGGGGAGCAAAGGTCGAGGTGGTCAGCGCCTCTTCGCGGGTGTCGCCGTAGGAATCACGGAACAGCCGGTTCATCCGGTCTTGCAACGTGCTGAACTCACGGAATGGATCCCAGCGAGTAAGAACAGTCATGACAATCCTCCTGAATCGAAATTCTCAAAGTACTTTGGTTTAAGGACCTGGTTGCGCTTTGCAACTGCCTTAGCAAATACAAAGCATAAAATCTTAGCGTATTATTGTCAAGTATTTGATGTGCTTACTTTTCTTTAACTTACAACTAAAATAAGGCATTTAAGGTAAGCAGTTTCTGGTATTCCGAAGACTGTCGGATGGTCTTTTGCCTGACCGCGGTTTTCCAGGATGCGGAGAATCCTGTGGGAATCGAGCCCCGCCGCCTGCACGACTCCGATCAGATCCGTCGGACTAAGGTGATAAGAACAGGAGCATGTGACGAGGATTCCGCCCGGTCGAAGCATCTTCAGCGCTCGCAGGTTCAGCTCCTTATAGCCCCGCAGTGCCGTGCTGAGGTTCTGCCGCGATTTGGCGAATGCCGGCGGATCCAGAACGATGCAGTCGTACTGGCGACCCTGGTCTGAATAGTCCCGCAGCAGGTCGAAGGCGTTGGCCTCGATCCATTCAATGTCGCGTCTGTTCAGTGCGGCATTTTGCTCTGCGGTCTCGAGCGCGGGACGAGAACTATCTACGCCGGTAACTTTGTCGCAGACCTTCGCCAAATGGAGCGCGAATCCACCTTGATAGCAGAAGACATCGAGGGCTTCCCCGCGAGCATATTGCGCCGCGACCGCATAATTCTCGCGCTGATCGAGAAATGCTCCGGTCTTTTGCCCGCCAAGGGCGCCAAAAAGAAAGCGCACCCCGTTCATCTCGAATTCGGTGCTAGTCTTGTGTGGCCCCGGGCGTCCACGCCCGGCTTCCGGCGCGTTTTTCGCCGGATCACGCTGGATGGGCGAGACGCCCGTCGCTCCACTCTCTGCCATCGAGTCCGATGCGAGCGGATCTCCCCAAACGACACCACTCTCCTTCTCGGGCAATTGCTCTAACCTCCTCACGCGCGGATCAACTCGCTCCACGATCACGGCGGGGTTAAGTGCATGCTGGAGCTCGGAGAGGAACACCTCGCGCAGCGCAGCTGCGTCCATAGCCTGCGTGAGTACTTGGAGTGAAAGAATGTCATTGTACCGGTCCACAATTAATCCCGGAAGGAAGTCGCCTTCGCTAAAAACTACACGGTACGCATTGGTGTCCTTAACAAAGCGTTCGCGATAAGCAATCGCCTCCCGCATCCGCTGTCGCATAAGCTGTTCAAGATCGTTCACCGGCTTGGTAGAAATCATGCGCAGCGCAATTTCAGAAGCTGTGCTGTAGAGAGCCGAACCAAGGGCTCGGGGAGGCCGGGCTGGTGTGGATCGGATACGCCGGTGCGACAACTCCTGGACCGTCACCGTTGCGCCGGGAGGAACATCCTTGGCGTCGATCACATCAGAGCGATAGACCCAAACATGGCCTGCGCGAACGCGATCTGCACCCCGACGGGAGATAGTGACGCTTCTTAGGGAAGGGCCCTCGTTTATCATCGTCAAATCTTATAGTCCACAGGATTCTTCAGACTATGCCTTGGAAGAAGAAACCAACACCTCGAACTGTTCCGGATCTTGACCCAGCTTTCGCGCGGGTCGTGGCCGTTTTTCTTCACGACTGCCAAGTCACGCGAGGAATGATGATGTCTTTGTACAGCCTCGAGGGAAACGGGAAGATTTTCGCGATGCACGGAAACGGAAAAGGTCAGTTCGTGGTGAAACTCCCGACGAAAAGAGTAGAAAGTCTAGTAAGCGACGGTAAGGGCCCAGCGCTTCAATCCCGGAAACGGAAGAGTAGAGTGATGAAGAAGTGGATAGCTTTTAAAGGTGAAAAGCAGCGCTGGGTCGAGCTCGCGCAAGAGGCCTACGATTTTGTGAAAAGGGAACCAGCTAATTGGCCCCAGTCGATTACGCTGAAACCGATTCTTTCGCGTGATGAGCCGCAACTTCCGCGCGCGCGAGATCCAAGTCCCGCTGCAATGCGTCGAGCACGAAGCTAGGAAGTTCGTCTCCCCATTCGTCGAGCTCGGATTCGCTCCAATTGCCGTTCAGTCGAATGGTATCGCCGAGGTCTTCGGGAAAAACCTGACGGTAAGGGCCTTCACGGACCACAATATCTCCCAGGCGGCGAGCAGTTGCGGCATCGTAAATACGGCGGTGAGCGCTCCCTCCCGAGTTAGAGAAGCTGAGAAACACTTCGCCGTTATCCCCGTAGTCGGCGCGATAATACCAAGCCTGGCTGGCGTCTAGCTTTGGGTGCGAGCGGCGCTTGGTGGTCCGTTCCGCTTGTGCCTCTGCAGGAGCTTCTTTGGACGGATCGTAATACAGGATGCGCTGGCAGGAGTCGCAATAGATCATCTTGCCGCTGCGCACTTCGTTGTAGGTTTGCGGCCGTAGAAAAACCGAGCAACCCGTACACTTTTGCTCGAGGACTTCCGCCAAACCAGAGCCGCGGAACTTCGAGACGCGCTCATAATGGCGCAGTAGATCGGGGTCGATCGCAGCCCGGGCCGCCTCGCGTTTTGCGCTCCAATCGGCCAGCTCTTTTTCATCTGCCGCAGTGCGGTCGTGGGCGATCTTCTTCTCTTTCTCAATATCCGCAGTCTCTTTTTTCAGATCCGCTTCAGCCGCCTTGACTTCCTTCTCGCGCACTTCGGCGTTCACCATCAGCTCAAGAATCTTGTCCTCGTTCGCCCCAATTTCCCGCTCGGCGAACTGGATTTCGTGCAGCAGCGCCTTGTATTGCTCGTTGGTCTTCACTTCGAGTGACTGGTCGCGGTATTTGGAGATCTTTTGCCGCAGGTCGGTGATGGCGGTTTCGTACTTGCGCCGTGCGGCTTCGTCAGTTTTCACCGCGGATTTGGCTTTTTCCAGCACAGCCTTGGTCCCCGCCAGTTGTTGTTCAATGGCAGCGACACGCTTGGGAAGTTCGGCGATTTCCGCCTTCAGCCGCTGGATTTCGCGGTCGGTGCGTTGCAGCGCTATCAGGTACTCTATTTCAGGGGACATCGCAAGAAAGTCTGCTGTAATTCTAACATGCAGCAAATAGCACCTGAGCGTTCGGCATGAATGCGAGGCAGATGGGGCGATCCAAAGATCCACCTATCATTGCGGGTGGGCGGCCCTCTGCGTTTCCTGCAGGGCCTTTTTCAACTCGGGGTGTTCCGACAGAACTTCCATCATCGATTCACGTCCAAGTTGCTCGCCCCATTTTTGGCCTGCCTGGGTGCACTCGCTCACCAGTTTCGGGAGTGTGTTGACGGCTTTTTGACCGAGCGGCGTCGAATAAAACTGAATCAAGCCTTTAATGTCTTCATCCGACAAATACTTATCGTAAACAGGAACCGCCAAATCCAGGACCCTTTCTGAATCGGCCTTGGAATAAAACTTTTCAAAGAAAAGCTCAATTAGTTTCTCGCGATATTCTCCGGGTGGGAAAGAATTGGTTAGCAATGGCCGAATATTTTTTTCCATTTCTGCCATCATTTGTGTCGCCATGGTTCTACTGCCAGCGACATCCAAAAGCCGACGGATATCGGCTTCTTTGGCAGGATCAATTTTCGGTTGTCTGTTTGCTCTAGCCGCCGCAGCCGCACTTTGACTCGAATTCTGGTCCGGGTCGGACGGCGAAGCTTCCTGAGCGCCACCGAACGTTCCTACCAAGAGCACGCTGATAAAAGCAACCACGTAAATTTTTACGAAACGCTCCTAGCGAAGGTTGAACAGTAGCATTCCACCCAGAATCAGTGCGAGATAACTTTCGGCGGTGCACCGTGGGCTGGCCTCTGCGGATTCACATTCATGATTCCTGTAAAATCCAATTAGCGAAGCAAGGTGTTGGAGCCGTTTCCCCCATTGTCCTTTCTCTCACAACTGAATCCACCGCAGCGTGAGGCCGTTGAAACCACCGACGGGCCCGTGCTTATTCTGGCGGGAGCTGGCAGCGGGAAGACGCGCGTCATCACGTATCGTATTGCGCACCTGATCGAGAATGTCGGAGCGATGCCGGAGTCGATTCTGGCCATGACGTTCACCAACAAGGCGGCAGCGGAGATGGGCGAACGCGTGGAGAAACTGGTTGGCGGACTAACTGTCGCCAAGCCTGTCATTTCGACATTTCACTCATTCTGCGTGCGACTGCTGCGGCGCGACATTGAGGCGCTGCGGATCCCGTCATCTGTTCCGGGACAGCCGGCCATCGGGCATACAAAAAGTTTCGTCATCTACGACGAGGCCGACCAGCAGCAGGTGACGAAGTCCGTCATGAAGCGGCTGGGGATTGACGACAAGCAACTCACGCCCCGCTCGGTGCTGGCGCATATCTCGTGGGCCAAGAACCACATGCTCGATCCGCAGGAGGTTTATCTCAATTCCGCTGATCCCAAGACCGAGCGCGTTGCGCAGATTTACGAGGAGTACCGCAAAGAGCTGCGCCGGGCGAACGCGCTGGACTTTGACGACCTGCTGCTGGAGGCGGTGCGGCTGCTGAAATCGGCCGTGCATGTGCGCGAATACTACAACCAGCGTTTTCAATATATTCTGGTGGACGAATATCAGGACACGAACCGGCCGCAATATGAGCTCATGCGGATGCTGGCCGGATCGCGGCACAACGTATGCGCCGTGGGAGACGAAGACCAGTCGATCTATTCCTGGCGAGGGGCGGATATCCGCAACATTTTGGAGTTCGAGAAGGACTTTCCCGAGGCGAAGATTATTCGCCTGGAGCAGAATTACCGCTCGACGCAGAACATCCTGCAGGCGGCATCTGCGGTGGTGGCGAACAATCTGCGACGCAAGGGAAAGAACCTTTGGACCTCGCGACAAGGTGGAACGAAGCTCGGCTACTACGAAGCTCCGGACGGGGAAAACGAAGCGCTATTTGCCGCGGACTCGATTGCTCGATACCTGCGGGAGGCGACCCATCGCGGCGACGATACGCGGGCGGCCATACTGTATCGCACTAATTCGCAGTCGCGACTGTTTGAAGAGGCCATGCGGCGATACCAGCTCAAGTATCACGTGGTGGGCGGGTTTTCGTTTTACGAGCGCGCAGAGATCAAGGATCTGATCTCGTATTTGAAAGTCATTCACAATCCGGATGATTCAGTTTCGTTGCTGCGGGTTATCAATACGCCGACGCGTGGGATCGGGAAAACTACGCTGGATGTGGTCGACCAGGTTGCGCTGGAGACAGGGAAGTCGCTGTGGAACTCAATTGGGGAATGCGTCTATCGCGGGCTGCTTCCGGCGCGGGCACTGCAGGCACTGAAATCGTTTCGCGATTTGATTGAGGATGCACGGACGATGCGGGCGGGAACTTATGTCGAGCGCTTGCATGAAAGCGCGGTCCAGGACGAGGAAATGCGGGGCTCTGCCCCGCCGGACGGGCGTGGACGCCCGTCCCCACACGGTCCGGATCCGGACTCCGTTGGCGATGATCAGACTGAGTTTGATCCCGCGGCTTTCGACTTCGGTGGGGGAGAGCACATAGAAGCCGCGAGCTCTGATCTGAAATCTGATTCTGGGGATGACCCGAAAGAGAATCCAGTTGAAGGGTTCCGTGCTCCCGGTGGGCCGGCGAACACAGCCGAAATTCTCAAGTTCCTGATCGACCGCACTGGGTACATCAAGCAACTCGAAGAAGAAGATACGCCTGACGCTTACTCGCGCATCGAGAACCTGCGCGAACTGGTCAATGCGGCCATGGACTCGAAAGATCGCGGCGAGACGCTCGACCAGTTTTTGGATCATGCTGCCCTCATCAGCGATGCGGACGCTTATGATGAACGGGCGCAGATCACGCTGATGACGCTTCATGCAGCGAAAGGGCTGGAATTTCCGCTGGTATTTCTGTGCGGCCTGGAAGAAGGCCTGTTCCCCCACTCGCGCACATTTCTGAATCCCGATGACATCGAGGAGGAGCGGCGGCTTTGCTACGTGGGCATGACGCGGGCGATGGACCAGCTTGTACTCACCCGCGCGGTCTATCGTCGTCGATATGGAACCGACATGCCGGAAGCGAGCATACCTTCGCGGTTCCTGGAAGAGATTCCGGCAGAGTTGCTAGAGGAGCTGGGAAGAGCTCGTGTGGGGCGGGCGCCCTCGCCCGCCAACTCGCACGATTATGGTCGAAATCGTCCGACAAGAGGGTCCGCCCCCAACGGGCAAGGTCGGCGGGCGGGGGCGCCCGCCCCACATTACGCTTACGAAGATGAAGACCAGTCAGCGCAATGGGTCGAAAGACCGCAACGGGCGCGGGCCTACACCGGTCCAAAATACAATTCAATCGACAACATTGCGGAATTTTTCGCTTCGCGGGGAAAGAAGTTCAGCGTCCCCAAAGTGCCGGTGGAGGAACCAAAAGGACGCCGTGGGTTTCGTCCTGGGCAGAAGGTCCGGCATCCAAAATATGGAGAGGGCACAGTCTACCAGCGTGAAGGGGACGGCGAAGAGGCCAAGATTACGGTACAATTCCCTCGCTTCGGATTAAAGAAACTGGTGGAGAAGTACGCGCAATTGGAGAAAGCCTGAAACGCATTTGGTAATTTTGTAATTGAGTAACTTTGTAATTTGAAAACAGATCGGACGCGGTAGGCTCCGGTGTTTCTCAATTACCAAATTACCCGATCACCAAATTACGAAATCAGAAAGCACTCATGGCAAACACAACCGCACTCACGAAAGACGAACGCAAGAAAGTAAAACGCACCGCGCGCAAGAAGCGCAAAACCGAACACCCATTGAAGCCCCGCGAGTACGCGCGCGGGTCGCAGAAACGCAAGGTAAAGAAGATGGCACGCGGCGCGTCCAAGAGATAAGGTGTGTGGGGCGGGCGCCCTCGCCCGCCAACTGAAGTCAGCGGAACGGCGGGCGTGGGCGCCCGCCGCTACACAGGATCAATTGGGAGAATCACCCACTACGGACAAGGCTACCGAACCGGCCACAAAGGCCGACGGCAGCCAGCTCTTCTGCTGTAAATCCATCGACAAGCTGATCTCGGATTCGGAACATCCCGAGCGCAGGCTGAAGAAGACGCTTGGGCCGGTTTCGCTCACGGCTCTCGGAATTGGCGCGGTGATCGGATCGGGAATCTTTACGGTCATTGGCACGGCGATTGCCGGACAGAAGTTCGATACATCGTCGATCCTCAATGCGCCTCTCCTCGACTACCTGATCAAACACACCGCTTCACTGGGCCGTCCGGGAGCAGGTCCGGCGCTCGCATTGTCTCTGGTGCTTGTCGCTATCGTGTGCGCGTTCACCGGCCTGTGCTATGCCGAACTGGCTTCGATGATTCCGATTGCCGGCAGCGCGTACACCTACACCTACGCCACCATGGGCGAGCTGATTGCATGGATTATCGGTTGGGACCTCATCCTGGAATATGCCGTCAGCAACATGGCGGTGAGCGTAGGATTCGCGCAGCACCTCGTGAACATGTTCGATTGGTTCGGCTGGCATCCTGCGCTGCGCTGGATTTCTCCGGCATATTTGCCCGCAGGATTGACCGGCTTGCAGGGCGAGGTGTTGTACACCCCAGGTTTCCACCTCGGCTTTAACTTTCCAGCGTTTCTGGTCGTGATGATCCTAACCGTCGTGCTCGTCCGTGGGATTCGCGAATCTGCGGAAGCCAACAACACGATGGTGATTTTGAAGATCGCCGCCATCCTGGCGTTCATCATTGCCGGAGCCCATTACGTGAATCCAGGATTGTGGCATCCGTTTGCACCCAATGGATGGTCGGGAATCCTCACCGGCGGCTCCATCATTTTCTTCACTTACATCGGCTTCGATTCGGTTTCTACCGCGGCTGAAGAAGCGCGCAATCCCCAGCGCGATCTTCCCATTGGAATCATCGCCACCCTGGTCGTCTGCACCGTGTTGTATATCGGGGTAGCGATTGTGCTCTCAGGAATTGTCCCCTGGGAAGCTGTAAGGGACGATGCCGCCCCAGTGGTCAACAGCATGAAGCACCTCACCGAGATCACGGGTTCGCCCGTGCTGCGCTGGGTGAGACTCGGTGTCTTGTTCGGGGCAATGATGGGAATGATTTCGTCGCTGCTGGTGTTTCAGCTGGGGCAAGCGCGGGTCTGGTTCTCCATGTCGCGCGACGGTCTTCTGCCCAGGCTGTTCAGTCACGTGCATCCGCGCTTCCGAACTCCATCGACTGCGACCTGGATTGCAGGATTGGTTGTCGGGATTCCTGCCGGAATTCTGGACATCGGAACACTTTCCGACCTGTCAAATATTGGCACGCTATTTGCTTTTGTGCTGGTGTCTCTAGGCGTCATCATTCTGCGATACAAGGATCCAACTCGGCACCGCGGCTTCCGCGCTCCGGGCGGAATTATTGCTCCGGTATTGAGCGTTTGTTTTTGCGTTTTGTTGATGGGGGGACTTCCGATCCTTACATGGCTGCGGTTTTTCGGGTGGCTGCTAATCGGTTTGGGAATTTACCGCTTCTACAGCCGAAAGCACAGTGAGTTTGCTCATCGTTCGATCTAGAAGGACCCAAGTGCACCGACCGGACGGGCGTGGACGCCCGTCGCTACATGGGCGATTTTTGGTGCACAATCTAGTGGATGGCATTCTCCATCCGCGCGCTCCCTAAAGCCGAGCTCCATCTTCACCTCGAAGGCTCTGTTACCCCGGCGACTCTCGTGGAGCTGCGAAAGCGGCACGGCGTGGAAAGCAAACTTGCCGACGCTGAGGCGCTGTATCACTACAAAGATTTTCTCGGTTTCCTGATGGCATTCAAGACCATCACGGAAGACCTGCAAACCCCTGAAGACTATGAACTGATTGCCTACCGCATGATGGAGCAGCTCAAGGCAGAGAATGTGCTTCACGCGGAAGTCTATGTCTCGGTCGGCGTATGCCTGTGGCGGAAGCAGGACTTCGATTCCATCTTCGAAGGGCTCGAACGCGGGCGGGAGCGGGGCGAGCGCGATTTTGGCATTTCAGTGCTTTGGATCTTCGACGCCGTCCGGCAGTTTGGCCCAGGCTCAGCGCAGCAAGTCTTTGAACTTGCCACGCGCTATCGTGATCGCAATATTGTGGGCGTTGGGATCGGTGGTGACGAGCAGAAAGCCCCGCCCGAGCTTTTTCGCGATGCCTACTCGTATGCCGCCGCCCAGGGGCTCAGGCTCACCGCTCACGCAGGCGAGAGCGCAGGTCCGGAGTCAGTTTGGGGTGCGCTGAATTTGGGGGCGGAGCGGATCGGACATGGATTGACCGCGTATCACGATCCGGAATTAATAGAGGAGCTGGCGACACGGCAAATCCCCGTAGAAATCTGCCTGACCAGCAACTTGCGTACCGGATGTTGCAGCAAGATTTCCGAACATCCGGTGCGTCGCTACTTCGATCAAGGGCTGATGCTCACGCTAAGTACGGACGATCCCGCTATGTTCACCACTTCGCTCACAAACGAATACGCGCTGGCCCAGGCAGAATTCGGCTTCTCCGACGAACACCTGCGCGAACTGGCGCGGAATTCTTTCGAAGCCGCATTCCTTCCTGCAGAAAAGAAATTAGAGTTCTTGAATTTGATTGATTCTGCGGTCGCGCATCGGAAGTGACCTGCCAATGCGCGGAACTGACAGACTAGCCGGACTATCGTTTCAGTCCCGCTAATTCCCCATACGCTGTTCAGAATGATGCGCTTAGCCTAGACGATATGATCTAATAGTGATTTCGCAAACATGCCATCTACTCGTACCAAATTGCGCCGGCGATTGAAGTCCGCATCGCGCGCTGTTCACGGCGCCGGCAAGATTCTCGGTGCGTTCCTCTCTACCGACCACCCGCTGCTGGCCCATATCATTCCCATTCGGCGCTGCAATTTGTCTTGCAAGTATTGCAACGAGTACGACGATTTCTCGAAGCCGGTGCCGACCGAGGTAATGTTCCAGCGAGTGGACAAGCTGGGGGCGCTCGGGACGTCAGTCGTAACCATCAGCGGCGGCGAGCCGCTGCTGCACCCCGAACTCGATCAGATCATCGCTCGCATTCGCCAGCACGGAATCGTCGCCGGGATGATCACCAATGGCTACCTCGTGGTTCCCGAGCGGATTGAGCGCCTGAATCGCGCGGGCCTCGAATGGCTGCAAATTTCGATTGATAACGTGAACCCGGACGATGTTTCGAAGAAGAGTCTCAAGGTCCTCGACAAGAAGTTGCAAATGCTTTCGGAGTTCGCGGAATTTCACGTGAATATCAATTCGGTGGTGGGCGGTGGAGTGCACAATCCGCAGGATGCGCTCACCATTGGCAAGCGCGCGCTAGAACTCGGCTTCAGCTCAACCATTGGAATCATTCACGATGGAGACGGCCAACTTCAACCCCTCGGGGACGAAGAGCGAAGGGTGTATCACGAGATGAAGAATCTCGAGAAACGCAGTTTCACGCGAATCAATTCGTTTCAGGACAATATTGCGCTGGGACGCCCTAACCAGTGGCGCTGCCGGGCCGGAGCGCGGTACCTATACATCTGCGAAGACGGGCTGGTTCATTACTGCTCTCAGCAACGCGGCTATCCCGCAGTCCCGCTTGAGAACTACACGGTCGAAGATATTCGCCGCGAGTATCTGACGGAGAAGTCTTGCGCGCCACACTGCACGGTGTCATGCGTCCACCAGGTCTCGATCTTCGATGCATGGCGGGCTCCGCAACGACCGGCGGCGGCGGCTTCAGAGTCCAGTGAACTAGTCCAGATTGAGTAGAACAGCCCCTTCCGATTCGCCAGCATTTACGGATCAGGAGAGCAGTTTGAGGATTTCTTCGTGTCCTTTGGCTTTCGCCATCTCTGCAGCAGTCCGGCCATCATTACTTCGAAGCTGAGGATCGGCCCCGTATTCGAGAAGGACTTTCACCATTTCCTTGTCGCCAATCTGCGCGGCTTCATGAAGAGGCAACCACCCGCCCTCCTGAGGAACGTTCGGGGGAGCTCCGTTTTCCACCAGAAGCCGGACAATTTCGCCGCTGTGCGCCGCCGCCGCGCTGTGCAGCGGCATGACCTGCATGGGGTTCTTCGCGACTGCAGCCACATCGGCGCCGTGGCGGACCAGAGCTCGCGCGATCTCGGGACGATTAAAGAAAGCGGCAAAGTGCAACGCGGTAAATCCGTCCGCCGACCAACTTTTGGCCGCATTGGGATCATCTTTCAATATCTGAGAAACCTTATCCGCCTTGTCCGCTGCGGTTGCTTCGAAAATGTCGAGGTCGGATTTCGTGGCCAACAACAGGTCTGCCGCCGCCTGCTGGCCACGATAGAAGGCATGCATGAGCGCCGACACGCCGCTCGCGTCTCTGGCGCTGGCGAGAGATGGATCGCCCTGCAACATTGCTCGCAGCTTGTCGATGTCCCCTGATTGCGCAGCAGCGATCACATCCGATTGGCTGGCCAAGGTGTTTCTCCTATTACGGTGTCCAACTAGCTTCGAAATTTATAGCACGGGAATTGATCGCAGGGGCGAGGACGCCCGTGCCGTGGCCCCAAAGACCTAAGGGTGGAGGCGCGGGCGTCCTCGCCCGTGCTCGTCCATCGCAACGTTGTTTTTGCGCGAACATTGCTTCGGGCGCAAGGTTCATCGCATATAATTGCAATGTAGGTAGCTGGACCGGACGGCCGCTCGCGTCGTCTTTCGGGACGCGGCGAGAGGAAAGTCCGAACTCCGCAGAGCAGTGTGCCGGATAACGTCCGGGAAACCGCCTTCAAAAGCGGCTGACGGAAAGTGCCACAGAAAACATACCGCCCTGGCAGCAACGTCAGGGTAAGGGTGAAAAGGTGCGGTAAGAGCGCACCGCCGTTCCAGCAATGGAGTGGGCATGGCAAACCCCACACGGAGCAAGACCAAATAGGGAGGAAGCCTGGTTTTCTGAGCGAAAGCTCCGGGCCGGGCGCGTGCCGGCTCGGTGCGCCAAACCTCCGGGTAGGTCGCTTGAGCCGCGTAGCAATGCGCGGCCTAGAGGAATGGCCGTCCTGCGGGTACGTGGTCCCCGGCAAGGGGGAGCTTCCCTGCAGACAAAATTCGGCTTACAGGTCCGGCTGCCACATTCTCCTTTGTTTTGTTTCTTTTACTGAATCTCCTTTGACGACTGTGACGCCGGTGTGACAGTGGATTCGAGCCCGGCGCCATTTTCCAGGAGAGAGCGAACTCGTTCCCGCAGCTCTCTTACGAAGGGCATGTAATGCTTTTCAACAGTTTCGATTGTGTCCCCCAACATCTTGGCTACGTCGTATGGACTGCCACCGCGCAATAGCATGTCCACCGCGAAGGTGTCCCGGAAGCGATGAGGGTGACAATTTGCAACTTTCGCTCGCTTACCTAGTGCGATCATTCTTTGGTAAAGACGTGGCCTCGTGAGAGGTTTACCTGTAGTTGGGTTGAGCAAGACAGGATCATTTGGTTGTGGCTTTCGTTTTTCGTATTCCGCTTCAAGCGCACACAGCAGCTCGGGGTGAATTGGAAGAATGACTCTCTTCATTCTTTTCTGACTAACCCGGTCGAATTCTTTGTGCTCGAAACGAACTTCCGTCCAAGGCACTGATGTAGCGTCCGAGCCACGAAATCCAGTCCATCGCAGCATCAGAAGCGCAAGCAAGTCGTCCCCTGCATACTCTCGTAGTCTCATCAGTTCTTGCGCTCCAAACGGTTGTGCTCCATTGGCCGGGTTTTCTCCGGGGCTGCCCTCCATCCGAACAGGATTGTTGACGGCCATCTCACGGCGAATAGCAATCGTAAAAATTCGATGGAGGATTGCGATGTCGAGCACGAGGCCGGCTCCGGCCCGAGAGAACTTATGTTTTTTAATGCGGTCGAGCCGCCAAGTTTTGAAATCTTCAACCAGCAATCCATCAATCTTCCGAACTAAGGAGACTTTCCTTTCTGCCAAAAATGAATTGAATTCGCGCAGCGTCACTGTGTACCGCTGTCGTGTGCTTTCGCGAAGCTTGCCGAGCGCAATCCTCTGATTGAGGAATGCCCGAAATGCACTGTCTACGTCAGTCCATGTCGGCTCTGGTAGTTCTTTGACGCCGACATAGGCTGCAAAGCTGGAATATGTGGCGGCGGGAAGCAGTTTCTTAAGTTCCGCCCACAATTGGGAATTTGGCCCCTCGGATATCGCGATCTCGAGGCGATGTAGCAATCGTAATGCGGCATTCTGATTTCGAGTTCCCAACGAAGCCCGGATGCGAGGAGACACTCCGGCAAGCATATCGACGTGGTAGTTCCTGCCGCGCTTACGCAACGTCAGCATAGAATTTGCTCATCCGAGTTCGTCAGCATAGTCGCTTCGTCTGGCGTGCCTCAATTTCTGCAACAACTGCTGCTGCCACAGCCTTCTTTCCTCTCTTGCCTCGGGGCGCGAAATCCAATACCTTCGCACCAGCAGCCCGCAATCGGTTGTAAACCGTGCCACGCGAACAGCGCCAGCGTGCCGCGAGTTCGTTGATGGAAAAGTAGGGCTGCATGATAACCGAGTTCCGCTGCTGAATCACTTTCTACGGCACAAAATCACCGCATGGGCGTTTTAGCTCGACTCCAAGATTTTCACTTCTTTCGCCCACTGCCCCCCGCAAAGCCGCTGATCGTCAAAGCAGCGCCGTACTAACGCTGTGCCATCTTTATCCTGGCCAGTGGCCTCGCAAGCGCACCTTGCCCACTTGCTCCATAGCCGTCAACGCACCGAACTCATTGCGGAACGTGAGCACAGCGTATTTTTCGGGCCGCAGGATCACGGTTTTGAGACCGTATTCCTGAAACATTTCCCTCAGCTCGTCTTCGTCAATGTCGTCTGGCAAATTGGAAATGATTAACTTATTCACGACCGTCACCCCGCTGCCGCGCCAAGGGCCAAGCGGTCGTTGAACCAGCAGCTTTCTTGTCGGTCAAGCGCCGCTTTTCAATAGAAATCAGGCGATTCCGGTTCCGTGTTTCATCTCTGTCAAGTTCGACAGTGACACCGGCTCTCCTCAGAGCCGTGGCCAGTCGGCGTAACATTCCCGAGAGCACTCTCGGCGTTTTCGGCCAAGCCTTACGCTTGCGAGTCTCTTCGTCTGCCATCCCGGAGAGTTTTCGCAGAAGTGATTCCGCTGTTCCATTCCAGCCTTTCTCTGCCAGATCACAGGTCAGGTTGGCAATCGGGGAGGCCTCCATGGCCACCGCATTCGCATTCTGTCGGTTCTGTTCATAGGCATTCATAAACGCGCCGCGAGACAAGCCCAATGCAGTCTCGGCGGCTGTGCCCAAAACGGCGAAGTCAGCCATCCGGGGTTTTTCTTTCAGCTGGACTGAGGGCAAACTTCGCAGGGTCTCGACGGCAACATTAAGCAATGCCCCGAGGAGCCGTGGGTGGGCGATATCAAAAGCTTTCCAAAACTCTCTTTCCTCCCGGCAATTCTGAAGCACAGGTAAGTCGAGGAGCACACAGCGATCAACCAAGTCAGTCCGGGTCGCGAGTTCCTCGATGCCATTCAAGATCACCGGACGCTGCCCCTCAAAAAGCACTTCTTCGGAATTCGTGTAGAGCTCGCGAGTACTAAACCCTCCTCCCGTTGAGAGGCGGCACAAGCAATCAGAAAACCAGGGAGGCAAATAAGACAGGTTGTCAAAGGGCAGCACCCAGCTGTTTCGCGCCAGAATCATAAGGTCACGAATGTCTCTTGGCATTGCCCGGTCTGATGACTCGTTGGGATCAATCATTTTTCGGTGAATTCTGCTTACTGTCGTTTTGGCGCTGCCTGCTTCCCCGTGAAGGGCTAGTACTGGGTAGGGTCCACGTGAAAAGAGTGCTGCCAACACGTCGGTAATGAAGAGAACCCAATCTTCCGTTGTGCGCAGATTCAGGAACTTCTTGAGCTCCTCTATCCTTCCACCTCTTACTGGAGGGGGTAGGGAGAGCATCCCTTTTGAACGATGAAATCTGACCATCGGGTTATCAATAATGCGCCAGCCGTCGGCGGTGAACTCCACGGCTTGCCAACTAACGTCGCCCAAATCCAAGTAGTCCCTTCCGCCCACCTCAGCGACTCGAATAAAAGCTGCTTCTTTAGGGGAATCGAAGCGGGCAATGGCGTCAAAAATGCGCAATTGCCTCTTGAACCGTTTGGGGCCGAACGGAAGTCTTTGTTGCCGCAAAGAATTTGTAGCGAAGATACTGTTTGAAATCTTTACTGTCCAACCTGTAGTTCTCTCTGTGGTTCTTGACCGGAGCAATCGCAAACGTTTCCCCTTGTGGCGTGCAGAACAACCTCAGATCGCTTACCAGTTCCAGTAACTGCGAGACTTGGGTCTCTTTCTGAGAGCCCGCTATCACATTGGAGTCACCACTTAATCCGGCGAATCCCTGGTGTTCGAAAATTCTGCGAAGTTCAGGCCAGTTTTTGTCCGCACACGACTTGTGCAGGCAGCCAGCATCGATTCCGCCATTTGGGAATTGGACTATGAAGGCGGACTTATTTCTGTGGGCTTCGTTCCACGGGCATTGCAGAATCCATTTATAACCTCCGTTATTCCACCGAGCAGCGGATGTTACGGGCACCCGGTACTCGGTCACCCGTTTTGAAAGATCGAACCCAAGTGTTGAATTGTCGGCACTGGTGGGCGGCAGCGTTGACGCGAGCTCGTTCAGCAACGCAGGGCTCACAATCTGAATGCTTTTCGGTGTTTCCAGTAGTTTGGCCCGACGGTGTGGGCGCTCAGTCGTGTGCTCGCCTTTGCGGTTGATGGTTCCATACAAGCGCCACACACGAGAAGCGTTGGAGTTCCCTGTGTCCACTTGCACTTCTGCATTGGAAAACCTGATGGATACTGCTTCCATGCAGCTTTTAACCAAGTCACAGCTTGGCTGATCATTCGGCACCTCGATTCGACAGAGTAGATGTGCGCCATTTCCGCTATCCGCCAACAGGGCTTCGGGCCAGCCCCGTTCGCTAAGCCAATCTCGACAATCTTGTGCGGCCACAAGAGCCGCGTCATGCTCCGCCTCATTGGAGGATGTATTTGGCGGTCGAATTGGATCGAAGTCGAAGGGGAGCCAACGTCTGTAATCGATGTCGTTGTCCCTCACGGCGGATAATGCTGTGGCCAAGCGGTTCTTCACCCGGGATCGCGGAGATGGGTTCACAGGATTGAGGCTGACATAAATTTCCGGAAGTTCTTCGGCATTCAGCTCAGCCGCGACTTCGGCCATTTCGTTCAGATCATCAAACAATCCCGCTAATGGGCCGCGATCAGACCTCGGGGCGCGGAGTTCTGCGACAGCGTCTTTCTCCAAGAGAATGGATAAGCTGTGAAGGATTATTTCGGGGCTTTCCTTGAACACGATGCTTCTCCTCGAGGCCACGGCATCACACAGCCGCTGCCGAATATCGGAGTTTCGCACGGGGTTTTAGAAAACCGTGGCTAACCCTGCCATGGAAGGTTTAATAGAACCTAACTTATGCACAGGTTTTGAGTTGAGAGGCGAGAACTGAGGTGAGACACCATTTGGAGACCCTGGAAATCCTGTCGTGGCGCTTCGGAATGTTGGAAAAGAGTCTAGTGTTGGGATGCCACAGGCAAGCGTAGCAACTGCCCTCATGCTGAAAGCTAGTGTGAGGGCAGTGTTATTTTTTCAGGCAGCCCCTTGGCGGCGTTCGGTAGGCTTTCGACTAAGCGCGGCGTGAGGGCCCATCTAAAAATCCCAGTCACCTTGCCGCCTAATCGAAAATCTGCGAGCACCTTCCGTCTTGATTCCGGCACCAATTGAAGAGGTGAGAAGATTGCAGAGACCCTTGGGGTCAGCCGCGCGGCCACAGTGGGGAATTGGATTCCCCGTCTCGCACTGCACTCGAAGCGCGTAAATCACCACTTTGATGAAGCGCACTCAAAAGTGCGTCGTGGGCGTCGTGGGTGTGGGGGTGCGTCGTGGGGGAGCTGCAACTCTGCGCCGCCCAATCAGGTCGGAGAGCACGACCCCGACGGCTGCCATCCACGCAAGGTGTGCCTTAGCCACGGGATCGTCCACCGCCAGACTCGGCCGTGGCTCAAACAGGACTGAGGCAAAAACCAGGCTCGCAATGACTGTCCCCAGCGCTCCCGCCAGCCTGCCAAACAGAATCGCCGTCCCTGCGATGATGGCCAGAAAGGCGAATGGCAGCGCCGTCTTGTAGGAACTTTCATAAAACAGGAGTGTGGCCAACGCGGCTGCGACCGCGCAGGAAAGCCCGCCCGCCCTGGATGAAACTCGGAACGGCAGACGCAGGCCGGGCCGTCGGATCCACCACAACTCTCCCTGGTTCTGTTTTGCCAGGCGCGTAGTGTTCCACTCGTTAAAGGCTTCGATACAGATGCATAGCCTCAGGAAGCAGCGTGCGGTGAAATCGGCGAATGGACTTCCAACTGAGCCAGATAGAGGTGATTGAGATGATGAAAATGGATCCGCAGGTCGGTTTTCTTGATCTGGCGGCCTCATGCTTCGTACGCACACAACGCCTGACCTTAGATGCTGCCCACCACTGGCGGATGAATCGTTGATCTCGTCTTTCAGAGCCGCTATTGGTATCTCCAGTTCCGACCGGTGAGGCTTCCATCGAGAGAGGTCACACAGTAACATCGTTTCCAGCTCCTCGATCTCTGATTGAAACAACTCATAAACCCGCTCTGCCGACTCCTGAGGTATCCCCTCGAAATTCGTGCCGCCGCCTAACACAAGATTGACCAGGGGTGACTTCTTGAACGAAGTGACCACGTGGTCCAACTGCCGGGCCTTTAGCCAGTCAGCAGTTTGCGACGCGGCCCTCGTCAGAAGATAGTTCCGCGGATGCGTCATCTTTTCCGTGCCGTGAAGGTTGCAATTCTCCTCGTGCGAGATATCGAAACGTGGAAGCGAAATGAAATGAGCGATCTTATCAACGTAGACCTGGGGATCGCCTTTCAGATCCTCGTAAAACATCGGCATTACCTGGTCCCGACCTAAAACGCGCAGCCATTCCTTCAAATGAGTCGCGTATTTTCCCGATTCAATGAGTTCGGGATCTTTTCGTAGTGCCTCTGCAAAGCCCCACGGGATCATTCCATAGGCCCGCTTCATTCGATAGAGCGAAAGCACACGGTCGAGAGGGTCTCGGAAAGTGCAGAGTACACGTGCTTCGGGAATTAAGCGGGCAATGCGTTCACGTGCGTGATACGAAGCAAAATAAGTGGGCGCCACCTCCCCTACTTGGTTGCCTTCAGTCGGAGTGAAGTGTGCAAGATACCAGTCGATTCCGCGATGGAAATGGGCATCAAAAAATCTCGTCTCTTTGGTCGGTGACGGCAGCACGGCGCGTCTCGACAAAACTTCATGCAGCCAAGTTGTGCCAGTTCGAGGCGGGCCGATTATAAAGAAAGACGGTAAGCTCCGAAGACGATCGTGGCCGGACTCTGACGCAGCACTGTGATTGATGTTCAATCGCCCAAGCCTCACCCGGACGGCAGAGTATCCTTATGTTCGGTGCTTCGATGATCCTGGCCGGAATTGGTTGTTCTGAATACCCTGGAATTCATTGTTCTGTGAATATCCTGCTTTTAACGCGAGGAGTCCCTTCTAGTTCTACGGGAAGGCTTTCGGCACAGCTTCGCCATGGCAAAGCAAAGCGCGACAGTCTTGCCATCGCAAATCCTCCACACGGCCGCCGGGGAATTATGCCTATTGATAACAGGCGTGTCTGTTGAAAAATCTCGGTTCGCGGCACGCTTTTTGTCCCTTCTGGTCTCCTGGTTAATTGCTTCTTTACTTTCTCCAGACTAGGTTCATGCAGTTGCGATCTTCGGAGTTGGCTTGCAGCTGATCCCGCACTCTGAACAACTCGCGGTGCCCTTGCACTGTGTTCGGGACGCGAGAACGCTCAAACTGGCAATGAAAGCTACTGACGCTAGCGTTGGCTGCGTTCCAAGAATGTCCACACCCGCCCCGTATGCCCAGATAGCGCTTGTAAATGCCTCCCTTGCCGGTTCATTGAGTTTGTCCATCATTTCGGTGCTCGTCGGGAGTTGCTCAGATAGTGGCCACTCTCCTGCGATACCGGCCCACGGCACCAGTCCTTTGATCGGGTATAAACTCTCGTTTTCCGGAAGCGGATCGTAAGACGAAACGAACGGTGCAGCCTTTGACCCGCGTGGCCACGTTACGTAAAACGTACTGACTTTCTGACCCACTAAGAGCGTGAGCATCGCCGCAACATGAAGATTTACCTTCGATGCAGCGTGTTTTGCTTGTTCTTCCGACGAAGCATTGACCCTGACAATCAAGGCAGAAACGGTTTCTTCTTGTCGCCGTATTTTAACGGTTGGCATCAGAACAAAGTCTTTGCCCCGCACCGGCTTTCTTGTGAGAACTGTTGGCGGTAACTTTAAAAATGTCACCACGTGAAAGGTGCGAGTCTGATCACCGAATTGCTGGGCTTGTTCCCACAACCGCGAAATGTGATGCAGGCATTCGTCGGCTTCAGAGTTGGTGAATTGCGGAGCAGAGTCGAAAAGCGGATGGTCATTGCCGTAGCCCGCATAGAGGGTTATCTCCGAAAGATTCGCCGCATTCACGTTGAACAATATGCCGAGCTGCATTCCCAATCGAAAACGACCCTAAGGGATAACCCACTCGTAGCGACATGTATTCGTCTTTCGCCGTGTACTGGGGTAGTAAAAGGTAACTCCGTTTCGCAATTGAATGGCGTGCTTGAGTCCTTCACACAATCTGCCAAGTTGATTTCGTGGAATGTTCGGGTGAGCAGTCCACTGGAAAATATTATTTGGCCCACGGAAACGAACCGACACCACCGATTTCATTCTCTTCATTTTGCAAATTATCGATCATCTGGATCAGAGATTGTCGGCAGAAATTGTGACGCAGGTGTGACGCGAAACCTGCCGAGGTTGACAACTTTGACGGTTTTGACACTGCGTCGCCACTCTGCTCCAATAACTTACGTGCTTGCAGCGCGGCCTGGGGAATTCGGCTTACAGGCCCAGCTGCCAACATCGTTTTCCGCGCTAATCTGATTGTTCAGGAGAAAACATGTCCGCACCTAGCCGTCGTCCGGAAATTCGCCGCCGCCGTACTCGCAAGGAAAAAATCGTGAAACTGCGAAAGCGGCTTGCCGCGGCTGGAGCCGAATCGGAACGTTCGCAGGTTACTGCCAAATTAGCAAAGTTCTCTCGCCGTTCGCCGGGACAGCCGCTGGTTAAAGCCTGATTACTTTGACTACCGGCTCAACGTAGGATGTTCCTTGGGAACGAGCACCGTCAGGGCGTCGGGCACCATGGAGAGCGTTATCGGCAGACGGCCGAGCAGTTCGCCGTCGGCTTCAACATAGATATTTTCTGGTTTTTCCCCTGCCACGCTCCGGCAAATAACTTGGTCCGCATGCGCAAGTTCGATACCAGGCACGCCGTTTGACATCCCGAGCACCCCGCGAAAAACGTATGCCAGATACAGCGCGCGATTTCCCGTGCGACATAGCACCAGACGCAGGTCGTTGCGGGCCAAAGATGCGCCGGGGGCGAGTTCGCGCAGGACGCCTCCAAATTGGTTGATGCGGACCGCCAGCATCTCCGACAGGCGCGCTTCTCGCAGTGGCGCTCCGCCATTGCTGGAGAACTCTGCCTCGAAATAACGCATGCGGTGCGTGAGCCAAAGATGCGTGGCCTTCGTGTAGTAGGCGAGCATGCCCATTCCGTCTTTGATCAGGCGGTTGAGCTTGTAGAAAAGGTGCGCGTCCAGGCCGACGCCAGCAGCAACGGTGAAATATCGAAATGCGGGTAGATTGTTGAAGTCGCGATAATCGATCTTTCCCACGGCGATACGCTTGGGAACAGCCGTAAGCAGGGCTTTCGCGGCCCCGGCAGGCGTAAGCGGCAGCCGGAGATCGTGCGCCATCGCGTTGGCGGTGCCAAGCGGGATGATCCCCAGCGCGGCGTCCTTTCCGGCCAACCCCTGCAGCACGTCGTGAATGGTACCGTCACCGCCACAGGCAATGATTGTGTCAAATCCGTCACGAACGGCCATGCGCACCTGCGCTGCCGCGTCGGATGCCGCGCGTGTAGGAGCGACGTCGATCGCAATGCCTGCGGCTTGCAGGATGGAAGCGGCCGCCTCGACGTCCGCGATCCGGTGTTTGCGACGGCGGCCAGAGAGAGGATTGTAGAGAAGGGCGGCGCGGTGCATGCAAGGGGATTGTAATGTAGTAGAGGAGTAGACGGGAGTAAGGTTACTAACCCAGCCGTTCCACTTGATCTGAATCCAGCAGAAAGGAAACGTCGTTTCGGTCGGGTTTGTAGCGAACCCGCACGGGCCTCCCCTGGACTTCATTACGACTCCTCCAGGCAAACTCTTTTCTCCAGAACTTGCCTGAGAAGTAGGAACCGCTCACCACGTAACTGTAATAGAGCTCACCAAAAGGTAAATCCGTGTAGCAATACACGATTTTTCCATCGGCAAGCGGCCAGTGCTCAGCTTGGCGGGCGCGTATCCGTTGTGCAATGGTCCGCTTCAGCAACATGCCGCAAGAAACTAATAACCCCGTGTACCAGAGCAAATCTGGCACGTCTTGAAAGTCCATGCGAATTACCGACCATCAGTCTCGGCGAGTAACGGCGGCAAATCAACGGAAATTGAAACCGTAGTCCAGCGCGGACAAGAGCGTCTGCGGCTACGCGGCCGAACTCAAGCGGGAAATTGTATCTGATCAGACCCGAGTAGCGTGGAAATTTTCGGTTGATCGGGTTTGTAGCGAATGAAAGCTGGGTTTCCTTTGAGCGAGTCGAGCTGCGACTTTAGTCGCATTTTCAGCATTGATCCGGAGACAACTCCAGAGTAGTAGCCGCCGGCAACCTGATAGCCGTAATAGATGACTCTGCCGCCGCTGTCTTCATAATTGCCTGAGAACCCGCCCTTTGTCAGCGGCCAATCTTGCGCCCTTCGGAATAACATTTGAAATCGCAGTTTGCGAATGAGTACAACTCCGCCGAAAAGAACACCCGCGACTCCCGCAATCACCCAGAAAGTCTCCGCTCTCATCGAGCGATACAGGCTTACTACGAACGCGAGAGCTAGTATTACCAAAATCCATTGACTGACTAACTCGCCTCCACCAATGGGGTCACAGACTCGCGCAGAGATGACCAATTCCGACAGCGAGAAACGTGATCGGAGCGCAAAAACCGGTTGTGATAATGAGCAGATAAGGTCTCCAGAACGGGGACTGTCCCGAGGGCCATCGAGAGTAGAGCGATCCGCGTTTTGCGGGACATGCCCATAACGTCTCCGGGCAATTTTCGCTCAGTTAAGGCCCGAAATCAAAGGATAGTCTTATCCAATACAAGATGAGCCTGAAGGGGAGGTGCGATTCCAATACAAGATGAGCCTGGAGCGGATGGCATGCTGAGGATTGACCATCCACGTGCACGAAGCAGAGAAACTGAGCCTGGAGCAGATCGAGTCTTT
>WNGK01000257.1_pt1 | contig 53283 bp, 53 predicted proteins | sample 5400601 | NCBI WGS metagenome assembly WNGK01 (sample SAMN13153376, study PRJNA577476) | soil metagenome | isolation source: 60 cm soil or saprolite under Garry oak tree replicate 1 | place: USA:California | collected 2016-06-15 | reverse complement strand
ACCTCTTCCAAGGAGAAGACACCTGAGCCTCCAGCGACATAGAGCACCGCTGGAGCGCTTCCCAGCTCACGCTGCCGCTGTCGGCGCAGCCGACGAATGGCCATGCCAGCCAGTCGCTCTCCGGCTTGCAAACGATAGACTTGGGCGGTATTGAAGGCCAGGCACGGAAAGCGCGTGCGCCCCAGGGCCGCCGCCACATCGCGTCCCCAGCGCTGCTGCTCGAGCCAAGAGCCCTCTTTGAGTTCGCGATAGGTATCATCCTCAATGTGCCAGCGTGGACGAAAGGCGAGGCCTCGCCGCAAAGCCATCAGCAAAGGAGCGGGTACTCACCAACGCTCTGGGCGGCTCGGCGGCTAGATCGGGGGTCGTCACATCGTGGATGAGACAGGCCCACAGGCTGGCATCGGCTCTTCCATACCTGGCAGCCGCCTCGGTAAACCCCTCCCAACTCGTCAGTGCTCCCGCTGCCGTCACCTCCACCTCGCGCACCTGCTTGTGGCCTTGAATCGTGCGCACATAACGATGGTGCGTCCAGTCGAGGAGCTGCCCATCGGCGAGCCCTTTGAGATCCTGATAGATGAGACGATCCTCGGGTAAGCTGACCAGGGCATCAATGCCTTTGCCGTACTTGAGCCAGGAAAACCTCGGCCCGTCGGCATAGAGGGCATCGGCCAGCAACCAACTGATGGCCTGCGGCCCTGCCACTTGCAGCACTTGTTCAATCAGCGAGCGCGTCACCGCCGCTTCTTTGCCTTTCTCCGAGGACGGCCCGCTCAACAGTCGCCAAGCCACGATGATCGGACGGGTGGCTGAGACACACACCAGGGCTACCAGGCGCAAGTCGTCGCCCAACCCGAGGCCCGCGATGGCGTAGACCTTGCCTCGCACCAACTGTCGTTGATAGAGCGACTGTACCCCTGCGGCTTGCGCACGCACCCACGCGGACTCCTCGACGCGTCGGAGCGCATCGCGCAACGTATCGGGATGACACGGCAGCGACTCTTCTTGTCGCCCCTGCGTCGCCAGCGTACGCAGCAACAGCTCATCGGCAATGCCTGCTCGTGCTCGCTGCACCTCCAGCTCCTCGACGATGGCAAAGATGCCCAATTCCTGGTGTAAAGCCACCAACTCATCCAAGGGACCACTGGCCATCGTCGTCGCCAAATCCGGGCGCTCGCCTCCTCTCAACGCCTCCGCTACAGCTCCTTTCTCGTTTCGATACCATTCCATCTTCTTCCCCTCCTTTAGAACTTCTCTTCTCGTTTATCACCTCCTTCCCTTCTCTCCAAATGTCTGGCGCCGAACGCCTCGCGCTCCCCTCGCCTCCCCAACCAAGGAACGGCGCTTCATCCCCCGGATGAATCACGGGGGCTTTCGCGCTCGGTTTTCTGTAAGTAGCTTAAAGCAGATGCTTAAAAGATGAAAGGAAATGTTGCACAACATAAAATCCCCCGGCAAAAGCCAGGGGATTTAGCACTGGAGCGGGTAACGGGATTCAAACCCGTGGTCTCAACTTTGGGAAAGTTGCATGTTATCACTACACCATACCCGCACAAAACCTGTTAACAAAAGGGATTATATCTGACAAGCAACCAATTGTCAAGCATTTTTTAAGAAGGGCTAGCCCTTCTTTTTATCTTTCTCTTTCTGAGCCTTCTGTGCTTTGTAATACGATTTTGGCTTTGGGTGCCGTTCAGTATCGACATACGCCGCTAAAGTAGAATCTTCCCGTGAAGCAACCTCCGACTCATCGCGCTCACTGATAAGTTCCTGTAAATCGTTGTATATGTTATAGTTATCGCTGGCTTCCCGCATCCGCAACATATGGCGCAACACATTGACCTGCGTGATATTGGTTTTATCATCCTTCGCCATCAATGTTCTTTGCAACAGCTTATCAACGAGATCTATACTATCGTCATGCGCGCCGATACTTTCAAGACGCTCACGCACCACCAATAACTGTTGATAAAGGTTCATACATTTCTCCTCCCGACAGTGGGATGGTCCACTGCTAGGAGTATGGTAGCATAGTACGCTTGATCACGTCAAATCGAGATTACATAACTGGCCTGATATCTCATCCTTATCTGTATAGCGAGGTAATGCAACAACAAAAGTCGACCCCTCGCCTGGGATACCCTGACTTTCTACCCATATGCGACCATCCATTGCCTCTGTCAACTGCCGGCAGAGATAAAGCCCCAGGCCAGCTCCCCGTTGTATACTGTTTAAGGCGCTATCCAGACGCATAAATTTGGTGAAAAGTCTGCCTTGATCTTGCGCTCCTATCCCTGGTCCCCAATCTTTGACGGCAATGATCACGAACTGGTCGCAGGCCGTGTCGAGATGGTGGCCATGAGGGGATAGTGGCCGCTCATTCAGTGTGTCACCATCCACTCTTTTTGCAGTGATCTCAATCTTTGAAAAGGCCGGAGTATATTTCAGCGCATTGCCTACTAGATTGAGCAATATTTGACGCAGCCGCAAATCATCTACCCAAACATACAGGTCATCAGGTATCCTGACCTCAACAGGTCGCTTTTCACGTGTGGTCGTCGGCTCTAGAATCTCAAGGATCAACTGCACAGTATTGATCACTTTTACAGGTCCCAGGTTCAAAGAAACCCCATCCTGGTCAACACGACTGGTATCCATCACATTGCCCAACAGCAAGACTAATTCTTCACAAGCTCGACGGGCATTAGTGAGAAAACGCAATTTCGCTTCCTCATCGACTAGCTCACCAAAAGCACCCAAAAGTTCGAGGTAACCCTGAATGGCCGTCAAGGGAGTTCGGAGTTCATGAGAGGCTGTCATCAGAAAATGATTTTTGAGTTGATCAGATTCCTGCGCCTGCTTCAGCGCATCGCGTAACTCGCTATTCAAACGAGCATTGGTAATCGCAATACCGGCCTGTATGCTGATCTCTTTGAGCATTTCCAGGTGTCGCCTGGTATAGGCATCAGGCTGATAGCTTTGAGCTGAAAGCAATCCTATGGGGGTTTCACCGTAATGAATCGGTACAAAGAGAAAAGATTGCGAAGGGCGCATACTTCCGAACAAATTGCCATCAATTTCAGGCGCCTCTACATTGAGAAAGTGCTTATATTCTTGTTCACAAGAAAACATATAGCCTTGTCTCTCCTCAAAGAGAAGTTTCTTCATATTGGCTGGAAAATGTTGAAACTCAAAAGGGGGGTAGCTGACCTCTTCGTCGATAAAGTAATCTATCATCAGCGCATTTTTTTGATGGAGATAGCGTATAACAAAAAATGCGTCTGCAGGCATCACCCGCTTCACCTGTTCATAAATTGTCTGGTAGACTGTATCAAGGTCCCGCAATGCTTCAGGCGCCGAGAGCACCCGGCCAATCTCTATAAGCGCCGCGCGCTCTTCGCTATTCCGCTGCGCTTCTTCATACAGACGTGCCCCCTCAATGACAACTGCCGCCTGGTTAGCAAACAACTCAAGAAAAGACAGAGTCTCATAGGTTGGGCGCAGTCCGTCAAGCGGAGCATCAGGTGTCAAAAAACCCAGAAGAGTGTTATCGCCGCTGACAAGCGGAACCACCAGCAGATCTTCTGCTTGCCAAATGCGGTTAGATGAGACTTGTCGCTCCTCATACAATATGGAAGATTCACTTAGCTCAACTGGCAAGACAAAGAAACTATTCATATGGTCATTATTCCAGAGAGGAGCCTCAGCGGGGATAAAGTATGATTCACTCATCCGGTATTCTTCACTAATCAGTTGGGCGACTACAGTGTCAGGTAACGGATGCTGCTGTAGGTACTCTTCTTTATCAGGGCCCTCACCCGCGGTTGCGCAGGCACGAAAATAGCCGGCGCCATCAGATATGTACAGTACTGAATAGCGAAAGCGCAAAGCTGTACAAATTGCCTCAGATACACGCTTGAAGAGTGTGTCCGCATTCATATCCAGCCGAAGCGAAGAGCCGATCTCAGTAATGTATTTGAGTACTTTCCGCTGATATTCTATATTTGTTTCACCATACTGGACCGCATCGGACTGGTTATTCATCAAAGAAACAGGGGGAAGATCATTTTGTTTCACACACTAGTCCTCTTATTTTTTACACACTGGCTTTATTATAGCATACACAGATAGTACTCTTCTATAAAATATTCGAACGCCGAGGAGAAAGCGAAGCGGTATACGCGTCGGAACAGGAACCTAAGAAAGTGCTTCGACCGCAACCATGTTCGTATAGAACGTGCTGCCGCCATTGAAGTCGGCCAACCCGTCAGAAGTCGTCCAGTTGACATTGCGCTTATCCGGGCTAAACTTCGGCCACCATACTGTAGTTGTGGCCAATACTCCAGGGCGCACATCCCCCGTCACGTCGGCAACAAGGTAACATTCCCCTCGCTCATTGCTCACGCGCACCAGTTGACCATGGTGAATACCGCGAGACTCAGCGTCCTGCGGATGTATACGCAGCATTGGGGCGCCTTCCCTGGCAATCATTCGCTCCTGATTGCCAAATGTCGAACTTACAAAATGATGCGCCGCAGGGCACAGTAGCGGCAAACGTGAATCGGCAAGATGTTGTGCAGATTCTTCTACCCCAGACTCTACTTCAGGTTCCCAACAAGGAACGGGGTCGTATCCTTTTGCTGCAGCTTGTTCCGAATAAAATTCGACTTTGCCTGAGGGAGTGTGGAAGATTCCATTCGCGAAAGGAACCTGCTGCTCAGCAGGTATCGTCAGCGGAATCGAACCCTCAACTTGTAAGCGTTCCAGGGTAATACCAGCAAGCAAAGGATTGCTTTGAGCCGTGGCCTCGAGAACGCTACGAATGACCTCGTTGGCATCCTCTTTTAACCATGCATCGTCAAATCCCATGCTTGCAGCTAACGCTCGCATAACATCCCAGTTGCTCTTCGCCTCACCTAGAGGAGCAATCGCGGGCATATTGTACTGGAGCGAGAGATGACCGTAGGGTTTGTGCAGATCCACATGTTCAAGCTGGCTGGTCGCAGGTAGAAGGATGTCAGCATAGCGAGCAGTGTCGGTCTCAAAGAGTTCATGTACAACAGTAAACAGGTCGGCGCGCATTAACCCTTCAACGATTTTTCCTGCATTTGGTGAAGAAGCAACGGGGTTGGCGTTGTAGACAAAAAGTGAGGTGATTGGAGGATTGGCCTCACCAGTAAGAATGGACCCCAGGCGATTCATGTTTAAAGTGCGGGGCTCTGGCGGACAGGCAGGATCATTATTATGTGCCACCGCTGCCTTATCCCATTTTAACCAGTCACTGGTACTATACATCAAGCCGCCGCCAGGTAGGCCATACTGCCCGGTCAAAGCAGGCAGACAAGCAAGGGTACGGACGGTCTGACCACCGTTTGTGTGGCGATTGATACCGTCTGTCACGCGCAAAAGTGCCGGCGTCGTCATGGCATAACTGCGCGCAAGATCAACAATTGTCTCTATCGAAAGTCCTGTTAACTGAGCCGCTCGTTCGGGTGGAAACTTCATTATTCGTTCTAATAAGCGTTCCCAACCTAACGTATGAGCCGCAATCCATTCAGGGCGGTGAAGTCCTTCCTCCACTACTACGTGCATCAAGGAAAGGGCAAGCGCGGCATCGGTACCCGGATAAGGTTGGATATGTTGATCAGCGGATCGGGCGGTGAGTGTATGGATAGGATCAATGACAACAACGCGTGTACCATTTCGTTGAGCTTGCCGTAAGAAAGGCATGATGTGCGGAGCGGTGCTGGCGGGATTGCTACCCCAGATGAGCACGAGTTTACTGCGAAGCAGCATCTCCGGCGAAGGGGCCAGACGCCCACCAACGGTCAGTAACACGGCCTCCTCAGCAGCATGTCCACAGATTGCACGCTCTAAACGACAAGCACCTAAGCGATTCCAGAATCGACTGTCGGTAACCGCACCATTGACCAGGCCAAGCGTACCAGCATAGCTATAGGGTAAAATGCACTCTGCTCCCTGTTGACTAATGATATCGCGCCACCGGACAGTAATCTCCGCAATCGCCTCTTCCCAGGTAATTCGCGCAAATTCACCGCTCCCTTTAGGGCCAACACGTCGCATAGGATACAAGATACGTTCCGGGTGATAGACGCGGTCCAGGTAACGATTAACCTTGGCGCAAAGCCATCCCCGTGTTATTGGATGGTCAGCCCGACCACGGACGCAAACAGCTCGTCCATGTTCATCCACCTCTGTCTCGAGAGCACAACAATCAGGGCAGTCATGCGGACAGGCACCGTGGACAACACGAAGATTTGTATGCTCAATGGCTTTTAGCGACATGATGTAACCTTTCAGACCGCGAACTAACCACTATGCTCTTTCTACTGTGCATTATTTTAAAGGGAGCGTCAAGAGTCCGATAAAAACGTCGTATGTTGTGCGAATAGGAAAAAGGTAGCTGCAGCCCCAAATTTCATTTGGGGCTGCAGCTACTTTCATAACATATAATAATGGTGGGCGCTTACCGAAAGATCGGCATCATACATATCATTACGTTGACAAGTTACTGTTCACAGAGGGATTCCAATTGTTGTTCGCTCACGATTGCTAAATGGCAGGGAAAGAGTGAGGACTGGCCTATTCCCAGGAACCAGAGGCTGTTAGCCAATCAAGAATAGTTTCTGGCATATGCGAAACAGCCGCCTGACGCTGTGAACTGCGAGGAAGGGAATGTAGTATGGTAGAGCCATATTCTTTAGATAGAACACGACGATCGAAGAGGATGACCACGTTGCGCGTGGCTTCGCTCCAGACAAGCCTGTTCAACGCTCTGCGTAGTCGCAGAGATGCGACCGGCACAGTCAACTGATGCAATTGGTCTGAATAGTGTTCGGCGCGGGCGGCAACCGGCGGGTCATTGAGTACAGGCATAGGCAGTCGCGTAATGAATGTGCAGACGGGTACCCGGCTGATCTCTCCGATATTATCCCAGAAATTGCCTGTACCAAGCACTATGACGTGCTCCTGACTGTTGAATAGCTGCCAGAGCTGGCGCGGTGAGCCATCGACCCCTTGACCTAGCACAAGAATCCCACGCCCTTCCAGGACAGGTTTTACCGCCGCGTACGAACTGCGTAGCGATGCATGGGAGGTGTAGAGTATCACCATCTGTCCTTCCAATGCTGTGGCAAGTTGAATTAACGTTTCATCCAGGCTGCGCTGATACTGAGGCATATTGGGCTCGGGTACATCGTTTGGCAGGTATAATAGCGTCTGCTCGTGATGTTCAGTCACCACTGACAACGCGGGAATTGCATCGTTTTCCAGACCAAAGCGTCCCCGACAAAAGGAGAAATTATTATCTACAGAAAGCGACGCCCCAGCAAGTATAGTACAGATATCCGCGCCGAAAATTGTTCGTTTCAATAAGGCCGAGATCTGCACCTGCTGCCCATAGAGTACAGGTACTGGTGGATGTGAATGCCCGCCACTTGGGGTTGTTAAGGGAACAGGTGGCACCACCAGGCGCTGCTGAACCGTTTGCTGTACAAATGGTGGGGGAGCAGGTGGCATGCGCAGCCAGTAGACCATATCGCTCTCTGCCAGGGCCATTGCTTGCTGCCCAAGCCGCTTCTGCTCTAATAGTTTCCAGGCGATGGCCGCCAGCTCTGAGGCGACAGAATCTTCCTCACCACTGCCCACATCTAGCCGGTGGTGGCTACGCTGCGTCGTCAGAAGAACGCGCTCCGCTTCATGGACGAGATCTATGACATGCTGGAGACGCTGCGCTGTTTGCTGCCAAGCACGTTCCACGTCAGTCCATGTTCCAAGATTACGAGTCTCTGCCGTTAAACGCAATGGCTGATCGGTACGGTCGTTACTGCGCCCTCCATAAGAATTTCGCCCCTTGTCACGCCCACCATTATTCGAGCCCGAACCGTGCTGAAGAAACTCCTCTAAAAGCTGGCCGTAGCAACTAAACAAATTGGAGACAGCATCCGAGGCATGATGCAGCGTCTGAAACCAGGTGCGCATACGCGTATCAACCTCCGACTTGCTAACAGTCGGCGTCGTTGAGAGCCCCCCAGGCCCATTTTCACGCAATGCTGGTGCGCCCAGCGCTAGCAAACCCTGGTAACGGCCATCAGGAAGTTCTGTACCGATGGTATTGAGCAGCCCCAACAGGTGCGTTTGCTCGAGTTCGGCACTACTCCAACGGGACATTTCTTCTTCTAAGAGGTCTGCATCCAGGATTAAACGACGATCAATAGCCGCAAGGAGCGAATGGGAGTGAGTAAGATCGTCCAGCAACCCGGCATGAGTGGTAACGACAATCCTTGCTGTTTTCACCCGTTCCTCAGCTCTACTCACGAAACAGTACCCTTTACGGCGGTAAACGCAGCGATCATAGGCGCTGGCGATGCGTCCATCTGCCGATGGGATGCGCTCCACACCGGAAGAGATGCGTTCCCAGGCGGTAATCTCTTGCGGGAGCATGGTCAGTTCACTGCGTTCCCCCGTTAAAGTCTGTTGAGCCCATATTCCCTGTTTCGCAAGGCCGCGCGCTTGCTCCGCAGTCAATTCACCACTGGTGCGCCTCAATGCTGCGCCAAACCAGCGATGAGTGCATAAGTATCCACCATGCTCAGCCAGATATGCAACCGGTAGCTGGCTCTTCAGAGAAGCTTGCAAACGCGGTAAGACAGTTTCGATAAGACGGCGAGCGCTCTGCTGGTTTGAGCATGCGATCAATAGCCTTCGTGGTGAGGTGCCAGGCTGCGTTTCAAATGGCTCATCGGTCAGCCACTCCAGAGCGGGCAGCAACGCGGGAGTATAGTCACTGCCGCCAAGTGTTACCTCCATTAACAGCGTCGTCCTCTGCATTAATGCTTCAAGCACCGCTTTACGCGCCGTCCGGTATCCTAGAGGGGCCGCCTGATTGGCCTGTTCAGGTATCACCTCAACGATGTTTTTCATCTGTTCAAGTATATTCAAAGCGGGAGGGGTTGTCTCCACCTGTGGAGTTTGAACGGCGTTGACCTGGGCATCGCTCTCATGGGCAATTGCAAAAGACAGGACGCGTGGGTCCATACCCAGCTGTGCCGCAAAGCGATCTCCTAAGCTGCCACGTATGGGAACGCCTCGCAAGCCCTCTTTCTCCTGCCGAAAACGTAACTCCTGGCGAAAGAAAGCCAGCAACGGCCAGCTATGTGGCGCATCCAGGTTTGCCAAGTCTTTCAGCAGTGCGAGGTCAACTGCTTGCAGTCGCTGGTGTAAAGCTAGAAAGACCTGCATTGCCAGCTCCGTATCGACCATAGCACGATGTCGTTCAGGCGCCACCATTATGCCAAGAGCTGCGGCAACCTGTCCCAGGTTATAGCTAGGTAGAGAAGGAAGAAGTACGGTCGCAAGTTCAAATGTATCTATTAAGGCGTTATTTCGCACCAGGCCGCGGCGGCGCAGAAAGCCGACATCAAAAGGGATGCTATGACCAACGATAGGCAAATCGCCGATGAATTGTTGCAATTTTTGCGCAATGGATTCGAATTGAGGAACTCCGGATAATTGCTGCGGTGTAATTCCGGTGAGACGCTGCACACGATAAGGAACAGGACGCCCTGGTGCAACCAGAGTTTCCAAAGTATCAAGTACGGTAGCTCCCTGAAACTTGATTGCAGCAACCTCAAGAATGGCATCATGTTCCGCTTGCAACCCGGTTGTTTCCAGGTCAAGTGCCACGCGCACAGGTGGCTTCTTCCCCATAAATTCCAGTTCCTTACGTCTCTCCCAATTTTCAGGCCGCTAATTAGAGCCTCACACTTTACCCGCGCTACTAATCGGCCAATTTGTAAGGAGAGCAGCAGCTAATTGTGCTGCACGTCCTCGATGGCTGATACGATTCTTCTGCTCTGGAGCCAGTTCAGCAGTGGTCTTTCCTAATTCGGGAACAAGAAAAATGGGGTCGTACCCAAACCCTTGCTCACCATGTGGAGCATCTGCAATTCTGCCCTCTAATATACCTTCAACTGTTTGACAATATCCCGAAGGCTCGGCTATAGCAATGACGCAACGGAAGCGCGCAGTTCGCTTCTCCGCCGGAAGGCCCTTGAGTTGCTCAAGAATCAAACGGAAGCGTGTTTCATATGATGCTTCACTGCCCGCGAAACGAGCGGAGTACACCCCAGGAGCTCCGCCGAGGGCATCAATCTCCAAACCAGAGTCATCAGCGAGAGAGAGCAGCCCTGAAGCCTTTGCATATGCAATAGCTTTCAGCTCTGCGTTTTCCGTAAACGTCGTTCCAGTTTCCTCTACATCCATTTTCAACGGAATATCGTGGAGAGACAGCAGCCTGAAAGGTAAATCTGAAAAAATAGCGCGGTATTCTTCCAACTTATGCTGGTTGGTCGTTGCCAACAATAGGTCCCGCATCGGTTCTCTTTTGTTAGGAGCACGCAGGTGCTCAATCTTACAGGCAGGGAGTTGCAAAAAATAAAAGGCTACTCTCTATCTGGAAACGTAAACATGGCCTATATAATACCATAGGATAGTAGAGTTGTCGAGGAAAAATAGAGCAATAGCGCCATTTTCATGCCTGGATCTCAGGATGAGACATAGGTTCAATGCTGCAAAAAGTGCGAAAACGCGCTATTGACAATGCTTAAGCTCTCCGCTATACTGACGGTACCAAAACCATGGTGACCGTAGCTCAATAGGCAGAGCACTGGATTGTGGCTCCAGCGGTTGTGGGTTCAAGCCCCATCGGTCACCCTCCATCTTCCATTTTCTTTCACCTGGTGTGACTAGATCCATAGTTTGTTCGCAGCGCACAGACTATGCTTCCAGATTTTTTCCACTATTAATGCCCCAACCCAGCTCGTATATGGTTCTTTGCCAGAAGGCGTGAATCTTGGGGTCCCGAAAAATACCAAGCTTTCCAAGCAGTTTGCCGACCTGTCTGTGGCTAGGTCAAGTTCAGCTTTGCCATGCCTCTGGAGTTCTTGTTCGAGATGGTTGGCTTTTTCTGTCATACAAGTGTTTTTCCACTTTTCTAGAGAACAGCAGACGATCAGCAGATGGAGCGCGAAGAAGCAAGCTAGAGTACACTCTTTAACCACTCATCGACCACAGTTTTGAGCTGCTTATCTCTCCATTGATACCATGCTTGCAGCCATTGCTCGTTAACGCCATAGAGGGTGTCTTTAAAACGGCGAAACGCACCTTTGCCATTTAATGCCATGGATAATTTTTCGGCCGCATGTTCGTCGGCTGGAGCGACCATTTCGTCCACGAAATCGACCATCCACTGGTAGGCTACATGGGAGGGGATGCGCTCAATGGCAATGTAGTCGTTGCTCCCATCGATTTCTTCCGACAAGCGTTCATCCTCGTCGGACAGGCCGAGATAGTCTGAAAAGAAGACCACTTCTCCTGAGACCAGATTCAAGAAATACCTGTTCGCCAGGTCTGAGTCTTCCATCGCGGTTTCAAGCATGTCCAGGTCAATGGATTTTCCGTTGGGAAGTGTGATCATATGATACTTCTCCTGATGAGCTGGGTTTCATCCCGCAGAAGTTTCTTCAATGGACTCAGCCTCCGTACAAGCTGATTTCTTTCTGTCGAGCATAGCGCTGGATTTCATGTACGTCCGTCATGCCCTTGACGATGGCTTCCTGAATCCATTCGTACATCTCGTATTTATTTTGATAGAGCCGGTTACTACAAAAGATGTTGCGACGAGCAAAAGGTGGTGGTGTGGTTCTCCGCGTGTGTTCTCGTCCAATACCTGTTGAGCCTGTTTGCGCGTCCGGATCTTTGTTTTCGGTAGTAGTATAGCACAATCATCCAGGTCTTTTTGGCGTCCAGCAGTGATTTTAGCCGCAAACTCATCAGGAAAGTGCAAACAGATGATCTCCTTGAACTGTTTTGGGGTTCCGATCCACACCTGCTTCTCCTGCATAAGTAGGCAAATCGGCTGAAAGAGTTGAATAGCTTGTTCGCATATCTCCAATGCCTCTCGTATTGTTCAGTAAATTATCCTTCTACAACCAGCTAGTTGAGATCCTCCTCGTCCTCTGGCTCGGCTAGTCGAATTTCGACTTCTCCAGCCGAGAGGAACATACGCTGGAGATCCCAATAGGGGTATTTCACGGACCGAAGAATGACTGGCACCCTGGAAACAATGACCGACTGCCCACCCTAAACTCTAGTAGAGAACATAACAGCACGAATGTCAAATCGGTAGCTTTGTCGCAGAAAGTGCGCCAGCTTGTTTTGACAAGAAGCCTTGACCTCCTTGTAACAGCTCTGATGTCAGTTTTCAACTGCTTGACAAGGCGTTGATCTCTGCGTATACTGAAGGCAGAATAAATGACCAGGTGCCCACTATAAGGTGAAGAATTGCCGAGCAGATGGTCATCACATTTCTCGTGTTAGAGGAGGGTGCATGCCCAAGATCGTCGATGAACAGATGCGTGAAGCCACACGCCAACGCATTATGCGCCAGGCGGCCTGCGAATTTGCCCGCCTGGGATTTGACCAAGCGAATATTAACGCCATCGCCGAACAGGCCGGGATCGGCAAGGGAACCATTTACCTGTACTTTGAGAATAAACGCGACCTGTTTCTAGAGATGCTGCGCTCCATTGCCCAGGTGCAACTGACGGTGATCCGTGCAGCCCTGGCTCAAGAGGGGACACTGCGGCAGCGCCTGGAGCGGCTCTTCCGCGCCTTCGCCCACCTCGCCGAGGAAGAGAGCGATAACTTCAATGTGTACATGAGCGCCCTGTACGGAGTCAACCGCGCCTTTCAGGCAGAAGCCACCAAACTGTTGCGGGATTACGTGGCCGTGATTGGCTTAATGCTCGAACAGAGCCAGACGCGTGGAGAGATCCACTCTCACAATATTGAGGCTACCGCTTTGATGGTCCTGTCGCTGACGGAGTCATACATCCTCTCTGCGAAGGTGCTCGGGCAATCCGAGCCTGTGATCGTCCAGCAGGCGGGGCCGGTCGCTGAACTCATCCAGCGCGGCATCGGTACGAGCGTGTCTTGAGGCTGCGCCTACTTTTTTGCTCTTATTTTTGGTTAAATACCCACCCATTGTCAGTACGATGGTGCGCGATGCAGGAGGACTATTGATGCTGTCTGATGGTTTTACGAAGTTCTTTCAACGTCTTTTTCATCTTCGTCGCGCTAGAGGATCGAGTTTCGAAAGCCCACGCTACTTACTCAAATGGCTGCTCATCAGCACCGCGATAGGCCTGGTGGCTGGCGTTGGAGCTCTGATCTTCTTTCAAGCCATTCGACTCTCAACTGACTTTTTCCTGGGATCGCTGGTTGGCTACTTACCGCCCGACCCGGCAGGCGAGGGGATGATGGGGGTAATGTCGCTCTGGGCCACACCTCGTCCCTGGCTCCTGCCCATCATCACCACCTTGGGGGGACTCGTAGCGGGCATCATTGTGTTCAGCCTGGCACCGGAGGCCGAGGGACACGGTACTGACGCCGCCTTTCACCAGGGCAAGCCCATTCGTGCGCGCATCCCACTGGTGAAGCTGGTGGCCTCGGCCATCACGATCGGCTCTGGTGGGTCGGGAGGACGCGAAGGACCGGCGGCGCAAATTAGCGCGGGGTTTGGCTCTCTGCTCGGAAGTCTCCTGCACCTGGACATCCAGGACCGGCGCATCGCCATCGCGACCGGGATTGGCGCAGGCATCGGCGCCATCTTCCGCGCCCCCCGGGCGGGGCTGGCAGCCGAAATCCTCTACAAACACGATCTGGAAGTCGAGGCAGTTATTCCCGCGCTCATCGCCTCGATCATCGGCTACAGCGTGTTCGGGGCCTGGTCCGGCTGGAATCCTATCTTCGTCACGCACGGCAGCCTCGCCTTTACCTCCCCGCCGCAGTTGCTGTACTACGTGGTGCTCGGCCTGCTGTGCGGACTCATCGGACTGCTCTATGCGCGCGGCTTCTATGGGATCACTCACCGCTTTCACAGGCTGCGCCTCCCCAAGTGGGTGAAACCTGGCATTGGTGGACTGCTCGTAGGCCTGATCGGGCTGGTCTTGCCACAGGCACTGGGTATGGGCTACGGCTGGGTGCAGGTCAGCATGGGACCTGGCCTGCTCTCGTTGCCGCTGTGGGTGATCCTGGCGCTGCCTTTCGCCAAGATTCTGACGACCGGGCTTTCCATCGGATCGGGTGGATCCGGAGGCATCTTCGGTCCAGGTATGGTCATTGGGGCCATGGTGGGCGCCTCTGTCTGGCGGCTGTGCTACCACGTCCTGCCGGGCGTGCCTGATACGCCGGGGCCGTTCGTGATCGTCGGCATGATGGCGCTCTTTGGTGGGATCGCGCATGCCCCTCTGGCGGTGATGCTAATGGTAGCAGAGATGACAGGGAATCTCTCGATGCTCGCGCCCGCCATGATCGCGGTTGGGATTTCTTCTATCGTTGTGGGGGATGCCACAATCTATACCAGCCAGGTCCCCTCTCGCGCCGGCTCGCCAGCTCACCGCCTCCAGCTCTCGTTCCCGCTCCTTTCCACGCTCGCGGTACGCCAGGCGATGACACCATCGCCCTTGCAACTTTCCCCACAGCAATCCGTGGAGGAAGCTGAGCAACTGCTCGGCGAGCATACCGTGGGTGGTGCCTCCGTGCTTGATGCGCGTGGAAACTTGCTGGGGGTGCTCACTCTCGCTGATAGCGGGAGGGTCCCGCTCGGCGAGCGCGGAAGTCGCCGTGTCGAGGGGGCCATGAATCGCGATGTCCTGGCCATACAACCCGACGACACCCTGGACGTGGCACTGGAGCAACTGACCAGCCACCGTATCGGCTGGATGCCCGTGGTGGAGGTTGAGACAGCAACGGGTGGCAGGCACCTGATCGGGCGGATCTCCACCCAGGAGATCGTGCGCGCCTATCGTGAGGCGCTGGCAAAGGGCTCGCGGCGCATGCGCGGCCTGGTGGAGGGCACCGTGATGCTCGAAGCTGAGATTGAGCTGGGCATGCGGCTGGCGGGTCGTCCCCTGCGGGAGGCGCAGCTCCCGACCGAGAGCCTGGTCGTCTCGATCCGCCGCCAGAACGAGTTGCTCTTCCCCCGGGGGAGCACCGTCATCGAACCGGACGACCTGGTGACGTTCCTGGTCAGCCCAAGCGGGGAGGAGCGCCTGCGTGCCTACCTGGCAGAACGGGTGGAGCGCGCAGAAGAGGCTATCTTGCTCCACTAGCAAGTGCGTCTCAGGCGCTATCATTGAGTTCGAGCTGAGCCTGCTCTGGCCCACCTTCACGAAGAACTCCGGCGCCATCATCGGACTGCCGTTTGCGCTGGAGGGCTTCGCCTTCTTTATCGAGGGCATCTTCCTCGGCGTCTATCTCTACGGGGCGAAACGGCTCTCGCCCCTGGTCCACTGGCTCACCTCGTTCCCCATCCTCATCAGCGGCGTCACCTCGGCCTGGTTCGTGGTCAGCGCGAACTCCTGGATGAATTCGCCGACGGGTTTCCAGCTCGTCCACGGGCAGGTGACCGGCATCGATCCGTTCGCGGCCATCCTCAACCCCAGCACGCCCTACGAGACGACTCACATGATCCTGGCCTGCTACGTCGTAACGGGTTTCGGCGCGGCGGCGGTCTATGCGGTGGGAATGTTGCGGGGGAAGCGCGATGATTATCACCGCAAAGGACTGCTGCTGGGGATGGCCATCGGATTCTCTGCCATCCCATTCCAGATCGTGAGCGGGGACCTCAATGCGCGCTCCATCGAAACCTTGCAGCCGCCGAAATACGCAGCTATGGAGGGCGTGCTGCATTCGGGCTACCACTGTACATCGGGGGCTTCGTCGATGAACAGACGGGCCAGATCTACTACGCCATCCAGATACCACACGGCGAGAGCCTCATTTCCCACTTCGACCTGAACTCGTTCACGCGCGGCCTCGATTCGTTCCCGCCGGACCAGCGGCCCCCCTGGCGGCCTTCGTGCATCTCTCGTTCGACGGCATGGTGGCCTGCTCCTTCTTCATGCTGTTCGTGGGGGCGCTGTTCTGGCTGCTCTACCTGAGGCGCAAGCGCGTGATCCCTGAAAAAAAGTGGCTGCTGTGGTGCGCCGCCATCGCCGGGCCGTGCGCCTTTCTTGCCATGGAACTCGGGTGGATGGTGACGGAGGAGGGCCGCCAGCCCTGGGTGGTCTAGGGCCTGGTGCGCACGCAGGACGCGGTCAACCCGGCGCAGTGGATAACGGTGAGTTTCCTGGTGTTCTCCTGCATTTACGTGCTGCTGGGCGTGACGTTGATCGTGCTGCTCCTGCTGCTCGCGCGCAGTCCCAAGCCTCCACAGCAGTTTCCTGAACTGATCGAGGGCATCAATGCAGACCAGGAGAGCCGGGAGGAGGTAAAGATTCTATGATCCTGACGTATGCGTGCGCTGTCCTGATCTGGCTCTCGCTGATCACCTATGCAGCACTGGGCGGCGCTGATTTCGGAGGGGGCATCTGGGATCTGTTCTCGCTCGGCCCAGAACAGGACGAAAAGCGCCGCTTGATCGTGAACGCGCTTGGACCGGTCTGGGAGGCCAATAACGTCTGGCTGATCTACCTGGTGGTAGGTCTCTATACGGCGTTCCCGCTCGTCGCCGCCACGCTGGCGACCGCGCTTTTCATCCCGTTCAGCCTGGCGCTGATCGGCGTCGTGTTGCGCGGGGCGTCCTTTGCCTTCCGCACGCACTTTGGGAACTCGGTGACGATGAAGGAGGCGTGGGGGCGCGCCTTCGGCATCGCCAGCGTGCTGACCCCTTTCCTGCTCGGCACATGCGCGGCGGCAGTGGCAGGTGGCCAGATTCGCGTGCGGAATGGCGCGATCCCGGTGGCCCTATTCCATCCCTGGCTGACACCGTTCGCGCTCGTCATCGGGGCGATGGCTCTAGCGCTGTGCGCAACCATTGCGCCGATCTACCTGACGGTCGAGGCGCAGCGTGCCAAGAATGCAGAGCTGGAGAACGCCTTCCGCACACGCGCATTTATCGGAGGGGGCTTCCTGGCGGCGCTGGGACTAGCCGGCCTAGCGCTCGCGCCGTCGGAGGCGCCGCTGCTCTGGCACGGCATGCTCGATCACGCGCTCTGGGCCGTCGTCGTGACGATGCTGATCGGCCTGGCTACCGCTGCGGCGCTGTTTTTCAAGCGCTTCCGGCTGGCGCGCGCCCTCATCGCCCTGGAAATAGGAGCATTCCTCGGCACGTGGGGACTGGCGCAACTGCCCTACATCATCCCCCCCGATCTGACGCTGACGAACGCGGCCAGCCCGCCCGCGACTTTGTGGGCATTCTTCATCACAGCGCTGATCGGTATGCTCGTGCTGATCCCGTCGCTCTGGTTTCTCTTCCACGTCTTCAAGGAGCAGCAGCCTGTGCCGCCGGTACATGAAAAGGAGGTGCCGGGCGTGTGATGCCCATGTATTATGAACAAGCTTCCTATTGACAACCGATATGTCTTGCAAACATCAGATAAATACTGCGCGGCTGCGCTTGTCTGTCTCAGCTTAGCAATTTTCGTGCTGAGCGTGGTGGAATTTCTGGTCAATCCGTCGAGCATTGCCGGTATTGTTATTGCCTGCATCGGTGTGCTCTTGATGTGCTGTACCATCTATCTTTTCGCTCGTTATAACCATGCGTTGAAAGAAGAAGTGCGAAGCCGCTCCTGAGCCTCATGGAGGAGTATGAAGTTCGACAAAGCGCTTGTGTACCGGATACGGGGAGTGCGTACCCCCCTGGCAGCGGCGGTCCTGCTTGGCGCCCTGGCGGCGCTGCTGATCATCGCGCAGGCCTTCTGCCTGAGCAGTATCATCAGCGGAGTCTTCCTCGGTGGGCGGACAGTGCGCCAGGTATGGGGGACGCTGCTCGTACTGCTCAGCGTCATCGCAGCGCGAGGTATACTGGCCTGGGGCAGTGAAGTGACGGCCAACAGAGCAGGTGGCCGAGCCAGGACGGAGCTGCGCGAGCGGCTTGTTACCCACCTGTTCGCGCTGGGGCCGGCGTATATCAGGGGAGAACGGAGCGGTGAGCTTGTCAGCGTGCTTTGCGAGGGGGTCGAAGCGCTGGACCCCTATGTGAGCCAGTATCTCCTGCAGGTTGTGCTCGCGGTACTTGTGCCAACGATCCTGCTGGCCGCGATTTTTTGGATAGATGTGCCCTCCGGCGCGATCTTGCTCATCGTCACACCCATCCTGCCCTTTATCATGGCCGTCGTCGGCATGATGGCGAGGGCTGAGACGAAACGGCAGTGGCGCTCCCTGGGCCTGATGAGCGCTCACTTCCTGGATGTGCTGCAACGCCTGACGACCTTGAAGATCTTCGGCGGCAGCCGGAGGCAGGTTGAGGCTATTCGACACACCAGCGATCGTTTCCGGAGGACGACGATGCGTATGCTGCGCGTCGCGTTTTTCTCATCGCTCGTGCTCGAACTGGGTGCCACCATCAGCACGGCAGTCATTGCGGTAGAGATCGGCCTGCGTTTGCTGGATGGGCTGATGCCTTTTCAACAGGCGCTCTTCGTCTTATTGCTGGCACCGGAGTATTTCCTGCCCCTGCGGCTCCTGGGAGCCAGGTATCACGCTGGCATGACCGGGAAAGTCGCCGGACAGCGCATCGCGGATATCTTGAACACCCCCGTTGCGGTGTCGCAACCACCTGCACGCCCATCCCTGTCACAGTTCATAGCAGGTGGCACTATACATTTTGAGCGGGTTGGCTACATCTACGATGGCCAGCGCCCCGCGCTGCACGACGTCTCGTTTGACATACAGCCCGGTAAGAAGGTGGCGCTGGTTGGGCCGAGCGGAGCGGGGAAAAGTACTGTGGCGCACCTCCTGCTGCGCTTCATCGAGGCTGAACGCGGGGCGGTGCTCGTGGACGGCACTTCGCTGGAGAAGATACCGGTGCAGCAGTGGCGTAAATGCATCGCCTGGGTACCTGAACACCCGTATCTCTTTCACGCCACGGTGGCCGAGAATATTCGCCTGGGATGTGAGCAGGCCTCGCTCTCAGCCGTCATCGAGGCCGCCCAGCTTGCCTGCGCCCATGAATTCATCCAGGCGCTTCCACAGGGATACGACACCGTGATCGGGGAGCGGGGGCTCTTGCTGAGTGGAGGAGAGGCGCAGCGCATCAGCCTGGCCAGGGCTTTCCTGAAGAACGCACCCCTACTGATCCTGGATGAGGCCACCTCCTACCTCGATGCAGAGAACCAGACCGGGGTGCTGGAAGCCATTTCCCGCTTGAAACGGGGCTGCACGGTACTCATCATCGCCCACCATCTAAGCACGGTCTACGATGCCGATCAGATTATCGTCATCGATGGGGGCAGGGTTGTAGCAGAGGGGACCCACGACGCGCTCCTGCGGCAGTCGAGCATCTACCGCCAGTTCGTCGGCGCCTATGGAGGAGGGAAGGCATGAGTAGCTCCCTTCGGAGCCTGTTATGTCAGATGAGACCGGTCGCGGGCTGGATGGCGCTTTCTGCCCTGCTAGGCGTGTTGACGGTCGGGAGCGGCATAGGACTGATGACGCTCTCGGCCTACCTGATTTCTGAGGCAGCGCTGCATCCCTCGTACGCAACGCTCCTGTTTGCCATTCTCGGAGTGCGCTTCTTCGGCGTTGTGCGCGGGGCATGGCGCTACTTCGAGCGCGTGGTTTCTCACGAAGTGAGCTTTCGCCTGCTTGCCCGCCTGCGCGCGTGGTTCTACGAGGCGCTTGAGCCGCTGGCACCAGCCCGGCTGCTGACGCGCAAGCATGTAAAATCGCGGGAGTATACGAGCGGCGACTTGTTGAGCCGTCTCATCTCCGATATCGAAACGCTCCAGGATTTCTACGCGCGTTCAATTGCTCCGGCACTCGTAGCAGCCATCATCGGCCTCATCATGTGGTTTGTGCTAGGCGCGTACAATAGCGCCTTCGCCATCGTCCTGCTGGCTTTCTACCTGCTGGCGGGAGTGGGCGTTCCTCTGGTGATGTACCTGTTGGGACGCACGCTGGAGGAGCAGGTCATCACCGTCAGGTCGGACCTCAAGATGGCATGTATTGATAGTGTTCAGGGCATAGGCGATCTGCTGGCCTATGGTCTCGAAGAAAAGCAGGCCGAGCGCGTGCAGGCACTCAATCGTCAGCTCGTGCGATTGCAGGCAGCTCGTGCTCGCGTTCGTGGGATGCGAGAGGCTGCGGGAAGCGTCCTCATGAATCTGTGCGTTTGGACGATGCTGGTTGTCGCGATACCGCTTGTGCGCGAGGGAAGGCTCAACGGCGTCTACCTGGCGGTTCTGGCGCTGGCGGCGGTCTCCAGTTTCGATGCGGTCCTTCCGCTCTCCGCCGCAGCCCAGGGCCTGCAAGGAAGTCTGGTGGCAGCCCGCCGGCTCTTCTCCGTCATCGATGCTCCTCCTGTTATCCGCGACCCGGTGTTGCCATCACCCGTGCCGTCAAGCTTTGATCTGGAGGTGTGCCACCTCTCATTCCGCTATACAGAAGATGCACCGTATGCGTTGAGGAGCATCTGTTTCGCGCTGCCCTAGGGCCGGTGCCTGGCACTCGTCGGGCCAAGTGGCGCAGGAAAATCCACACTGGTCAACATCTTGCAACGTTTCTGGGATTACGAGCAGGGAAGTATCCGGCTCGGCGGCCATGAATTGCGAGCGTTTCACCAGGAGAACCTTCATCAACTGATCAGTGTCGTCGAACAAAGGCCGTACCTGTTCAACGCCACTATTCGAGAAAATCTCTTGCTGGCACGGCCCGAGGCGAGCCAGGACGAGGTAGAAGAAGCCGCGCGGCAGGCATGTCTTCACGACTTTATTCAATCGTTGCCACAAGGCTATGAGACACTAATCGGAGAGCAGGGGTTGAAGCTGACTGGCGGTGAGCGTCAGCGCCTTGCCATTGCCCGTGCCCTGCTCAAAAAAGCGCCGATTCTCCTGCTGGACGAAGTTACGGCGAATCTCGACCCGCTGACCGAACGAGAGGTGCTGCGTACTGTGCGCGCCCTGCTGCCTGGACGCACCACCATCCTCATCACACACCGGCTGGTAGGTCTGGAAATGGCCGACGAAATCCTGGTGTTGCACGAGGGAGCAATCAAGGAACGCGGCATGCACTCCGATTTGTTGCAGACAGAGGGACTCTACTGGCACCTCTGGCTATTGCAGAAGCAGGAGCTTGCCACCTCATAGAACAGCAAACATGTGCCCCGCCATCGAAACACCACTATGGCTTCAAGATATAGCCTACCCCGCGTACTGTATGCATGAGGTTTAGTCTCCCTCCCGCATTCAGTTTGGCGCGGAGATAGTTCACGTAGACCTTGATCACCTCCCACCCCACCTCGCTATCAAAGCCCCAGACCCGCTCGAAGATACACCCCTTGGTTAACGCCCGGCATTCTGCTGGTTGCCATGTCCACGGTAACCAACCACCGCGTCAATCGTGGGATAGTGGGATTGGCAACGGTGCTTACCGTCACATTTGCCGGTTTCTTCGCGGGTCCGCTCACCGGACTTCATTCCAGGTCATAACGCAAAACTACCATATCACGGAGCACAATCCCGTGCTCTGCTATCGGCGGCTGAATATACGCAAAATAGTCACGTCTGATTTCAGACATGCGGAAGCCGCATTTCTGATAGAAAGCAATGTTCTCAAGGGCAGCATTCGCCGTCCCAACCAGAAGCGAATGCCCTCGACGCCTGCGCAATTCCTCCTGTAAAAAGTGAATGATCTGCTTTCCATACCCACACCCACGCAAATCGGGAGCCACCGCGACATACACGATTTCGCTGGGTTCCTCTTCCTCCCAGCGTATTACAGCAGCTCCGGCAAGCTGACCATCTAACCAGGAGGCATAGACGGTACAGGTTGGATCGAGGAGGGTCGCACGAATGCGTTCCTCACCCTCCTCGGCGTCTGAGAGGATCGGGAGCAAAAACGTCGTCTCAGTATTCGGAATCTGTTCAGTGACTAAGGACACCGTATCCTCCCTCTTTATTTGAACCTTTCGGAAGCGCGACTTGATCTTTTTGATCAGATCTCATCTTAGCTAATTTTTTGTGATGGCACAAGGGGGAGTTTTGTCTACGCACGAAAAGAAGCCTTCTTCAACAAACCGACGGATCTTTTTCATCAAGAGTGTGTAAGCGCCTTTCTTGGCTCAATGACACTCAGAGGAATATCCCTCTTATCGAGAGACGGCGAATCGATCTGTTGCCCGGATGAGTGCTTGAGTGAGGCCTGGATTGTCGGCGGCATGGCCAGCGTTGTCAACCATCACCAACTCGGCACGTGGCCACACGCGCTTGAGTTCCCACGCGTATGCAATGGGGGCTTGAAAGTCAAAGCGACCATTCACCAAAATTCCGGGGATGTCGGCCAGGACATCGGCGTCGCGCAGTAAGCTCCCATCCTCTAGCCACAGCTTGTGGTGCATGTAGTGGGTCACGATGCGCGCAAACGCCAACGCGAATGTAGGATTGGTGAATCGCGGAGCCAGACCCGTTAATGGGGGCCACGCAGGTGTCGCGGACTCCCACAGGCACCAGGCTTCGGCAGCCTGTTGTCGGACGGTGAGATTGGCATCGTTGAGCCGTCGATAGTAGGCCTCGACAATATCGCCATCGCGTTCGGCTTCCGGCAACGCCTTCCGGAGACGTTCCCATTGCTCGGGGAAGAAGATCGCCACCCCACCACGGAAGAGCCAGTCAATTTCCTGGTACCGTCCGGTCGTGATCCCGAATAAGATCATGTCCGTGACCCGCTCGGGATAGCTTTCTGCGTAGGCGAGCGCCAGGGTGCACCCCCAGGACCCGCCGAACACCAACCAGCGGTCGATATTCAGATGCTGTCGCAGCTGTTCGATGTCGGCGATCAGATGCGCGGTAGTGTTGCTCTCAAGGCTCGTCTCGAGAGCACTGGCGTGTGGTGTGCTCCGCCCGCAGTTGCGCTGATCGAAGAGCACGAGGCGGTAGGCGCTCTGATCAAAGAGCCTGCGGTGCCAGGGAGTACATCCTGAACCAGGGCCGCCGTGCAAGACGAGAGCTGGCTTGCCATGCGGATTGCCGCAGGTCTCCCAGTAGACGCGATGGCCATCATCTACCGCCAAGAAACCCTGCTCGTAGGGCTCGATCTCCGGATACAACTCGGTCATAACTCACCTGCTTCTCGTTCCTCTCCTTCAGCAGAACGCTCTGTAAATGCGATGCACATCGTTGTCGGTGACTCTGCTGCTGGTCGCTCGTCTGGGGTGCAGGACGTGAGGGGTTCGCTCACCTGCTGATCCGAGCCTCCGCCTGCCGGGCATGGTTGATCTGGCGGGCCGTGCCCTGTGGCTTCCTGGAGCTAGTGCCGCGCCTTTTGACGACCACATGCTCTCGATGGGCGTCCACGCGCACTTCCGCCCTCCCACCCCTATTTCCCAAGTAAATCGACTGGCACCCGTGTATCAAAGCGTTGCCATTCCAGACTGCCAACAGTACTGTTCCACAGGTGCTCTGGGACAGCCTTATAGACCCGGTGGATCGAGGCTTCCCTCACCTCTTGCAGAGGCTTTTTCCATCCTCTTCTTTCCAGAGCGTAAAGCGCATGGATGATCTCTTGCTCATCGGCTCGGGCCTCAATAGAGACGCCCTGGCCGATTCCGGCTGGAGCCGTCGAGTCATAGACCACGATGGCGACCCGATGGGTCGTTCGTCTTGCGTCTTGAAAGAGTCGCATTCCTCTGCCCACAAAGTATAGCACGCCTGGTGGTAGCGCGAAAGCGTCCAAACGGACAGTGTCCGAACGGACGAGGGAAGACGTCCCCAACGGACGAAGACAGCCGAGCCACACGTGCCTTACACTGGAACTCGCGATCTGCGAGCAGTCGCCACTGTCTCTGCGAGAGAGAAACGGACTGCGCGGTCGCCGACGAGTTCCGGATGCAGATCCGCAGTCCCGGACATACCCTGAGGATTGGCGCCCCTCGACCGAACGCGCAGGGGACCAGGGTCGCGAGGACACTGGATAGAAGAGGTAGGTGAGGAGCAAGCCAGCCTGACCTTACAGATGGTGCTTCTGGAATTCCAGAGCTGATTCTTGTCGGTGTGAGAGACAGAGCAGGCAACCTGTTTCGACCGCTTCATGGAAGACTCGTTCATGAGGTGCAGGAGTTTTGCTTAGAGGCGTTTGTGCATATAGGTGACCACCTCTGCTTCCGTTCCCTGGTTGCCATGCTTATCGATGTACTCCCAGCTGATGAGAAATTCCCCTCGTCCCCAATCGATATACCCCAGGTGTTCATACAGTCGTTTGGCTTCCGGATTATCGGTGCTTCCTACCTCTAATCCGATCTGGGTGCATCCTTTTTCTCTTGCTACTCGCTCAGCCTCTCGAATGAGCGTCGTCGCTACCCCCTTTCTCCGATAGGCAGCGCGTGTCGCTCCTGCTTCCAGGTAGGCACTCTGCATCACATCAATATATTTCATGACACGCGCATCATCAGGGCCGCTCCAACGCAGCAAGAAGTGACCAACAGGGATGTGATCGTGCCAGGCGATGAGATAGATTCCTTCCCCTCGTTGCTGGACCTCATAGCGCCGGTAATGAGGTTTTGAGAGAGTATCAGGAGAGAACTCGTGTTCCAGCACCTCCAATTGAGACGCTTCTGCTGGTTTGATTTCTAGAGTGAAAGCTTGCTCAGGCATCAGTGCGTTCCTCCTCAGATTCCCCAGGCAAGGGGAAGTGGCTGGTGGGTACAGACCGTAGTTAAGGCAGCGAACATGGGATGTGCTTATTTGCTCAACGCGGGCCTCACAAGAGATGTGGCTGTTCCGGTGTAGGTCGGAGCCCGGATGGAGGGATATACCAACTAAGTTCCGATAGACACCACGCGCTGACTCTGTAATAACCCAACACGCATCTGCATCTTGCTCTGTCCTTTCCTTGAACATAGATCATCAAACATGGCGAAGGAGATCTTGAGAGCGGGTGACGGTGGAGCTCGGCTGTGGGGATGAGACACGCTCTGGTTGGAGCTGAGAGCAACCAGAACAACACAAAACGTCTCACCTATACCTCTGCAGATGAGAAGGTGGCACCAGATGGATGGGTTGGTTATGCAACTGCGTCAATAGCGATGCCGCATGTTTCGTGCCTTCCTTATAGGATACTACTCCCTTCCCACTCCTCATAGTAACCATGAACAGCATTCGCTGTCAAGTAGCAGCGATCGTTCACGTCAGTCACGTTCCATCGGGGAAAGGGTGTATCGACGAACGGCTGCCGCTGCTGCTGACCGCCTCACACCCATTGTCGGAGGAAAGCTGGCAGTTCCGAGAGGCTCCCAAGATGAGATGTTATGCCTGTTTGAGAATAAGGCGAAGAGCCGATCAGGACCGTTCTGGCTCCGAGCCGGGCTGCCCAACGAGTGGCGTCAGCGCTGTCATCGACGACCAGCGCCTCTTCAGGCTGCACGCCCACATCAGCGAAGAGGCGCGCATAATACTCTGGCCCTTCTTTGAAGGTATTGATCAGGTCGGCCCCATAGAGACGGCCAAAGCAGTGCCGCACACCCATCCCTTCCAGAGCGCCAGCCAGTTCCAGCGAGCACGCCCCGGAGACAGTGTGCAGCGCGTACCCCTGGCAATGCAAGAGACGGATGGCTTCGACTGCGCCGGGCAAGGCTGCGTGGATGCGGCGCGTAATCCAGGCGAGCGCGTGATACGCCAGGTCGAGGCACTCCTCCTCGGGTGGTGTGGGCAGATCCAGCAGTTCGCACATCCCTGCAACCCAGCGGAGCTGATACGCCCGGTAAAAGCCTGCGAAGTCGGCAGCGGCGAGCGCACTCGCCGACTGCGCGTCGGCCAGCCAGTCAACCACCGCGCGGTGGGCGCGGGTCCAGGCCCCTTCAGTCCCGCCGAGCAGCGGCACAAAGCAGTCGCCAACTAGTCGCCCAAACTCGGCGGCTCGCTGCTGCTTATCGGTGATGACCCCGCCATCATCAAGAAAGATGTTCAGCAATGACACGACTCCCCTCCTCATATCTCCTAACGATGTTCTCCGTCGTTGTCAGTGTACCAGAGACACGAGAGCACAGCAAGCGTTTTCTGTCGAGGCGGTGAGAGAACGGTCTTCCCGATCGTCGGCTCAAGGGATTGAATCAGTCCAGTTGTTGAAGCATGGCAGGCAGTTCGATGAGGCACCCAATATGAAGGGTAGTTCCCGTCTGAGGGAAGGACGAGTCCCCGACAAGTACCGTACGCGCGCCCACCTGCATAGCCCACTCGATGGCGCGAGGACTGTCATCAACCACCAGCGCCTCTGCGGCCTCGATTCCAAGATCAGCGAAGATGCGCTCGTAGTATTCCGGTCCCTCTTTCAATGTCTCGATCAAATCCGGGCCATAGAGGCGACCGAAACAGTCGCGCACCCCCATCGCCTGCAGATAGCCAGCCAGATCGAGTGAGGACCCGCCAGAGGCCGTATGGAGCGCATAGCCTTGACGGTGCAACATGCGGATAGTATCCACCACGCCGGGAAAGGCCGCCTGGATGCGGCGAGTAATAAAGGCCGCGCCGCGACGAGCAAGGCGCAGGCATTCCTCTTCGGGTGGGGTCCCGACCCCCACCAACTCGCATATGCCCTGCAACCACTCCACCTGGTAGGCACGATCAAAGCTTCGGTAATCGGGAGCGGCCTGGACTCGCCTTCGCCAGGCACCAGGCTCGAACAGACGGTCGGCGGCCACCCGATTCGCGTGGGACCACGCTTCAGCTGTACCACTGAGCAGCGGGACGAAGAACTCGCTCACCAGGCGTTGCCACTGCGAGGCACGTGTGCCATTATCATTCATGACTCCACCGTCGTCGAGGAAGACCATCAGTCGAGCCGTCACTCTTCTCTCCCGTTCTCACTGCCGCACGTTGTTGATTGTCAAAGACCGCATGAGGAACGATAGCACAGGCATCTCTTTCTGTCTAGATGGATGTCCGGCACCCGGGTGAACTCGTCGGTGAGAAGCCTTGCGCGAGAGAGCATGCGTTGGTGGAGGAATGTTGGGAACCTTTTGCCCTCCATCGGGTGTACTATTGTTACAGAAGGAGGACATGTGTGGCGACATGCGAGGATACACTCATCGAGCGCGCGGCTCACAGAGATCAGGATGCTTTTGCGCGGATCGCCTCTGAGGCTGGCGTCCCTTCGACTCAGACGATGCTGCGCTACTCATTGAATCCGCGCATTCACGAGCCAGCGGTACGCGGCTTGTGGTTGGGGAGGCGGGTTGACGCTCGTCGGGTAGGTGGAAGCAAATAGACAGAAAGGATCAGAAGATGACAGTGCAAAATTTTATTCGCTCTGTCAGCAGATGGCTGACTCGTCACCGCCGGGCTGCTTCCTGCGGAAAGGGAGCTGAAGCACGCATGAACCGGGGAGGGAGCTTCGACCGATTCACCGAACGAGCCCGGCATGCCATGCGTCTTGCCCAGGAAGAGGCGCAACGTCTGCAGCACAACTACATCGGAACCGAGCATCTCCTGCTTGGCCTGCTGGGTGAGGGGGAAGGCGTGGCCGGCAAAGTGCTCACGGGCCTAGGCGTCGATCTCGAGCGGGCTCGTCAGGCTGTCGAGGGTATCGTGGGTCGCGGAGATCACCTCGTGTCTGGCGAAATCGGCCTGACCCCACGGGTGAAGAAAGTGCTGGAGCTTGCCGTCGATGAAGCATGGCGCCTCCATCATCACTACCTGGGCACCGAACACCTCCTCTTGGGATTGCTCCGGGAGGGGGAAGGCATTGGCGCAGGGGTGCTGGAAAGCTTTGGCCTCAGCCTGCAGGAGGTGCGAGCGAACATCATCCAGGTCCTCAAAGAGCAGGGGAAGCCAATGCTGGTGTGCTCCTTTTGCGGCAAACAGCAAGACCTGGTCCAGCGTCTGGTTGCCGGGCCGGGAGGGGTCTATGTCTGTGACGAATGCGTCGCGGTCTTGAGCCACGGCCCCGAAGCACCTCAGGAAGAGACGGGGTTGCGCTGCTCGTTCTGTGGGAAACACCAGCAACAGGTGCCATACCTGACCATTGGCCCTCATGGGGTGAACATCTGTCGTGCGTGCCTGGTGTTGTGCCAGGAGATCATCGCTGAAGAGGAACCGCCCCGGCACTAGGCGAGCGGGAGGTCGATCTTACAGCGCCAGGTGTGCAGCGTCACCGGACGCTCCCCGATCACCCTCTCATCGGGTGACCACCAGCGCCAGAGATAGGCGCCTTGCGGGGCGAGCAACTCGAAGGCGCCATCCTCCTTGGTCAGATATTGATCGACAGGTGTTCCAGCAGGACCTTCCTGCGCAAGGTGGAGCTGGATGAAAGAAGATGCAGGTGGGACGATCCTCCCCTGGACCACACAACGGTCGGGGGTACGTAACCACGCGGGGCGACCGTTGCGGTAGGTCGGTTCGGGATGGCGGATGACAAGATCGACCCAGGGCAGGGGAAGTCCTGCCGTCTGTTGATAGCACGAGAACGGTTCCTCCCCTGACAGTTTCCACAACCAGGCCGCCATCATCTTGAGCCCACCCGGCGAGCGGCACTTGGTAGCACATCCTGATTGTTGGTCCTGGGCCATCACGTGAGCGGGGCAATCTCCTTCGTCATCCATTGCCAGGCCGAGATGCGACGGAACCCGAGGGAGGTAAACAGGTGCAGCGCCGGCGTTTCGGCCTGTTCCGTCTCGAGAAAGACGCTCGTTGCTCCTCGCTCCTTCAACCGATGCATGCCCGTGAGGAGCAGCGCACGCCCAAGTCCACGCCTCTGGAGGGTCGGGCGCGTCCCGATCACCCCGATTTCACCCACGGTATATTCGCGGTGGCTGTCGGCCACCTGGTGGAGTTCACAGAGACAAAACGCCGCAAACGCCACGGCGGCATCGACCGCGATCACATCCAGGTCGGGTTCGTAGGCGGGGGACTGGTGATAGTCAAGCCCCATACTAATCCCGTCGAACACTGCCCGGTGGAGCCCCTGGTACAGTTCCAATTCCTCCCCATACACGCCCCCGCGCAAGACAAAGCCCGCTGGCAGGTAAGCCGCTGGCAGGGGGATATCGAGCGAGCGAACCAGGCGCAGATCTCGCGCCGGAAGTGTCTTGAAACCCGCTTCCTCCAGGAGCGCATGGCGTTCCGCTTCGCTTTCGTGACAACTGCACCACAGGGAGAATGTTCTCCCGCACTGTCTCGCCTGCTCCTGCGCCCTCGCAATGGCCCAGGCGAGCATCTGCGCTTCGAGGCCGCTGCCACGCGCTTGCGGATGCACCTGGAAGGTTAGCACAGTGGAAGGCGGCGCTATGAGAGCGTAGGCCACGAGCCTCCCAACTGCCTCCACCCAGAGCATAGCCGCCTGCTGGGTCCTCGCCCGACGGTAGAGGTGCCCAATGACTCTTCCCTGCTCGTCCTCCCACGGAGGCCGTTCCGCAGCCGGATCCTGCGGGAAAGGCGCAAGGAGCGCGCGCAGTTCAGAGAGAGTAGGCGCATCGTACATGTTCTCGGGTGTCGTGCAGGCCCGCTTCAGGCCAAGGATGCGCTGCAGGTCTGACGCCTCTGTATAAGGACGCATGTGTATCGTCATCCGCGACTCCTTTCGAAGGTTCACGAAGTGTGCTTAACAAAAGCTATTCTGATGGGTTGAGGTGAGATCCTCTAACTGCGTCTGTTGCATCATGGACCTCTCCGTTCTGCCACGGATCATCTCTTCACGATGGGTAGCGGGACCGGGCGATCAGGCGGCCAACCTGGTACGCATCAGCAACCGAAAGCAGGCAGGCCCTGGGAGATGATGCCTGCCATATCAGAGCATCTCGTCTCGAGCGGAAAAAAAGACTCCGGTTGCAGAAGGAGCCACGATCACCATTACAGGAACTGCCCTGTTCGGGGATCACCAAAGACACAATGGCACTGGCAGGGGCCAGGTCATGAACGCCTGCGTGCGTGATCGACAGCGTCACGGGGGCACCACTGACCGGGCAGGACGACTCCACGCAGGCCGTGAGCTGGAGCAGCGCGGGATAGGTCAGCGCATCAAGCGCGCACCAGGTGTAGAACGTCTGCCCTTGCACCCGAAAGCGATGAGGCGTGGGAACGAAGGTGAGTCCCCATCCCACGACGTTGCCGTTCGGGTCCAACTCGATATCAGCTAAGCCCGCAAGCACTTCCGCCACCTGCTCGGCAGTCATCTGGAGCACGGTCGCCAGGTGCTCTCGTGCGACAGGACGCCCGCTGGCAAGGAGCCGGACCAATTCGCGGCAGAAGGCATCATGGTCACCGCGCAACCCATCGGCCACTTGCCTGGCAAGCAGCTCCAGTGAAGTCGGGTGCATCTATCTCCTCCTCTTCAGTGTTGTGCCTGGAGGGCTTCTCCTCCAGACGGTGAAGCCCCCCGTTCATCGTAAAGGCTGCGAAACTTCGATTAGAGCATATAGCCTACATCTGACGCGCTCGTGGGGTAGGCGTAGACCATCTGCTTAAGATCACTTGCCCGCAGGCCCATGCGGATCGCGAGCGCGAAGAGGTTGATGACCTCCTCGGCATGCAGGCCCAACAGGTGCGCCCCCAGGATGCGCCCGGTGCCCTCCTCGACGAGTGTCTTGAACCCGGTATGCGGGAGGGCCACCCGCCGCGAGGAATACCAGCTTGAGGTGTCCTCGTGGTGCGTCGTAAAGTGCAGGCCCTGTGCGCGAGCCGCCTCCTCAAGAAGGCCCACCCGTACGAGAGATGGGGTCGTAAAGACCACGCTGGGAATGCCGGAATAGTTCGGGGTGTGCCGGTTGCCCTCCAGGAGGTTGCTGGCCACGATGCCTCCCTGCATCCCCGCCACAGGTGTCAGGGGGAACCCGCCGCTGGCCACCGCGTCCCCCGCCGCATACACAGCTGGATTGGTCACGCTTTGCAGATACTCGTTGACCGAGACGCCCTCCTTTCCGTAGGCCACTCCTGCCACCTCCAGATCGAGCTTGTCGATCTCCGGCGTACGCCCGGCGGCATGCACCACCAGGTCGGCTTCGACTGTGTGCACCTGCGCTCCTGTGCGGGCGTGGACGAGCAAGTGGTCGCCTTGTCGTTCAATGGCGGTGACCGCCCGGTTCACGTGAACTTCGATGCCCAATTCCCGGCTGGCCTGCACGAGCATGGAGACGAGATCGGGGTCAAACTTCGCGAGGGGACGACTCCCCCGGTGGAGCACCTGGACCTGTGCGCCAGCGCGTGCTGCGATGTGGGCGAACTCAAAGGCGATGTAGCCGCCGCCGACAAAGACGATACGACGTGGCAGTTCCTCCAGGTCCAGGAACCGCGTGCTGGTGGTGAGCAACTCCTCGCCCGCTATCCCCAAATCGGCATGGCACGCGCCGGTCGCGATCACCACCTGGCGAGCGACCAGGATCTCCTCGCCCACCTGGACGCTCGTCCGATCCACGAAATGCGCACGCCCATGCCGCGTGATGATCCCGGCCTGCTCGAAGCTTTGCTTGGTCTGCTCTGGCACCGGGTCGGTGAAGGTGCGCTTGAAGCGGATCAGGTCCGGCCAGCTGATGGACAGACCCGGCGCGGAGACGCCCTGGCCCTGCATGCGGCGGCTCCAGTCCACCAGATCGGAAACGCCGACCAGGACTTTCTTGGGGTCGCACCCGCGTAACTGGCAGGTTCCTCCGAAGGGGTGGTAGTCGACGACGGCCACGCTCCAGCCGGCCTCACGGCAGGGATAGGCGACGGTCTGGGCGGCAGAGCCTGTTCCCAGGACAATTACATCAACGGTTGTTGTCATCACAGTCGTTCCTCCTGTTTGTTTCCGTCAGTGAGTCGCGCCACGTGCCTGGTGGCGCCTCTCTGTCATATGAACAGCATCGGGCGCACGCTCACCTTTCCCCTCCTGGAACCTCTGCATGGTCAGCCTGGCGAGCTTTTGCCCGAGGGTGAAAGCCTCCTCGATGGAAAGCAGCCAGATGAGCGGCAGGAAGTAGGCCATTCGCTCCCAGAACCCACTGTTCGCTATGGCCAGGGCGAGAGAATCTACAGGTGTTTCTGATAGGCTCATATATGTTTCCTTTGTGTTTCCCTGGCTGTAGCCTCATGATACTGCGAGACGGATTTCCGCTGCTTCAATCTGGCGTGTCACGAATGAACGCGCCCCCCATCCTTTCGCGACTTTCCGTTCCGGCGTGGGGCTCAGCCTCCGTCGTCGGTGGACCAGCAGAGTCTGTTAGCTTGCGCAGCAACTGAGCCGGTTCACGTCTTTGGTAAATGAGATGGCAACGATCTTGAGTGCTTCGGACATCGTCGGGTAGACGTGGATCAGATCGATGAAGTCATCCGTCGTCGCCCCGAAGCGCAGGGCCATCGCCGCCTCACCAATGACCTCGCCCGCGTTCACCTCAAGCATGGAAACCCCTACGACCCGGCGCGTCGGGCCGTCCAGCACCATCTTGATCACGCCGCGCGTGTCGCGGATAGCCCTGGCTCTCGGCACAACGCTCAGGGGGATAGTGTTGCAGTTGCAGGCGATCCCGACTGCAACTGCCTCCTCTTCGGTCATGCCGACGACCGCCACCTGGGGGTCGGTGAAGATGGTGCGCGGGATGACGCTGTGATCGACCTGGTGCAGTGGCTCCCCGGAGAGGGCATTGTGCGCGGCGATCTTGCCATCATGCGCTCCCACGGGCGTCGCCATCTGGCTCTCGGTTTCTCGCCCGATCACATCACCGGCGGCCCAGATATGGGGGACGTTGGTGCGCAGCATGCAATCCACGCGCACGGCTCCCTCCTGGTTCAGCTTCACACCCGCTTGCTCCAGGCCGATCTCCTGCGTATTGGGGCGTCGCCCAGTGGCTACCAGGAGCTTTTCTGCTGAGAGGGTCTGCTGGCTGCCATGCCGCTGGATCGAGAGCGCGACCCCCTCTCCCTCATGGCGCACCCCGCACACCTGCGCTCCCGTCACAATCCGCAGGCCCTCCTCCTGGAGAATCGCAGTCAGCGCCTCGGCAATTTCCGGCTCGTAGCCAGAGAGAATCGTGCTTCCACGCGTGATGAGGGTCACCTGCGTCCCAAAGCGGGCAAACATCTGGCCCAGTTCAAGGGCAATGGAGCCGCCGCCCAGGATGAGCAGCGAGCGGAGCTGCTCGCGCAGCGCAGTGCCCCAGGGGTCGTCGGAGCTACTCAGCAGATCACTGGTCAGATAGGGCACGTTGGCCAGACCCGGCAGGCCGGGGATGAGAGGCGCCGAACCGGTCGCGATGAGAATCTGCTCGCCCACCAGACGACACACGCCCCCGGCACTCTGGACCTCCACTTCGTGGTCAGAAACCAGGCACACTTGGCCGGCGACCACCTGCATCTGGTCGGAAGCATCAAGCAAGCTCTCGTACTTGTGAGCGCGGTACTCGTGGATGATCTCATCCTTCTGGGCCACCAATTCCGCCCAACTGAACGGCATGTGGACCGGGGTGAGGCCGGGATAGCGTGGATGGGCGGCATCGTAGACCAGGCGGGCTGCTTCAATCAGGTTCTTGGAGGGCAGGCAGCCCCGGTTGACACAGGTGCCGCCCAGGGTGCGCCCCTCGGTCATCACCGCCGTTTTACCCAGCTCTTGTGCATGGATGGCAGCGGCGAAGGCGGTCGAGCCACTGCCTAAAATCACCAGGTCATAGCGCTCCCGGGTTGACATACGTGTTATCTCCTTGTTGCAGGCAGGCTATCTAGTGCATTTCCAATGAGGTTTGTTTCACTTGTTTCGCTGTGTGAGCTCGCGCATCAAATTGGGAGATGTTCTTGGGGCGCCTCCTAATTCCCGAAACGAGGATCGCTCCATGATCCTTGCCTTTCTTTCTGTGCACATGTGAGTGTGCTCTGTGAGATCGCGACTCGAAAGTCGCCGAGCATCACCAGAGTGGAGGAGTGCCGTGGTGACATCATCGACGTCGCTCACTCCGCTGTTCGTTCAGCATGATCGAGCGGCTCTTGCTGGTCGAGTGCCTCCAACATGGGACAACGACCGGTCGGTCCTTGTCCTGTGCAGAGTGAGTGTACCTGGAGCAGGGCGTGCCGCATGCGTTGTAACTCGACCAGTTTCCGCTCCACCTCCGCGAGTTTCGCCTCCGTACGCTGCTTGACCTCGTCACAGGACGTCTGGGCGTCCACGCGCAATTGCAGTAGCTCCGTAATCTCTTTGAGCGAGAAGCCAAGCTGTTGTGCACGTTTAATAAAGCGGAGACGCGTGACCACCTGCTCGGAGTACTGGCGATAACCCGAGGCGCGGCGAGGCGGTTCCTCCAGCAGGCCCTCGCGCTCATAGAACCGAACTGTTTCCACGCCGACTCCGGCTCTGCGTGCCACCTGTCCAATTGAGAGAATCTCCATCTGTATTACTCCTTTCGGGAAAAGTATACACTCTGTACTATACTACAGAGTCAAGAGGAAGGGAGGGAAATTCCGAGTTGGATGTCGAGCAGCAGCTTGCGCAGCACCTCGACCCCGGCGTGAGTGGGAGTAACCGCGCGATCGTCGCCACCCAGCCAGGCATGCGGTCCAGGGAGACTAGCACTCCGCCAAAGATCAGCACGACGACCTGGAACACTACTCACACTGTTCTTCTCGCTCGCCTCACTGGTCAGTTGTAATCAGCCCGAGCCTCTGTATACGTCGATCAATCCAGGTATCCCGGCTGCGGCGCTGCAATCGCCCGTGAAAGGCCATTTGCCCGACTCTACCGAGTTGCACAGAAGCCAGTGCCGCGAAGACAAGCGCTACCAATCCTTGTCCCAGTACGACAATCGGCCACGTCCACCCCCCAACGGCCCTCCCCAGTTCAACACACTCCCGTATAGCCTAAAAATGCCGGTCGAGATAGAGATGAACGAGAAAACGACCACAAAGGATGCAAAGCATTTGAGTTCCCGCCGGAACTCCTGCCGGTACCCAAAGCGATGGAGCACATCCTCAGAAGGATGCCCATTTACATGCTCCTCGCGCGACATTGACCGCTCCTTTCGCTCTCTCTGGCTTTTATCATCACTCAATGACGCCCATCCTCCCCGAAAGCCCCCAGCGCAAACAGCGTAGCTTTCTGGGCTGGAGTGAGTCCTTGCGTCCCGGTGATATTGAGTCGTTCGTAGGGTCGGTCGCGGTGCAGCGTCCGCACCAGCTCGGTGCTCTGCAGGTTCCACACCTTGAGAGTACCATCCTCACTACAACTGGCGAGCATCTGACCATCGGGGCTGATCTTGAGCGCGTGGACAGCTCCTTGATGCCCCTGACGCATCGCCAGGCATTTCCCACTTTGTGCCTCCCACCAGCGCAGGTTGCCATCACTATCTCCACTCACCAACTGGTCTCCGAGCGTATTCCATACGACGGCAGAGACAGCATGGGGCTGCCCCTCAAAGGTGCACACGCGCTCCCCGTTGCTTGTATTCCAGAGAAACAGTTCCCCGGCGCTTCTACCTCCACCCCCACTGGCGAGCCAGGTGCCGTCGGGACTCCAGGCCACAGTTGCGACCTTTGCACTGTGCTCCTGGAGCGTCTGGAGCATGGTTCCATCTGTGGCTCGCCACAGGCGAACGGTCCCGTCATCCCCACAACTGGCCAGGCGCATGCCATCCGGGCTCCACGCTAGGCACCTGACAAAGGTCAGATGAGCACGACCGACCCAGCGGCGGCTTCGGGCGGTCATATCCCAGACCTGCACTCCACGCTGATAGCTCCCACTGGCCAGTCGTTGCCCATCTGGACTCCACGCCACGCTATAGAAGACGGTATCGGAGTAGTCGGGATCCTGAAGGATCTGCGTACAAGCTCCCGTGGCCGGATCCCAGAGCCGAAGAGTATTGTCCCACCCAGCGCTAGCCAGGAGCAGCCCATCCGGACTCCATTCGACCCCTTGCACGGTCCAGCGATGTCCATGCAACGTCCTGGGCAACGTCTCTGCGGCCACATCCCAGAGCGTCACCAGCATATCGGTTCCTACACTGGCCAGTCGTTTCCCATCCGGACTCCACGCCACATCGTAGAAAGCGACAGCGTAGCCCTGGATGATGCGCACGCATTGTCCGCTCTCGATGTCCCACACTCGCAGGGTCCTATCTTCACTGCCACTGAGCAAGCGGCTGCTGTCGGGCGTGAAAGCGATGCTATACACAGGAGCGGTATGCCCCTGCAGCCCCGCTCGATAACTGCCCTGCTCCGCATCCCAGAGCCAAATCGTGTGGTCAAAGCCACCGCTGGCCACCGTGCGCCCATCCGGGCTCCAAGCCACCGTATGTAACCGATCTGTATGCCCATCAAGCGTGTGGAGACAGCGTCCGCTGGCTATGTCCCAGAGTCTGACGGTCCGATCCCAACTCGCGCTGGCCAGCTGGGTGCCATCAGGCGCAAAGGCCAGCCCCAACACCCAGTGCGTATGTCCGCTGAGCGTCTGCACGCAGGTGGCTGGCTGTGTTGCCTGTAGTTCCCATATCTGAATACGTCCATCAAAGTAGCCACTGGCCAGTTGTGTGCCGTCGGAGCTCCAGGCCACAGAAAAAACAGCACCCTGGGTAGCTATCGTTTCTACGTTTGTGCCGGATTGCGCATCCCAGAGCCGGATGGTCGCATCTTCCCCGCAACTGGCGAGTATCTGACCATCGGGGGCAAAGGCCAGATTTTTGACGACGTCAGTCTGCCATCCTGTCCAAAGCAATGCGCCACGCTCCAAGTCCCACAGTTTGATCGTCCCATCCCAGCTTCCCGTGGCCAATAGCCGTTCGTCCGGGCTGAAGGCCAGGGCTCTCTCCACGGTGTCGGCATGCGCCTGCCAGGCCAGATGCAAGGTGTGGCCTCCCTCGCGCCACACGCGCACTTCTCCCCGAGAGCTGCCCGCCGCCCAATAAGTTCCCCGGGCGCTGATGGCCACCGCCCAGATAGCATTAAAAGCCTGGGTAAAGACGGCGTCGCGAAAGGTGGCCTCCGAAAGCGTTGCATCCTGCATCTCGACGCCCTGCAAATACGCTCCCTGGATGGCCAGCCGGGAGAGATCGAGACGGCGCAGATGCCCGCGAAGCTCTCGCAAGAGGCTGATGAGGTTGGTCGGCCCATAGCCAACAGCCTCCTGCTCCCACGGACGCAACTGGCTGAGCAACCCAAGCAATTGCTCCTCCACCGCCTCTTTCTGCCGGTACACGGCACGCAGGCGCACGAGGACCGGGGCCACGATTTGCCGCTCCTGCGCCTGCCGCACATATGCCTTGGCTCCTGCCTGCTCGAGCGCATAGCTGAGCAGATGCTCCCATCCTGTGTGCTGCACCTGCTCACTCACCCGCTCCACCAGTACCTCCGTCACGTATTCCAGCACTACCGATTGCAACGTGAAGGTCGCCTGCCCTACCCCCGGCTTGCCCCGCTCGACGAGCGAGCGCCGGTGCAACGCCTCCAGGGCCTCGCTCACCTGCACAGCTGCAACCGGGGGCACCAGCATCGCCTGCAGCTCAGCCGCCCCCAGCGGTTCGCGCACGACCGCCAGCCAGGTCAGCAACGCTTGCTCTAGGACCGAGAGCCGCGCAAATTGCTCGGCAAGCAGGTCACGGATGGTGCTAAAGATCACCGTCTCTTGCTGCAGGAAGGGAGCGATCTCGCCCCCGAAGAGTTCGGTGATGGCCTCGGCGACGATTTTCAGGGCCAGCGGGTTGCCCACATACAGCTGGACGAGGCGCAGCCGGTCGTGCGTGGTGCCAACGACATCCCTTTCCTCGAAGAGCTGCTCGCAGGCCTCTTGCTCCAGCCCAGCCAGGCGCAAGGCGCGCACGGAAGCCCGGCGGCTCTCCATTGACCCAAGCTCGGCCGGGCTCTCCCGGCTGGTGAGCAGCAGGCAACTCTGGTGCGATGACTCCGCCACTCGGCGCAGTAGCACGGCGTAGTCTTCGTAGCCCGCACGAAAGCGGCCCTCGGGATTGCGCGCTTGCAGCAGCGATTCCAGGTTGTCGAGTACGAGCAGATAGCGCTGCGCCTGGAAGCACTCCAGCAGCAGGTCCATACGTCGCTCGAGACTGCCTGGCAAGGCCGATAGGGGCTGAGGCGAGAGAACCTGCAGACAGTCGGCCAGCAGGTCCTGGCATGGGGGGGCATCCCGCAGGGAACGAAAGACCACGCTCTGGAAGGCGGGAGCCACTTGATGCATGAGCGTGACCGCGAGTGCCGACTTGCCGATGCCTCCCATCCCCAGCACACTCACCACCTGGCAGCGCTCCTGCACCACCCACTGCTCCAGCTGCAAGCGCTCGGCCTCTCTCCCGTAAAAATCGTGCACATCAAGGGCATCGTCCCAATCTAAGTGTGACGAGGTGGATGGAGGTTCCTGCTTCACCAGTGGTTCTGCGCTGTGGGCGGCCTCCCGTTTGAGCACCACGAGTGCAGAGGGAGCGAAGGGGGCTGTCAGCTGCGCCCGCATCCAGGAGGCATCGAAGTCTGCGGGCTTTCCTGCTGCCCGCCACAACTGTTGCGCTTCCGCGTACTCTCGAAGTGGCGCAAAGGCGTGGTGCTGGAGACAGAGTGCAAGCAAGCGCTCGAGATGCTCTGGACTGGGAGCGTGTACGCCCCGCTCCCAATGCTGAATAGCCTGCTCGCTGATGCCCAGGAGCTCGCCCAGCGCTCGTTGGGTCAGGCCCATCTTCTTACGGAGCGCCACACAGGAGCGCCCAAAGGCGTTCTCACGTTGCTGCTGGTGCGAGGGTAAACGCTTCATCTTTTCTCCTCTGCTCGCTTCACGCACGACTGCCAAAGACTGCGTCAGGAAGCGGTCCTTACTGAACAGGGGCGAGCTCGGACAGAGTTCGCCTTCATCTTCTGATCGATGAACATTGACGACTCCTTCCGGGTTACAAACGAGTTCTCTTCTGCAGTGCAAAGACAGGAAGCCGAGAACGTATCCCTTCTAGCTTGCGACTGGTGGACGTGAAGCCGCTGCCAGCCTCCACGTCCTATCTACACGAAGGTTCAGAACCCATGCTCTCCATGGGCCATCCACTTCCTCAAGCATAAGTATAAGAGGATTCTCTGGAGAAGTCAGCGTGCATCAGGTGGCAAGTCACTTCACCTTGCTTCACTTCTGGGTAGTGGCTCACTTGAGCAGGCTAGCTCGCTCTGTATTATAGCGATGGAGGAAGAGGATCAAGCTCTCCTTGCGGCGAGCCTTGGGGACTATTGAGGACGCTACTTAGGCCACACGAACAGGTATCACGTGCTTGTTCCAGGAGGGAGTGGTGCAGAGACCTTGTTGGGCCAACCGGATCGGCGAAATCAACCATCATCGACCTGCTGAGCGGAAGAAAGCCTCCGATCGTGGGAGCGAGCATCACTGAATCAGACGCGACGCAGCGTTCCTACCAATCCGCGTTCTAAGTGACAAGTTTGAATGGCAAGTGACGCATGAGCATGCAGCGAAATGTTATCAGTTAGAACGCATATTGGTATCCAACGTCGCTCATGTACTAAACTAAGAATATGCCAGCCCATGCGAAGAGGCTGTCTTCTATAGAGGAGGAGTCTGGCAGAGATGCTTCACAAACCAGAACAGTGGGCGTCCGAATATGCGAAGCCATTTCAGGACTGCAGCGTCGTGGAGGCCTATCGCTATCGTCCGCCGTATCCACCTGAGGTCTTCGAGATCCTGGCAGGACTCATCAAGGCAGGACCTCAGTCTCCCCGCCATGTCCTCGATGTTGGCTGTGGCACCGGCTATATCGCACGCTACTTCGTTGATCGTGTCGAACGGCTTGATGCGGTCGATTGTTCGTGGCCGATGATCGAGCAAGGCAAAGCTCTTCCCAATGGTGATCATCCCCGCTTGCGCTGGCTGTATGGGCACGTTGAGGATATTGCGCTCGATCCGCCCTATTCGCTGGTGACGGCAGGTGAGAGTCTGCACTGGATGGAGTGGACGATCGTGCTGCCGCGTTTTCACAAGGTGCTGCTGCCGGGAGGGTATCTCGCTCTTCTGGATCATGTCACGGTGCCTGAACCCTGGTCGCTCCTCGACGAGATTCTGCCACGGTACCGAACTAATAAAGACGCTCGGCCCTACAACATGCTCAAAGCGTTGGAGGAGCACGGCCTGTTTCACAAGATTGGTGAGAAGAGGACCGAGCCGGTCCCATTCGTGCAATCGGTCGACGACTTCATCGAGTCGTATCATTCGCGAAGTGGCTTCTCTCGGGAGCGCATGGGACCTGCGCAAGCCGAAGCCTGACAGAGAGTTCACCTCTGTCGATGAATTTAATCGATTCAATCAAAATTTTGCAGAGATTTACTTTACAGGTAGAATAGCAGAGAAAGATCATGATTTAGCAGAAATTACCATAGAGTTTGAACTGAATGGGAAGAAATATTCTGTTACTCGTGGATTGTTCGAAGTAAATCGATTACGAAGTCTATCTATTATTCCATCGCATAACCAAATCGCAGAGACCTACGAATATATGTCTCCTCAGGAATTAAACAATGAATATATCAATAAAATGGTTCGGGACATCGGAGTTGAGTCGTTTGATCAATTCGTTTTCCTTCAATTGTTTGTATTCACGTTTGATGAGCGGCGTGAGTTAATATTTTGGAATAATAAGGTTCTCGAACAGGCACTTTATCTCGCGTTTGGTATCAATTATGCTGAGGCAAAAAAAGCCGATACTTTACGCCGTGAAAGTGAAAGGGCAGATTCCTTAGCTAGAAATTTTAATTGGCAAGCGAATGAAGTTAGAAAACAAATCAATAACCTGAAAAATGAGACTGTAACCATACCTGAGGAAATCCCGATCGAATTTGAAGAATTAAAAAAATTACAATCGGAACAACAAGAAAAAGTGGTATTCCTCCAAAATTCATTAGAAAACTACAATACACAATTATTGAGGGCTAGCTCGCAATTTGCTCTTCTTCGCAACCAATATGAGCAGGCGTTTCAATCTCATCTATATATGACACAAGCTCCGCTCCACCATCCTCTACTTGTCCAAACAATCCAATCTGGCATTTGCGGTATCTGCGGTACAGAAAATGTATCCGCAACGGCAATTATTCGGAATAAAGTAGATCATAGAGAATGCCCATTGTGCGGGACTCATTTTAATAATGTGGTACAGCCCCCGAACATTGATCAGTTGAGGGATTTAGACACTAACATAGAAAAAACAAGGGTAGAAACTGAAGAATACACAAATGCAATTAATCGCATGTCAGCTGAACTAAAAGATGCGCGTGCGAGGATGGATGAGATTAACGATAAAGTTAACGAGTTCGAGTTTGCCAACCAATCAATCCTCGTAAAGCTACAAAACAAAAGAACACTTGAGGATGGAGTAGCAGTCATTCAGGCATCTTATAAACAGCAAATGGAAGAATTGCTGCGCAAAAAAGAGGAAGCTTACAAGCGGCGCGATCGGAATCGTACTGAACTTGCAAAACTGCAAAAGGATTTAGAAGGAAGCTATACTGAAGCAGAAATCCATTTTGTTCCGTTATTTAAGGAATTGGCATTTAAATTCCTAGGCATCGATTTAGACATCACTATCCGTACAACTTATCCCAACCCAAACGTCACTCTGGTATTAGAAGTAGAAGGATCAGAACGGAGGCAGCAATTCCAGCTCTCAGAGAGCCAAAAGTTTTTTGTCGACATCGCGTTAAGAATGGCTTTAGCAAGTTACATGTCAACGGAGGCCAGCAAAGCTACGCTGTACATCGACACCCCAGAAGGATCACTCGATATTGCTTATGAAAGTAGAGCTGGTGAAATGTTTGCGATTTTTATTAAAAACGATCACGACATTATTATGACTGCAAATATCAACAGCTCACGATTAGTACGGCAACTAGCAGCACGTTGTGGCGTGCAAAAGATGCAAATCGTACGAATGACACAGTGGACAGTGCTGTCGGAAGTTCAAATCCAAGAAGAAAAACTGTTTGAAGCTGCGTATCAAGAAATAGAAGCTTCACTCCACGAAGGGATGCCAATTGATCGGCTATGAATTCTTTTGCAATATTTGATTGTTTAGCTATTGGCAATGGTATTCAGACTGCTATAGGTAACTTTTCTTCAGAAGAGTTACCTATTTTTGGATATCTTGGGTGTTTATTATCACTGTACCGTAAACAGCCAGTGTCAGAATGGGGCTATAGTTTTGTCCTTTCCAGTGAGGGAGTACCATTCAGCCATGATATTTTCCAATCCTTCGACTATGTCTGCCAATTAGGCTTCCTTAATTCGCTCGATCGTTATTATCGTCTTTCCTCGGCAGGAGAATCCCTATTGGAACAACTTAAAACCCTACAGCAGTATAATAAAAGGCTTCCCATGATCAAAGGAGCATGTGCAAGCTTAATGGCTATCCCAATGAACGTAGTTAGAAATGCGGTCACAAATGTACCTGAAATCAAAAGAGCAACGGCTATCAATTCTGCAAGGAGATTGATGGAATCAAGCATGGAGCAACTCTACGAGCAGTTTCAGATCTTAAGCACTACTTTCGGCATTGAGATATCTGATTTGATGATTCCAGCAACTGCTTGGCTTTCATATTTAGCTCAAGAAGGTTAGCTTTCTCAACTTATTAGAAGCGATACCTAAAAAGCAAGGAAGTGAAGATGGGCATCGGAAGCACCAGTTTAGAAGCTTTTCTCAAAAAATTTTATGGTAGCATGGTACAAAAAGAATTTGGAGCCAGAGGTGTCAGTGTTCTTGAGGATCTTATTGAAGGAATACACTCAATCTATAAATTTATAGAGCCAAGCGCTTGCGATTTCCCAATCACGGTATTTAAAACCCTAGATGAAAACTCTCAACCTATCCAGAGTCCACAAACTTATATTATTAACGAATACGAACAACTTGTTCAAATAATTGATCAGGAATGTATAATTCGTCTCACCACAAACGGGCAAATACATGTTTGGAAGTATCATACAATTGATCTCTCCATACTGACGAAATTAGCAGTGGTCTACAAGTATGTCGATCGCTTAGAGTACTTTTATGCAAATAGTGCTTTTGAAATGGTTCCTAAAGCTATTTCCTCTCCTCAAGCAAGCACGTTTACTAACGATACCTTTGATGACCTATTGGAAGCACTAGAGTATTATAAGTCCCACCAAGTTAGATATTCGAGCTGTCCCATTCTCCAGCATATCTGGCACGATAACAACCGGTTATTTCTCAAAAATGCTCCAGAACACTTCATGCGCGATTCGCTTACTCATTTTCTTAAAATTAGACTGAGGGGTAGCATTGAAGTTCGTCCAGAACAAATAGTCGATGATAGTCATCCTGTTGACATCAAAGTAACTTGGTTCTCAACTAATCGCCTAGCTCTTATCGAAATTAAATGGCTGGGAACGCCTATGAAGCCGGATGGACACAGGGGGAATTCTTATACAGATTACCGAGCCAGAGAGGGAGCTAAACAATTGGTTGAATATCTCGAGGCAAATTTACAGCAAGCTCCTACTCATATCACCCGAGGGTATCTAGTAATAATTGACTGTCGCCGAGCAAATCTGAATGATACAACAACAACTATTGATCAGCAAAATGGTTTTCATTTCCGAGATCGCGAAATACGCTTTAATCCTGAATATCATCAACAACGAAAGGATTTTGAAAAACCAATTCGAATGTTTGCGGAGCCAAGATGTATTTAAATGAACATAATCGATTCGCGGACAAAGGTAAGAACCTTTCAAATTCTTCCGATACAATTCATCTTCCGAGGCACCGATGGTATTATTTCAAGGAAGGGTTCTCTCCTAATCTCATAAAGATGGCGTTAGATGAGTCATATTGTCCTGAAAAATCTGTCTTCGATCCCTTTTGTGGGGGTGGAACAGTTGCACTAACCTGTCGATTAAATAATATCAACGCACTTGGATATGAAGTTAATCCTTTTCTTGCCTTTCTAGGGAATACCAAATTGCTGCAAGCAGATCTTCATACCTTCAAACTTTGCTTGCGTGATGTTATTGAAGCTGCTTGCAGAGGAACAATATCCACACTCGAAGAGGAATCTACCTTCTGCGAATCTTCTAATGCAACTAAGTGGTTATTTAATCGAGATGTTCTAAGAGGATTTGAGGGAGGATGGCAAGCCACTACCGGTTTTGACGTACCAGAAAGGGATTTGATGCGCCTAGCCTTGATAAGCGCAGCAATGGATTCATGTAATGCTCAGAAAGACGGCAAATGTTTGCGCTATCGCACTAATTGGAAGGCACAGGCTTTTAATCGAGATACCTTCCTCATGAACTTCACACTCCGTACAAAGCAAATTCTGCAAGATTTGGAGATTGCCCCTATTATAAAAACATGTGAAGCAATAAAGTTATATGACGCAAGAAATCCGAATCCCATGGATCAGGAAATCAAATTCCGCTTATGTATAACTTCCCCTCCCTACCTGAACTCATTCGATTACTCTGATGTCTACCGTCCAGAATTATTCCTAGGTAAATATGTTGCTAATAACAAAGAATTACAGTCGCTACGTCACAAGATACTTCGCTCACATGTTCAGATTAATTGGGCGAAACCAACTCAGAACGGCTTCGGAGAAACTTATTATTCAGTGCTCGAACGGATTATTCAACGTGCTGATTTGTTATGGGACAAACGCTTGCCATTAATGATCCAAGCATATTTTGAAGATATCATGCTCGTTCTTCAAAATCTTCGTACAATGGCCCATGATAGTGCAATTCTCTGGTTGGTAGTATCAACTTCTGCATATGTAGGAGTTGAGGTTCCCGTCGATTTAATTATTGCGGATATTGGAAATAAGGTTGGCTGGAAACCACAAGAAGTTAATTTACTGCGTTATTTGCGTAGTTCTGGGCAGCATTGGAATAACTATGCTGGCTCTCAGGATGAGAAACCTCACCTGCGAGAAAGTATAATTATTTTCCATGCAAACTAAGGTTTGAGCTAACTTAACCCAACTAATGGTCAGCTTTAATCGTCAGAGCCGAACAGGATTATTATCTTCAAAGAGCATCAAGTGTTTGTCTCACGCCCGGAGCATTTCAGTCCAATGAGGCTTATAACTCACATTCCGCAGTTTGTGTCAGCTATTTTTGCAAAATCGCCTCTAGTGCTAATTGCCATCATAAAGTTTTCAAATATCTCTACATATAAAATGGCCTGCCACCTAGACTTGTAAAAATACTACGGAATGTGGGTATCTTAGATTTCCATATTTATCTTCTCCAACCCGAACCACCTGCATATAACCATAACGCCAATGCCGCCTCAGGATCACACCGATAATCTATCCGAGTCGCCTCTAATGCCTCATCCAGCGTAAACGTATGCACCCGTATCTCTTCCCCATCTTCCATCTCCAACGGGTCCCACTCTAGATCATGAGCAACCAATAGATGCACCTTATGCCCAATATAACCTGGATGACTATAGAAATCTAACAGCTTCTCTAGCCGCCCAGGACGATACCCGATCTCTTCACGTAACTCTACCTCTGCTTGTTTGTATATGCCTTCTAGCGTTGGATTATCCACTTTCCCACCTGGCAGAGTCAGCTGCCAGTTTTCCGCACCCAGGTCATACTCTTCGATCAATATCACGTTATTCTTTTGGCCAACTGGCAAGACGAGTACACTTTCAGGACGCTCAACAATATCCCTAACAACCTCTTCCCCATTCGGCATACGTAACTTATACTGGTTGACCGTCAGTATAGGCCCTCGATACACCGTTTGCTTTGAAACCGCAAACTGGCGTTTTGCGGCCACATGCGTTATCTTTGCACCATCAAAGAGTGAGCCATTCTGCTTTACTGTATGTATCCTTGTGTGAATGTGAAGAAAGGGACGCCCAACACATCGTGCATAGCTTGCTATATCAGCCGTACCGCTCTTGCCGCCTGCTGGATAGCCATTCCACACCAACATTACCAGATCACTATGGTCAACAATCCAATGACCAGCAGCAAGATATGCATCGTCAGAACACTCCTGGAACGGAAGCTTATGCACTTGCTGACAACGGCCCAACAGGTAGCGATACTCCTCACGAACTTCTGTAGAGTCGTATATATCTTCATACTGAGAGCAGGGAATGATCACCTCAACAGGAATACCCAGCTCTAAAGCCGTTTTCACGAAAAGCCGATCAGTTCCAATAGCCAACGCAGAGTAAGCTACAATATCCTGACCGTTTTCATGTGCCTGACATTGAAATGTTGCGAGAAGCTCCCGCAACTGCTGAGAAACAAACTCGATAGTTGCCTTATCACCAATCTGCTGATGACCACTTACACCAATGCGGAGCGTTGCCTTGCTCATGATGGTACCGCCATTCCTAACCAATCTCTTTGAGCGTAGTATACTCCAACAAACGAAAGAAGGGTAGCACACAACGTGTATGCTACCCGCACCAATAGCTTGCCGTTGTCAACACTCAATACACTCAAACACTACCTACAACCCCTCTTTTCAACAGTCAACGGGATATACACCTTACTCCATCGATCAATGCGAGGATGCCCAGCCTGACGAGCAGCCGCATATGCCACCTTTTCAATTCCCACTTGCTCCATCACACACACCACCGCTGCATAGGTCCCACTTGCCTGAATACGCCCGACATACTCAGGAAACAGCACCGGCCACGAACACCACAACGCCACGTCATAGACCTGTCTTGACCGCTCATTCGTCTTCTCACTCATAGAGATCACACTCCCTTCTCGCCTTGCCATGATTCACTCTTCACCATGCACATAGGCATCGACCCACAGCCGATGCCGCAGCTGCTCTAATTCCAGCCAGCGTTGCCGCTCTTGCCAGGAATAGTCATACCGACCATGACAGGAGGGGCAAAGCGCGGCTAACCTCGGCTGCGGGTTCCACGGGTCATGATCGAGATGCGCCGCCGCCAGATGAACAGTGTAGACCACTCCTGTCCGTTCCGAGGCCACTTCCGTCCCATGAGCAATGCCGCAGAACTCACAACACCAGCCAGCACGTTCCTTACACTCCCAGGCTAATTCGTCCCAATTGTCGGGATACAACCAGCGATGTTTCATCATCACACCACCACCTTTCTTCCAACGCTCATGGCTTGTTTGCCATGGGTACCCACAACACCTACGCTACATCAGCACCATAAAACCAATCCCGCTCATAAGCCCGCTGCCGTTCAAAGCGTATCCGCTTCTTCCCCACCTCTTTGGCAAACTTGCGAGCACGCTTGTCCAGGTAGACCGGTGTCCGTTCTCGTAACCACGCGATCATGTAGAGTAAATCCGCTTCCTCACCCGCCTCACCATCACGCCCCAGCCACGCCGCCATACTTGAGAGATAGCCCACTGTCGACGCCACCGCACGCTCAAGATTAGCCTGACACTTGCGCTTGCGTATCACCTGAGCTTTATCGCTCTCTTGCTCATCCTCTTCTCCTTCCTCAGAAGGCACCACGAACGCCCGCTGCACCTCTGTCCAGACCACATGGGTCACCCAGCGCGAGCGATTGCTATCCGCCCCAGGCACCACCAGGCGCAGCCAACCATCCGGCAAACCATCTTCACCCCCGCCAACATGACCCGCTGCATAGGCCCACATGTGCGGAAGGCGTTCTAGAAGAGAGAAGGCATCTTCTATCCCCTCGAACTGGCCTTCCACGCTCAGTTCATGCAGCACTTCCCGTTTGAAACGGAACTCGACGCGCCACACCACCGGCTGTTCTTCCATGTCCCATCCATTGGCCTGCCACAGGTCATGGAACCACCACTTCTGGCTTTGCTGGCGGATTTCGCGCGTCTTGTCGTAAATCACACAGGAGATCGGGCCACCCCGCGAGAAGAGAAACCCTGAGCGGGTCAGCCCATAGGAGAAGTCTTGAATCTCCAAATCTGTCACCTCATAGGTGCCACGCTTACGGGAGCGCGAGACGAAATCACGGCGTTGATCGATGGACTCGACATCCCAACCCGCAATATCCGCACACAGATGGACTTCCGAGACTTGCAGATACACGCATTCCTGAAAGAAATGATGCACCAGGAACTCTTCCACCCGCACAATAGCATCATCCACGCCGCGACACGACCATAAGAACTCTGACGAGAAGCGCACTTGCGCCACACAGTTTAAGCGACCCATCGAGACGAGCAGGTTGAAGCTCTCACAGCGCAGCAACCAGCGCCATTGGCCCTTGCCAGCACCGTTGGGGTACATGTGCAGGTTCACGCCCTCGAAGGAGAGTGGAACGGGGATCGGTTCTTCCTCGACAATGGCCGCTTGCTTCCAGGCATCCAACTGTTCCTTGAGTTCATGAGGTATTTCCCGTTTACAGGGCTTGTGTTGCTCATCACGGTAGCAGACGTTGAGGACGAGGGTGTCTACCCCACGTCCCACGACCAGCGGTTTGCTTGTATCCATAGGCGTCCTCGCTTTCTTCTTCTGGTAGTTTTAGGGGCGCGTGTTACTTGGTCCGCGCCCAGGGGGGACTAGTTGCCGTCGGCAAACGGCGGAGCGGGGAGCCCCGCCGCCGTCGCTCGCGCGTGCCGACGGCAACACGGCTGGCACGACGCGCCGCGATGCAGGCCCCGCCATCAGTACATCTCTCCCGAGAGGATGCGATGCCAGAGCGTGCGGGTATCCAGGTGATGGTAGAGCAGCAAGAAATCAAAGACGTTGCCGCCGAGCGCTCCGGTGTAGCAGTACCAGCAGGCAGAGCTAGCCGAGCGGGGAGCGTAGACGCGAAAGGAGGGGTGAGCGTCCCGACCGTCATCGTGGTGCCAGCCGAAGGGGCAGCAGCCCATACCGTGATCATCCAGCTGGACGTAGCCGCCGATCAGGGCAAACGGGTCTTGCAGGGCACACCACTCATGAATGGTCATCGTGGGCGAGAGGGGAAGTGCGACACCTGGACGGGGATTGCTAACGATGGGTGTGTGGCCCCCGAGGTCGTGCGGTGTGGAAGGCACGGCCTGTGAAGCGGATGCAGCAGCCATCAGGGCAGGGGCCGGTACCGCGACCCGCTCGCTGACGGCAAGCCATTCGATCATCTCATTGATGGTCGGAGCCACTTCGACCAGCAAGCCTGCCATCCACTCCACGAACGGATAACGGCAGCCCGAGAGCAAGTGTATCCCGAGCGGCAGGCGGATGAGCGAGCCGTAGCCGTTGCCCTCGTCCTGCTTGGGATAAAATTCGACACCGGCAGGGCAATAGGGCAAGAGCCAACTTCGGACGTGAGAGGCCAGCACAGGCACCTGAAGCAAGACCCACAGGTGACCGCCACGGCGCGAGCGTTCCAGGTACGAGGGAATACCATCGAGAGCCATCTGCCCTTGCATGCCAAGCAACACATCCAGACCATGATGAGCATCGGCATCGAAGACAGCAAAGCGGCACCGTCCCCGCTCATCGATCACATACGTTCCAAGCGACTGCGCCCCATTGAGATGATTGAGGAGAGCGATTTTTGTAAGTGGACTACCCACACGCAAGTAGCGACCATTCAGTTGCTGGATGGCGTAGTCATCGCGCCGACTGACAAACATGCGACTATATTCATTCAACAAGCTATCGGTTATCATAGGCCACCTCCTAACGAGACAGGTGTGAGCCATGACCAAGATCATCACTCACACCAACTATGCATCCAGGTACGACATGCTAGACCCTGCCTTGAAACTCCTTGTAGGCTTCGATCTGCTCAATGTAATCGCGCGTGCTATCGTAGAGACCCTCACCAATCTCGTTGGCTATGGCCGCTTGTGGCAAAACGTAGCCATCCAGGCGAGGCGCAGACAGGGCCATCTCTTGCTTCATGACTTGCCAGAGGTCGAGCAGGCGCGTACGACACCCCTCCATGCGTCCGGTGAACTCCTCACGCAGTTGGGTATACTCCTCTCGTACGAGGTCAATATCCTCGGCAAAGCGGCTGACGATCTGGTCACGCAGCGCGAGAAGACGCTCCTGTAATTGCGCTTCCACCTCGGCCACCTGCACCTCAAGGGAGGCATCATAGTATTCCTCGATGTACTGACTCAGCACACTCGTCAGCTCGCCAGGGTAGAGCGCTTCCAGTGCATCAAGCTCAACGGCCCCTTCCCCATGGCGCAACTCGAAGCCTTGCCTTCGCCGTTCCGTCTCCTTAATGGGCGTGCGAGGCAGCTGGTAGTACTGCACCTGGTCGAGGGTGAGCACCACCGGAAAGACGCGCACATCCAGTTCCAGCCCCGAGCGCCGGATAAAGTATTCCAGCTTGCGCGAGACGGCCACCGGCATGGATTGACCAGCAGGGTCGAAGTCCGACACGTAGAAGATGCGAGCAGGCTTGTTGACTTCCCGCAAGCGATCGGCCAGGGCCAACGTAGCCGTAATAGAGAGCTCCCCCGAGCCGGTTTGCAGATTAGCACCGTAACGCTGACACAAGGGGAGAAGCACGTCATTCATCGTCGATTTCTCACACCATACTTCGATATGGTAGCGTTGGTGCGCTGTAAAGCCGCCTGTACCATATTCGGGTACCTCAGGAAAGTCCGGCAAGTCTAAGGAGGATTGCCACAAATTGCCATACACCCGAATGTGGGGTGAAGAAGAGGAAGCAGCAGCAAAGATCACGGGGTCATCATTGCGCCGAGAACTTTCGGCGGCAGGGTTCACCAATTGCAGGTAGCGAGCCGCTTTGGAGGCCATGTTGAGCATATCCCAACACTCGGACGTGTTCTCATACGGCTTGCCATACGGCGACTAGTACGGCCAGCCTGTTGTGGACGATAGACGTTCAACCCGACCTTGACCGCTTCCCACCCAGGCACCGCCACGTTGCCACCCGTTGTGGCAATAATCACCGACTTCCCACTGGACGACACTCCGAGCTCCTGACTGAGATCAACTCGTATGACCAGCTGATCACCCTCAATCTCAAATTCGACATTCTGCATAGGCCCTTCTCCTTTTCTACCTCTCATGGCAAGCCATAAGAAGCCCTGAACTACAATCGAACATCATACACAAACTCGCCAGCACACCACGTGCAGTATAAAAAACTTGTTCCTTTGAGAATGCTGTAAAGCGCCTCGCTCTCGACACTGACAGCATCAGGAGGACTGACATCAATCGCATCAGCATAACCACCACCGCAAGAACGAAGGCCCATTGCGGCAGCAGCGACCTCATCAACAGCCGTGACCACCAGAGAAGCATCAGGAACCATCGGCTGAGCGTCCATTTCTCGCATGACCGTCACCAGAAACTGTGGCATCACTTCACCTCCAACATCATCAGTTTGCCGTTCCTGACAATTCACCATACGACTGATTGAGACGCCAGCAGGTCCAACACAAATTGCCATAGAGGACATAGTTATGTGTTTGATGCAGGCTAGCACTACATCCATCGCAGGAGTACAACAACCGATGTACCCGCCGAGCATAGCGATCAAACCGCTCTTCCACCCGTTCACGCCGCCGTTGTTGTCCGTATTGTTCGCTCATAGGCCCTCCTTGTGCTCATGGCTTGCCAATACTCCATTTTTACGCCGCAACAGCCTGAAGCCAGCGACAAAACTCAAACACTGTCAGTTCAGGTGGAGCGTCATCCTCACCCGTTTCCAGATAGGGATGCACGATTCGCACTTGCTTGGCAGTACGCTGATCAAATGCTCCATAGAGGAACTGCAATACCACTTCTACATCGGCTTTCGACATACCAGCAGGCAACTTCCCAAACCGCTCTACAAGTAGCTGTTTTCGTGCCATCTCTTTCTACCTCCATCAATGATTTGAATAGTCTGCGAACCACACAATGCTGTGTATGAGAAATCACCCAGGAAGCCAGTACAACCATATTCACTTCAGTCAGTACAGTTCACAGACTATCTGGCACAATTATGGCCGTTTTCGAGGTATGGAAAGAGGCAACAATGGGGAGTTTGCACGAGGATTGCACTTTGCACATTATTTGCACTTGCTTGCTTGAGTACATCTGTAAATGTGATAATTCGGCAGCTCATAGCCGACTTTGGTGAATCAGGTTATCAATGAGCTTATTCGATAGAGGGATGTCTCAAATCTGTGCTCGTTCAATAGATCAGAATAACTCATCTATTTTCCGATTCACCAAAGTCGGCCATGAACCATTCAGCGTCATAGTTTCTTTACAATTCAGTGTCGGAGTACAGGCGTTTCGATGAATGGATGAGTAGCAAAACCGACGGTTATTTGGACTGAGCTATATTGAGCTAGAGAGCGTTTCGTAACTACCTGATCGGTCACGAAACGCCTCTCTACCGACCCTTGCCTATAACCGCTTTTAGAAGCGATGACAATCGCATATGAATGGATCAGGAGATCCTACTGATCCGTACTTTCAAGCAATGCTTTGAGAACGGTCAGGTTCTGCGCAACCGCACTCTTTATGCCAGGGGTGGTCAAAGCAGCAAGTGGGCCGAACGCTCCCGAAGCATGCAGTTCGATCTCGTTTGTCAGCTTGGTGGCATTTGCGAGCGAGTCCAACACGTAGGAGGTAACGCCCTGAAAATAGGCGAAGCCTCCGCTCACGACCAGACGATGGCCCGGTTCGTAGATCGTTATTTCGAGTTCCTCCTCCATGGGTTTGGGCAACGTGCGAAACTGCCGGTATGTGCTCCCTACCCCGACCGGCCCCGACGAGATCTTGCGCGTCTCCTGGATGGCATAGTTCCATCGCGGCACGTTCTCAAGATGGGCGAGGTATTCAAAGAGAGCAATGGTGGATCGGTGAATGATGATACTATTGGAAAACTTCATATTTTTCTCCTCCATCAATGGGGAGAGCCGCATCCAAACCTGAAAACTGCACGCTACGGTTTGGATGTGGCTCTCCCCTCTTCCTTAGCCTCGGCCCACGCTCAGGCTTCGCGCAGCACGACCGAGCACGCCCATGATGACGCTCACCGAAGCCACCCACAGGAGCAAGCCGATGCCAGAGATATACACCACGATGGTGAGGGCATCACTATTGAGCGGGGTGCTCCCACTGGCGATGATGAGCAGCAGGGACTCGACTGCCCCCATCCAGGTGAGCCAGCGCGGCAACGCACCCGAGCGCAAGGCCAGCAAGGAGACCGCTCCAATCATGAGACCAAGTGTTAAGAGCTTGAAGGTGTCTATCTCCACGTTGAGTTCCAATAGGGTCCGAATAACCGCGACATCTCTCGTGGCCGCAATGTGATTGGCCAGAACCTGCGCGAAGAGGGCCTCTAAGAAGGAGAGACTGGCCACCACCATTCCTGCTCCGAAGAGGATGCTCGATAGCGTTGAAC
>WNGK01000264.1_pt1 | contig 53285 bp, 56 predicted proteins | sample 5400601 | NCBI WGS metagenome assembly WNGK01 (sample SAMN13153376, study PRJNA577476) | soil metagenome | isolation source: 60 cm soil or saprolite under Garry oak tree replicate 1 | place: USA:California | collected 2016-06-15 | reverse complement strand
TACCGGTCCCTGGACGAGGGGCAGATGGTGGAGTTCGACGTCACCCAGGGGCCCAAGGGCCTGCAGGCGACCAACGTGCGCACCTTGCCCCAGCAGTCCTGAGCGTTCCAACAAGCAAACGATGCCAACGGCCCGCCGCCCTCGCGGCGGGCCGCTATTCGTTCCCGGGCGCGAGGTCCCGCGGCCGGCTCGGCGACGGTCCGCGACCTATGGGCGGCGAAGACTCCGGCCCAGGTCCCGGGCCCGGGTCGGGTGCCAGGGCGGGCTCGCTCCAGGTTCCGGCTCAGGTCCGGTTGCCGCCGGGGTGGTCACGCAGGAACTGCTCGACCTCGGCCACGAACTGCTCGGGAGGCAGGTCGGCCAGCGAAGGCGTCTCGTCCGGGTCCTGCTCGTCGGCCTGCGCCTCGAGCCGCTCGACGTAGCCAGCCAGCTCAGGGTCGTCGGAGACGATATCGGCCATGGTGGCATCGAAGGCCGCTGTCTCCTCGGCCAGCGAGCCGGTGTCGATCGGCAGGGAGAGCAGGCTGCCCAGCCGCTCGACCAGCGCCAGGGCCGCGCGCGGGTTCGGCGCCTGGACGTAGTGGGGAAGTGCGGCCCAGAAGCTGACCGCGGGGATCGCGGAACCGATCGCCGCCTCGCTGAGGACGCCGAGGATGCCGGTGGGCCCTTCGTACTGCGACGCGGGAAGCGACAACTCCTTGGCCAGCGTGGGGTCCGCGGTCGATCCCATCACCTGGACCGGGCGTGTGTGCGGCACGTCGGCGAGCAGAGCGCCCACGGTGATGAGCATCTCGACCCCGAGCGTCTCGGTGAGCTCGAGGATCTCGCGCGTGAACGTGCGCCAGCGCATGTTCGGCTCGTGCCCCCGCAGCAGGATCAGGTCGTGTGGACTGCCCGCCATCCGCACCGCCTGGAACTCGACCGTCGGCCATTGGATTCGGCGCCCGTTGCCGTTCTCGAGCTGGACCATGGGCCGTGCAACCTGGAAGTCGTAGAACTCCTCTGGGTCGATGTGGGCGAACGTCTCGGCTCCGAGGGCGTCGGCCACGAAGCCGAGCGCGGTGCTGGCCGCCACGCCGGCGTCGTTCCAACCCTCGAACGCGGCCACGAGGAACGGCCGGTTCAGGGTCGGACGTTGGATGAGCGTCGTGTGCTCCATGCCTCCACGATGCCACGGATCGATCCTGGGCGGCAGTAGGTGGGCCAGCCCTGTGGATAACTGGTGAGCTTCGGCGCCGACGGCGACCTGAAGCCCGACGCTGCGTCCCAACCGGGCGAACGTTTCCATAGTCGGCACTACGTCGACCTACGCATCTCTTCGAGATCGCCGCTTTGGCCGACAAATGATGCGGAATGGCAGTACCATGGCCAGCAAGGCCCCACGCGCTGTCTTGGCCCCCCCGGATAGCGCGGGGGCCCTTTCGTCGCCACAGCACGTCAGAGCTTCGGAACCTGCCCGCAATCCGGCGGGATAGCCCGATCCCCCCTGCCCGCTCCGGCCTGGACACCTACCCACACGGGCTATCGACCGTAGTCCTTCCGTGCGGTCGTCGGTGCTAGTCCTTCGCCTGCCATGAGGCCAGCAACCGGTCGAGCTCGCGAGCTCGGGCGAGGTACGGGTTGGCGTCCTCGTCGTAGGCGCCAGTGCGGCGGATGGCACGGGCGATCGCGCTGGGGACCAGCTCGTCGAGGGGCTCGCCACGGCGGGCCGCGTCACGCGCCTGGGTCGAGGATCGCCCTGGCGTCCATCCGGGTGTGGCCAATGGGGCGGCGCGCACGGGCAGCGCGGCCGCCGGGTGCCCGGTGCGCTCGGCGACCAGCAGGGAAGCCGTTTGGTCGAGCCGCTGGATGGCCGCTTCGAGGTCCTCGTAGTATCGCGGCTCGACGAGCTGGGCGGCTTTGTCGGTGCCGACCAGCAGGGCCACGTCCGCGGCGGTGCGGCGGGCGAGCGCCTCGGCCATGTCCACCAGCAGGGGATGGCTGGAGACGGCCACGACCGCCCACGGGTGGCGCCGTGCCCAGGTGCGCACCCAGTCGAGCCGGTCGACGGGGTGCGCCCGCTCGACCCCCTCCTTGTCGAGGCTGACCGGCGCCATCGCCAGCACGACCCGGTCGCGGCCGGACCTGTGGCCGGCGGCGGCCAGGGCCGCGTGCGCCCGGGTGATCGGGTTGAAGCTGCCAGCCAGCAGGGCGGCGCTGGCGCCGCGCGGCAGCGCGCCGCTGACCACCTCCAGGCGCGGCGGCCCGGGGGCGGCCATCCGCGCCAGCGCCCCGGCCAGGGGCGCCAGGCGGCGGGCCTCCCTCGGGTCGAGCCCGCCCGCCGCTCAGCCTTCCAGCTCGGCGGGAACCAGGGTCAGCTCCACCAGTTCCCCGCCGCGGAAGACCCGCACGCGCACTGGGCGGCCGATCGCCTCGCCGACCATCAGCCGCTGGAGGTCCCCCGCGTCGGCGATCGGGACCCCGTCGACATCCACGAGCAGGTCCTCACGGCGGATGCCCGCGCGTCCGGCCGGGCTGCCAGGGATGACCTCGACCACCTCGAGGCCGGCCGAGCGGTCCAGCGCCTGGGCGACCCGCGGCGGCAGCGGGCGCCGCCCGCCGGCGATGCCGAAGAAGGCGCGGCGGAAGCGGCCCTCGCGCATCAGCGCCGACACGATCCGCCGAGTCGTGTCGTTGATCGGGATCGCCAGCCCGAGGCCGACGCCGGCCACGGCGGTGTTCACGCCGACCATCCGGCCTCTGCCGTCGACCAGCGCTCCGCCCGAGTTTCCCGGGTTCAGGGCGGCGTCGGTCTGGATGACGCTTTCGACCATGCGGGCGTCGCGCCCGTTCGAGGTCGTGAAGGAGCGGCCGAGCGCGCTGACGACACCCGCGGTCACCGAGCCGGCCAACCCCATCGGGTTGCCGATCGCGACCACGAGCTGGCCGACGCGGAGCTGGTCGGCATTGCCGAGGGCCACCGGTTGCAGGTCGGCTCCGCTGGTGCGGATCACCGCCAGGTCCGACAGCGGGTCACGTCCGACGACCTCGAACGGCAGCTCGCGACCGTCGGAGAGGGAGGCGCTGCCTCGGTCGGCGCCTTCGACGACGTGCGCGGAGGTGGTCAGGAAGCCGTCAGGGGTGATCGCGACCGCCGAGCCGGCGCCCTGCGCCTGATAGCCGCCAGGCAGGCGGCGGTTGACGCGGAGGCTCGCCACCGAAGGAATCACGCGTTCGGCAACGGTGGTCACCACCGTCGAGTAGGCGTCCAGCGCCTCCTCGTCGGAGGGTCCGAGATCTGGGGGTTGTGTGGTACTTGCGACTGGAGAGTCGATGAGCTGGACAGGGGTCATTACATCCTCCCCTCGAGTTGCGAGGGAGCGACTACATCCTTTGATGCAATGATGCCAGCGGTCTGCACATTCCCTGTGTGGCGGGGCCTCCCCCCGGGTGCTGGTTTTGCCATACTGTCCACTCATGGTCGTGGACCCGGAGCTACTCGAAGGCCTCGAGGCGGCCGTTGCCGCTTCTCCGGACAACGTGCCCCTACGCCTTCACCTTGGGCTGCTCCTCTTGAGGGCGGGCCGGCACGCCGACGCCCTCGAGCAATGCGCCGCCGTGCTGCTGCGGGTCCCGGACCACCGAGGCGCGCTCGACCTGGCCGCCAGCGCGACCATGGCGGTCGAGCCTCCACGGTGGGCGACGGATCGTCCAGAGCGGGGCAGGGTCGCGCAGCCCCCACCGCTTGCATCCGCCGGCGGGCGCCCTTCGCTGGAAGCGGTTCGGGAGCGCCCGGGCCAGCCCGTTGAGCCACAGCGGCGCGAGCACCTGCGTGAGGCGGCCAGGGGCGGTCCGAGCGTGGCCTCCGCCGCCCGGCCGCTGGCGTCCGAGCAGCCGGTTCCGCTCCACCACGGCGACCCGGAGGAGAGCGAGGAGCTGGCCCGAGGCAGTCAGGCCGCGACGCTGCTCGAGGACCTCGGGCTCGACATCGAGCCTGCGAGGGTGACGCTGGCCGACGTCGGCGGCATGACCTCGATCAAGCAGTGGCTGGCCAGCACGGGACCGGTGTCGCAGGCGGAGCGCGGCCCACGCCGGCGGCTCCAGCGGGCGCTCCGCGGTGGCCTGCTGGAGTACGGCCCGGCCGGCTGTGGCAAGACCTTCGTGGCCAGGGCGATCGCCGGGGAGCTGGGGGTCGGCTTCCTGCCGGTCGACGTGGGCGAGCTCCTCGAACAGCGGCCCGGCGAGGGCCAGCGCACGCTCCACGAGCTCTTCCAGGCGACGCGCCTCGCCGCTCCCTGCCTGCTGCTGCTGGACCAGCTCGACGCGCTGGGCGATGGGCCGCGGACGCCCCACCGCGCCTTCAGCCGCGGGGTGGTCGAGCAGTTCGTGGCTGAGCTCCAGCTCATCAGGGACGAGCATCAGGAGGTGACCGTCGTGGCCGCCTCCGAGAACCCGTGGGACATCGACCCGCTGCTGCGTGAGCGCCTCGGCCGCCGTCTGCTGGTCCTGCCGCCGGACCGGGAGGCGCGCGCGGTGATCCTGTGCGACGCGATCGGCGACTACCCGGTCGCCGAGCTCAACGTCGCCGCGTTGGCGGGCCGGACCGAGGGGTTCTCCGCGACGGACCTGATCGTGCTCGCCGACTCGGCGGTCGAGATCGCCACCGAGCGCGCCTTGAACAGCGGGCGCGACCGGCCCGTGACCATGCAGGACTTCGACCGCGCCCTGGTCGGCATGGAGCCGAGCCCGCCCGCGTGGCTCGCCCTTGCCCGCAATTTCGTGCTGTACGCGGGACACGGCGGCGCCTACGACGACCTGCTCGCCTACCTGCGCGTCCGCGCCTGAGCCGCGAGGTCGCGGCCGCGAGCGCCGAGGTCCCCCGGGTGCGGGTGCTCGCGCCGTGGTGCCCGGTGCCCGCGCCGAGGTCCCCCGGGCACCCCGCCGAGGTCACCGGGTGCCCGCGACGAGGTCACCGGGTGCCCGCGCCGTGGCCAGCGGCCCGGGGTTGTCCACAGATTCCCGTGGCGGGGTTCGCTCCCGGACCCGCGCCAATACAATGGCCCGGCGTTCGATCCACGTGCCGGGGCAGGCCCGCAGCCGGTGCAACGCAGCGAACGTGATGCCATACCGAATGCCTGCAAGGGAGCGCTGTCGTGCTCGAAGACACCATCGTCCGCAAGATCCTGGGCGCCGCGCTGTCCACCGGTGGGGAGTGGGCCGAGGTCTATGCCGAGGATCGACTGTCACATTCCATCCGGCTCGAGGACCGCCGTGTCGAGGAGCTGATCACCGGACAGGACCGTGGTGCCGGGGTCCGGGTCGTCCGCGGCACCTCGTCCGCCTACGCCTACACCAACCGCCTCGACTCCGACAGTCTTCTCGAAGCCGCCAGAGTCGCCGCCGCCGCCCTGCGGGATCAGCCGGTCGCGGAGGTCCGCGATCTGCGCCGCCGCACGTCCGACCTGCGCCACCCGGTCGCCATCGACCCCGCCGAGGTGCAGCGGACCAGCCTGGCCGAGCTGGTCCGCCGGGCGGACGACGCCGCGCGCTCCCACGATCCTTCGGTCGCCCAGGTCATCGCCTCCTACAGCGATGGACGCCAGCACGTCCTGATCGCCAATTCGGAAGGGTTCCTCACCGAGGAGGACCGCGTCCGCACCCGTTTCGCCGTACAGGTCGTCGCGGTCCGCGACGGAGTGGTCCAGACAGGCTTCGATGGCCCGGGCCGCTCCTCCGGCTTCGAGTTGCTGGACCAGTTCCCCCCGGAGGAGGTGGCGCGCCGTGCGGCCACCCGGGCGGTGGCGATGCTCGACAGCCGGCCGGCGCCCGCGGGGGAGATGCCCGTGGTGATCGCCGCGGGCAACGGTGGGGTGCTGTTCCACGAGTCCAGCGGCCACGGGATGGAGGCCGACCTGGTCGCCAAGGAGGCCTCCGTCTACTCCGGCAAGCAGGGGCAGCGGATCGGCGTGCCCGAGTTCAACGGCGTCGACGACGCCACCGTCGAGGGAGGGTGGGGATCGTTCCAGTTCGATGACGAGGGCACCCCGGCGCAGCGGACCGTGCTGTTCGAGGACGGGGTCTGCACCGACTACCTCACCGACCTGATCCGGGCGCGCCAGCTCAGCCAGCGGGCCTCCGGCAACGGCCGCCGGCAGTCCTACGCGGACGTGCCGATCCCGCGCATGACCAACACCTACATCCTCGCCGGCGAGGACGACCCCGACGAGATCATCCGCCAGACGCCGAAGGGCCTGTACGCCAAGTCGCTCGGTGGAGGACAGGTGAACCCGGTCACCGGCGAGTTCGTGTTCGGCGTGGTCGAGGGCTACCTCATCGAGGGCGGCCAGGTCAGCACCCCGGTGCGTGGCGCGAACCTGGTCGGCGACGGGCCCAGCGTGATCGGGTCGATCGACGCCCTTGGCAGCGACTTCGACGTGAAGGAGGGCATCTGCGGCAAGGAGGGCCAGGGCGTCCCGGTCGGCAACGGTGCCCCCACCATTCGGATCGCCCGCATGACCGTGGGCGGCACGGGAGGCGCGGCATGACCATCGAGCTGAACGACGTCGTCCAGCGGCTGGCCGGCGAGGCGGCCGGTGGCGAGGGCGTCGAGGCCTACGCCGAGCAGACCACGCGGACAGGGATCAACGCCTTCGAGGGCGAGGTCGAGCGGCTCACCTCGGCATCCTCGAACGGCGTGGGGGTCAGGGTCGTGCGCGAGGGCCGGCTCGGCTACGCCTACACCGCCGACCTCAGCGAGGACGGCCTGCGCCGCTGTCTCGCCGAGGCCAGGGCCAACCTCGAGGTCTCGACCGAGGACCCGGGCAACGTGCTGCCCGACGCCGCCCCTTTCGAGCCGCTCGACGGCCTGTTCGACGCGCGGCAGGTCGACGTCTCGCCGGAGCGCAAGGTCCAGCTCGCCCTGGACCTGGAGGCTCGCACCAGGGCCGCCAACCCGAAGGTCAGCAAGGTCGAGACGGCGAGTTACGGCGACGCGGTGGTCCAGGTCGCGATCGCGTCCTCGAAGGGCGTGAACGGATCGCTCGCGTTGACCAGGGCGTGGTGCTACTCGACAGCGCTGGCTTCCGAGGACGGCCAGTCGCAGGTGGGGTTCGGGATCGACAGCGCCCGGTCGATCGAGGACCTGGACATCGGGCCGGTGGCGGCCGAGGCGGCCGAGCGTGCGGTGCGCCTGCTGGGCGCGACCAAGCCGCCGACACGAACCGTCCCCGTGGTGTTCGATCGCATGGTCGCGCCCAACCTGATCGGCGTGCTGCTCGCCGGCCTGTCGGCCGAGGCAGTGCAGAAGCGTCGGAGCCTGTTCGCGGACAAGCTCGGTGAGCGGGTCGGCGCAGCTGGTCTCGACCTGGTCGACGACGGGCGCCTGCTCGACGGGCCAGGTGCCACACCCTTCGACGACGAGGGCGTGCCGACCAGGCGCAATGTGCTGCTGGCGGGCGGGGTACTCCAGCGCTTCCTGCACAACACCGCCTCCGCCGCCCGCGAAGGCGCCAGCTCGACCGGCAACGCGGCCCGTGGGTCGTTCAAGTCGACTCCCGGGATCTCGGCCCATAACGTGTTCTTCGAGCCCGGCGACAAGGATCAGGCCGGCCTGCTCGCCCAGGCGGGCGAGGGGCTGCTGGTTCAGGACATGTCCGGAGTGCACTCGGGAGCCAACCCGATCACCGGTGATTTCTCGGTGGGGGTGACCGGCCTGTGGTTCCGGAACGGTGAACTGGCCGAGCCGGTGCGCGAGGCCACCGTCGCGGCCCAGCTGCTGGAGATCCTTCAGGGAATCGTGGCGGTGGGGTCGGATCTGACCTGGACCACTGGCTCCGTCGGCGGGTCGAGCCTGCTGATCGGACAGATGACCGTCGCGGGAGCGTGACCGTGGCGGTCAGGCTCGCGACCCACTCCTGGGGCGACGGGGTGGCCCTTGGCGACGGGAGCGGCTCAGGGGAGGCAAACGGCTCGGGCGCCGACCGTCCACTGGCGCTGCTCATCCACGGGGTGACCTCGTCCTCGATGACCTGGTGGCGGGTCGCGCCGGAGCTGGTCCGCCGGGGATACCGGGTGCTCGCCGTCGACCTGCGCGGCCACGGCGCGAGCCCCCGCGTGAGCGAAGGTCTCGTCCTGGGCGACCTCAGCGCCGACGTGCTCGAGACGTTGCAAGCGGACAGGCAGAAGACCCCCGCCGCCACGGACGGCCAGCGCCCCGCTGATCCCGCCGGGGCCGCCGGGGCCGGCACGGACCGCGACCGGGCCGCCATGGACCGCGACCCTGAGGTCGGGACCTGGGGGACAGGCCCGGGTGCGGGTGGGGCGGCGATCGACCTGGTGGTGGGGCACTCCCTGGGAGCGCTGGTGGCGCTCGACCTGCTGGCCAAGGTGCCGGGGCTGGCGCGGCGGTTGGTGCTGGAGGAACCGGCCGGCCCGACCGGGATCGACTGGGAGACCATGGCCGAGGGGATCGAGACCGACGGTCGCCGGGCGCGGGCCGAGCCCGAAGCGCTGCGGCGCGAGCTGGCAGGCTCCAACCCCGAACTGGATCCCGCCGAGGTGGACCGGCGGCTGGGGGACATGGCCGCCTGCGACACGGACGGGGTCGCCGCCGCGTTGCGACGGACGACCTCCTTCGACCTCGTCGGCCTCGTCAGTGCCGTACGGATTCCTACGCTGCTGGTGGTTGGCCTGGAGGACCTCGGCTCCGCTCTGGTCGGTCCGGACCGTCTGGCGCTCGTCGATGCGCTGGCCGGTCACAGCGTCTTCGAGGTGCTCGACGACGGTCACAACCTGCACCGCGAGGCGTTCCCGCGCTTCATGGACGTGCTCGACCGGTGGCTGGGCGCGACCGCCAGAGTGCGGGAGGGCTGAGCGGGCACAGCCGCCGGTGCTTGCCGTGTGCACGGCATCGTCACGTGCGGACGCTGCTCTCGTCGGGCGAGGTGCCCGTCCGGGAGAGCAGCAGCTCTAGGCGATGGCGCCGGCGGCGCGGAGGGCGGCGATCTCCTCCGGGTCGAAGCCGCTGGAGGCGAGCACTCCGTCGGTGTGCTGCCCTGGGGTCGGTGGCGGGCCGGGTGGTGCGGGCGGCGTACGGCTGAACCGGGGCGCCGGCGCCGGCCGTGGCGACCCGTCGACGGGCACGAACGTCTCGCGAGCGCGATTGTGCGGATGAGTGACCGCCTCGCTGGGGCGCAGGACCGGTGCGACGCAGGCGTCGCTCCCCTCGAACAGGTCCGTCCACTCGGCCCTCGTCCGCGTCCGGAACACCGCTTCCAGCCGCTGGCGCAGCTCGGGCCAGCGCTCCCGGTCCGCCTGCGGCGGCAGGTCCTCCTGGTCCAACCCGAGCTTGTCGAGCAGCTCGCCGTAGAACCTTGGCTCCAGCGCGCCGACGGCCATATGCTCGCCGTCGGCGGTCTGGTAGACGCCGTAGTACGGCGCGCCGCCGTCCAGCAGGTTGGCGCCCCGCCGCTCCTCCCATTGCCCGAGAGCGGCCAGCTCATGGACCGCGGTGGTCAGCAGAGCGGCGCCGTCGACGATGGCCGCGTCGACGACCTGGCCCTGACCCGAGCGACGCGCCTCCACCAGTCCGCAGGCGATCCCGAAGGCCAGGAGCAGCCCGCCGCCGCCGAAGTCCCCGAGGAGGTTGAGCGGCGGCACCGGCGGGCCACCCGGCTCGCCGATCGGGTGCAGGGCGCCGGCCACCGCGATGTAGTCGATGTCGTGGCCGGCGGCGTGCCGCAACGGTCCCGCTTGTCCCCACCCGGTCATGCGGCCGTAGACCAGGCGGGGGTTGCGGGCCAGGCAGGCGTCGGGGCCGATGCCGAGCCGCTCGGCGACCCCGGGCCTGAAGCCCTCCAGCAGCGCGTCGGCGCGCTCGACCAGCCGCAGCACGACCTCGGCCCCGCGCTCGTGCTTGAGATCGATCACCACCGAGCGCCGCCCGCGAGACATCAGCGCCGGCCAGCCGGCGGTCCCGGGGCGGTCGACGCGGACGACCTCCGCCCCCATGTCGGCCAGCAGCATCGCGCAGAACGGCCCTGGCCCGATGCCGGCGATCTCCACCACCCGGACGCCGTCGAGCGGGCCCAACGCCGGCACGCCTCAGCCGCGCACGGTGGCCAGCAGCACCACGAACAGGCCCCCGGCGATCAGGCGGTACCAGATGAACGGCCAGAGCGTGCGGGTCCGAAGCAGGCGGATCAGAAGCGACACCGCGAAGAACCCGGAGACGGCCGCTGCCACGAAGCCGACCGCGAGCTGCGCCGGCGGCTCCGCCGCATGCGACAGGTCGTCCAGCTTGAGGGCCCCGGCCCCCAGGATGGCCGGGATCGACAGCAGGAACGAGAAACGCGCCGCCGCCTCGCGCGAGATCCCCTCGAACAGACCCGCGGAGATGGTCACTCCAGACCGGCTCGTTCCGGGAATGAGCGCGACCGCCTGGGCCAGGCCGATGCCGACTGCCTTGGCGAGCGGGAGCCGCTCCAGCTCGTTGGTGGCGCTGCTCGCCGCCGCAGCCGCCGCCGTCGCGGGGCGCTGGCGCCGGATCTCGGCTCTGGTCGTCGGGCGTGGCGCCGCGGCGGCGAGCTGGACCTGCGCCGGGGCCGGACGCGGTGGCTCCTCGAACGAGCCGGCCACGACGGCCGTGGCAGCGGGGGGAGACGGCTCGGGGGTGGCCACGGGCGGATGGCTGCGGGCCCACAGCTCGGCGGCGATCATGATCAGGGTGGTGAGGACCAGCCACACCGCCGAGCGCAGCGGCCTGCTGGTCTGCGCGTCGGCCCAGTTCTGCAGGAGGTAGCCGAAGACGGCGGCGGGGATGCTGGCGACCACCAGCAACCCGAGCTGGCGCCGGCGGGCGGCGGCCTGCTGGGGACCGAGCACGCCCGGGGCGACCAGGCTCAGCACGAAGCTCCAGAGGTCCCTGGCGAAGTACACCACCACGGCGGCCAGGGTCCCGAAGTGCAGCAGCACGTCGAAGGCCAGCTCAGGCGTTCGGAAGCCCAGCAGCTTCGGGACGATCGACAGATGGGCCGACGACGAGATCGGAAGGAACTCGGTCAGCCCTTGGACGATGCCGAGGACGAGGGTGCGCAGCACTGCGGATCGATCGCCTTTCCACGTCGGGACACGACCGGGGAAGTATCGCAGCTCACCGATTCCACAGTGAGCTCAGACTTCGAGGCGGGCGCCCGCCAGGGCCGTGGAGCAGATGCAGGACCGGTCGGCGGGGATCGAAGGGATCAGGGCGTGGAGCAGGTCTCTGAGCTTGGTGTTGTTCTGCTGGAAGACCCGGACCACCTCGGCGTGCGAGACCGGCTCCACGCCGGGCGCGCCTTCCAGGCCGACGTCGTAATCGGTGATCAGCGACACGTTGACGTAGCAGATCTCGAGCTCGCGTGCGAGCGGCGCCTCCGGATAGCCGGTCATGTTGATGACCTTCCAGCCGGCGTCCTGGTACCAGCGGGACTCGGCGCGGGTCGAGAACCTCGGCCCCTGCACGACCACCATGGTGCCGCCGTCGTGCGCGGTGATCCCAAGGCCCTGCGCCTGCTTCAGCGCGAGCCCGCGCAGCTCGGGACAGTAGGGGTCGGCGAAGGCCACGTGCGTGGTGACCGGACCGTCATAGAAGGTGTCGGGCCGCCCCGAGGTCCGGTCGACGAGCTGGTCACAGATGACGAAGTGCCCGGGCGCCGCCTCCGACTGGAGCGAGCCGGCCGCGCACGGGCCGATGATCCGGGTCACGCCCAGCTCGCGCATCGCCCACAGGTTGGCCCGGTAATTCACGCGATGCGGAGGGTACTGGTGGTGCCGGCCATGGCGCGGCAGGAACGCGACCGAGCGGCCGTCGACCTCACCCACGGCAAGCCGGTCGGAGGGCGGCCCGTAGGGCGTCTGGACCGCGTGCTCGCGCATCCCTTCCAGGAACGAGTAGAAGCCGGAGCCGCCGAACACCCCGATGTCAGCCTGGGGAAGCCCCATCGATCAGGCGCTCTTCTCAGCCGGCTTGGCGGTGGGCTTGGAGCTGGCGGAGGAGTCCGACTTGGAGGCGGAACCGCCCGATTCCGGTGAGGACGAAGAAGACGAGCTGGACTCGGTCTTGGCCGTCGCTGCCTCCTTGGTGGAGGCGCCGTCCTTGGCGGTGGAGGACTTGCCGCGGGAGTCGGTCCGGTAGAACCCCGAGCCCTTGAAAACGATCCCGATGGGAGAGAAGACCTTGCGCAGCCTGCCGCCGCAGGCGGTGCAGACGGCCAAGGGCGGATCCGACATCGACTGCACCACTTCGATGTGGTGTCCGCACTCAACGCAGGCGTACTCATAGGTCGGCATGACGAGCTCCCAGAAGAACGGGGACCAGCGGGTACGAAGAGGCTGGTCGCTCCCACGCAGATGATAGCAACCCGCTACCCAGGCCCCTTGACGACCCCGTCGATCACCGCGGCCGCGAGCTCCAGGTAGGCCTGGCGCGTCGCGGGCGCCAGCTCCCGGAACACGATCTCGGCGCCGGTCTCCAGGTGGCGGTCGAACGGCACCTGCACGACCGCGCGGCAGCGGCGCACGAAGTGCTGCTGGAGCTGATCGATGTCGACCAGGGTCCGAGGCCGCACGGCGTTGATCACCACCACGGACTGGCGGGCGAGGTCGCCGTAATCGTGCTGTTCGAGCCAGTCGAGCGTGAGGCTGGCCGCGCGCGACCCGTCCAGGCTGGCGGCGCTGATGACCACGAGCTGGTCGGCGCTCGGGAGGATCGAGCGCATCGCGGAGTGCAGCAGGCCGGGCCCGCAGTCGGTGAGCATGATCCCGTAGAAGCGCTCGAGGACCGAGGCCACCTCGCGGTAGTCCTGCTCGCTGAAGGCGTCGTCGACGGCGGGATCGACGTCGGAGGCGATCACCTCGAGCCGGTGGAAGCTCGTCTGCGAGGCGTGCGCCCGCATGTCGGCGTAGCCCTCGAGCTTGTCGGCGTTGGCCAGCAGGTCCTTGGCGGTCCGGGTGGTCTCCAGCCGGATCCTGTAGCCGAGCGTGCCGGCGTCGGGGTTGGCGTCCACGGCCACGATCCGGTCCTGGCGGTGCTCGGCCAGGACGGCGCCGAGGCAGGCCGTGGTGGTGGTCTTGCCGACGCCGCCCTTGAGGGCGACCATCGCGATCGTGCGGCTGCCCCGGATCGGGGCGGCGATGCGCGCCTGGATCTGGGCGCGCTGCAGCTCGGTGACCTTGGGGCGTACGCGTCCGCCCGTGAGGCGGGAGACCAGGGCCTGCCAGCCCGGCCCGGCCCCGGTCGGCCGCTGCGCGAGCCGATCCGCAGCCAGGTCGGCGGCGCTGGTGGGCTGCAACTTGGGTCCCTGCTTGGGGGGCTGTCCCTGGGGTCGTGCTGCCGCCGGACCGCCCCCTGCCGGCCGTCGCACCCCGCGCGGTGCCTCGCTCTCTCCGGTCCCGCGCGCCTCGACAGGCCGCTTCGCCCCGGCACTCTTCCCGCTCGCCGCGCCCCCGGCCGCGCCCCCGGTCGCGCCCTTGCCAGCGGCGCCAGCGGCGTCCTTGCCCGCAGCCCCGGCCCCCGCCGCGGTGACCCCGGCGCCTCCGGCGGTCCCGGCCCCCGCCGCGCCCTTGGCGGCGGCCCCGCTGGCGCTCTGCGCTGCGGCTCCAGCGGCGCTCCCAGCGCCCGCGGCGGCCCCGGCGCCCACGGCGGCCCCGGCGCCCCCAGCACCTGCGGGGCCCTTGGCTCGGGCTCCCGCGGATCCCGCGGCGCCCTTGGCGGGCGCGTCCGAGGCCGCGGCCGCGGTGGCGCCGCTGGCGCCTGTGGGGTCCTTGGCCGTGGGCCCGGCGGTCTTGGCGCCGCTCGCGGGGGTTCCAGCGGAGCCACCCCCCGCTTTGGCGGCTGCTGTGCCGCCCGGCTCGGCCTTGGCGGGTGTCGCAGGGGCGGCGCTCGCACCGGCGCCGGCCTTGCCTGGTGTCGCTGCGCCTGGCTCGCCGGCCTTTCCCGCTGGCGCCGGGGCGCCAGTCGCCCCAGGGCTGGCGGCGTCTGGCCTGGCAGGCCCCGGCCGTTGACCGGCGGCGGATTGCTGCCCGGGCGCTGGCTGCTGAGCCGGTGAGGCCCCGGGCTTGGCCTGCTGGGGCCCCGGCCGGTCGGCGGCCGGTCGGGCCTGGGGCCCTTGGACGGCCTTCGAGGAGGGCTCGCCGGCGGCCGCCGGCTGCGCTGTTGCGGATCTGGATCCGGCGTCCTTGCCGGGCCCGGGCGGGGCCTGCTCGGGTCGAGCGACCGCCCCCGGTGGGCTCGTCGTTGCCTCGGCCTGCGGCGAGGGGCTGGCCGCGGAGGGCTTGGACTCCGCCGGCCGACCGGTCGGCCGGGGCGCCGGCCCGCCGCCGGTTGCAGCGGGCTTGGCAGTGGGCTCGGTCTGGGGGCCGGCTCCGGGGTTGCGCGGCGCGTCCTTCTTTCGGCCGGGTCCCGACGCAGGGGTCTGGAACCAGTCGGAGTTCTCCTCCGCCCCCTCTGGCGCCGCGGTGGGTTGCCGCTGCGGCGAAGCCGGAGGGGAAGGGATGGCCGCGGCGGGAGTGGCCGGCGGGGTCCGCGTTGGGGCCGGAGGGGGCGCCGGCGGCGCCTGTGGCTGCTGCCTGGCCCTCGCCGCGGCGATCTTCGCCTCCAGCGCTTGTACCTGCTGGGCGGGCCTGTCCTGGGGACCGGGGGCGCGCGCCGCATCCGGCTCCCGTCCGCCCGGTCGGCCGCTGGACGCTCGGGTATTGGGCGGGTCGGGCCGTCCCGGAGGGCTGGCGGGCGAGCTGGCGCTCCGCGGCGCCGCGCCCGACCCCGCGCCGCCCGGCGCCGGAGTACCCGGCCCGGCCCCGCCACCTGCGCGAGGGCCCCCTCCTGGTCCGGCGGGCCCACCACCCGGGCCGGCCCCGCTACCGGGGCGAGGGCCACCTGCTGGTCTGGCGGGCCCACCACCCGGGCCGGCCCCGCCACCGGGACGAGGGCCACCCCCGGGCCCGCCGGGCGCCGGAGTACCCGGGCCGGCCTTGGGCTGAGGGTGAGCGGGGGGTACGGGGGGGAGCTCGGCGGTGTGGGAGTCGGGAGGCTTGGATGCGGGAGTGGGTCGCGGGCGGGCGGGGGGTGTCGCGGTCGGGGCAGCGGGCACCGCCGGCTGCTCCGGTGGCGCCTCGGGCTCCTCGAACTGATCCTCGAGCCATTCGAGGCCCTGCGACACGTACTCGACTCGCTCGCGGCTGGCACGCGACTTGGGGTCTCGTGGGGGCTTCCTGTCCGGCGGCACGATGAGGTCCTTGTGTGTTCGTGCGCCGCGTGGGCGCCGGGGTACCGGTGGCGGTCAAACTCTTCCGGCAACGTTACCGTGCGCCTCCAGGCTTACCCAACTCGGCCCGGCTGACCCAACCTGACTCCGGCTGCCTCCGCCGCCGGAAAACCCGCTGCGCCAAACGGTAGCGCCACTCCAGTCGCGTTAAGATCGCCGTCGAATCACCTCGCAAGCAGGAGGTTCGCCCCAGGGCGGTCGCATCCGCCGGTTGGCGGCTGGCCTCGAGGTGTATGTGAACGTCATCAACTTGAAAGTTTCCGGGAGGTCGGGGGGTTGCCAGACGTGAAGGTTCGCAAAGCCGTCATTCCAGCGGCCGGGCTCGGCACGCGCTTCCTGCCGGCGTCCAAAGCACAGCCCAAAGAGATGGTTCCGGTGGTCGACAAACCGGCCATCCAGTACGTCGTCGAGGAAGCCGTCCGCGCCGGCCTCGAGGACATCCTGATCGTCATCGGTAGAGGCAAGCACGCGATCGAGGACCATTTCGACCGCTCGTGGGAGCTGGAGGGCCTGCTCACCGACAAGGGCGACGACGAACGCCTCGAACAGGTTCGTGCCATCTCCGACATGGCGGATATCCATTACATCCGCCAGAAGATGCCGCTCGGCCTCGGTCACGCCGTCAGCGTCGCTGAGCAGCACGTCGGCGACGAACCGTTCGCGGTCCTGCTGGGGGACGATCTCATCGGGGAGCAGGAGAACCTGCTCGGGGACATGGTGGACGCCTTCAACCGGCACCAGACGAGCGTGATCGCGGCTATGGAGGTCCCGCGGTCGAAGATCAAGCTGTACGGCGCGGTCGCTCCCGGCGAGGAGGTCGAGCCCGGGCTGTTCCGGCTCACCGACATCGTCGAGAAGCCCGAGCCGGAGCGGGCGCCGTCCAACCTGGCGGTGATCGGTCGTTACGTCCTGCACCCGGAGACCTTCTCGGCGCTGCGCGTGACCGAGCCCGACGCAAAGGGCGAGATCCAGCTCAGCGACGCCCTCAAGCGCGTGGTCGACACCTCCGATTCGCAGGGGGTGCTGGCGATGCGCTTCACCGGCAAGCGCTACGACGTCGGCGAGAAGAACGGCTACTTGCGCGCCACCGTGGAGCTGGCCGCCGCCCGGGAGGACCTGGGCCCGGGCTTCGTCGAGTTCCTGCGCGAGTTCGTGACCGGCGTGGATGGTGCCGAGGGCCGGCCGTGAGCCCGAGGTTTCCGCCCACGTCGCCGAACCCGCCGGACCTCATCGCCTTCGAGGACGCCCGGGCGGCGGTGCTGGAGCGGCTGCGGCCGCTGCCGGTACGGTGGGTGCCGCTGGCCGACGCGCTCGGCTGCGTGCTCGCCGAGGACGTGCCCGCCGCCGAGGACCTGCCGCCGTTCGCCAACTCGGCCATGGACGGCTTCGCGCTGCGCTCGGAGGACGTGCGGGACGCGGGCGGGAGCTCGCCGGTCGCGCTGCGGGTGGTCGGCGAGGTGTTCGCCGGCAGCGCCAAGCTGCCCAAGGTGGAGCCCGGCACGGCCGTACGCATCATGACCGGCGGGCCGCTCCCGCCGGGGGCCGACGCGGTCGTGCCGGTCGAGCAGACCGAGACCAGCGGCGAGATGGTCGAGGTCCGCCTGGCCCCGTCGTCGCGAGGCTTCGTTCGCGAGGCGGGCGAGGACGTGCACGCCGGCACCGTGGTGCTCGACACGGGGCGGCTCCTGGAACCCGCGGCGATCGGGATGCTGGCCTCGGTGGGCTGGCGCGAGGTGCCGGTCCATCCGCGCCCGCGGGTGGCGGTGGTCTCCACCGGGGACGAGCTGGTGGACCCGGGCGACGCGCTCGGCCCGGGCCAGATCCGCGACTCGAACTCCTGGCTGCTGGTGGCGCAGGCGCAGGCGGCCGGCGCGGAGGCCTTCCGCTGCGGCCGCCTCCGCGACAACCCGGACGCGCTGCGCCGTGGCTTCGCGCTGGCGGCGGCCGACGGCGATTTCGTGGTCACCTCGGGCGGCGTGTCCGTCGGCGACCGCGACTACACCAAGCAGGTGCTCGCTGAGCTGGGCGACGTGCGGAGCTGGCGCGTGGCCATGCAGCCGGGGATGCCGCAGGCGTTCGGCTTCGCCGCCGGCACGCCACTGTTCGGCCTGCCAGGCAATCCGGTGTCGTGCTTCGTGGTGTTCGAGGTGCTGGTGCGCCCGGCGCTGCGACGGCTCGCCGGGCTGCCGGACGACCGGCTCGACCGGCCCCGGGTCGTGGCCCGCCTCGGCGAGCCGGTGCGCAGCCCGAACGGCCGTGTCTCGTTCCTGCGGGTCCGGCTGGAGGTCGGCGACGACGGGCTCACCGCGGTGCTCACCGGCGGGCAAGGGTCCGGGGTGCTCAGCTCCTGCGTGGCGGCGGACGGGCTGGCGATCGTGCCGGCCGAGCTGACGGGGCTGCCGACCGGAGCCGAGGTCGAGGTGCTGCTGCTGCGCGAGGACCTCACATGGGTCCGCTGAGAGGCGACCCGGGCAGGCGCCCCACAGCTCCGCCGGCCGCGGGGAGCGAGGGCGGGCTGACCCACCTGGACGAGCACGGGGCGGCACGGATGGTGGACGTCTCGGCCAAGCCGACCACGGATCGGCTGGCGGTGGCGGGCTGCCGCGTGCTGCTCGCCCCGGCCACGCTGGAGCTGCTCGCCGCCGGCGGACTGCCGAAGGGCGACGCGCTGGCGGTGGCCAGGGTCGCCGGGATCATGGGCGCCAAGCGCACGTCCGACCTGGTGCCGCTGTGCCATCCGCTGCCGATCACCGGGGTCGAGGTCGACCTGCGGCTCGAGCGGGACGCGGTGGCGATCACAGCGACGGTGCGGACCACCGCGCGCACCGGCGTGGAGATGGAGGCGCTCACCGCGGCTGCCACCGCGGCGCTCGCCCTCTACGACATGGTGAAGGGCGTCCAGCGCGACGCCCGCATCGACGGCCTGCGCCTGCTCGCCAAGCGCGGCGGTCGGTCGGGCGAATACGTCGCGGCGCCGGACCAGGGCGGGCCCGGGGAAGCCGGCGGGCCGGAGGGGTCCGGGGAACCCCGAGAGCGTGCCGCGCCGGATCTGGCCGCGGTGGACCGGGCGGAGCCGCCGGAATGAGTGGGCTGGACGGGCTGCGGCTGGCGGTGCTGACCGTGAGCGACCGGGTGGCGGGGGGCAGCCGCGACGACGCCGGGGGCGACGCCCTGCGCGAGCTGATCGGCGCCGCCGGCGGCACGGTGGCGGCGTCCGAGGTGGTGCCGGACGATCGCGCGGCGATCACCGCTGCCCTGCGCTCGCTGGCGGGGCGGGCGGACGTGGTGCTGACGACCGGCGGGACCGGGCTCGGCCCGCGCGACGTCACCCCGGAGGCGACGCACGCCGTGCTGGACCGCGAGGCCCCCGGCATCGCCGAGGCGCTACGCCAGTCGAGCCTGGCGATCACGCCGTTCGCGATGCTGTCGCGGGCGGCCGCCGGGCTGGTGGGCCGCGTGCTGGTGGTGAACCTGCCGGGTAACCCGAAGGCCGTCCGCGAGGAGTGGGAGGTGCTGGCGCCGGTGCTCGCGCACGCCGTGCAGACAGCCAGTGGGCCCGTCTCCGATTCGAGCCACCACGCCCCAGAGGAATGACCGAAAGATCGTTGCCCGGCCCAGGAGGCCGTGTTACGGTCCAGGTCAGCCTGGGGTTGTTTGTCAGGCCCTTTTCTTCCCCGGTCACTGCCTCGAGAGGTGGCGCTTTGAGCATCGTCCTTCTCGCGATTCTGGCGGTGATGTGGGTCGCGTTCCTGCTTCCGGTGATCGCTCCGCGGCACCGCCGTGGCGGCTGGGTGCGCCGCCGTCCCGCCGCCGCCGACGATACCGGGTGGCGGCCGAGCCCTGAGGTGTCCACCCGTGGAGCGCTGCGCTCGACCGCCGCCGGCGCGGGCAACCTCCGCCTCGGTCCGGGCCGAACACGCGGCGGCTCCCCGACCGCCGGCCGTTCGGTCCTGCGCCGGCGCCGCGTGCTCCTCGCCCTCACGCTGGCGGCGGCGGCGTCGATCCGCGTCCGCTACGTGCTCGGCGGCCACTGGTGGATCGCGGAGGCGGTCGCCGGCGCGCTGCTCAGCGCCTACGTGGTTGCGCTGGTGGTGCAGGGGTTCCGCCGGCGCCACCCGGCACGGCCGGCGCTTCCGGCGCCACCGGCGCGCCGCGCGCTGCCACCACCGCCCCGGCGGACGGTCATGGCCACGCCACCGCCCGCGCCGCCTCCCCCCCGGCCGACCGGCCGCCGCGGGCTGCGCCGGCGCCGGCGCCGCCAGGCGGACGGCCCCCTCTGGGGCGCCCCGCTCCTGGAGGGCCAGGGACCCCCGACCCCCGAATGAGCCCGCCGCCGCAGGGGTTCGGGGAACCCGAACGGGGCGCCCGGATGGATCGGGGGGGTGCCCCAGTGGGTCGGGGGGAGCAGGTGAGCGGGGCGGACCGGACGCGCGAGGGTGTGCAGGGCAGGTTCGAGGCCAAGAGCCAGGCGCGGGAGGCGGCGCTCGCCAAGGCTCGGCTGGCGGTCCGGCGGGCCGCCAACGCGATCCGCGCGGTCCACCGCGGTGAGCTGGCGGCGGCGGACCGGCTACTGGTCGACGCGCGGCAACTGCTGGACGTGGCCGAGTCGCTGTTGGCGGCGCATCCGGACGTGTACTACGCGGGCTTCCTCCAGAACGCGCAGAAGGAGTACGCGGAGGCGCGCGCGACGCGCGCGCTGGTCGCCGGCCAGCCGCTGCCGGAGCCCGAGGAGGTCGCCGTCGGCGACGCCCCGTACCTCAACGGCTTGGCCGAGACCATCGGGGAGCTGCGGCGCCACCTGCTCGACGTGCTCCGCGCAGGCGACGTGGCGCGCGCCAACGAGCTGTTCGACGCGATGGAGGGGATCCACTCGCTGCTGGCCGACGTCGACTATCCGGACGCGATCACAGGTGGGCTGCGCCGCTCGACCGACGTCGCCCGAGCGGTGATCGAGCGGACCCGCAGCGACCTCACCCTCACGACCATCCAGCGCGACCTGGCCGACGCCCTGCGCCGCGGCGGCGACTCGGAGCGAGGGTAGGCTTGGCGGAAAGCCCCCACAGGAGCTGAACGCGATGGCCGACCTGCCCGCCCTCCCCGAGCTCGCCTGCCGGTTCGACAAGGTGATGGGACTGCGCTTCGAGGAGGCGACCGGGGACCGGGTGGTCGCGGTCGTCCCGGTGACCCCCGACCTGCACCAGCACTACGGGATCGTGCACGGCGGTGTGTACGCGGCAATGGTCGAGACCACCGCCAGCGTTGGCGCGGCGATGTGGCTCGGGGAGGCGGGGCGCCCCGTGGGGATCGCCAACACCACCGACTTCCTGCGGCCGGTGCGCGAGGGAGAGCTGCGGGCCGAGGCCGTCCCGCTCAACCGGGGTCGCAGCACGCAACTGTGGGAGGTCGCCGTCACCGACCAGCGCGGCCGCGCGGTGGCCCATGGCAGCGTGCGCCTGATGAACCTGAGCGCGGAGCCCTCCTTCGAGTAGCCCACGTGCCGGGCCGGGGCCGATCCGGCCGCGCCGGCTGGACAGCCCGCTCAGCGTGCCGCATGCTTCCTGATATCGCGCGGTATCTCGGGGAGGTATCACGATGCCAGGAGAGCTGACGGCGCTGCTGCTCAAGGCGCTGCGCGCGCTGTCGCCCGAAGAGCGGGACCGGGTCATGGCCGAGCTGCTGGACGCCAGGCTCCAGCCTGCGCAGGCGGCGGGCCCATTGCCGGCGCCGCCGCCGTCGGTGCTCCCGCACGCGCTGCCTGGCGCCGGCGAGCACGTCGCCGCGCTGCGCGAGTCACTGGCGCTGGAGGCCGCCGGACCGTGGCAGACCGTGCCGGTTCGGCTGCCCGTCGAGCTGCACGAGCGCCTCAGGCAGTGGTGCCAGACCAACGATTTCACCATGGCGGTGGTGCTCCGCGGTCTGGTCGCCCGGTTCCTGGACGAGTACGGCGCGCCGGCGGGCAGACCCTCCGGCCGGACCGGCGCGACGACCGCGGCGCCCGCCGATCAGCCGCGCAAGGCCGATCAGCCGCGCAAGTAGGTGAGCACCGCCAGGACGCGGCGGTGGTCGCTGGCGGTCGCGGGCAGACCGAGCTTGGCGAAGATGTTGCTGACGTGCTTCTCCACGGCTCCGTCGGTGACCACCAGCTCGGCGGCGATGGCCGCGTTGGACCTCCCCTCGGCCATCAGCGCGAGCACCTCGCGCTCGCGCGGGCTGATCGCCTCCAGCGGGTTGCCGCGGCGACGCCGGCCGAGCAACTGCGCCACCACCTCCGGGTCCAGCGCGGTCCCGCCCTCGCCGACGCGCCGGACCGCCGCCAGGAACTCCGAGACGTCCGCCACCCGGTCCTTGAGCAGGTAGCCGACTCCCTCGGCGTTGCTGCCGATGAGCTCCAGCGCATAGCGCTCCTCGACGTACTGGGAGAGCACCAGGATGGCGGTCTCCGGCACCAGCCGGCGGACCTCCACCGCGGCCCGGAGCCCCTCGTCGGTGTGCGTCGGCGGCATGCGCACGTCCACGATGGCGATATCAGGGCGGAGCGCCGCGGCGGCGGCGATCAGCCCCGGGCCGTCGCCGACCGTCCCGACCACCTGGAAGTCGCCCTCGGCCAGCAGCCGCTCGAGCCCGGCCCGCAGCAGCACCGCGTCCTCTGCGATCACGACTCGCATGGCAGCTCCGCTCGAATCACGGTGGGTCCTCCGGCCGGGCTGGACACGCTGAAGCGTCCGTCGACGGCGGTGATGCGATCGGCCAGGCCGGCCAGCCCCGAGCCTGCCCGCGGGTCGGCGCCGCCCACGCCGTCGTCGCTGACCTCGACCACCAGACGCTGGTCGCGGTGCGTGACCCGGACTGCGGCTCCAGTGGCGGCGGCGTGCTTGGCGACGTTGGCCAGCGCCTCGGCCACCACGAAGTAGGCGGCCGACTCGACCGTGGGCGGCGGCCGGCGCGCAAGCTCGACCGACACCTCCACCGGCACGGTCGCGCGGGCGGCCAGCGCGGACAGGGCGGCGTCCAGCCCGCGGTCGGTGAGCACCGCCGGGTGGATGCCGCGCGCCAGGTTGCGCAGCTCGGCGAGCGCGCGCTTGGCCTCGTCGTGCGCCTCGTCCAGCAGCGCCCTGGCCTGCTCCGGGTCCCTGGCGAACTTCTCCCGCGCCATGCCGAGGTCCATGGCCAGGGCCACCAGGCGCTGCTGCGCGCCGTCGTGCAGGTCGCGCTCGATGCGCCGGCGCTCCGCCGCGGCCACGTCCACCGCCATGGTGCGCCGCGCCCTGGCCTCCTGGACCTGGGCCACCAGCTCGGTGCCCGTGCTCGGCCCCAGCAGCCGGCGGGCGATGGCGGCGTGCCCGGCGGCGATGCCGCGGATCAGCGGTGGCACGCCAACCGCGAGCACCAGCCCGGCGGCCGCGATCAGCAGCGCCCGCGGCAGGCTGTCCACCACGAGCAGCGGGCGGTCCGAGAACTCGGACAGCCTCGCCCCGCCGGGCACGGCCCAGTACCACAACGGCACCGACAGCAGCGCGAACGGGATCGACCACAGCGTCGTCGCCAGCACGAACCAGATCGTCCCCAGGGGGCCGAGCAGCAGCAGGTAGCCGCCGTCGCGCCAGGTGGCAGGGTCGCTCGCCCTTGCCCGCCACCTTCCAAGGATCGAGCCGTCAGGCATCGGCCGGTAGGGGCTCGGGATGTCGACACCGAGCGCGGCCCGGATGAAAGCGCGCTCGGCCCTGGCCCCGCCCCTTCCAGCAGAGCATGGTCAGCGCCAGGATGGGCAACCCGACCCACAGCACCGCCAGCGAGATCCCCAGCGCCAGGGCGGTCACCGTGAAGACGAACCAGAAGAGGCCGAGCGGGAAGCTGGCCATCAGGTATGCCGTGGCGGCCCAGGTACGCCAGGACAGCACCTCGAAGGCGGCGTTGCTGGCAGCCCGTCGCTGGGCCTCCTCCATCGCGCTGGCTCCTGATGGTCGCGGTTGTCGTGGCGCTCACAGGTTGACGGCTGGAGGCCACGCCGGCCAATGGGGGAGCCTGGCGGGAGCGGGTAGGGGTAGCACCAGTCGGCCCCGTCACCGCCGAACAGGCCGTTCTCGCAGGTAGGACACAAGCCGTCAAAGTTATCCACAAGAGTGGATAAATCTGTGAATAGGTAGAGCTACAGAGGAAACTCCGGTGGTTCGCGCAGAGCCGCCCGATCAGTAGTAATCGTGGTGCTGCGCGCGGGCCTGTGTGGCGGTGATCTTCTCCGGCTCGTGCGAGAGGGCCTCGCTGACGATGCCCTCCAGCTTGCCGGCCTGCGTGTGCAGCTTCTGCTTGCGCCCCTCGATCTCCGCCTGGAAGGCGCTGCCGGTGGAGCCGGTCCACACCTTGCCGCCGCCCATGTCCTGCGCGCCCCTGTCGAGCGCCGAGGCGAGCGCGTCCTTCTGCGCACGGACCATGCTGAGCAGCGATTCGAGCTTCTGACGCCGCGGGTTGGTCACCATCGGCTCGGTCTGCTGGTCCCCGGTAACGGCCACAACATCCTCCTGCATCACGAGATGGCGATCGATTCTCCCGCAAGATGCCACTGGAGCGGAAACGCGCCGTACGATCGGCATCAGGGGTTTTGTTCCGAGCCTGCTCCGCCGGATAGGGTGACCGTCATGCGACCCCTCCGCCTGCTTCCCCGAACGGCCGCCACCGCCGCGCTGCCCTTGGCGCTGCTCGGCTCGCTGACCGCCTGCTCAGGCAAGGACCAGCCGACGGTCGCCGAGGCCGGCACGCAGCTGCAGCACGCGGTCCAGCGCTTGTACGCCAAGCAGCTCGGCCGCGGCCAACCGTGGGTCTCCAGCGACGCCGGCACCGACCTGGCGTGCGGCAACGGCCGCGCCAAGCGCGTCTACGCGGCCACCGTGCAGACCCGCGGGTTCGGCGACCGCGCGGCCGCCTTCGACTACGCGGTCGGGGTGGTCGGGGACATCGGCTCCGGCTGGGAGCGCCAGTCCACCAGGGACTCCGACGACACCGTGACCTCGATCGGCGTGGACGGCCACGCCCGCCTGTCGGTGATCACCAGCCAGGACGGCCGCAACTACTCGGTCGCCGGCGAGACGGACTGCCTGTCGACGGGATAACCGGCCGGACGTCCCCGTCCGCCTGTCGAGGCCGAACCCCGCGGCCCGCTTGGCGCGGCCGGCCCGTCCCGCCCGATCTCACGCCGCAACCGTGGCCGCGATGCGGCCGTGGAGCAGGAGCGCCCAGGCGAGGCAGCCGAAGGCTGCGGTGCACGTCAGCGCGCGGGCGAGGTTCCAGCGGACCCAGGGTGCTTCGAAGCGCTCGCGGACGGCGGCGAGATCGGCGATGCGGTCCGGGTCGCCGGCGGCGGCGAGGGCGTTGTTGAGCGGCACGTTGAGGCCCATGGTGATGACCAGCGTGACCACGTACAGGACGAACGCGGCCACGATCCACGGCAGCACGGACCGCCAGTCCGCGCCGAGGTGAAGCACCCCGGCCAGGGCGGTGAGCAGCAACGCGCCGAAGAAGCTCAGGAAGAACCAGCCGTTGAGGATGGCCACGTTGATCCGTTGCATCCCGTCGACGAAGGTCCGGTCGTCCGCCCGGCCCAGGCCGAGCATCACCGAGCAGGCGTAGGCGTAGAACAGGCCAGCCATCAAGCCCATGGTCAGCGTGGCCGCGACCAGCGAGGCGCCTCGGGACCACTGCATGATCGTCCTCCATGACTCGAGTTCGACCCCTATCGGTCCCAGACGCCGGTGGCGGCGGCGCTCCGCGCGTACTCGCTGAAATCCCGGGGCGCCCGGCCAAGGGCGCGCTGGACGCCGTCGGTCAGGTGGGCGTTGCGGCCGTCCAGAACCCTGGTGAACAGCTCGGTCAGCATGGTCACGAACTCGGCCGGCACGTCGGCCTCCGCCAGCACCGACGCGAACCGCTCAGGGGACACCGGCAGGTAGGTGATCTGGCGGCCGGTCGCCTTGGCGATCTCCTCGGCAGTGTCGGCGAAGGTCAGCAGCCGCGGCCCGGTCAGCTCGTAGACCTGGCCGGCGTGCCCGTTCTCGGTCAGTGCGGCGACCGCGACGTCGGCGATGTCCTCGGCGTCGACGAACGGCTCGGCCACGTCGCCGGCCGGGAGCGCGATCTCGCCGCTCAGCACCGGCTCCAGCAGGAAGTCCTCGCTGAAGTTCTGGGAGAACCAGCTCGAGCGCAGGACCGTCAGGTCGGCGGCGGCACCGCGGACCACCTGCTCGCAGCGCAGGGCCTCCTCCTCGCCGCGACCGGACAGCAGCACCAGCCGCCGGACGCCACTGGAGACCGCCAGCTCGGCGAACGAGGCGATGGTGGCATCAGCCCCGGGTGCCACCAGGTCCGGGTAGTACACCAGGTACGCCGATCCGACGTCGCGCAGCACCGGCTCCCAGGTGTCCCGGTCCTCCCAGTCGAACGGCGGCTCACCCGAGCGGGAGCCGGCGCGAACCGGCATGCCCCGCGCCTTCAGCCGCTCCACCACCCGGCGGCCGGTCTTGCCGGTCCCGCCGAGCACCAAGGTCGTCTCCATCTGCGCCTCCTCGTGCGTAGTTCCCTTCCTGCTGTCAGTGAACTGCCGCCTGGTGAGACGGGCCATAGTCGAGAGGCGCAACTTCATGTTCAAGCGTCTATACTGGCACGCATGGACGCGCTCACGAGCCTTCTGGACGGACCGAGGGCACAGGGGGCCTTCCTGCTCCGCTCGGTCATGGATCCGCCGTGGTCCCTGCGTATCCAGGACGAGGCGCCGCTCACCCTGGTGGCGATGGTCCGGGGCCGCGCATGCGTGCTCCACGACCGTAGCGAGCCGCTCCGGCTCGGCCCCGGGGACGTGGCGATCATGCGCGGCCCGGATCCCTACACGGTCGCCGACGACCCGGCCACTCCTGTCCAGGTCGTGATCCATCCCGGGCAGCACTGCACCACCCCGGATGGCGAAAGCCTGGCGCAGGCGATGGACCTGGGCGTGCGCACCTGGGGCAACAGCCCGCACGGCTCGACGATGATGCTCACCGGCACGTATCAGATGAGCGGCGAGGTCAGCCGGCGCCTGCTGGACGCCCTGCCGCCGCTGCTGGTCCTGGAGGAGGACGCCTGGGACTGCGCGCTGGTCCCGCTGCTCGGGCAGGAGATCGTCAAGGACGAGCCCGGCCAGGAGGTCGTGCTCGACCGGCTGCTGGACCTGCTGCTGATCGCCGTCCTGCGGGCCTGGTTCTCCCGCCCCGAGGCCAAGGCCCCCGCGTGGTACCAGGCGCTGAGCGACCCGGTGGTCGGCCGCGCGCTGCGGATGCTCCACAACAACCCGGCGAACCCGTGGACGGTCGCCTCGCTCGCCGACAGCACCGGCGTCTCCCGCGCGGCGCTGGCCCGCCGCTTCCACGAGCTGGTCGGCGAGCCGCCCATGTCCTACCTGACCGGCTGGCGGCTGGCCCTGGCCGCCGACCTGCTCCGCGAGCCCGGCACGACCATCGGCGCGGTCGCGCGGCAGGTCGGCTACGGCAGCCCCTTCGCGCTCAGCACCGCCTTCAAGCGGCTCCACGGCCGCAGCCCGCAGGCGTACCGCGCCGCCGCGTCTCGAGGGTGACCCCGGCGTCACCGCGGCCTAGTCGTCGGGGCCGTAGCGGTCGACGGTGCGGGTGAAGGCGCCCTGCTGGGTGTTGGCGAGGTCGACGGTCTTCTGGCCGAAGGCGTCGTCGTGGCTGCCGCCGCGGCCGTTGGCCTCCAGCCAGGCGTCGTAGGCCGCCAGCTTGTCCTTGTCCGCCAGGATCTTGTCGGGCGGGAGCAGGTGCCCGCCGGAGTCGGTGAAGCGGGCCCTGGCCGGGTCGACGTCGTTGCCCCGCGCCCACTGGTCGGCGGTGGCGTCGGGCTGGGCGGTCATCGGGTAACCGTGGTCCATCAGCTTGGAGGCGATCAGGTAGTTGGAGGCCAGCGAGGCCTGCCGGCGGCGGTTCTCCAGGTCGTCGGTGCGACTGGAGCCGCCCTGGACCCAGTCGTCGATCGCGTTGCCGCCCTCGAACTGGAAGACCTGCCAGGCCACCTTGCCGGCGAGCGTCGCCGGGTTGACCGGCGCGGCGTTCATGCCGATGTTGGCGATGTCCCCGAAGAACTGGCGGACCTTCCGCTCCTGCTCGTCCATGTCGCCGCGGACCTCGAACCGCGACGCGTACTCCAGCCCCGCCGCCGAGCCGAGGTAGCTCATGACCCGCTGGGTTCCCGGCGAGTCCGTGCCGCCGGCGGCCATGTCCGCCTTCACCCCGGCGTCGATCATCTGCCCGGTGAGCGTCGCCATGGCGTCGTCGAACGGCTGGCCGGTCTGGTCGTCGTGCGCGAAGGACCCCATGAACGCGTAGGTGTCGTGGGTGTCCAGGCTGAACATCGGGTTCAGGCCGGGCACCGTCTCGCTCCGGTCGTCGTCGGGGTCGGAGCCGATGACGATCTCCGGCGCCCACGAGCCGGCGATCTCGGCCATCGAGTGGCCCATGATCGGGTTGACGTCGCCCGAGTACCTGCCGACGCTCTGGATGACCTTCTGGGCGAAGTCGGCCGCGGCCTGGCTGTGGTGTCCCATGGTCTCGTCGTTCACGCCGGAGCCGGCGGCCAGCGCGGAGCCGAGGCTCTCCTGGATCTCGTCGCCGGTGCCGACCGCCTTGGAGTACGACATGAAGCGATGGATGTTCTCGTCCAGCGAATGCCCGTGGTCGGGCTGGCCCATGGTGGTCAGCGCGTATCGCGAGGACTCCGGGCTGTTGGCGACGACCTCGAGGAACAGCGCCGCGGTGTCTTCGGGCAGCCCGAGCCGGCCGGCGTCCAGCCCGCCGCCGCGGAAGTCCTGGTCAGGGTCCTTGGCGAAGTCGTCGAGGGCGTTGTTCCCGGCGACCTTTCCGAGCCAGTTGCCGGGCACCTTGGCGTAGGCGAGCATGGCGCCCTTGTTCCAGGCGTCGGGACGGTTGCTGCTGGCGCGCTCGAAGTCGCTGGAGACTTTGTCCATCCCTGGCGCCGGGTAGGGCGCGCTCAGCGCGGTTCCCAGCGCATGGCTGTAGATCTTCAGGTCGCCGGCGGCGGTCCGGCTGCCGCTCTGGGTCATGTAGATCGGGATGATCCTGGTCCGCTGTGGCCCCAGCGTGCCGTAGAACGCCGAGGTGAAGGCCGGGTCGTCCTGGTGGCTGGCCAGCTCCAGCGCGATCTGGTGGGCGCGCCTGGCGCCCTCCTCGTCGGTGGAGCTGAGCTCCATGAACTGCCTGGCCAGGTCGGAGCCCTGCTGGGCGGCCTGCGCCGGCGAGAGGTGCATGCCGGTCGCGTATTCGTCGTAGAAATGGGCGCCCGGGGTGTCGTCGATGGCCTCGGCCAGCGTCTGGCGCCGGGTCAGCATGGGGAGCTGGTCGTGCGCCCAGTTGCCGATCGAGACGATCTCGACCAGCGGCGCGGTGTCCAGGAACAGGTTCGAGAACCGGTTCTTCAGGTTGCCGCTCTGGTTGACGAGCGTCTCGCCGCCGTTCTTGATCGACGTGTTCATCTGCGCCATGAGCCGGGGATCGATTGCCGCGATCGAACCGCCGCCACCGCCGCCCGGATCGGCCCTGACCATCTGGTCACCCCATCATCGTCGCTCCGCCACCGGGCGCTGGCGCGCCCGGCCCCGCTGACAAGGGGTGGAATCTACAGCTCTCGCCCGTGTCCCGTTCGAGCGCTTCACGCGCTCGAGGTCACCTGGGAATGCGGCCGGCCCATGTAGCTGCCGCCACCAGAGCTGCCGCTTTTCTTGCAGCCCGCGGCCGCCGCACCGAGCACCACCGCGAGCGCGATGACCGCGATCGTGACCAACACCCGCCGCATACAGAAGCCTCCTCGCCCACCGGGGGACCGCTTGACGCTCGACACGGTTGCAACCCGGCGCTTCGGTACCCGATTCCCCGCCGGCCCGGCGGGGCCGGCGGGCGGCGGGGCTGGCGGGCCGGCGCGTCCCCGAGGGCGGGCCGGCCGACCAGCCGGCGCGTCCCTGGAGGGCCCGCCGGCCGAGCATCCGGCGTGTCAGGAAGCATCGGGAACATCCATCTTTATAGTGATAATGCTTGTTCTGCTAGACAACGGGCGAATCGCGCCGTAGAAATCCAAGCGTGAGCGCCGGTTATGGGCACCCTGGCAGCCCAAGGAGGCACCCGCATGGCAGGCGATGCTCCGGACGTCAGTGCCGGACGCACGGCCGGTCACAACAGATCGATCCGGTCGAGGAGGCTAGCGTCGACGAGCTCGTCGCCCGCCGCGGCCGGTTCGTCTGGCCGATGACCGTGTTCTTCCTCGTGTACTACATGCTGTTGATGTGGCTGCCCAGCGTCGCGCCCGGTTTCATGGGCCGCAAGCTGGTCGGCAACTTCACCTTCGCGTACCTGTTCGCGCTGTCGCAGTTCGTCATGACCTTCCTGGTCGCGTGGGCGTACACGCGGTTCGCGCGGCGGCGCCTGGACCCGCTGGTGGACGCCATCCGCCGGCGGGCTGGCCGGATGCCCGACGGGGAGGTGACGCGATGAGCGGCCGTAGCATCTCGCTGCTGCTGTTCGCGGTCTTCGTGGTCGCGACCCTGTGGATCACCTGGTGGGCGTCGCGCCAGACCCGGACGGCGGTGGACTTCTACGCCGCGGGGCGCCGCATCACCGGCTTCCAGAACGGGCATCGCCATCTCCGGCGACTGCATGTCGGCGGCCAGCTTCCTGGGGATCGCCGGGCTGATCGCGCTGTTCGGCTTCGACGGCTATCTGTACTCGGTCGGCTTCCTGGTGGCGTACCTGGTGGTGCTGCTGCTGGTCGCCGAGCTGCTCCGCAACGCGGGCAAGTACACCATGGCCGACGTGCTGGCCTACCGCCTGCGGCAGGGGCCGGTCCGGTCGGCCGCCGCGCTGTCGACCGTCGGGGTCTCGATCGTCTACCTGATCGCGCAGATGGTCGGCGCCGGCGCGCTGATGAAGCTGCTGCTCGGCCTGACCGGGGAGGGGCCGGCGATCGCCGCGATCGTGGCCGTCGGCGTGCTGATGATCATCTACGTGACCTTCGGGGGGATGATCGGCACCACCTGGGTGCAGATCGTCAAGGCGGTGCTGCTGATCGCGGGGACGCTGCTATTGTCGATCTTCGCGCTGGCGAAGTTCGGCTTCTCGCTGAACGCCCTGTTCGGCGCGGCGGCGAAAGCCAGCGGAAAGGGAGACGCCTTCCTCGCGCCCGGCCTGCGCTACAAGAACAACGGCGTCGAGCTGGTCTCGCTCGGGCTCGCGCTCGTGCTCGGCACCGCTGGCCTGCCCCACATCCTGGTGCGCTTCTACACGGTGCCGACCGCCCGGGCCGCGCGTGCCAGCGTGAACTGGGCCATCGGCATCATCGGCGGCTTCTACATCCTGACCACGTTCCTGGGCTTCGGCGCGGCCGCGCTGGTCGGCAGCGCCGCGGTCAAGCAGGCCAACCCCGGTGGCAACATGGCCGCGCCGCTGCTCGCCCAGCAGGTCGGCGGCGGCGCCGACACCATCGGCGGCGACCTGTTCCTCGCCTTCATCTCGGCGGTGGCCTTCGCGACCATCCTGGCGGTGGTGTCGGGGTTGACGATCACCGCCTCGTCTAGCTTCGCGCACGACTTCTACGCGAACGTCATCAGGCGCGGCCAGCGGGACGAGAACAGGGAGGTCCGGGTCGCGCGGATGACCGCGCTGGTGATCGGCGCAATCGCCGTGGTCCTCGGGGTGGCCGCCCGCAACCTCAACGTGGCCTTCCTGGTGGGCCTGGCCTTCGCGGTCGCGGCCAGCGCCAACCTTCCGACCATCCTGTTCTCGTTGTACTGGAAGCGGTTCACCACCGCCGGCGCGGTGGCCGGCATCATCGTGGGCCTGTTCTCGTGCCTGATCCTGGTCGCGATCGGACCGACGGTGATCGGCCCGACGGGCCTGTGGTTCTAGGACGCCGAGCCGATCTTCCGGTGGGAGAACCCTGGGATCGTCTCCATCCCGCTCGGCTTCGCGGCGGCCTGGCTCGGCACGCTGCTGTCGCGCGAGCCGTCGTCGGAGGAGAAGTACGAGGAGCTGCGAATCAGGGCCTTCACCGGTCTCGGCGCGGAGGAGGTCGAGGCCGCCGAGGCGGTGCGTTCCTGATGCATTCGGGGGGGAGCCCGAGCTGGCTCCCCCCCGAACCCCCCCAGCGGGTCCTTCGTCCGGGCCCCTGAGGCCGGGTCCTTCGCCCGGGTCCTTCGCCCGGGCCCTGAGGCCGGGCCCTGAGGCCGGGCCCTGAGGCCGGGCCCTGAGGCCGGTCGCTACGCTACGCGCCGTCGCCGGCGGGCTTGGCGGCGGCCTCGGCAGTCGTGGCCGCCGTGGCGGCCGTGGCTGTGGGCGCGCGGCCAGCCCCCTCGGCGGCTGCCGGCTTCCAGTAGGTGTCCAGGTAGCGGTCGAAGTTCCAGCCGGCGAGGAACTTCTTCCCGGACCGCATGCCCTCGTCGAAGAGCTGGTCGCGGGTCTTGGCGTCGAGGTGGAAGTCGGTGGACTTCACGCCGAAGGTGTCCACGAAGACGGTGCGGTCCACCACCGACGGGTCGTCCAGGTGCATCTGGTCGTGGGCGTTGGCCATGGTGGCCACCAGGGCGAGCGCGAACCGCACCACGCCGCGGATCGACTGGGCCGGGGCGAGCAGGTTGGCGCCCGGCCTGGCGGAGAGCTTCACCCCGAAGGTGGGCCACCTGGGACGCCGCTCGTCGCGGCGGTCGAACACGTCGATCGGAAAGTTGGAGAGCATGCCGCCGTCGGTCAGGTAGACCTGGCCGCCGCGACCAGGCACCTTGAGCATGCACGGCTGGAAGAAGAACGGGATCGACGCGGAGGCGCGCACCGCGTCCGCCACCGGCATCTCGTCGACCTCGCCGGCGCTGACGCCGAGCCGGTCGTAGTCCCACGGCAGCCGCAGCAGCCGGTTGTCGGTGACGTCCGAGACGATCACCACCAGCTTGTAGGAGCGCGCCGGCGGCAGCGCGCTGCCGGGGTCGTCCTGCTGGCTGATCCGCAGGTCGCCCCAGGTCCGTACCCCTGCGTCGGCGAGCTGACCGGCGACCCAGTCGTGCAGCCAGTCGCCTTTGTACACGCCCTTGTGGAGCAGCATCTGGAGGGCGGCGCCGGGCCGGCCGAGACGGGTGAGGAGGTTCCCGTCCTGGAACTTTCGGTAGTCCAGCTCATGCATGATCCGCTGGAGCTGCTCGGCCGGGACGCCGGCGGCAGCCAGCGACCCCACGATCGCCCCGGCCGACGTGCCCGCCACCCGGTGGAACCGGTAGCCGGCGTCCCCGAGCCCCCTGATGGCACCGACCAGCCCGATGCCCTTCACGCCGCCACCTTCGAGCACGAGATCCGCGTCCATCGCTGCACCCCCAAATGGAATCGTCGAGGCTCATCACAGTGCCTGGGGCGCCAGCAGGTCAAGGGCCTGCGTCACAGTCGATCTGTGACGCTCGACACGCCGCCGGGCCCGACCTCGAAGCCGCGGCCCTGGTCCGCGAGGTCGACCGCCCCGCTGAACTCGCTCTCGGCAAGCCAGCGGGTCCTTGCCCGGTCGGCGCCAGGGGGAAGGTGCGTCAATACCAGGCGGCGGGCGCCGCCGGCCTGTGCGTACGCGCCGGCCTGGCCGGGCGTGAGCGAGATGGCGCCGGCGTGTGGCTCCCTGGGGCCGCCGGGCGACAGGAACGCCTCGCACAGGAACAGGTCGCTGCCCTCAGCGAGCCGCTCCAGCGCTTCGCACGGCCCGGAGTCCGCCGAGTACGACAGCGTGGGCCCGCCCGCGGTCGCGCGGAACCCGTAGGTCTCGATCCCGTGGACGGTGGCGACCGCCAGCATGGCCAGCTCGCCGAACGCCACGCACTCGCCGTCGGACAGCTCGACCACGTCGAAGACGCTGGCCATCGCGCCGGGCTCCGCCACGAACGCGTCCATGTGCCGCGACCAACCGCTGGGGCCGAGCACGGGGAGCCGCCGGCCGCCGCGGACGCCGCCGACCGACAGCGCGTGGAAGGCCAGCGGCAGGTCGGTGCAATGATCCGGGTGAAGGTGGCTGATCCAGACCGCGTCGAGGTCGTCCAGGGAGCAGTGGCGCTGCAGCTCGGCCAGCGTCCCGCCGCCGGCGTCGACCCATACGCGCCGGCCCGCCGCCTCCAGCAGGTAGCCGGAGCACGGACTGCCCGGCCCCGGGTAGCCCCCAGCGCAGCCGAGCACCCGCAGGCGAACGCCGTCCAACCCTGTGGCCTCCTCTCCTCACCAAGGGTTCGCGTCAGCCGCGGCGGCGGGCGACTTCGGCGCGGACCTTCGGGGCGACCTCCGTGCCGAACAACTCGACCTGGCGCTCGCCGGGGGTCGTGGGCCACAAGATGAAGGTGTCGACCCCGAGGTCGGTGGCCCACCCGGAAAGCAGGTCCACCCAGTCGTCCACACTCCCGGTGATGCCCTCGGCCCCTGGCGCCTCGATGCTGCCCGAGAGGTTGACCATGCGCCGCACGTCGGCGGGGTCGCGCCCGACCTTGATGGCGGCCTCGTCGATGATCCGCTGCATCGCGGGCAGCGCCTCCGGCCGCAGGTAGGAGCCGACGGAAGGGAGCCAGCCGTCGGCGAGCCGGCCGATCAGACGGAGCATCCTCGGCCGGTAGGCGCCGATCCAGATCTCGATCCGGTGCGCCGGAGCAGGCCCGGGATGGTAGTTGCGGACGCGGTAGTGCCTGCCGTCGAGCCGTACCGACCGTTCCTCGGCCAATGCCTGCCGGATGATCGCGATGGCTTCCTCGAGGGCCTCCACGGCCTCCGTCGGCGTCCTCCGCGGGCCGCCCATGGCCTCGATCGCGTCCCAGAACGCCCCGGCCCCAAGGCCGAGCTCGAAGCGGCCGCCGCTCAGCACGTCCAGGCTCGCCGCCTGCTTCGCCAGGGTCGCCGGCGGCCGCAACGGCAGGTTCGCCACGTCCGGAAAGACGCGGACCCGCCGCGTCTCCGCCAGCAGCGTCCCGATCAGCGCCAGGGTGTCGAGGAAGCGCCGCTGGTAGGGGTGGTCCTGGATACCCACCAGGTCGAGCCCGCCGCGGTCCGCGGCGCCGACCGCCGCCCGCGCCTCTTCGAGCGCCGCCGCGTCGGGCACCACCGAGATCCCGAACTCCAGCGCCCTGCCGTAGTCCAACGTCATGCCAACAGTGTGCGCCCCCGACCAATCCGCCCGCTCGGCGGGTCCGAAGAGCTGACGGAAGCCGGCTCCACGTCACCTCCGTCGTCGCACGAAGGAAGCAGCCATGTCGAGGTTCCGATCGGCTCGCTCGCGAGCCGCCATGCTGATGGTCACCGGCGCGGTGCTGGCCGCCACGGCGGTCGCAAGCCTGGCGCCGACCCAGGCCGTCGCCTCCAGCCACCGCGAGGCCCCGCTCATCTCGGGCCAACCGCAGTACGACAACACCGACCTGTACGCGTTCGTCAGCCCTGACCGGCCGGACACCACCACGCTGATCGCCAACTGGATCCCGTTCGAGGACCCGGCGGGCGGGCCCAACTTCTACAAGTTCGCCACCGACGCGCGCTACGACGTCAACATCGACACCGACGGCGAGGGCGGCGCCGACCTCACCTACCGCTGGACGTTCAAGGACCGCGTCCGCAACGGCAACACCTTCCTCTACAACACCGGCCCGGTGACCAGCCTGGACGACACGGACCTGAACTTCAGGCAGACCTACGACCTGCAGCTCGTGCGCCGCAAGGGCGGCGTCTTCCAGTCCTCCACGACCCTGTTGACGAACGTCCCCGTCGCGCCCTCCAACGTCGGCCGGGCCTCGATGCCGGACTACGCGACGCTTCGCAACCAGGCGGTCCGGTCGGTTCCAGGTGGCGGCAAGGTCTTCGCCGGGCAGGCCGACGACCCCTTCTTCCTCGACCTGCGCGTGTTCGACCTGCTCTACGGCGGCAATCTGTCAGAGGTGGGCGACGACACCCTGCGTGGCTACAACGTCAACACGGTCGCGATCCAGGTGCCGTCCAAGCTGCTGCGCTCCAACGACAAGCAGCCGATCGTCGGCGTCTGGACCACCACCTCGCGCGGCAGCGCGCTGAGCGACTTCCGGCAGGTGTCGCGGCTCGGCATGCCGCTGGTCAACGAGGTCGTCATCCCGAGGAAGGACAAGGACAAGTTCAACGCCTCGGTGCCCTGGAAGGACGCTCAGTTCGGCAGGTACGTCACCAACCCCGAGCTGCCGAGGCTGATCCAGTCCGTGTACGGCATCCCCGCGCCGGCCGAGCCGCGCAACGACCTGGTGCAGGTCTTCCTCACCGGCGTGCCAGGGCTCAACCAGCCGCCGAAGGTCCGTCCGGCGGAGATGCTCCGGCTCAACACCTCGATCGCGCCGTCCGCATCGCCCAAGCGGCTGGGCGTCCTCGACGGCGACACCGCCGGCTTCCCCAACGGCCGCCGGCTGACCGACGACGTGGTGGACATCTCGCTGCAGGTCGTCGAGGGGGAGTTGCTCGGCAAGAAGAACGACCTGGGTGATGCGGTCGACGGCAACGACACGCCGTTCGGCTCGGCGTTCCCCTACGTCGCCCTGCCGCACTCCGGTTCTGACGTGCAGAGCGCGGCGGCCAGCAAGGGCTCGACGCCTCCGGGGGGCGCCACGCCCCCCCAGGGCGGCACGACGCAGGGCGCCGGCCAGCAGGGCGGAGCCACCAGGGGCAACGGCACCGCCACAGCTGGCGCCGGCCGGCAGGGCTCCACGGCCCGCGACGGCGCGACCCAGCTCAATGCCGACAACGCGGCGAGCCGGGCGTCATCTGACCGCCTGCCACTTCCGGTCGCCGCCGCGATCGCCGCGGCGATGGTGGCCACGGCGGCCGGCGGGATCCTGCTGGGCCGCAGGCTGGGCCGCAGGGGCAGTTCCTTCGCCTGAGGCAACGCGCGGCCAGCTCGTCGGTCCGGCCATGCGCTCGGCGTGGCCGGACCGGCGGGCAACCGCAACCCGAGGGAGACCAAACCATGCGACGTGCTCTCACCATCGTGGTCACGGGCGCCCTGACGATCGGGCTCGTGCTCGGCGCCGCGGTCGCGCTCAGCCCCAGGTCCTCGCCGCGGGCGGCGAGGGAGCGGGCGGCGGCGCCGGTTCCGTCGGCCGCCGCGGACCGGCTCTCGACCGCGAGCCTGTCCGCGGCGATCGCAACGCTCCAGAGCCACCTGCGCGTCCAGCCGCGAGATGCCGCCGGGTGGGCGACCCTGGGAGTGGCCTACGTCGAGCAGGCGCGGCTGTCGGCGGACCCCACCTATTACCCCAAGGCAGAAGGCGTGCTCGACCGCTCACTGCGGCTGGCGCGCAACGACAACGACGCCGCGCTGGCCGGGTTGGGTGCGCTGGCGGCGGCGCGGCACGACTTCGCCACGGCGCTGCGCTTGGCCGATCGCGCGCTGGCGATCAACCCCTACGGCACGCGGGCGAACGCTGTGCGCATCGACGCGCTCGTCGAGCTCGGCCGCTACACGGACGCGATGGCCGCGGCGCGGCGCGCCGACGCGACGCAGCCAGGAATCCCGATCTTCACGCGGGTCGCCTATGTGTTCGAGCTGCAGGGTCGCACCGCCGACGCCGCCCGGGTGCTGGAACGGGCCATGGCGTCCGCGACCGACCCCGGCGACATCGCCTACGTCGCAACCCAGCTCGGCGAGCTGGCGTGGAGCGGGGGCGACCTGACGACGGCCTGGCGGCGGTTCGGTGCGGCGCTGCGCGCCGACCCGGGCTATCCGCCAGCGCTGGACGGCCGTGCCCGCGTGCTGGCCGCCCGCGGCGACCTGGCCGGTGCCACCAGGGAGCGCGAGTCACTGGTGAGCCGGCTGCCACTGCCGGCGTACCTGACTCCCCTCGGCGAGCTGGACGAGGCCCAGGGGCGGCCAGACAAGGCGCAAGAGCAGTACGACGTGGTGGACGCCTCGGTCAGGACCGCTCAGGCGAACGGCGTCACCACCGATCTGGAGACGGCACTGTTCAGCGCTGACCACGGCGACCGCCCGGCAGCCCTGCGAGCGGCGCTGGCCGAGCGAGCGCGGCGCGACAGCATCCACGTCGACGACGCGCTCGCGTGGGCACTCCACGTCAACGGGCGCGATCGCGAGGCGCTGACGCAGGCTCGGCATGCCGCCCGCACCGGCTATCGCAACGCGCTCTTCCTCTACCACCGCGGCATGATCGAAAAGGCCCTCGGCCTCCGCGCCGACGCGCGTCACAGCCTTGCCGCCGCCCTCGACCTCAACCCCTACTTCTCCCCCCTGCTCGTCCCGCGTGCCCGCGCCGCGCTGGCCGCCGTCGGAGGCCGGCCGTGAACTCCCAGCTCGTGGGCCGCCCCGTCCGCCGGCTTCGGGCCGTGGGCGGCTCCGCGCGGCCATCTCGCGGGCGCTTCGCGAGCCGCCTCTTCCGCAGGCTGGTGATGGTGCTGGCAATCTGCGGCGCCTGGGTGGGGCTGTCGGCGGCCGTGGCCGCCGCCCACCCGCTCGGGAACTTATCCGTCAACCGGTACGACGGCCTGGTCGTCGCGCCGGGGGAGCTGCGGATCGACCACGTCCAAGACCTGGCCGAGATCCCCACGGCTCAGGCCAGGACGGCCATCGACAGCGACCGTGACGGCAAGCCGTCAGCCGCCGAGCTGGCCGTCTGGGCTCGAGGCGCCTGCGCTCGGTCGGCCGGCGAGCTGCTGATCAGCATCGACGGCCGGACGGTCCCAGTAACCGCCCGGTCGGCGACCGCTCGGCTCGGCGCCGGCCAGGCGGGCTTGCCGACCCTGCGCCTGGAATGCCCCATCGTCGGCGAACTGCCAGAGCTGAAGGCCGAATCGACGATCGAGCTGCGCGTCCGCGCGCCCATCCGGCCGGGATGGCGCGAGATCACCGCACGGGGAGACCGGATGACCCTGCTGGCGAGCGACGTCCCGCGGGACTCCCGCAGCCAGCGGCTCACCAGCTATCCGAGCGACATGCTCACCGCTCCGGCGGACCAGCGCCACGCGACCCTGCGGGTGCGTCCGGGCGGCGCGCCGCTGACCGGACCGGCCGGGCAGGCCTCCGGCGTTGCCCGGGTGCTGCCGCGTGGCGCCGACCGGTTCGCCGAGGCGTTCACCGCCCTGGTCGCCCGGCGCGCGCTCACTCCCGGATTCGGCGCGATGGCCGTGGCCGTGGCGGTGGCGCTCGGTGCCCTCCACGCGCTGGCGCCCGGCCACGGCAAGACGATCATGGCCGCGTACGCTGCCAGCCGCGGCCGGAGTTCCCGCCGGGAAGTGCTCGCGCTCGGCGCCACCGTCACGGTGACCCACACCACCGGCGTCCTGACCCTCGGGCTGCTCGTCGCCACCGGCTCGACCTTCGCGCCAGCGGCCGCCATCCCTTGGCTCGTGGTGGCGAGTGGCGTGCTCGTCGCCGTCACCGGCGTGGGCCTGCTGCGTCGCGCGCTGCGGGGTATGGGCGGAGGCGCCGGGCACGTCCACCGGGCAGACCATGACCACCAGAAGGGGCACGTCCATGGGACTGGCCACGGCCATGGGCACCCACACCGGACCGAGCGCCCGAGGCGTGGGAGCGTCGTGCTCATGGGGTTTGCCGGCGGGCTGGTGCCGAGCCCGTCCGCCGTGGTCGTCCTGGTCGGCGCCGCGGCGCTCGGCCAGGCCTGGTTCGGCGTCGCGCTGGTGCTCGCATACGGCGCCGGGCTCGCGCTCAGCCTGACGCTCGTCGGCGTCCTCCTCGCCGGCTCCGGGCGGTGGCTAGCCCGGCGGATGCAGCCGGCCGGGCCGAATGGTGCCGCTGGCTGGCGCCGCCGGGTGCCGACCAGGACCCTGCCCGTCGGCGCCGCCGCCCTCGTCATGGCCCTGGGCGTCGGGCTCGCGCTGCGCGGGCTCCCGGCGGCGCTCGGATGAAGGACCAATCCGAATGGTCGGGGCTTCGAACCACGAAAGGGAACCAGTACGATCCTTGGCCTGACGGGAAGAGGTGTCGTGGCTGACGAGAGGCGTCCGGTGCGGCCGTTTCGCAAGCAAGCGTCTCCCGCTGACCGCGAGCGTCGCGCTCCGGAACTGGACCTGCTGCTCGGCCAGGTCGCCCGCGGCGACGAGGCCGCCTTCGAGCAGGTCTACGACCAGGTCGTGGACGCGGTGTACGGCCTGGTGAGGCGGGTCGTTCGCGATCCAGCCCAATCGCAGGAGGTCGTGCAGGAGGTGCTCGTCGAGGTGTGGCGCAGAGCGTCTCGGTACGAGCCCGGCCGGGGCAGCGCCATGGCCTGGATCATGACGGTGGCACACCGCCGCGCCGTCGACCGGGTGCGCGCCGAGCAGGCCTCCAGCGACCGGCAGGCCAGGGCCGCCCGCATCGAGCAGCCGATCGCCTATGACGAGGTCGCCGAGGACGTCGAGGGCCGGCTGGACCGCGAGCGCGTGCGCCGCTGCCTCCGGACCCTGACCGACCTGCAACGGGAGTCGGTGGCCCTCGCCTATTACGAGGGGTACACCTACCGCGAGGTGGCCGAACTGCTGACCGTGCCGCTCGGCACCGTCAAGACCCGCATGCGCGACGGGCTGATCCGCCTACGGGACTGTTTGGGGGTGGAGACGTGAGAGAGGATCTCCACACCCTCGCCGGGGCGTATGCCCTCGACGCGCTGCCCGATGACGACCGCGAGCTCTTCGAAGGGCACCTGGCCAGATGCGATGCCTGTGCTCAGGAGGTTCGTGGGCTCCGTGAGGCCACCGCCCACCTCGCCGAGGCGGTCGCCCCCTCGCCGCCGCCACCACACCTGCGCGCCCAGGTGCTGGCCCAGATCCGCCACGTCCGCCAGCTTCCGCCCGAGGTACCGGACCTCGCGGTCGAACGCCGGAGGCGAGCCCGCCCCCGGTCACGCCTCGCGGCAGCGCTCGCAGCCGCATGCCTCGTCGTCGCCCTGATCGCCGGCGGGTTGGCCGTCAGGTCCCAGCAGGAGCTGGATCGGACTCGCGCGGCCGGCGAGGCGGTCGCCGCCGTCCTGGCCGCCCCCGACGCTCGGACCGTGACTGGTCCCGCCGCCGGGGGGACCGCGACGGTCGTCGTGTCGAGGTCCCGCGGGCAGGTCGTCTTCGCCTCCTCTGGCCTGCGGCGCCTCGAGAAGTCCGAGACCTATGAGCTCTGGCTCATGGGCCCGCGGGCCGTGCGCCCCGCCGGCCTCCTCCGCCCCGACTCCAACGGCCAGACCCGCCCCGTCGTCGCAAGCCCACTCGCCGACGCCGACCGGGTCGGCCTCACGGTCGAACCCGCCTCCGGCTCCCCCCAGCCCACTACCGACCCGGTGCTCGTATTGAACCTGCCGAGGGTCTGACGGAGTCCGAGGTGTGGGTGGCGCGCTGGGCCCGGCCGGCCGGCTCGAAGAGCGCAGCCATGCCTCCAGCTCCGCCAACTCCTGGTCGGTGACCGCCAGCGCGGCGGCTGCTTGTGGCATCACGATCACCCGCCGCTACGGCCGACCACGCAAAACTCGTTGCCTTCCGGGTCGCCCAGCACCACCCAACGAAAGCCGACCTCCACCAGCTCACCGCTGCGGCGGGTCGCCCCCAGCGCGACCAGACGTGCGACCTCCCGGTCGACATCCTCGACATGCAGGTCGATGTGCATGCGGTTCTTGTCCGCCTTGGGTTCAGGCACGCGCTGCAACGTCAGCCCGGGGCCGCCGCCGCGCTGTGCGGGCAGCAGCATCAGGTACGGCTCCTCAAGCGGCTGCCTGCGATAGCCGAGCGCCTCAGCCCAGAACTGGGCCAACCCCTCAGGGTCCGCGCAGTCCAAAACGACGGCTATGTGCATGGCGGCCGATGCTCCACCACCTTCCACTAAGCGTCAAGAGCTTAGCGGACGCCACACTAGAGGTGCGTGATGCTCAGATCCGGCCAATGTTTCTGGAGATATTCGGCGACAAGCCTGCGATGGCACCGCTCCGCAGTCGGCTCGCTGCACAACAGCACTGAGTGTTGCTCGAACAGCGCTGGGTCGAGCCGCTCCTCGACACGGCGCTGCGCCATCAGGCCAAGGAACTCCCACTCGTAGGACTCCCAGGCTGCGCCATGTTTCCTGTAGCTGTCGAGCAACTCCTGCGTCGGAGCGAGCAGCAGTTCGTGGAGATACTCCGCGCCGCACAGCTCTCGCAGAAAGTAGGCAAGATCGTCCCGTTTGCTGAAGCTGGCGAGTTGAGAGCTGTTGTTTCGGCGCACATCGATCACTCGCCTGATGCCAGCTCGGCGCAACGCGCCGAAAAATTGCTCTGCGCTCTTCTTCGTGAAACCGATCGTGAAGACTTCCATATATTCTCTCGGACCGCGATGTGGAAGAGCCGCACGTCACCACATCGACCGGTCAGCGCAGCAAGTCCGCCAGGTCGCGACCACCATACCGACCTGCGGCTGGTTCCAGTCAGCTCTGCTCGAAGTGGACCGTGCCGCCCACGTCCTCGACCACGAGGCGCACGACCTGGGGCTTGTCGCCCTCTACGATGGTGCACTCGATCGCCCCACCGACCTCGACGACCCGCCAGCGCGCCGTGCCGCAGTCGACCGTGGCGTTGGGGGCCTGGTCGTGCAGCCTCGACTTGAGCACCTTGACGGCCTTGTCGCTATCGAGGACGGCTTTAGCTGGTTTGCTGTTGTAGTTGTATTCGCCTGTGCTCGTGTTCACGTGGCTCAGGGTCACCGTAAAGGGCGCCTGGGTACCTTCGAACTTGGCGGTGCACTGGAAGGTCAGCCCCTCGACGGGCTTGAGATCTTTGGGGCAGGCGATGCTGTCCACGTGCAGGCCCGGGTTCTGGTCCTGCAACTTCTGGGTGATAGCGTCTCCGATGCTGGCCGAGTCGACCGTACGGCTGCTGCCGATATGGATGCTGGCAGAGCAGCCGGCCAGGAAGACCGCTCCCAACACGAGCGTGGCGGTGGTGACGAGGCGTCCCATGCGGCCTCCCGTGGCCGTGGTGGACCAAGAGTCGCCGTGCGCGGCAGTGGTAGGGACCGTATGCCTCCAGCACGCCGACCGTGATGACGGCCATCACCACCGGCGCGTGACCTTGATCACACCCCACGAGTCCGGTGACCCCGAAGCCGCCCCGTTGGCGGCACCGGGAGGGGCGCCGGCGCGGCGCTCACGCTTGCCTCGTCGATGGCTAAGTACGATAGTGATTTGTTCCCTTACGCCTCAACGTCGTGGGACCGTCGAACGTTGCGATACCGCCCTGGCCTGTCTGCCCCAGGCTCAGCTTCTTCGGCGCTTCAGCCAACGCAAGCGCAGATCGTCGGTGCACATCCAGTATGGGCGTGTTCGAGCCTGCCGCTCGACAGGAGATGGTGACCATGCGCGCGGTGGGACCATGAGCACCCAGCCGATCCGCCCGTCCCGGTTGTGGTACTGGGTGGCTGGGGCGGCAGGAGCGGCAGCGGTTGTCTGGTTCGCACTCGGCCTGTTCCTCGGGTTCCGATCGGTGAATGGGCAGGTCGAGGGGTTCCAGCGAGTCCCGATCCCCGGGCAGGCCGAGCTGAGCTTTGCCGAGCCAGGCGGGTACACCCTCTACTTCGAGGGGTTGGCTGCCGCCGACGAGCACGCGACCATCCCGCCGTTCAACGTTTCGCTCGCGCCGGTCGACGGGGGCGACCGTGTCTCGATCCGCCCCTACGGCGGCTCCGTGACCTACAGCCTTGGAAGACATACGGGGCGGGCGGTCGGGACCTTCCAGATCGAGGAGCCCGGCAGGTTTCAGCTCCGGACAGAGGGGGAGTCCCAAGGCATACAAGCCAGTCTTGCCGTCGGCCCAAGTGTCGGCCCGGCGCTCGGTCGCCTGGTGGTCCTGCCGGTAGCAGGAGCCCTCATCCTGTTCGTTGCTGGCGCGGGGCTGGCGGCGGTGGTCGCGGTCCGTCGAGGCAGGGCTCGCCGGCCGCTGCCCGCGTCCGCCGCCGGGACTGGCGCGGACTGGGGACAGGGGCCCGAACCGGCGGGGTGGTTCGCCGACCCGGGCAGGCGCCACGAGCTTCGCTACTGGGACGGCCAGGGGTGGACCGAGCATGTCTCGGACCGCGGCACTCAAGGGGTCGATCCCGTGTGAGCCCGATGGCCTCCGAGGGTCATCGGGCTGGTCGCCACGCAGATGATCCTTGCAATGGGCCAGTCAGGATGAGCCGCCAGGACCTGCTGGTAGCGATGCTGCCAGTCGACCTGGTGGCGGCGGGCCAGCTCGGTCACGAGACCACCGCACAAGTCATGGATTCATCAAGAGAGCTAGGACGACCGTGGGAGCACCAAACCTGGGCGTCGCCGGAGCGGTTCCTGCTCGGTTGCCGCCCGTCTGCTGCCCTGACCCCGTGCACGAGCGGCGATGGCTTGCCACCAATCTCCGGCATCTCTCGCCGTGTTGCCTGACAGGGGCGGCGTAGGCACCGAGCTAGAGGTGGCTATCAGGTCGGTTACGTTCTCGGTCGTCTCCGGGTTGGGCACCTCGGGCGCGGCCGCGGCTCGAGCCGCCGCGATGGCTTGCCCTTGGCGGCCCGCCCGTCGCGGGACCGGGTCCTCGGCTGGGTGGGTGCCACCGCTGGGCCGGTGGTGCCGCCGGCGACGGCCCGGACGCGGCGGGGTGCCCGGCAGGGAATCATCCGGTTGGGGTGAGGCCCGCCTGCCTCCGGGCGCGGATACTGGCCGGGTCGCCGACGGCATCGTCCCAACTGAGGGGGCTCTGCGATGGTCGTGCCAAGTCAGAGAGATCATCCGATGGCAGAGCACGGGCCGACGATCGGGCGGGAGGTGACCAGCGACGGCTGGGGCATGGTGGTCTTCGCCGGCGTGATGATGGTCATGCTCGGCATCTTCCATGCGCTGGAGGGTCTGACCGCGATCCTCAAGGATGAGTTCTTCGTGTTCACCCCCACCAACTACCTGATCTCGGTCGACGTGACGGGCTGGGGGTGGATCCACCTGATCGGCGGGGCGGTGGTGGCGGTGGCCGGCTTCTTTGTGTTCTCCGGCGCGGTGTGGGCGCGGGCGGTCGGGATCGTCCTGGCGGCGCTGAGCGCGATCGCCAACTTCCTGTTCATCCCGTACTACCCCTTCTGGTCGCTGCTGATGGTCGCGCTGGACGTCTTCGTGATCTGGGCCCTGGCCAGGCACGGGCGGCAGGTTGCGGCGTGACCACAGGCCGACCGCCGCAGGCCTAATGACAACGCCATCCGGTGAACAGCCTGAGTCGACTGTTGCGTGAAGGAGACGTGACCAGGTCGCCAAACGGTCCCCGGACCCCGCGAGCCCGACAGACGAGCACCTCCTCCTGGCCCGAACGCTATCTGGGGGCCGATCCCGGCTGCTTTGTCGGGATGCGCCGCGCGGAGAAGAGCGCGAGCAGCGCGATCGCGGCGAGTGCGACCAGCGCAGCACGCAGACCGTCGAGCCGTGCCTGCTGGTTGACGTCGAGGATCGCCGTCGAGGCTCCCTTGCCCACGCCTGCCTTATCGAGCGCTGCTTGGAGATCGGCGTCCGAGAGGAACGGCACGCCGCCGGCGAGCTTGACGTTGGCCTGGGTCTTCACCGATGCCGGGACGGCGGGGTTCTGCTCGATCCCCTGCAGGAACGACGCGGTCAGTGCGGCGATCAGGATCGAGCCGGCCAGCGCCGTGCCGATCGAGGCGCCAAGGTTCGTGCCGGTGTTCTGGAGCCCACCGACCTCCGCGCTTTGCTCGTCGGGCACCGCCGACACGGTGACGGCGCCGAGCTGGGAGGCGAGGGCCCCGATCCCAAGGCCGGCCAGCAGCAGCGGGACGGTCACGATCTCGGCGCCGGCGGAGGGGTCGATGCTGGTGAACAGGGCGACGATGCCGGCGAGCATGGCCAGGAGCCCAAGCCGAACCACCAGCCGAGGCGAGACGTTCGGGAAGAACCGCGGGATGCCGGCAGCGGCAAGAAGAAGGGTGAGTGATAGCGGCAGGATCCTGACCCCAGTCTCGATTGCCGACAGACCCAGCGCGACCGACAGGTACAGCGGGATGGCGAAGAACAATCCCGCCTGGACCAGGAACTGGTAGAAGAACAGCAGCAGCCCGCCGGTGAGCTCGTGGTTGGCCAGCAGCTCGGGCCGCACCAGCGGCTCGGCTCCTCTGGCTTCCAGCCGCCGCTCCCAGCCCAGGAACAGCCAAACCACCAGCACCCCGCCCAGGATGAGCCAGACCACCGGCGACACCCCGAGCAGCTTGGGTCCATCCGGCTTGGGCATCACCCATCCCCACTCGCTGGACCGCAGGACGCCGAAGACCGCCAGGCCGAGCCCGGTCGCCGACAGGACCGTGCCGACCAGGTCGAGTCTCGCCCGGCCCTCGGGCGGTGCGTCCTTGACGCGGCGGGCGAGCGCGAGGATCGCCAGCACCAAAAGCACCTCGCCGACGAACACCCACCGCCATGAGAAGTAGGTGGTCGCAAAGCCGCCGATCAGCGGGCCGACCGCGATCGCGATCGCGCCGGCCGCCATGACCAGCCCGTAGGCCCGCGGACGACCGCGCGGTGGGAAGTTGCCGGCAACCAGCGCCACGATGGCGGGCATGATGAGCGCCGCGCCGATGCCCTCAAGGAACGACCAGCCGAGCACCAGGATCGCGAGGCTGGGTGCCAGCGCCGTGGTCAGCGACCCGATCCCGTAGATCAGGCACCCGATCGCGAAGGCGCGCCTGCGCCCCACCATCGAGCCGAGCTTCCCGCCGGTCACCATGAACATCGCCATGACGAGCGTGTAGAGGGTGATCGCCGTCTGAATCCCGGTCACCGTGGTGCCGACATCCTTGGCCACCGTCGCGATCGACACGTTCATGACCGAGCTGTCGAGGGTCATCAGGAACTGCCCGGAGGCCAACGTGAGCAGGACCAGCCCGGCCCCCCTCTTGACAGGAACCTCCGCTGCGTCGGCGCTCACGGGCGCAGCCTCATCGCCGGCCGCGGCCCCCGATGCAACCGGATCGGATCCGCCCGCCATGACGCCACCCTTGGGTCAACGCACGCCGCGACGGCGTTACCGGCGCTTGAGGTAGCGCTTTCCGAAATCGGCGAGCTTACGACGGTTCTCCGGCTTGCTGGCCTGCTCCTTGGCCTGCTCCTTGACCTGCTCGCCCTTGGGGCTTTGGGCGAAGTCCTTGACACGCTTGAAGATTGATGCCATGGGTCGATCCCTTCGGAAGGCCGAGGTCCCAGGTCGCTGGGGGCGCCGATCGCCGCCGCCAGCCGTGGGTATCCCATACCTTGGTTCCTCCTGCCATCCTCCTGAAAGGATGAGGTGCCCGCGCCGGCCCGACGACCGACCGGGATCATCTGGCCTGCTTGTCGGCGGTGGGGAAGGGAGTTGTTCAGTCAGCGAGTCGCGAGGCTCGCGCCCCGGTCGATCCCCTCACGCGCCCAGCCTGCCGAACTCGGATGTGTAGGTTCCCACCACCCGAACGGCGACTACACTGACACCACTGTGAAGCGCGTCTGGTTGCTTCGCCACGCCAAGTCCAGCTGGGACGACCCAGGCCTTCCGGATGCCGACAGGCCTCTCGCGCCGCGGGGCCGGCGGGCCGCGGAGCTGTTGGCTGCCCACCTGGCAACCTCCGACGTCCGGCCGGCCGTGGTGCTGTGCTCCTCGTCGCTTCGAACCCGGGAGACGCTGGCAGCCATCCTCCCCGCACTCGGGGACGCGCTTGAAATCCGGATCGAGCGGACGCTGTACGGGGCCGGAGCGGCACAACTCCTGGAACGGCTCCGACAGGTGCCGAACAGGGCGTCGTCGGTGATGCTGGTCGGTCACAACCCGGGCATCCAGGACCTAGCGCTCGGGCTTGCGATGAGCGGGCCGGCACTCGCAGCGCTTCGGGAGAAGTTCCCTACCGGCGCGCTCGCCACCGTCGAGGTCAATGTCGGACGGTGGCGGGACGTGGACGATGGGAAGGCCACCGCCGCCGTTCTGGTGACCCCGCGCTCCCTGGAACCCAGGGCGGGAGGGTGATGGGAGAGCGGCATGCTCTGGTGTGACGACCAGGAAGAAAGGCGGAATCGCTCACCGAGCTGGATGGAAGCCACCGAGGATGCGCCGGTCATGCTCCTGGGTGAGCATCATGCGCGCCTCCTCGAGCGGTACCCAGCGCGCGTCGTCGATCTCGTTGGCCGGTCCGAGTGTGCCGTCGATCGGTGTCATCTCCCAGAAGATTGGTCCGATGCCCGCTGAGCGGGAGCGGACGTCGCTGTGGCCTTCGTTCTGCGCCGCATCCCGTCAACGCACCGTTCCTGCGGAACGGTAGCTCCGAGCGGGCACCTGTGACCGAGCCCGAACCTGCGATGCAGCTGTCGGCTCTGGAGGTCGCTCGTGCCACGGCGTGAGGAAGCGCGCTGCGGCGAGCCCTCAGGACCCCCATGCGCTCATCCAGCAGTGGTCTGGTCCGAGCCGCCCGAAGCGTCGACCGTGGCCGCATGAGCACCGTGCCCGGCCCGTGGGGCCAAACTCCATCAGGGGTGCATGCCCCGCGGTGCCGATGCTGGGGTCAGCGGCAGTGGCGGTAGGTAGCGGGCCAGCGTGAGCCGCCCGTTGGCGCCGTGCAGCAGCCAGGTCGATCCCTTGGGCCACGCCAACGGCTGGTCGACCGCCAGCCCATCGGCGGCCAGCCGGACCAGCACCTGGCCGATCACCTCGCCGTGGGTACACAGCACCGCGTCCTGCACCCTGGGATCCTTGAGCAGCGCCAGCACCACGGCCAGGTCGGCGGTCACGGCCAGCGCCGGGGTGGGCTCGATGGGCAGGCGGCGGTCGTGGGCGAGGGGTTGCACGGTCTGCTGGCAGCGGACGGTGGGGCTGGAAAGGATGCGCCCGATGGGGTAGTCCTCGAGGCGGACCACCAGCCCGGCGGCCTCGGCCTGGCCGGTCGGCGACAGGGGTCGCAGGCTGTCGGGGCCCTGCCAGCGCGACTTGTCGCCGGCGTGGGCGTGGCGGACTAGCAGCAGCATCGGCAACCCTCCGGTGCTTGCGGTCGACGCGTCCCGCGCCACCGTCGTGCGGACACCATCCCGCCGGACCGGGTCGCAAGCATCATCCATTTGGAATGAGGTTGCGGCCGCAGCGTCGGACGAGATCGCAGCCGTGGTTGGTTTGCTGCGTGCTGGGTGTGTCGCCGCGGTCAGGCGGTCCGGCACCCACCACGCCGTACTCGGCGCGTCGTCCCGGCGGCTGTGGATTTCATCCGGTCGGGATGATGGGGGTGGGGTGGGCTGCCCCAGGTAGCTCGACCGCTCCAACATCGCTTACAACGACGAGGTCACAGGTTCGAGCCCTGTCACGCCAGCCAACATCGGGTCGGATCAGGTCGGCGCGCCAGGTAGCGACTCAAGGATCGGGAGCCCCGATCCATTCCTGCAGCTCCTAGGCAAAGTAGTCGTTCTGTGTCTCACGGATCTCGCGGACGAACGGCTTGGCGCAGTGCTCCCAGCAGGACGTCGCCGCCTCGTAGAAGAGGTCTTTCACCAGCTCGTCGCCCAGCTGCCGAGCCCGGAAGGTGGCAATGAAGTTGAGCTGGTTGATGTAGGTGCGCAGCTGGGACTGGATCTCCGGGTCGTCGAGCCGGCCGACGATCTTGCCGGTCCGGATGAGGTGACGGATTCGGCGGCATCCTCTGACGTGCCTGGCCGGCCGGTCCGGTCCCTGGGCGCTGAGGACCGCAGCGCCAGAGGCGTCCGCGACCGACGGGACCGGAGAGCCACCCTGGTGCGGCGCCGCCCCGGCGGGAGCTACCCGACGGGGCCTCTGGCCAGGGCTTTTCCATGGGTGGAGGTGAGGGGATTTGAACCCCTGACTTCCTCCGTGCGAGGAGTTGGAAGTCACCGCTGTGCATACCTGCGATTTCGCACGTCAGATCGCACCGTTGAGCACAAAGTTATATGGCCAGAGCCCTGTCCAAAGACGCTCTGAATCAACCAGCATGCCGTCCGGCCATCGCATCACCCATCGCCAACAGCCTGACTACCTGCAACGATACCCGCCAGGCGCCTACGCCTCCAATCCTCGCCCGCGACCTCTCCGCCGCTCGCATTCGCCTTCGCGCCATGCACCCCTGAGTGCCATCGAAATCAAGCCAGGACAGCATCGGTTGGATCTGGCCTGCTCGCGTGGGTGCGGCGCGACAGCGCGTACCACAGGCCGACCACGGCCATACCGAAACGCCACTATCGGGCCAGCCAAGCACAGAACCACCGGGGTGATGGCCAGACGACGGCTGGTGTGGTCCTGTAGCGGGCGGGGAACAGCATGGCGCCAAGGCCTGGTCAAGACGACGTACCTACCACAATGATCATGTGCGGAGCGATCCGCCGGGGTGCTGTAGCCGCCGAACCTCGCGGACCTTGCTGACCGCGAGGGGAGGCTGCATGGCGGGCACCCCGGCAGGCGACGCACTGCCTCCGGCTGTCCACGCAACCGCAGCACGCCGGCGCACCGCCGGCATCTACGGCACGATCGTTGCCTCGGCGGTGCTGGCCGCCGGGGGAGGCCACCTGCGGACGGTGCCGCTGGCGGTCACGGTGCTCGTCACCTTGCTGGTGTACTGGGCCGCCGAAGGCTATGCCGAGCTGCTCGCCGAGCAGGTCCACGCCGGCCGCCTGCCGACGTGGGTGCAGCTGCGAGCGTCACTGGCCGCTATCTGGCCGATGGTCAGTGCCTCCTATGTCCCGCTGTTGTCGTTGCTGGTGGCGCGTGTCCTGGGCGCGGCCACCAAGACTGCGGCCACCGTGGCGTTGGTGGTTGCCATCGCGCTGCTGCTGGTCCACGGCTGGGTGGCCGGCAGGGCGTCCCAGCTGGGCGGCCTGCGATTGCTCGCGGTGACATTGGTCGCGGGCGCGTTCGGGGTCGTGATGATCCTGCTCAAGCTGGCCGTCACCCACTGATGGTGTGTCCCGGGACACCAAGATCTCGGATGACTGTTCCCAGGGTTGCCCGGTTATTGGCCGGCGACACGACGGCCAATGCGGCAGCCTCCACGGCCTTCCCTGGCGTTCTCCTCCGGCAAGGTCTCTTGGAGCCATTCGTCCAACGGCTCACGCAAGTGAATTGGTACTCCTTCGAAGAGGGATTCCTCCTCGATGAGTCCACTACCTCGCGGCTGAGCGGTTGCCACGGTGGGAGGAGAGACATGTCGACGTTGGGCTTCTTGCTGACAATGTGCTGACAGTAGCGGGTTCGAGCAAGCGGGGAAGCGGCGTTTGTCCTGGTGGGCGCGACAGGTATCGAACCTGTGACCTCTGTCGTGTGAGCCCAGGGCGGCCAGCGCACCAGACCTTGCGGCACTTAGCGTTGCACCACATCTCCGCAGGCCAGCGGCGCTGTCAGGCGCGGCGCCGTGGTGCGCCGCGAGGTCGCGTGTGGCGCTGCTTCTGGCAGATTTCTGGCACAGCAGCCCTGCTCTCCCGACGTATGTGGCTTCCGCTTGTGCAGGTCGACAGCGACGACGACGCGCCGGGCCTCCAGCAGTCGCAGCCAGCTGGGAAGCCGATCCCGGTGCGGCGCGGGAGGTTGCCCCGCCTGGCAGTCTGCTGGTGCCATCGACGAGTTGATCGCCACGCCGGAGGCCGGCGCGGTGGGGGAGAGGTCGGGAGCCACATCGGCGGCCCTATCGGCGCACCGCTCCGGAGATGGCCGTTCGGGTACTCACTCGCGCTGGGCGACACCCAGGAGGTGCTGGTCGCGCTCATGCCAGCCCCAAGCATCCTGGGAGATCCCCGCGGTAATCGGCTACGGCGGCTGGAACGACTACCCGACTCCCGAAGACCACGTCGCCATTCTGCGCTACACAACGGCATTGAGCCTAGCTGGGCGCGGCCGGCAGGTCGGGGCGCGCCAGGGCGACCGCGGCGGCGATGTGGGACAGGTGCGAGAGGCCCTGCGGGTAGTTGCCGAGCGGCTCGCCGCGCCGGGGGTCGTACTCCTCCGGGTACAGGCCGAGGTCGCTGCCGCAGGAGGCGACCCGGTCGAACAGCTCGCGGGCGTCCTGCACGCGGCCCTGGCGGGCGAGGCACTCGACCAGCCAGAACGAGCAGGTGACGAAGGCGCCCTCCTCGCCCTTCAGGTCGTCGTCGCCGCGGGGGTAGCGCAGGATCAGGCCGTTGCCGTCGTCCAGCTCCTCCCGGATGGCATCGGTGGTCCGCACCATGCGCGGGTCGTCGTAGGCCAGGAACTCGACGCTCGGCAGCAGCAGCAGCGCGCCGTCGAGCGCCTTGGAGCCGAACGCCTGGCGGTGCGCCAGCGCCGGGTCGGTGCGCGGCGCAGGCACTCGTCGGCGAGCCTGATGCCGCGGTCCAGCGCGGCCCAGCACATCACCTTGGAGTGGACGAAGTGGCGCGGCTCGCCGCGCAGCTCCCAGAGCCCGCGGTCGGGCTCCCGCCAGCGGTCGGCGGCGGCGTCGACCAGCTCGACCAGGAAACGCCAGTAGTCGTCGTCCGGTGAGCTGCCGCGTCGGTGCCAGCGCCAGGCGAGGTCGAGCAGCTCGCCGTAGACGTCGAGCTGGACCTGCCTGGCGGCGGCGTTGCCGATGCGCACCGGTCCGATGCCGCGGTAGCCCTCGAGGTCGTCGAGCTCCAGCTCGGTGAGCCGGCGCTCGCCGCCGACGCCGTAGACGATCTGCAGCGTCTCGGTCGATCCGGCGGCGCTGCGCTCGACGAAGCGCCGGAACCGGTCCGCCTCGGCGTCCAGACCGAGGGAGGCCAGCGAGCGGACGGTGAAGGCGGAGTCGCGGATCCAGCTGTAGCGGTAGTCCCAGTTGCGCTCCCCGTTGGCGCTCTCGGGAAGGCTGGTGGTCGGCGCGGCCACGATCGCGCCGGTGGGCGCGTTCTGCAGGCCCTTGAGGATGGTGGCCGACCGCTTGGCGGCGGCCGCGTCGAGGCTGTCGAGCTGGATGCTGTCGGACCAGTGGTGCCACCAGTCGATCGTCTCGTCGAGCCGGCGGTCCAGCTCGGCGGCGTCGGTGCGGCCGACGTCCGCCAGCTCGAGCCGGTGCGGCGGCAGGTACTCGAGCGAGAAGCGCACCCGCTGGCCGGCCCGGATGTTGAAGCTGGCGATCAGGTCGTGGTTGTCGGACGTTCCAGGTCGACGTCGCTGGAGACCAGCAGGCCGTCGTTGCCGCCGATGGCCGAGTAGGCGCCGATCCCCCGGCGCCGCAGCCACGGCTTGATCTCGCCGTAGTCGAAGCGGATCGCGGCGAGGAATTCCAGCTCCAGCCAGCCGCGGATGCCCTCGACCCGGTGGCTGGTTCGGAGGCCGGGAAGCTGTTCCTGGACCGTGCCCGTGCCGTCCTGCCGGGGGTCCAGATCGACCAGGCGAACGCCGGAGCGGTGGCAAGCCTTGCCGACGCCTCGACGGCATGCCGCTGGCCATCGAGCTCGCGGCGGCCCGGGTCGGCCTTCTCACCCCTGGGGAGATCGACGAGCGGCTCGACGACCGGTTCCGCCTGCTCAGTGCCGCCACCCGGACACTTCCCCGCCACCGGACCCTTCGTGCGCTGATCGACTGGAGCCACGACCTGCAGCTCGGCTTCGGATTCTGGGGGTCCAAGGTGCTGCCAGCGCCGTGGAGCTGGGCGTGTTCACCGCGCTGGCGGGGACCTCCGCCGAGCCGGAGACGCTGCGAGCACGGCTGGGCCTGCACCCCCGCTCGGCACGGGACTTCCTGGACGCCCTGGTCGCCCTGGTCGCCCTGGGCGGCATCCTGGAGATGGCCAACGCCCGGCTGTTCGGCTTCTGGCGGACCTGACCCAGGGCTGCGCACCGGCCGGCCGCAAACCAGACCAAGACCGGCGGGTCGTTTTTCCCCGAGCTGTACGCCCACCCCGCCAGGCTGCGGGAGTTCGCCCGCGCCATGACCGCCCTGAGCACCGGCTCGATCAGCGCGATCGGCGAGCGGTTCCCCTGGAGCGGCTACCGCACCTTCGCCGACATCGGCTGCGCCGAGGGCGGCCTGGGCGT
>WNGK01000719.1_pt1 | contig 53368 bp, 61 predicted proteins | sample 5400601 | NCBI WGS metagenome assembly WNGK01 (sample SAMN13153376, study PRJNA577476) | soil metagenome | isolation source: 60 cm soil or saprolite under Garry oak tree replicate 1 | place: USA:California | collected 2016-06-15 | reverse complement strand
CCAGGTTGTTCCCTCTGCTCCTCATTTCTCAAAGGACTCTGGTTTCGCACAAGGCCTTTCCTTTTTGATCAGTCTCTGCTCGATTTCTTTGCCCACTCGCTGACTGCTCATCTTTACACATAATTCGGGATGGCATCTATGCTAAGGGCCAGAAGGTTTCTGATACCGAAATGGAACACCTCGATATTGAACATGTTGAGGTGTGATCAGTGGAACTACAAGCTGCGCTATCCTGTCGATGGCCTTTCCCTTTCTTGAGGGCGCCAGCAAAACCGAAAGTTATTTTTTAACAAGCTCTTAGATGAACTCGAAGCGATGCAAACACAACTTTGTGCCTTGTTACGGAACTAGCCTCACGTGATCCAGTCACATAACAGCTTTCACTGATAGCCTCTTTCCTCTTTAAAACAGCAGAAATTACTACGATTGGATATTCGAGTGACCCCAATGGAGCCATACCACGCATTTTGACAGATGACACACTTGCTTCTATGATAGGCAAGTGTGGAGAGCAAGAAGTGAGCGAAGCAAGAAGTGAGCGAAGGAGGAGCTCTATGGGACATAATGGGAGCTATTCGTGGGAGTTCAAGTTGCAGATGGTACAGTTGCTGGAGAAAGGCGAGCACAATCCCTCCCAGATCAGCCGGGATCATCACTCATATCAAATCCGTTTGGATAGTGTATAATGGAGGTATGGCTAAAAGAGTCGAAGTGAAAACTGAGCTAACAGCAGAAGAGCTTCATGAGCGTTATCGCCAAACCAGAGAGCCTGTAGAGCGTACCCATTGGCATATTCTGTGGCTGATGAAGGAGGGCCACACACCAGGGGAGGTGGCGGAACGGGTGGGCTACACTGCGCGCTGGGTTCGGACTATCGTCGGGCGCTACAATCGCCAAGGGGAGCAAGCCATCAGCAACCATCGTCTGACGCTGCCTGGAGCCAAGCCCTTGCTGACGAGGGAACAGCAAAAGGAGTTGGATGAAGCCTTGCACCAGCGTCCGGATGACGATGGGTTGTGGAGCGGGCCAAAAGTGGCGAGCTGGATGCAAGACAAGCTGGGACGTCCGGTGGACTCGCGCCGGGGCTGGGACTACCTGCAGCGCTTGGGCTACAGCACACATGTCCCCCGTCCCAAGCATGTCCAGGCTGATGAGGCCGCTCAACAGGCTTTTAAAAAAACTGCCCGAGGAGGTAGAGCTGATTCGTCAGGCCTCTCCGCAAGCCACGGTGGAGCTATGGAGCAGCGATGAGCATCGCATTGGGCTCAAACCGATCCTGCGCCGAGTGTGGGGCAAAAAAGGGAGCAAGGTCACCGCTGTAGTGAAGCAGCGCTATGAATGGATGTATGTGTACGGCTTTGTGGAGCCACAGAGCGGTCGCACTTCCTGGTTGCTGATGCCTAGCGTCAATGTGGAGGCCTTTGAGCTGGCTCTCTCGGCCTTCGCCCAAGAGCACTACCTCGGGCCCGACAAACACGTTGCCCTGGTGCTCGATCAGGCGGGCTGGCATAAAAGTTCCCGCCTGATGATTCCCGAAGGGCTGCATCTGCTTTTCTTGCCTTCCCATTCGCCGGAATTACAGCCGGCCGAGCGCTTATGGCCCCTCTCCAATGAGTCGCTGGCCAACCGGGTATTCGCTTCGCTTGACGAGCTGGAACAGGTCCAAGCTGATCGCTGTCGTTGGCTGCAAGCTCATCCAGAGGTCATTCGGGGTCGCACCTCCTACCATTGGTGGCCTCCCTCTTTGGACACTACTTAATCGGATTTGATATCACGTCACCCGCAGCTTGCTGTATGCTTGGTGGCAATTGTATCGAATGTGTGGGGAAGCGGCTTTTGTGCCAACCCAAACCATTCTGAGTCCACCTGAAGTCGATCGACCACAGAATGCGCAAGAACACATTGCCCATCTCGAACTGGATCTGCTACGCTTGGAGGTGGATGTGCTAAAAAAAGACTGGCATTAGGTCTGGCGACTGGCTCCCGTCCAACAGCGACACGCGCTTGTAGAGCGGATGCGGGAGCAGATGCCAGCCAGATCGATACGGAGTTTGTGTCGGTTGTTGAGAATCAACCGCCAATGGTATTACCAACATCGCCGTCCCTCAGCTCACCAGGAGCGAGACCAGCGGCTTCGTGAGGCCATCCAAGCTGTGCGTGAAGCGTTCGCCGGATATGGTTATCGTCGCGTAACCAAAGCTCTGGTTCGTTCCGGATGGCAGGTCAACCACAAACGGGTCTGGCGTGTGATGCGGCAAGCCGGCTTGACCTGTCGTCGAAAACGACGCATGGTGCATACAACCGATTCGAACCACAGTTATCAGGTCTATCCGAATTTGGTCAAAGGGCTGCAGGTCGAGGCTCCCAATCGCTATTGGGTTGCTGATTTGACGTATGTGCGGCTACCGGAAGGCTTCGTGTACCTGGCTTGTCTGCTGGATGTGTATTCACGTACATGTATCGGCTGGAGCCTGTCTCGACGGATGGATGCACAGCTGCCTCTGCAGGCTCTGGAGATGGCATTAGCCCAACGTCAAGTCCCTGCCGTGTTGATTCATCATTCAGATCGGGGAAGACAGTACTGTAGCAATGTGTATGTGGAGCGCCTGCTCGATATCGGAGCCAGCAAAAGTCATGTCCACTCCCGGCCAGCCAACCGAGAATGCGTTCGCAGAAAGCTTCGCAGAAGACCGTAAAGTGGGAAGAAGTGTATCTGCACCAGTATCGGACCTTCGAGGAGGCACAAGCAAGCTTGCAGACGTTTCTGGAAGACGTCTCCACTCGTCTTTAGACTATGTGCCTCCTGATGAGTTTGAGTTGAAATATGCGATGTGTTAATGTCTTAGTGGTCTGGACTTTTTGGGGGCACTCCAGGTGATAAACTGTCAAACGAACTGTCATTCGGCATCTCTCGCAGGTATAGCTACCCACTCGAGAAAGATGTGAAGCCGATGCAAAGGTATCTTTAATTACAAATGAGCAGGAATCCCCCCTTCGAGCTATTAAAGATTTTCTCACAACGATGCTTTATCCTCAGACTTTTTAAGTCTATGCTCCTCGAGGATGTGTTGCATGTGAAATGCTCAAAGAGGGAAGTGCGATAGTTTTGGTCGTGAACTGCCCGAACAGGCCCGGCTTTGAGACGTTTCACGGCAAGATGGCGGCTTGCTGAGAAGGGCTTCGTCCACACGGACCTCTAGGTATCTCCTGTTTCCAGGTAAGGATAGGAATCTGAGAACGACACCACTGGTTGTGGTGTCGTTTGTTTTTGTCCGAAATATGAACGTCGCCACCAAAGAGTGGTGGCTATGATCGAATGAATCTTTCTCTCGCAGAGAAAGAGGAAAGAAGAGGTGACACCATGCCAGAAAAGAAACAGAAGCGACGAGGACACGGTGAAGGCAGCATTTACCAGCGCAAAGATGGACGTTGGGGCGCCACCATTTCGCTGGAGAATGGCAAGCGCAAGACGCTCTATGGCAAGACGCGCAAGGAGGTTGCCGATAAGCTCAACACGGCGCTCCAGGAGCAAAAACAGGGACTCCTGATAACGGGGCCAAGTCAGACGGTGGCGAATTACCTGCAATACTGGCTGGAAAAGGTGCACAAAACGACGATCAAGGAAAGCACGTACGCGTTGTATCGCCGGAACCTGAAGAACCATATCATCCCTGCTCTGGGTCACATCCAGTTGCAGAAGTTGACGGCAGATCAGGTGCAGGCATTTTACTCGGAGATGGCAAGTAAGGGGTTGTCGTCGGGGACCATCAGGCTCCTCCATACGATCTTCGACGCGGCGCTGGGCGATGCCGTACAGTGGAAACGGCTTGCCGTCAACGTCTGCGATGCGGTCAAGCTTCCCCGCCTGTCCCAGCGTGAGGCGCGCCCGCTCGACCAGGAGCAAGCCCAACGGCTATTACGGGCCGCGCAGGGCAATCGCCTGGCATGCTTGCTCACTGTGGCGCTGACCACGGGAATGCGCCTGGGCGAACTTCTGGCCCTGCGTTGGGATGACGTGAACCTGGAAAAACAGGTCCTCCAGGTACGCTCCACCGTCGATTATGTTCCTGGGCTTGGGCGCGTTGCGAGTGAGCCAAAGACAGAGGCGGGCAAACGCAGGATTGTGCTTCCCCAGATGACGGTCGAGGCATTGAAACAGCAGCGCGCTCACCAGCTGGAGGCGCGGCTTAAGGTCGGGACGGCATGGCAGGAACGAGGGCTGGTGTTCGCCAATCGCAACGGGGGGTACTTTAGCCGGGCGAGGCTCTACGCGAACTTCAAGAAGATCTTGAAAGAAGCTGGCTTGCCGGATATGCACTTCCACGACCTGCGGCATAGCGCGGCCACGATCCTGTTGAGCATGGGGGTCCCGGCCAACGTCGTCCAGGAAATTTTAGGCCACGCGAACTTCGGGACGACGATGAACATCTACGGGCACGTCCTGCCTTCCATGCAGCGGGACGCCATGGCCGGGTTGGACGGCTTTTTCAGGGGGAGCCGGCAGGGGAAATGACGCGTTTTGCTGTCAACTTTACTGTCATGGCGGGAGATGAACCCTGTCGAACGTGCTGGGGGGGGGATGCGGTATTGCAGAATTTGTGATAGAATACATATCAAACTCATTGAGCCGTAGTCTCGCACGCACGTACCATTGAGTGGGTTCCACAGGAAAGTAAATTACCGATGATGAGTACACATGAGAACGATGCACAGGCTCTGGATGCCTATTCATATGCAGTAACCACAGCGGCGGAGCGAGTTGGCCCTGCCGTTGTCCGTATTGATATAGAGCGAGATGGTCAGCGTGTTGGTCCATTCAATGTGCCTGCCTTTGGGAGCGGTCTTGGCTCCGGCTTCATCTTCTCCTCAGATGGCCAGATATTAACTAATGCCCATGTTGTTTCAAGAGCGCGACGAATCCGGGTAACCCTGGCGGACGGACGGAAATTTGACGCTGGCCTCGTTGGCAGCGACCCGGAAGTGGATGTTGCCGTCCTTCGTATTGGCGCGGATCATCTCCCCGTTGCGGAACTTGGCCGCGTCCCACTACGCGTCGGTCAACTGGTGATTGCCGTCGGGAATCCTTACGGGTTGAACTGGACGGTTACTGCTGGAGTGGTCAGCGCGTTAGGCCGTGACCTGGATGTTCCCGGTTCGCGCAAAATGACCAATTTGATTCAAACCGACACCTCAATCAATCCCGGTAACTCGGGTGGTCCGCTAGTCGATAGCTTTGGGCGCGTCGTAGGTATCACCACTGCCATGATGCCCTTGGCCCAGGGCCTGGGCTTCTCGGTGCCCCTGGATACCGTGAAAGCAACCATTGCCAGGGTTACCAGGAGGCGTGAGGCAAAACCCGAGGGAACATCCATGGGAGTTGGCGGTATGCGGGTGAAGATTGACCCGGCCTTGCAGAGAAGCCTCGGACTGTTACAGCAATTTGGTATGGAACTGCTGGAGATTCGTCGCGATGGACCGGCCGAACACGCTGAACTCAAGCGCATGGACATCATTCTTACAGCCGACAATGAAGCTGTGACAGAACCTCGCGATCTGCAGCGGATCGTACGGCGTCACCGCGCTGGAGAAAAATTAGCCGTCAGTTTCTTAAGAGGAGGGAAACAACGCAAAGTGACTGTAGTGCTGTAAAGCCTCCAGGGCTTACACGATAAGCTACAGCATGACCCTGTTGCTTGATTTCTATCTGCTTGATGTAGTAGTGAATTATACATTTCTCAATAGAGAGAGATATCCCCGGTGTAAACAAGGGGTGCCATGGCCTCTAAAAAGCCATGGCACCCCTCTTATTACCTCAGAGCGACGTATTTCCCTCATGTTCAGAGACTTATTCATCCTCCTCATCAATTGGTTTATTTTGCTCCCCGTTCTCGCGTTGCTTTCGCAACAGTTCCTCAACGCCTTGAATCAAGGATTCAGCGCTAGGCAGTGGCCCTGTTCCCGTGGATCTATCCGCGTTGAAAAATGAATCTTCCTCCTCGTCCTCGTCCTCGTCGGAATGAACTGCTTCGCTAATCTGCTCTTCCAGCTTACGTACATATGCGCTCGCCTCTGGATCTTTTGCAACCAGCGTGGAAATTTGTTCTTCGAAACGAATAGCATCCAATTGTATATCGCTTAAATCTAATCCGAAAGACATAAATGTGTTGAGATAGGTGAGAAGTGCGGATGTTACCTTGATGTTAGGTGTGGCCGCGAGGTAGTGTGGTGCCGCCGCCCAAATACTTGCTGCGGGAATGGCGACTCGTCGAAATCCATCCTGTATTACTCCCACCATTCCAGTTGGTCCTTCATAACGTGAATTATGAATATCCATTTCTTTAAGACGTTCCTTCATATCCACGGTAGATGCCGTGCCTGTAATAGGCACGGCAATTGAGTGTGGTACATCAGCTAGTAATGCCCCGAGCAGAATGATTTCCGAGGCATGGAATTTCTTACAGACTTCCAGGAAACATTTACTGAACGTCTTCCACTTCAATTGCGGTTCTGCGCCAAGATAGAGGATGATATCATGGCTCAGGTCGGGGGCCTTGTACGCTAAGAACTGGCAAGAAGGCCAGACGATGGTGCGCTGTATACCGTCTACATACTTGATTGTAGGCCTCGTCTCAGTGAAGACAAAAAAGTCCTCGATATCGATCTCTGCGAGCTTTATGGGTTTCCAACGATCGATGAGGAATTTGATCGCTGTAGTTGCCGCATCAGCGGCATCATTCCATCCCCCGAAGGCTGCTATGACCACGGGATCCCGTAATTCTGGCTCATTATGATAGTGTATATATTCCATACGGTACCTCTCAGGTGACTTGATGAAGTGCTCTCCAAACTTCACACTGTATTATTGTAGCATAGTTGAAAAGAGGGAAATAATCAAAAATTGAGGCGCGCGGACTGTGTCCCCTCACAATATGCAACTTCCGGTTTTTGATAAGCAGCCTTTCGGTCAAGAGTGCCAGCGTTGCATATAGCCATAGATCATTGAGCAAAGAGTATTACTGCGCCAGGTAATGGGGAGTTATTCCACAAAAACCTGCAATGCTCCAACCAAGCGCAATATCCGTCCCACCTGCGTATTCCTCTAAATAGCGATAGAGCCGGTGAGCATGGTCTGTATCTTCCCAATCTGGCTCAGCCTGCGCAAATGGGCTGCGGGCGGTGCGCTCACCTCCCGAGCCGTCACCATCCGTGACCGAATCAACGATCAAGCGGTTTGCTCCACTCCGGAGTAATCGCTGCCCAAAATTCTCAATCCCAGAATATCGGAGACAGGGGCTGACCGTGATCTGAGTAGATATACCACAAGCGCGAGATTCCCGTATCAACTCCCAGCGTTTCTCCAATGGGGGACCTCCTTTGAGACGCTTGAGATAGATCTGGTCATCTGTTTCGATGGTGACGGATAAACATGCATAAGGAATCTTCCCCAGTAATGAAAGGTCGCGTGCGGCCAGTGGAGAGCGCGTCTGGACCACAAGCAGATCAAGGTCATCATAATCAGCAAAGACCTCCAGGCATTGTCGCGTTATCTGATACTCGCGTTCAACAGGCTGGTATGGATCGGTCGTACTGCTCATAAAGATACGCAGTTTATGGCGTACCTGCGGCTTCATCGTGCTGAGCGCCTTCGCCAGCAGTTGAGCAGCATTCGTTTTGACCTGGACAGCGTGGCCCCATTCCGCACTGAAACCGCGAAAATGCCAGTTGGGAAGGAATTGTGCATAGCAATAGAGGCCGCACGTTGTCTGTCCAAAGCCACAACCTAAGTACCCTGAAAGTGAATGGGTAAAAGGATATGGCCTGGCAGCCAGAAAGCCATTTCGTTGAGGCGTCAGTATACTTTTTGCTTCTTTCAGTAAAATTTCCATGCTTCCAGTGTAGCTCATTTGGCAACTACCAGGCAATAAAGATGGTTCTGACTACTTTCGTGCGCTGAAAAGCTATACTATTGACGCTAACTCCCATCTGGTCTTATACTCACAATATGACAACTACTACCATACCCGTTATCTATCAAGATCACCATCTGCTAATTGTCAACAAACCGGCAGGGCTTGTCATTCACCCCACCTATAAAAATGTTGATGGCACAATGTGGAATGCCCTGCTAACTGACCTTGCACAGCTCAGTGCTGACGATTGGCGGCCTCCAATATTGCCAGATGAGCCCTGGTGGGCAGGTGCCCCGCCACACATACAATCCATGTTGCGGCAAAAACGCATTGAAAAGCAGTGGAAAGAAGATGGCCTGCTTCCTCGTCCTTGTTTGTTGCATCGCCTGGATAAAGACACATCGGGTATCGTAGCGCTGGCACGTACTGAACGATCGCGCCGTCATCTGGTTCGCCAGTTTCAAGACCATTCGATCGTAAAACGTTACCTGGCTGTCGTCCAGCAGGGAGCGCCTGCCTGGGCGCAACCCCGCGCTACGTTCACTATTGCAAAACGTAGCCCCGAAGGGAGCATACATCAAGAACGTGTCATCACTCTTGCTCAAAATGAAGAATTTGTGCTGGATGGTCCTTTACAACGAGATCCTGATGATCGTCGTCGCTCTATTGTCGGCCCGGCGGGTCAAACTGCGCAAACCCTGGTAAAAGTTTTAGCCGTCGCACAACCATTTACACTGTTAGAGGTTCACCTTGTAACGGGACGCACTCATCAAATTCGTGCACACCTCGCCGCCCTGGGCTACCCGATTGTAGGTGATACCATATATGCCCCCTCAACTGTACCCGGTACCCCACAGGCAATGATGAGGAGGCAGTTCCTGCATGCGTACAGCCTTGAACTACGGCGCTATCCTGATAACGCACGATCTCATTTTGTGGCCCCCCTTGCCGAAGACCTGGTTTCCTGGATCAAGTGTTATTTTCCCGCTGCCTTAGGAGCAATAGATGCCAACAGCACAATACCCGCCTGATTACGGCCCTCACGCCAACCTTAACGAAGAAGAGAAGAAAAAACGTCTTGATGCCATGGTCACGATCTGGCAGAGCGACACCGAACGGCGTATCGAACGCGAAGGCTATCGATCATTCATCAAGGCGGTTGGCCTCGATGAATATCGCTATTCTGTCTGGCTGCGCTTTCCTGAGTGGGAGCGCTCAGCCGTAGTTGGCCAGGTGATCACCCTGCAACGCTCGCCAGGCGGTTCTCCCGAAGATCCTGCCCTCTTCAGTGCCTGGCGACGCGACCCTCTGCTGAGGACCATGCCGGACTGGAAAGTGCAACTTCCCAACGAGAATGTCTTCAATATCTCAGTACGTATCACTCCTGGTGGTCTGGGTGAGGGCAGCAAGTGGGTCATTGTCATGCCCAAAGAGATGATTCCTCGCTACAGGCCAGCATGGCCCAGACAGCAAGATTGGGTTGCCTGGACCCGCTTGTTTGACTGGCTCTCCATCGGCATTGGTTTTATTCGCGTGATGCTCGACTCTCTGTAGTACAGTTACCAGCATCACTTTTGCAGGTTTCCCTACCGTTAGTCAGTATTGTTCAGCCACGCATTCACCGGCCCCCTCCCTCCGTCTTTACTCGAGAGGCGCAGTTAATTCCAGTTGGATACCGTCAGGATCGCTGAAACTCAGGATCGTAATCCCAAAGTCTGGAAGATCCCTCACTTCCCCGTGCTCCACGTCATGCTCTTCGAAGAGGGCCGCGGCTTTGTGCAGTTCAGCGCGGTTGGCAACACCAAAGCTCAGGTGATCCAACCCTACCCGGTGAGGACTGAAACGATCATTAGAGGGAGCCTGGCTCGCGTCCCATGGCGGTGTAATACCCAGCAACATGTTCCCATCTGTCAGCACAAACCCTGGTGGTAGCTCAGCAGCCACCGTAAAGTTGAGTAAACTGGTGTAGAAATCACGTGAGCGAATAGGGTCGGTTACGATCAGTCGGATGTGATGGACGCTAGAAATAGTAATCTTTGTTGACATGGCCAATCCTTTCTTCTCTTCGGCTACACCTCCTTCGGCCTCTTTCACTAAATAGGGGCGTAGCCTCGACGTTGTAGAGGTAAATATATTATACAGCTATACGTGAGCACGTTACACCCCTCCCCTTCACATTGGCAATCACTCTTGACTTTTGTCATAACATCAGCTATAATTCTGACCAGGTGAACCAAATTAGTCATATTGTTTTTCCGGTCATCTAGTCATAATGAGGCAGAGGAACCGTATTGGCAACCCAACGCAAAGGTGGACAAGGTCAAATAGAGGAACGCTTGAAACGAGAGCAACGCGGAGACAAGCGTATTCTCATCTTACATGGAACGAGCTGTAGAACGCAGGAAAAGGGAAACCCAAATAGAGGAGGTCACAACATGACAGTGCAAGAACCAGTGATTGTGATTGATAATCTACACAAATCGTATGGCAAGGTGCAGGCCGTTAAAGGCATCTCGATGCGCGTCGAGCAGGGCGAAATCTTTGGCTTCCTGGGGCCAAATGGCGCGGGCAAAACCACCACCATTCGCTGCATGCTGGATGTCATTCGCCCCACATCAGGGACGCTGCGTGTGCTTGGGCTGGACGCGCAGCGCGACAAAATGGAACTGCACCAGCGCATCGGCTACCTGCCCGGTGACGTGCGTCTGCCAGGGGAGATGACCGGCAAGCAGATCATCAACTACTTCTCGCGCTTGCAGGGACGCGAACCCGTGCTGCTGGACGACCTGGTAGCGCGCTTCGATGTCGAGTTGAAACGGCAACTGAAAGGCTACTCCAAGGGCATGCGCCAGAAGATCGGCGTCGTGCTGGCCTTCATGTGCGATCCCGATGTGCTGATCCTCGACGAGCCAACTTCTGGCCTCGACCCGCTTTTGCAGCGCACATTCAACGAGTTCCTGCTGCAAGAACAGGCGCGTGGCAAGACCATCTTCATGAGTTCGCATATCATGAGCGACGTCGAGAAGGTATGCCAGCGTGTGGCGGTCATTCGCAAGGGCGAAATCGTCACCATTGAAGAGGTGGAGAAGCTGCGCCAGAAGGCGGGCCAGCGCGTAACAGTCGAGTTTGGCGATGCCGTCAGCCCGGATGATCTGTCGCGTATTCCAGGGGTGAGCATGGTGACCAGCCACAACCATGCCTACCATTTCAATGTGGGTGGCAGCATGGATGCGCTCATCAAGGCGCTCAGCCGTCACGAAGTGCTGCGCCTGCAGGCCGAAGAGGCTCCACTGGAAGAAGTGTTCTTGAAGTTTTACGAAAATCCGCAGGTGGAAACAACGACAACGGGTACGCGCTAAACCCTGTACTGGTGAAAGGAGAGCCGACAATGGCTACCACATCCATATCGAAAAGCATCGCCGCGCCGAAGAAACGCGCGCGCGGCCTGATTATAACCAGGGTCTCGTTTCTCAATGCCAAAACACTGTTAGGAGCCGGCGCTTTCTACATCCTTTTTATTGCGCTGGTGATCGGCTTCCTGTATCCCACATTGTCTGGAATAAATTTCAGTTCGTACCTGACCTCGAATGCTGTTGCAGGTCTGGTGGGCGCAAAGCTCAAGAATGTATCCAGTTTTTCCTCTCTCATAGGGGTGGAGCTGTATAGCTCGATTTACGCCCTGCTCTGGGGCGGTATCATCGCCTTTATGGCCGGGGCGGCACTGCCTGCCACCTTCGAGAACGGCACGCTCGATCTGGCACTGGCGCGACCAATTTCTCGCACGCGCTACTTCCTGGAACTCTGGCTCAGCGCAATCCTGGGCGCAATCTTTTTGAGTCTGGCGGCTACTCTATCGATCTGGCTCGCTACCCTCTTCGTGAAAAACGCCGATATCGATTGGAGTTGGCTCGCCATCGCAGAATTGATTGAGTTGGCGCTCATGTTCCTGGCAAGTGGCATCGGTATGTTCTTCGGATCCTTCATCAATGCCAGCCGTGCGGCTGGCGGCGCAGCGTTTGGTATTATCGCCCTTGCCTACCTGATGAACACGTTCGGCACTCTCTCCGATAAACTATCCTGGATGTTGAAAATCGAGCCGCTCTACTACACGCAGGGCATCCAGGCGCTTTCTGAACACTCTATCACCGGCTGGTATCCGGCGGTGCTGGTCGTCGCAGGACTGGTATGCGGCATAGCAGGACTGGTGATCTTCAATCGGCGCGATCTGCCAACGACGTAAAGAAAATGCTGTGCTTATTGCTTTGCCCAATCACTGAGTACCGCTTTAGCTGCATTATGACCCGGCGCTCCCATGACGCCTCCTCCCGGGTGGGTACTTGAACCGCACAGGTATAACCCCTCAATAGGTGTGCGATAATGGGCACATTCTGGCGCGGGCCGCAGTGAGAACAACTGATCCGGTGTGATCTCGCCGTGAAAAATGTTCCCGTTGGGCATCCCATAGCGCTGTTCGATATCCACCGGGCTGAGTACCTGGCGCGCGAAAATGGCATCAGCGAAGTTAGGAGCAAACTCGGCCATCGTCGCAACGATGTTGTCTGCCATCTCATTTTTAACATCATCGGACCATTCTCGTCCTTTTAGATGATAAGGAGCATATTGGCAGAACATCGATATCGTATGGTAGCCGGTCGGCGCCACAGTGGGATCGGTAGCAGATTGCATATACGCCTCGATGTAGGGCTTTTTCGAGAGTTCTCCGCGTTCGGCATCTTCGTAGGCTTCCTGCACCCAATCCGTGGTTGGCGTAATATCACACGAACCGGCGTGCTGCAATCCGGGCGAGGTGCCCGGAAGACATTTGAAGCTAGGCAATTCCTTTAGCGCAATATTAAGCTTGATCACAGCGCTATCTGTCTTGAAATGAGCAATGCGTTTAAGAAATCCCTTGTCGAGCTCCGCATCGGTGCAGAATTGCAGGAACGTCCGTTTTGCTTCTGCATTGGAAAGGACGGCTTTTGCGCGCAACTCTTCGCCATTCTCCAATCGCACACCTTCGGCGCGTCCGTCATGTATCAGGATTTTCTCGACAGGGGCATTCGTGCGTATAACGGCACCATGAGCCTCCGCGGAGGCCGCCATAGCGAAGCTGATACGCCCCATGCCACCTCGTACATAGCCCCACATACCATGCTCCCCGTTGACCTCCCCAAACATGTGATGCCATGCGACGTATACCGAACCCGGCGTCTTCGGCCCGATAAAGCTCCCGATTACTCCCTGTCCTGCATAAGCAGCACGTAAATAGTCTGACTCGAAATAATCCGCTAACATATCGTAGAGGTTGCCGAACATCAAATAACGATAAATTTCTTCATCTTTCCCTCTGAAACGTCCTGCAAGATCGGCAATAGATGGCGGCTCTTCAAGCAAAATAGGATTGAGTATCTCTGAAGCTCGATCAAAAAAAGCTAAAAATCTGGGATATGCTTCTGCATCATGAGGAGAAAGGCGACGGATATCTTCAACCGTTTTCTCTGTACTGGCGCGGAAAAATAAATAGTTACCATCCAGGAACGGCACGAACATCTGTGGGTCTTTCACATATGCATCAAAACCGTAGCAATGTAATTCTAGATCACGAATGATCTCTGGCCGCAGTAAACTCACAACATAAGCACATGGCGACATCGTAAAACCTGGGAATGGCTCTTCAAGTGTACAGGCTCCGCCAACTCGATCGCGCTGCTCTAATACAAGGACTTTCTTGCCTGCGCGGGCTAGATAACCTGCTGCGACAAGTCCATTATGTCCGGCACCAATGATGATCGCGTCGAACTGCCCGGTTTGATTCGCCATGATGGGTAGAGCCTCCTATGGAATGCTATGATAGGGTGGGTTAACTGTCTTGTGTTATTAAGTATAACATAGGCTTGAGCTGGGCAGGTAAAGTGATTGTGTCGCGGGTGAGCGAACGATTGTTGCACAACTCGTGTAGAGCCACAATTATGGACATGAAAAAATTATTCGGATGTACCCGTGCGACAAGCATTACAAGTGCGACAAGTGCGACAAAGATGAGCACAATGGAGGGGCGCAATGAATTGCGCCCACCTGGGGAGCCGATATACGTCAATAAGGCACTTCATTGAGCTTATTCTTCAGAAAGCGGTCTTTGGTGGTGGATGTTAGCAGCATATGGAAGAGGCCGTCCTGTATGCAAACGTCGCCAGCGTAAGACAAACCAGACAATCAGTACCAGCGGAATAATATACACGCTGAACACCGCCAACCAGATGATCATCGTTATCAACACCTGTGCGAATGCACCTGCTGCTCCCACAGCATCCTGCCATATCTTGCCAGGGCTCCATGCCGCTGCTGGTGGAGTGAGTACTGCCTGGCTCGGCTGCAGGCTGATAGCGATTGTGTAGAACGAGACCTGTCCATTTAACTGGTTGAGATGAGCTTCGATCTGCTCTATCTGTCCCTCGACATCTGTCAATCGTTGATCGATGGCGAGAATATCTCCCAGCGCTGTAGTATGGCCCATCAGTGTCAGCAAGCGTGCCTGTTCGCCGCGCAGATTTTTTAGGCGAGACTGTGTATCAACGTAGTCACCTGACACATCCTGCGTACTTTTGGTCGTGCTGATCAGTCGTCCATTATGTTGTGCGGGGTAGCTGTTGAGGTAGCTCTCAATGCGCGGGTAGAGTGTTGCCTGCACAGAAAAGGACATCGAAATGTTGTAGAGATTATCACCTACCTGCTGATAATTAATATTTTCTGCCGTCGAGAGCGGATCGGTCGTGCTGATCCATGCCTGTAGATCGCTGGCGGCTCGCTGGGTATCCTTCGCTTCCATGGTGATATTGAGTGCTTTAATCAGGTACTGCTGTGGGCTATGTGGCGCAACGGATTTCTGCTGGTTTGCATTGGAAGGCGCATTCATTGGCTCAGCAATGCTTCCTGAAGATGTGGTGGTTGATCCACCTGCACAAGCAACAACGACCACAGCCATCATTGCCAGGCTGACCACGAATAAAACTGACCATCTATGTTTTGTTATCCTGTGTGGCATTGACCCACTCCTCTTGAAAAAACGTTGGTAGGATACCCTTGCATAGTTCACGACGTTGATCGCTATGATTAAGTTCCATGGGAAATGGGGATTACCACACGTTGCACACGCCAATCAGAGAGGCAGGAGTAATTCATCTACTACCTGCCTCTCTAAACCTTCTTTGCAGTCCCTATAATACTACGTCAATTAATGCGCTTTGCTCTCCCAGCCCACTCCTTTTCACGTAAGACGAACTTTTGCACTTTACCGGTAGAGGTCTTCGGTAAGCTGGCGAACTCAACGCTCGCCGGACATTTGAAGTGTGCCATGCGTTCGCGACAAAACGCAATGATCTCTGCTTCCGTCGCACTCTGTTCAGGCTTCAAGGTGACGAACGCCTTAGGACGCTCGCCCCACTGCTCGTCTGGGATGGCTACCACCGCGCACTCCAGCACTGCCGGGTGCTGCGCAACTGTCTGCTCTACCTCGATGGTCGAGATATTTTCTCCACCTGAAATGATCACATCTTTCGCTCGGTCACGTAGTTCAATATAGCCGTCTGCGTGCCACACACCCATATCACCCGAGTGGAACCATCCACCGGCAAACGATCTGGCGGTTGCTTCAGCATTCTCGTAGTAGCCTTTTGCAACGTTGTTGCCATGCATCACAATCTCACCCATTGTCTCGCCGTCCCGTGGCACATCGTTCATGTTCGTATCGACGATCCGCGCACGGTCAGCGACCACGTTGCCCTGACCCTGTCTGGCGAGGAGGCGTGCCTGCTCTGCTGGAGGAAGGTGATCCCATTCCGCGTGCCATTCGCAGATAGTGTAGGGGCCGTAGGTTTCAGTCAGACCATAGACGTGAATAGGGCGGAAGTTGAGTGCCTTCATCTGTCCAAGCAACGTGGGTGATGGTGGTGCTCCTGCGACAGTAACAGTGATCTGGTGATCAAGGCGGTGCGCCTTTGCGTGATTAACGAGGAAAATATGTACCGTGGGTGCGCCGTTGAAGTGAGTGACACCCTCACTCTCAAAAAGGTCCCATACGAGCTCAGGTTCAACTCTTCGCAAGCATACATGGGTGCCTCCCACGGCCGTCACTCCCCAGGTGAAGCACCAGCCGTTGCAATGAAACATCGGGAGCGTCCATAAATAAACGCTGTTGCTGCTCATGCCCGTCGAGATGACTTCGGCAAGCCCATTTAGGTAAGCTCCGCGATAAGTGTACATAACTCCCTTCGGATTGCCAGTTGTGCCAGAAGTGTAGTTAATCGATACTGTCTCTTCTTCGTCCTCAAGCCAGCTTTCTACCTGCTCCGGTGATCCACCCGCCAGGAACTCTTCATAGGGGTCATCCGCTGCTCCAGTGTCGTCGATGCGTACCATCTGGATACCTTCAAGGTTGATTGGCTCGACAAGAGGCTGGAGCTCAACGTCCACAAAGAGAAACTTTGCTCCCGAGTGCCTTAAGATGAAGTCGATCTCCTGTGAGTTCAGCCTGGTATTGATCGCGACAAGGATACCTCCTGCGGCAGGTACTGCATAGTGTGCCTCAAGCATGGCGGGCGTATTTGGACACAAGAAAGCCACCCGGTCATGCTTTTGTAGCCCAACGTTGCGCAGGTTCGAGGCGAGCCGGTTCACGCGCTCCTCAAACTCGCTATAGGTGTATCGCCTATCACCGTGTACAATGGCTATCTTCTCAGGAAATACGAGAGCACTACGCTGTAAAAAACTTAACGGTGTCAAATCTGTGCGGTAGACTTTCTCTTCCATCTTGCTTAACTAACCTTTCGACGTAGAACTATGGTAAATATCACCAGAATTAATTATTATTATGAATAAACGCTGAGCAATTAGCAAGGCGGTGTAACGTTTACCTTGCTAACAATCTTCTCGCAATAGCAGTATTCTCGCAAAGGTTGATCTCCCTTCACCGGGCAACCAAAAAGAAAGTGTATAGTATGAGTGATATATGTGAGACCACCGACCTTCTGCGACAACTCGTCGCCATCAATTCCATCAATCCCGATCTCGTAGCTGATGGACCTGGTGAGGGTGAAATAGCGCGCTTTGTTGCTCGCTGGCTTGAAAGCGCGGGCCTGGAAGTCAAACTGGACGAGCCAGGGCTTGGACGGCCCAACGTCATTGGTATCGTACGTGGCTCTGGTGGCGGTCGTTCGCTCATGCTCAATGCCCATACAGATACCGTTGGAGTAGCATACATGGAGCGACCCCATGAACCCGTCATCGAAGGCAACCGCCTTTATGGACGAGGCGCCTACGATATGAAGGGTGGGCTGGCCTCCATCATGGTCGCAGCGGCAAGAGCAAAGAGACTGAACTTGCGAGGAGACGTGATCCTCACCGCTGTCTCGGACGAAGAGTTTGCCAGCATTGGCACAAGCTCGATCGTAAAACAATATTGTGCGGACGCCGCGATTGTCACCGAGCCGACCGAGCTGGATATCTGTGTGGCGCACAAGGGCTTTGCTTGGCTAGAAGTTGAGACACTGGGTACCGCCGCTCATGGCTCACTACCCGGCCTCGGCGTCGATGCCATCGTAAAGATGGGCAAAGTGCTCATTGGTTTGGAGGAACTTGATCGTTCTTTACACGCTTCCCCAGGTCATCATCTGCTGAGAAGTGGCTCGCTGCACGCTTCGTTGATTGAAGGAGGCCAGGAACTCTCGACCTATCCAGATCATTGTAAATTAAGCATTGAGCGTCGCACCATTCCGGGCGAAACGCGGGAGTCCGTTGAGAGAGAGATACAGCACATTTTTGATCGCATCGTCGCGGCAGACTCTGCTTTCAAAGCTACTGTGAGAACGACGCTTGTACGTGAACCTTTCGAGATATACGAGGGCAAGCGTATCGTCCAGCTTATGCGTGATAAGGCGCGAGCGGTGCTTGGGCGCGAGCCAGCAATAATTAGTATGGGCGCGTGGATGGACTCTGCACTACTAGCCGCAGTGGGCATTCCAACCGTCGTTTTTGGTCCAGGTGGAGAGGGAGCGCATGCCGTCGTCGAGTGGGCCGATCTCGATCAAGTAGAGCTCTGTGCTGCGATTCTCCTTGAAGCGATAGAGGAATTCTGTTCCTGAAGCATTATGGGCCAGGGCTGGCAGCTGGTGAAGCTGATGGAATAGTCGTAGGCACAAAAATAGGTGCCTGAGTTGAAGCCGGGCGTTTGGGTAAATCTTTCAGCATTTGTTGCAGCGTCACAAATTGATACCCACGCAGTCGCAGTGTGGTGATAATTGTTGGCAGTCCAGCAACCGTCTGTGAGCGATCTCCGCCGCCATCATGCATGAGGATAATGGCGCCATCTCCTGCCAGGCTGAGAATGCGACTGACTATGACGCTTGTACCAGGGGTAGTCCAATCACGCGCTTCGTCACTCCAGATAATAGTCGTCAAGCCAAGCAGGTTGGCTTTTGACAGCACCCTCGCATTGACTACGCCATACGGGGGACGAAAGAGCGTTGGTCGCACTCCTATCACCTGCTGGATAGCGTTGGAAGTGAGATTGATCTGTGAGTCTATTTCGTCGCTTGAGAGTAAGGCAAGGTTGGGGTGTGACCAGCTATGGTTACCCACAAGATTTCCATCTGCATATTCCTGTTTGACCAGGTCCGGGTAGCTCGCTACCTGCCGGCCAATGCAGAAAAAGGAAGCCTTCACTCCATATCGTTGGAGAACAGCCAGCACCTGTGGCGTGTAGTAGGGGTTTGGACCATCATCAAACGTCAGCGCTATCTCCCTGAGATAGCGATTACCAGTGTAAAGGAAACGATTATGCGACTGGAGCGCTGCAATCTGTTCCCACAACAACGTCGGAAACGGCAGTATTGGCGATTGTAAATTCATTGGTGAAGACTTCGGTGCTGCTGGTGTCGCCTTGTTTGTCGGTGAAGTGGTACTCGTTGTCGCCAACTCAGGGGTATTAGCGGTAATGGCGGTAGCGCTTTGCTGTACGCTGTTGTAGTTCTCAGTCATTGTCAGCATCAATGAACCCAGCAGGCCCAGGATTGCACAGAGGGTAATCACTAGAGAAGTTCGACTAATTTTTGCCCCTGCACGTCGTGGAAAGTATACCTCGCCATCAATGTTCTCTAAACCCATACGTCCTTTTGCCCTTCACAATCCATGCGTCATCTGAACATTTCTATCGTCTATGCCCATAATCTACTGAAAAATCTGTGAACACCGTTGGGGTTACAATATGTATTATACAAAATAAATTTCTCTATTCTATCGCTAATAGTACCATATTTCGGGAAACCGCAAGTGGTCTTCTTTGGAGAAGTAAATAAAGTGTCAATATTTCACATGTAACAAGGGTACAGTTACTTCAAGCGCCGTTCTGACGTTCTTCTTGTGACAGAAGCTATCAAACTCAACATTGGAATATATATTCTCGAAACTCTTAAATGGAGCCAATACTATGCAGACTCTTCACCGGCAACAAATAATGAGGAAACCCGCTCACTACTTTATCGTTATTCTATGCTCTATGGTATTATTTTTTTCTGGCTGCGGCGGATTATTATCAGATACTTCCTCTACCCCTAATCAGACTATTGCAGGGACAACTCCAACATTACCATCTGAACAGCCCAAGACCGATAACCATGGGATCCCTACAGAAGCCTTGACACGCGCTCAGCTAGAAAAAGTCCAGCACATCATCGCAGGTATGACTCTTGATCAGAAGCTCGGACAGCTGATCATCGTTGAATATCTTGGTAATAACTACCAGGGCGGATTGCAATATATGATCTCGCAGCAGTTCGTCGGAGGGTACGTGTACCAGGAAAGCAACAGCAACTTTGATCCGCCCTATAATGTGGCGAGCCAGGTTGACGCGCTTTCTCAGCAAGCAATGCATGACGCAAAAATTCCCTTAATGATTGCCACAGATCAGGAAGGCGGCCTGGTTAACCGGCTCTCCAGGTTTCATGGCTATTTGCCATCAGCTGCGGATATGGCCACAAGTGGCAAGCCTGCTGTGGCGTTCACTCAGGGATCGCAGTCCGCGAAATGGATGGTTGAACTGGGCATAAACACCGATCTTGCTCCCGTTGTTGATGTTCATACCGTTGATCCACCAGTAATGTCAACCCGCATGTTTGGCAGCGATCCCAAAACAGTCGCTTCGTACGCTGGCGCTTTTCTCAGCGGTCTCCAGAATAATGGAGTTGCTGGCTGCCTCAAACACTTCCCAGGTCTAGGCGCCATCACCTCTGATCCCCATACAGGTTTACCTACCGTCAATCGCAGCCTGGCAAACTTAAATGCTATCGACCTTGCTCCCTATAAACTGATGATACAGAGCGACCAGCCTGCCATGATCATGTCAACCGACGTACTGATGCCTGCCATTGATCCAACGCTGCCCGCTGAACTTTCACCGAAAGCCATCAACGGTATCTTGCGTAAACAATTAGGCTACGATGGTGTCGTGATCACTGATGGCCTCTATATGCACGGTATCAGCGACCGCTGGTCGCTTAGCCAGGCAGCAGTCCTATCCATCATAGCCGGAAATGACATGATCGAAGGCCCTTATACACCCGATCTCGTCGCCAACGTGGTCACTGCCTTAAAGCAGGCTCTTCAGCAAGGTACATTGACCATGAATCGTGTCGACCAGTCGGTAGAACGAATCTTGCTTTTAAAAATTCATTTTGGCATCATCAAGCTGTAGCCCTGACAGAAAAGGGCTTCAGCCCGCCGCAAGCCGCTGCGGTGCAGAACCCAGGCGGTTAGGCGGGTTTCTCGTAGGCTTGAGCCTTGCATTTCCGCTTTTTCCTCCCGCTGGTAGAATAGGACAGTAGCACCTTGAAAACTGAATAGTGTACGGGTTCCGTGGCGAAGGGCTACGGGTAAAAACACGACCGTGTTGTTCCAGATGTACCATGCTATTGAGACGCTACGAAGGTACGAACTCATCTGGTGAGCACCGGCTTTAGGAAGTGCAGCGTCATCAAGAAATAGCTCAGGAAAAGCCTCCGCCCTGGTGGGTACGTTCCTCAGGGAGCAGCGCCGAAAGGCGCGGGTGTTGGCGGTTCCCAGGATGCCGAAAGCCGAAGCTGTGGGCCATTCATCCCTTTCGGCAAGGCGTGGAACCACCAATGGGCATGGCACCGCCCAAGAGACAGCAGGCATGGATGGATGCGTTGTCTCGGCTATTCCTCCTCCACTCCGATGCGCACCGAGTCGGAGCCACGCTCCATTTCTTAGCGCATCGCGTACAGAAGAGTGGCAGAAGAAGCTGCGCGGATTCATCCGCCGGCGGAGTGTCACACCTTCCCTAAACCCCAAATTCATACAGCTGCTCAAACTGTAAATCCAGGTCATTGGTTGCCTGCCACATCGACATCAACGCCCGACGTACATTGCGTGCGGCGCAAGGTGGTAAATCATCCTGTGACGCCAACTTTTTCAGTGCTTCATACACGTTCAACAGTTCTCGTTCTTGTTCGGTCAGTCGGCTGCCCAGCAGATCTGTGTCGGTATTAGCCATCCTCATAACTCCTCTTCATGGTCGGCACCTGCAATATCGCTATCATCCCCATTATCCTTAGTATTGTACTACCGGACGAACGTCAACCAGGCGTTTCGCCTTCAGTTCAAAGTGAGGCAACACCCCGTATTCCACTCGCTCGATGTTAAAGCGCAGTCCCTCGTGTGCATTCGCCAGGTCTTTGGCTAGCTTTTGCTGGAGCACAACCCACTCAGCCTCGTGCCCGGGTTTGATTTCAAGTTTAATTGTAATCTCGTCCTGGACCTCTTCCTTGCGCCAGATGTAAATTTGAAATTCGTCGATGGCAGCATACTCGCGGATAATCGCTTCTACCGCTCGTGGGTAGACGTTTGTACCCCTGATGAGTTTCATGTCGTCCCACCGTCCACGGATACCACCACTGTAAAGGTCCCAGGTGCGACCACACGAGCAGGCGCTGGCGGGCACTTTCATCACCATATCTTTGGTGCGATAGCGGATGAGGGGAATAAGACCTCGACCAAATGAGGTCACAACGCGCTCGCCCAGTTCCTCATAACCTGCTGGCCCGTCGTTTACCGGGTTCAGAACCTCTTCGATGAAGTGATCCTCGATAATATGTGTGCCGCCGGGCTGGTGCGAACACTCGAAGATCATGATGGTGCCGATCTCGGTCATCCCTGCCGTGTCGCCACATTTCGCGCCCCAGGCCTCTTCCAGTTGATGTTTTACCGCTGGTATCGAGCCTGCCGGCTCACCAGAGAGGATGACTTTGTTGACGTTGCTCTCTTTGGCAAGATCGATGCCCCTCTCTTTGGCTTTCTGCCAGAGGTGCAGTGCATAAGTAGGTGTTGAACAGACCGTCGTGACGCCCATCTCGATAATTTGCATGATGCGTGCTTCAGTGGTCTGCGCCCCACCAGGGATCACCAGCGACCCGATCTTTTCACATGCATAGTGTGCGCCCCAGAAGCCGATGAATGATCCATACCCGAAGGCGAAATAAACGATATCTTCCGGGCGAACGCCAAATCCCCACAGGCCATAGCACCACATCTCGCTAATCCAGTCCCAGTCTTTCATGCCATCGAGCACGCGAATAGGGGTACGCCCTGTTGTTCCCGAGGTGAGATGGTAGCGAATGGCATTGTTTGGGTCGGTAGCGAGCATATCGCCGAACAGCGGTTTCTCCTGCAACGATTCCATCCACTCTTCCCTTGTCATAATAGGAATACGGCGCAGATCGTCCAGGGTCTTCAGCTGTTCCGGTTTGAAGCGTACCGCGTCAAACTTGCGCTGGTGAAACGGTGTTGTGGCATACGCCCACTCGCATAAGCGCCGCAGCTTGCGCAACTGCAGAGCCTGCAATTGCTCGCGAGGTAGCGTTTCATTCTTGGGGTTCCAATACTCAGTATAGGGCATAGATCTCTCCTCCTTGAGCGGTTGCACGTCGATGGTGCACTGCACCAATGATGGTCATGTTCACCTTATGCATCGTCTGTTTCAATTCTACGGTGCTTTCACTGCTTGGTCAAGAAAATATGCTGTGAAAAGAGTGCTAAATCCGACAGGTACTACCAATCCAGTAAGCAGATGCGAAATGAATAGGGCTGAGGACGGTTCACGAACGGCAAGCGGATGCACAGCGGAAACCAAAAGCGCGCGACGCTCTCCTCAAGCCAGTGGTGCATAAACCTTAAGGAGGCGAAAGCGGGAACGGTCTACTACGTAGAAACGCTCAACTTTTGCGCCCCTGTTCCTAATGTCGTCTGTGCATCTCTCGAGAAAAACCGGTCTGGATACTCTTTCGTGCCACGAACCAGGAGTATGGTGGTCATGTTCCGGTATAAGATGTGGAAGGTGGTCAACTCGCGTTTATTGTCGTCGACGCTAGACCTCTCCCTGATGCTATATTTTACCTTCTAAAAGACCGCAGATTGCTGAGGCCCATTTGATCGCATCGTAAGCTGTCTTACGAGTGGCGGGTTTTGCTCCATGGGCGTCACCTGGATCTCTACGATAAATCTGGAGGATGTTAGCAGCATGATGAGTTGCGTTTCTCATTTCTTCGACGACTCGCTTTGCGTCAGATACTTGCAAACCTTGAGCAACTAAGTCATTTTCCATCTCTTGGAATACATTCAGATGATTGAGCACTTTTTGTACTTTTGATACGAACCCCTCATTAAGATTTCCAAGGGAATCTCTTTCGTAAATGTCCCGAGTTAATGCGTCTACCGCTCCAGTAGCAGAGCTGATTGCTCCGGTAAAATCCCCATTGCCCAGCCTCTCCATTGCTTTTTCAAGGTTGAATGCCGCTTCTGAGGGCAAGTACTGTCTCTCCCTGGCATCCAGGATGCCAATGGGAACAAATGAGTTGTTCATAAATTGGAAGCCATGTTTGCCGAGGATTTCCTGTACATTAGCAGCTTCTTCGGGATTAATGCTAGTGAGATTCTCTGCGAGAATTATCAACGCATTGATCTTCACCTCTGGCCTCATCTCCCCAAATAGCCGGTCAATCACTGGCATAACCTCAGACCTACTACCCAGTCCTGTACGCGCTTCAGAGGTTGCTGGGATACGAGTGACATCAAATCCGGCAGCAGCAACAGTATTTCGAATGTTTTGCACCGAGAGTCCGTACAATTCCGACCGAAGTATGCTATAAAGGCGGTTCATCTCTTCTCCTGTGAGGGCCGCATTATCGTTTGACATTCCTTAGGTCCTTTCCTAGCAGTTTAGCTATTACATCTTCCTCATGTCATTCGCCATACAGTTTACCAGAAAAAGAAGAGAGCTTCAAAAATTGTTCCGAAGTTTAAAGTGCAGGGAGTAACTTATAAAGTTGCTCTTTGAGCGGATCGAGACTTTCTTTGTACACAGCCTTTCACATGTAGAGGACATTCAACATGAAACGAGCGGTAGAAACAGGAAACAAAGAAGAAGAGGCTTGTAGAAGTTCAGGCACAGGCAGCTGGAAATTACAGAAAACTAATACGGGTGAAATTACCGAATCTCTGCCTTCCAAAAAGAACAATCAACTTAGGGGATGAAGAAGTGTAGCCAAGTTCTTGAGAGCAGGAGTCGAACGTGAAACAGAAGCGTGCCTACAGGTATCGGTTCTATCCGACAGAGGAGCAGGCCAGAATGCTGGCCCGTACCTTTGGCTGTGTTCGCTACATCTACAACTGGGCATTACGCCTCCGCATGGATGCCTATCAACAAAGAAAGGAACACCTCTATTATTCTGATACCTCGGCCGCGCTCACCGTGCTTAAGCAACAAAAGGAAAAAGCATGGTTAAAAGAAGTTTCGTCTGTTCCGTTGCAACAAACTTTGCGTCACCTGGATAGTGCGTACAGCAACTTCTTTGAGGGGCGTGCCGGATATCCTGCTTTCAAGCGAAAACGCGACGTTCAATCGGCCACATACCCTGGAAGTTCTTTTCAGTGGGATGGAACCCTCCTCACACTTGCCAAGATGAACACTCCCTTGGATGTTCACTGGTCGCGCCCCTTGCCAAAGGGATGCGTACCCTCGTCAGTGACAGTGAGTAAAGATACCGTCAATCGCTATTTTATTTCAATCTTGGTGGATGAAGATATCAAGCCTTTAACTTACTCCTCAGAAGCTGTTGGACTAGATTTGGGCCTGAGGTCGATGGTATTACTGTCTACAGGTGAAGCGGTGGGCAACCCCAAGTTCTTTGTCAAGGATGAGCGGAAGCTCGCCAGAGCTCAGAGGCGGCACGCCAGGAAGAAAAAGGGCAGCAAGAACCGTGAAAAGACCCGAGAGAAAGTGGCTCGCATCCATGCCCGAATTGCAAATCGCCGGCGTGATTTCACGCACAAACTCTCTACACGCATCATACGCGAGAACCAATGCGTATGCGCGGAGAGTTTAGCGATTAAAAATATGGTGAAGAACCGTACCCTCGCCAAGTCGATTAGCGATGTTGGATGGGGCGAGTTCCTGCGCCAACTTGAATACAAAGCTCAGTGGTACGGGCGCACGCTGATTAAGATTGATCGCTGGTACCCATCCAGTAAACAGTGCTTCGACTGCAAGTATGTACTCGACGACCTCGATCTGGCGGTCCGATATTGGGTATGTCCGGTGTGCGGGGCGCACCATGATCGTGATGTCAACGCAGCAAGAAATATTCTGGCGGCTGGGCAAGCCGTGGCTGCCTGTGGAGAGATGGTAAGACCTGGAAGGGCGAAAGCCCGAACTGGCGCATCTCGACGAAGCAGGAAGGCCCCTTAGTGATAGGGGGAATCTCTCGGTATTCACACGGGAGAGGATGTCAACTATCGCGCCCGACCAGTTCGCGGGCGATGATAACACGCTGAATATGGCTGGTCCCCTCATAGATTTGCAGCCCTTTGATATCGCGATAGTAGCGTTCGACAGGATATTCATTCGAATATCCCCGATTGCTATGTATCAGGATGGCCTGCGATGCTGCTTTCATAGCCGCTTCTGTCGCGAAAAGCTTGGCGATCGATGTTGCCTTCGTCGCCGGCAGTCCCTGGTCTATTACTCGTCTGCGCCAATAACTGCCAGGCCCTCGATCTCAATCAGCGCCTCGTCCTGGAAAAAGCGTGAAATCTCAAATAACGCCGTGGCGGGGTAATAGATCCCGAAAAAGGATCGATGAACTTTGCCCAGCTGTTTGAGGTGAGCATGATAATCGTCCCTGTTGCTGACAAAGATCGTCATCTTCACAATATCCTGCATTGTGCCGCCTGCTGACTCGACTACCGCCTGTAAGTTGCGTAGCACCTGTTCGTACTGCGCAACCAGGTCTCCTGGCGCCACGATCTGACCCTCGGCATCGCTGGCTGTCTGGCCGGATAAAAAGAGGAGCCGTCCACCAGTCACGAGAATGCCGTGACTGAATCCGCTGGGACGGGCCAGCGCTGGTGGGTTGATGAGAGTTATTGCCATGGCTTAATTCCTATCTTCCGGTGAATGATGGCTTTTCCTTCGCTTTGAATGCTTCATAGAAGCGGCGGTGATCCTCTCCCATCAACATTAACGCCTGTGCTTGCGCCTCCGCTTCGATGGCAGAGACAAGGTCCATGCTCAGCTCGCGGTTCAGCATATGCTTGGTCATGGCAATGGCCAGCGTTGGTCCCTGGGCCAATCGCTTTGCCCATTCCAGCGCTTTCGGTAGCAGTTCTGTATGAGGAACGACCCGGTTCACCAGCCCATAACGTTCGGCGGTGCCGGCGTCGATAGTATCGCCGAACAGAAGCAGCTCAAATGCTCGTCCCATACCGACGACTCGGGGTAATAAATAACCTGCCCCCATGTCAGCCCCTGTCAGTCCGACCTTTGTGAAGAGGAAGGCAAACCGTGCTTGCTCTGAGGCAATGCGCAGGTCAGATGCCAATGCAATCACTGCACCTGCTCCGGCGGTCATACCATTGAGGGCAGCGATAATAGGTTTATCCAACATGCGCATGCTTTGCACCACGGCCCCGGTCATGCGTGTAAATTCCAGGTGCTCCTTCATGTCCCGTTTCAGCAGCTCACCGATAATGTCGTGAACATCACCGCCAGAACAGAAGTTATCCCCCGCGCCGGTAAGTACAACAGTGTGTACTACCTCATCATAACGCAACGCTTCAAAGAGATCGCGAAGTTGGTGATATACCTCGAAGGTGAGGGCATTCATGACCTGGGGGCGGTTGAAGGTCAGGGTCGCGACGCCTTCGCTCACTTCGTACAGAAATTCATAAGCCATAGCAGACCTCTTTCACACCTATCACTGCTCGTGGGCTGTCCATCACTGGCAACGCTTGTCGGCCCCTCGATTTCTCTCAGGACATCACACTACCGCCATCGATGTTGATTGCCTGCCCGGTAATACCTCTACTGCTCTCTTGCGCCAGAAAGACGGCGACTGCGGCTACCTCGTCTGCTTCGATCAAACGCCGCTGTGGGCTGGTCTTTTCCAGGGCTTCTCGAGCCTGCGCTTCCGTCATGCCAGTGCGTGCCTTAATATTGCTGATGCTTGCATCGGTCATCGGTGTGTTGACATAGCCGGGGCAGATGGCGTTAACGGTGATGTTGTATGGTAAAAGTTCCACGGCCAATGCGCGTGTCAGACCAAGCGCGCCATGCTTGGCCGCGGTATAAGCCGCGATATATTGACCACCGACACGAGAGGCAATCGAGGCAATATTGATGATGCGACCGCTACGCTGGTCTATCAGCATCGGTACAAAAGCCTTGGTTACATAGTAGATGCTGGTCAGGTTGACCGCCAACATGCGCTGCCAGAGTTCATCGGGATGATTCAGGAATTTGTGGCTTCCCGCATTACCGGCGTTATTGACCAGGATATCTATCCCACCTAATCCCTCGGTGACCACCGTCATCATTTGTTGAACCTGCTCTGGAACAGTCACATCACAGGTAACCCCTATACCCTGTCGACCGGTGGCCCGGATTTCAGCGACCAGCGCCTCAATGTCGTTGGCTGTCCTGGCGCTGACGGCTACGTCAGCCCCGGCCTCGGCAAGGGCCAGGGCTATGCAGCGACCAATGCCCCGTCCCGCACCGGTCACGACCGCTCGCTTTCCCACAAGTGTGGTTTTGTCGCTATTTGTCATAAAATGCTATCCTCTCTTCATTGCAGGTAGTGCGTGACTCTTAATGGACATCTACTGCTCCTTGTGGCTCTCGCTAAAGAAGGGAGGTGTGTCCCTCCCTCCTGTTCTATCCGTTTCGAAGTGGTATGTCCATAATGCATAGATCCGCGCGGCCAGCAGCCAGAATAGTGTTGACCTCATTGCTTGTAGTGAGGTATCCGCCGACCATCGTAGGAATGTTTGCCTCGTTGCGCACCTGCTCGCTTAACTGCGTCAGAAAACCACGGCCATAGGCGGGTTCGCTCTCAATTGTCGTCTGGCCTGCCTTCACCTCAAGTATATCACACCCGTGCTTCTTCAGTAACCTTGCGTAGATCACTGCATCTTCAACTCCAGTGCCTCCCCTGGCGTAATCAGTGACGCTCAGCGCTACCGATAGAGGCTTGTTGGTGGGCCACACGTCGCGTACAGCGTCAAACACCTCTAATGGGAAACGCATGCGTCCCTCCAGATCACCTCCATACTCATCACAGCGCAGATTGGTTAGAGGAGAGAGGAAGCTGGCCAGCAGATAGCCGTGCGCGAAGTTCAACTGGAGCAGGTCAACCCCCGCTCTCTCTGCTATGCTGGCGGCACGGACGAAATCATTGTGCACGATCTCTCTGTCGGTTCGGCTCATCTCTCTGGGTACTTGGCTGTGCGGCGTATAAGGGAGCGCAGAGGCAGAGATAAGTGGCCAGGAACCCTGGCGCAGCGGTCGATCCAGCCCCTCTGCTCTTGATTGAGTTGCGCCACGTCGCCCGGCATGATTTAGCTGGATCGCTATTTTTGCCGTTGTCTTGTCATGAATGGCTCGCACAATCTTTGCCCACGCAGTTATATACCTGGTGTCGTACATCCCGGCGCAGTTTGGCGTGATGCGCCCCTCGGCAGAGACTGCGACTGGTCCACTCATCACTAACCCTGCTCCGCTGAGCCCGCAATTTTTGATATGGGCCAGGTATTCATCGTTCGCTGTCCCATCCTGCTCGCACGTCTCCTGAGCGCCAGGAGACGAAACGATGCGATTCGCTAGAGTAAGTGTGCGTAACTCGATTGGTGTAAACATCGGCGGTGGCGCAAAGCTGGTGCGTCTCTTGCCAGCTTGTTGGCCAAACCATCGATCAACCGCGTCTCCAAAACGGGGATCGCGCAGTCTGAGGTCATCGTAGGAGATTCTACCACTGCGAGTGAGCAACTGGAAGGTAAACTGCATTGGCTCAAGACCCAGGTAGCGCTTGATTGTCTCGAAGTACTCCTGGCTTACCTGGGCAGCTTTTTGAAATATCTCGACAACTGGCTTGCGCTCGAGTTCGTACTCATTGAGGGCATCCTCGAGGTTGGGTTGTCGTTCAAGGGCCGTTGCCAGGGCAATGGCATCCTCCATCGCGAGCTTTGTGCCTGAACCGATAGAAAAGTGCGCGGTATGCACAGCATCACCAAGTAAGACGATATTCTGATAATGCCAGCTTTCAGTCTTCAGTGTGGGGAAGTTAATCCACCTGGAGTTATTCGATAAGAGCGGAGCCCCACCCAGGTCCTTGGCAAAGAGCTGATGGCAATAAGCGAGGCTTTGCTCCTCATTTGCACTATCCAGCCCCGCGTTCAACCATGTCGCTTCGTCGCATTCGACGATGAAGGTGCTGGTGGTACCGCTCGACGGGTAGGCATGCACCTGGAAGAGGCCGTGTTCGTTCTCTCGAAAAATAAAAGTAAAAGCGTCAAGTACTTTCTGTGCGCCCAGCCAGATATACCGTGCTTTGCCCGCTTCCACCCTTGATTTGAAATGGTTCGCGTAGATCTTGCGTACAATACTGTTGACACCGTCAGCGGCGATCAGCAAATCATAGCTGCCCAGGTCAGCAAGATCGTGTATTTCTTGCTTGAAAACCAGGTTAATACCCACTTCTTTACAACGTCTTTGCAGAATGTTGAGCAAGTCCTTCCGCGCGATACTGGCGATGACATGACCGCCGCAACGGATGATTGCTTCCCGGTAATGCACATCGATAGCATCCCAGATGACAAATCGATTGGTGATTTGCTCGTAGCTTCTGTAATCTGCTCTCTGAAATGAAGCCAGCGTGCGATCGGAAAAGACGACTCCCCAACCATATGTTACATCAGCTGCGTTGCGTTCGATGATCGTAATGTCGTGCGAGGGGCTCGCCTTTTTGATGAGCAGGCCAGCATAAAGACCTGCTGGCCCGGCGCCAAGTATGATGATCTTCACGATGGTCTCCTCTTGCCTGTTCAATCCGTAGTATAGTTGAAATCCCTGCCCAGGCCCCTGAGAATATCGGCCATTTGATCAAGCTGGGCAATATCGGGCACCGTCGGGAAGAGGACTAACTCATCACATCCAGCCTCTTCATAGCCTCGCATGAACTGGGCGATTGCCTGAGGGCTGGTGAGGAGGCCAGCGGCAATTCTCTCGGCGAACGGGCCTGTGAAAGCGTAATAATCCCTTAAATAGTGCGCTCCAGCCCCTTCTATATCATCATTGCCAAGGGCGAAGTACCCCTGCGCCCAGAGTTGTGGCTTGCCGGGACGTCCAGCATCGCACCAGGCCGCGCGTGCTTTGTCGGCGGCACGGGCAAATGCCTTAGGAGGTCCGCCACCGTGTACATAACCATCAGCATAACGTGCTACTCGGGCAAATCCTTGGTCGCTCAACCCACCGATGAGCAGCTCTGGCCCCCTGGCGCGAGTTGTTTTTGGACTGAGAGATCCCTCTTCCCATAGCGAACGCAGTGTAGCAAGTTGTTCCGTGAGCCGCTTTCCCCGCGTTCGATAGTCGATCCCCGCGGCATCATAATCTTCTTTACGAGCTCCTACCGCCAGCCCTAATACCAACCGGCCACCTGAGAGAGCGTCAATAGAGGCCGCCACCTTGGCCAACAGAGCGTTGTTGTGCAGTGGTCCTATGACGATGGTTGTTGCTAGCAAAACCCGCCGCGTGACGGCAGCTGCGGCTGCCAGGACGGTGAGAGGCTCATAGTTACCATAAACGAGCCTATCGATCACTCCCAGGCTTGAAAACGGGCCTGCATCGGCCCGCCTTGCCCATTCGATCACAAGTTGTCCATCCGTACCTGCAATACCTGTGGGTAGCCCGACTCCGACTCTCATAGGCGCAACCCCCTTGTCGCTTTGCCTTATCGCGTTCTATTTCTCTTGTGGGAAAAGTATGTCACATAGCCACCGATAACTCAAGAGTGGATATGATAAGCGTGTCCAGAACGAAAGAACCTGCAAAAGCCGGTGCAATAACTGGCATTTGCAGGTTCTTTGTGCTCATCCTACGACCTTAATCGTACTCAGTGTAGCGTCTCCTTCTCATGTTCCTCATAAACGTGCGGAAGAAGAAGAGACCTCCTAACATAAACAACAATCGCCTTACCATGCTTATTTTACCTCCATTTCATGTAACCACTGACTTCTATTGCCTCCTGTCAGCTAGATGTTTGCTGATCATGGTTACCATACTATTATACGATTGTCATCTGGGAGAGTTACGTAGTGTCTGGTGGAAACGTATCCTTTGCTAAGGATCGAGATTGCGATAGTCGAAATAAAGTGAGTGAGATGTCTCCCACCACCCTTGACCTTCCTCCGCTGAAAGGCGCAGACGCAGTGCGAGCACTGTTAGGTTGAGAAGTGCATTTGCCCGACAGCGGTGTGGGCCAGCAGTTTTTGGGCGTTGCGCCACATCAGCTTTTCCCGTACCTCTGGCGTGAAGTAGGTGAGAGGTTCAAAGTCTTTGAGCCAGCGTTGGGGCGTAATAAAGGGATAGTCGGAGCCAAATAAAAAGCGATCTTGTAAGCGGGTGGCAGCTTCACGCAGCAGCGTTTCCGGAATGCGTTTTGGTACCCACCCGGAGAGATCATTAAAGACGTTGGTCTTATGCTGCATTGAGGCAATCATCTCCTCATGCCAGGGCCAGGAGGGATGAGCGCCGATAATCGTTAAACCAGGAAAATCGGCGGCCAGGGCATCCAGGTAGATCGGGCGGGTATAGTCGAGCTTGATGCCCATACCCCCGGGCGTTCCGGCTCCCAGTCCATTCGTGCCGGTATGAAAGAGCGCGGGGATCTCCAGTTCTTGAATTTTTTCCATTAAAGGGTAAAAGGAAGGATCATTGGGATAGAACGCCTGCACACCCGGATGGAACTTCGCCCCTGCCAGCCCAAGGTCTTTCACGGCCCGTTCGATTTCCTTGATGGCGGCTTTCCCCTTGTGCGGGTCAACACTGGCAAAGCCGATAAATTGCTGCGGGTAGCGCTGCACGATCGCAGCAATATAATCGTTCCCCAGGGGTGGCAAACCTGTGGCAGTTTCCGCGTCCCAGGCAAGCAAGACACCGATCATATCGAGTTCCACATAATCGGCGGCTATCTGCTCGATATCCTTCAGCTTGACCTCGGTACGGAAGAAGCGCTCGGCGGCCGCGGCATACGGACCCAGCGTGACCTGCATAAACTCCGTCGTCGGCAGGTGGACATGAAAGTCGATGGCGCGTGGCATGGCATGATCCTCCCAAAGAGATAGTTGAACATGGCTTCGTGACTGTGGTGTTTTATAGTATTATAGTCTCGCTTGCACCCGTGATGTCCAGACTCCGATCCATTAGCTGTAGGCGACTGGGAGGAAAGATGCTCTGGTTCTAGAATGCACTGCTCTATAACATTACTTACCCTGCACAGGCATAGCCTACTTGGGCATGAATGCAACTATTCATTGACATGCCCTCGTCCTGCTTCTATACTAAGTACAAAAGGGACAAAGCAAGGAGAAGCACCTCCCATGTCATTTACCGCAGATGAATTACAGTCCTTCAATGATATTTTAGATAAGAAGCTCAGTGTGCACCGCCTCGAAATGGAACGCGTTTTTGATCAACGCTTACAAACTCTCCGCCGCGAATTAGATCGCCGTCTTAGTATCTTCCAACAAGAAATCATTCAAACCCTGACCCAGCGCCAGTCTGAACAGCAAAAAGGCCTGCAAAACGCGCTTAACCAGAGACTCAATACCCAACAATTGAACATCTCCCAGGCAATCGACAACGAATTTCGGCAGCGGCAGCGACAACAACTACCACAAATTGAGAGCCTGGTAGATCGCGCACTTGCGGCACAACTCCTTGCTATTGAACAACTCCTCAACCAGCGATTTTCTACGCAGACCCTTGAAGAGTCAGGCGTACAGGTCGCTGAACGTCCTCCACATTTTGAGGCAATCGAAGTCCAGACCGAGCTTCCTTGGGAGGACTTGATCGACATCATTGGCAAAGCGCTGGATGAGCGCTTTGCCAGGCTCAACGAAACGAACCAGGCCACTATGAGAAATTGGGAACAGTATCTCTCTGCGCAACTCCGTACCTTGCAAACTCAGCTACAAGATAGAGCTCTGCAGATCAGGCAAACACAGGCATCTAGTGGTAACCTGGCCAGTATGCAGGAAGTCTTTCAAAGCATCGAACAACTTGAGCGTATCATTGAGTCTATGCAGGTAGCAATGACCGCAAATCACGCTCTCCTTTCTAATCGTCTCTACCATCACCAGCAGTTACCACTAGAGCGAGCACATCCAGGCTCCCGTCCTCCAACCCCTTCAGCGTCTCCTGACAACACACACACCGGTGACCCACTCTCACAATCTGAAGAACACAAGCGGTAATAAGATTTCTCACATAAATCAGCCGCGATGCGTTATAATATCAGTAGTGAACTGCCGTGTGTTTATTCCGGCAACTTATCTGAATTCATCTATCTCAAATATTAATCTTTGATCAAGGAGTGCGTGCATGCCAATCGAAAAACGTTTACCTGAAGCTGAACCTGTTCCCCCCATGTTCAATCTTGGTCTGGAAGTCTTTGATAAAGAGGGAAAAAAACTCGGAAAGATACAGGCTCGTTTCAGTCGTTACATCCTTGTTGAGCGTGGTGGCCTTTTTGTGAAAGCGTACTATGTCCCTCATAGTGCTATCAGTAACTATGATGGGAAAGCTTTACATCTTTCATACAGTGAAGAAGATTTACGCACCGGGGGATTTAATCGAGTCCCTGATGACTTGTATATCGAATCGCCAGAACCGGGCATAACTGACCTTAGTGGCGTAGCACAGTTTTCGCGTGGCCCCCTATCACCTGCACAAACCGGCCACTATAATTTTGGCAAACACTATCCAGGTATCAACACCGATGCCAGCGGCTCGTATCACCGTGATGAGGTGGTTCCTCAGCCACAAAAATATGTCGGGGTAAAAAGCGACCCGAACTCCGAACTTGACAGGGCCTCGGTGTTCATCCTCACGTAGGTGCCACTCTCAAGTAACTCCTGAGCGATCGCCCGCAAATGCCCGAGCATTGAACGCATCAGCCCACCTGCAAGGCTGACACGTGCAACTCCCAATTGCGCAAGTTCTGGGAGTGTCGGCTCGGGGGGACCACCAAGAATATTGATTGGTCCATTGATCGCCTTGACTAGGCTGGCAATCGTGTTGCGATCGAGTCTCCCGATGGGATAGATACAATCCGCCCCCGCTTGCAGATAGGCATTGGCTCTCTGCACCGCATGCTCGAAGCGGCTCTCTGGCTCACTGATTGCCAGTAAAAACACGTCGACGCGCGCATTGATCACGAACGGCACATCCATCGAAGTCGCTAACTCACGCAACGCTTTGATCAGTTCAACCTGATACGAGATATCTACCAGCGCTTTTTCCTGTTGCTTGAGCGAATCTTCGATATTGAAGCCAACAGCACCCGTCATAATCACTGCTTTAATGGTCTGGAGCACCTCTTCAATGGAATTCCCATAACCCGCCTCGATATCTGCTGTGACGGGACACTCGACCACACGTGTGATACGAGCGATAGCCTCAATCATCATCTCCCGGCTGATGTGTTGGCCATCACTATAGCCTAAAGCGGCGGCGACCCCAGAACTGGTTGTGGCGATGGCGCGGAATCCAGCTTGCGCTACAATACGTGCGCTTGCTGCATCCCATACGTTTGGCAAGACAAGCAGAGGTGCTTCGTGATGAAACCGGCGGAATTGTGCAGCTTTCTCTTTTTGTACCCGAGAACTCATAGCCGTCATCCCCTTGAATACCCTTCACTTTTTCACCTATTGATAATCATAGAAGCCCTTACCACTCTTCTTTCCTAACATCCCTGATATCACCATCCTGCGCAGGAGCGGAGGTGGCGCGTACAACGGATCCTTGTACTCTTCATAAATAGCCTCGGCCGCCCACATCGTAGTATCAAGCCCAACGTAATCCAGCAGAGTAAACGGACCCATAGGATAACCGCAACCGAGCTTCATAGCCATATCGATATCGTCCCGCGAAGCCAGGCCATTCTCAAGCATGCGGATGGCAGCCAGCAAATAGGGTATCAACAAGAAATTTACGATGAAGCCCGCCGTATCCTTCGCCAGCACTGGTGTCTTGCCAAGTGAAACAGCAAATTGCCTCACCGTTTCAATGGTCTCTTCCGAAGTTGAGATAGTCTTGACAATTTCGACCAGTTTCATCACAGGAGCGGGATTGAAAAAATGCAGCCCGCAGACCTTATCAGGTCGTTTGGTGACCGCGCCCATCTGCGTCACATTGAGGGAAGAGGTGTTGCTCAGAAGAAGAGCCTCTGGCTTTAACACCCTGTCGAGCGCGGGAAAGAGACGCAACTTCTCTTCCATATTCTCAATTGCGGCTTCAATCACCAGGTCACAATCGGCAAAATCAGTCATCTCTAGCGTCCCATGTAAACGCGCGCGATATTCATCTACCTGCCCCTGGGTAATCTTTCCCTTGCTCGCCATCGTGTCCCACGCGCCGTGGATACGCGTGATACCCTTGTCAAGCAACTGCTGATTGACTTCAAGCACTACAGTTTCATAGCCCGACTGCGCGCATGTCTGCGCAATACCACCACCCATCAAACCACAGCCCACTACGCCAGCCTTTCGTATAGCCATTGACTCTTACTCCTTATCTATGAAATGACGGATTTCCCGCACTGGGCCATCTTCAATACCAACGTTAATCGTATAGTGGTTCAGTTTGGGGAAATCGACAAAGCGACAGTCTTTTATTCCATGTTGGATAGCCGCTGCAGCTCCCTCCGGCAAAAGTTGGTCGTTGTTAGTAAACAACCCCTGACCTGCGCGCATTAAGAGGGTGGGTACAGTAACGTCCTTCCACTGCTCAGCAAGTTTGAGCTCGTAAAGATTGTATTCGTTATCCTTGAGGATGCCTTCGCGGTAGGCTTTAGAGATGACTGATCCATCACTCCTACGGTAAACGTCGTGTTCGTAATACAGATCGATATAAGGATTCCAGTAGGGTCCCAGAAATGGAGCCGCTTTAAGGCGTTGTGTATATTCCTCGAACGAGGCAACCGGTGTCCCCAACCGGTTAATGGCGGCAGTAAGCCAGGCAGGCTGTTCCTCGATTGTTTTCCATGGTACAGGTGCGCCGGCATCGATTAAGATGAGTTTACTCAATTTCTCTGGATAATGTGCCGCGAAATAGAGTGCGATGAATGCACCGGAGGAATGTCCAGCTATTACTGGGCGATCCAGCTCTAATGCATCGATCAATCTGGCTAGATCAGCAGCATGGGTAGGAATGCTATACCCACTCTCAGGTTTATCGCTATCTCCTCGGCCACGTTGATCATAGGCGAATACACGATGATCACGTGCCAGGTCATCGGCATAAGCCTGAAAACCAAAAGCATTGGCGGTTATACCGTGCGCAAAAATAATGGGAGAACCTTGCTCTCCCCACTGAAGATAGTGAAAGGTGAGGTCGCCTGCGTGGACGAACTCATCGCGGACTGGTTTCGTCAGCATGTACTGCTCCTTGATCGTGATATTGGTGCCATTTTTCTTTCGTTGCCGCAATGATCGGAGCGCCTTCTTCATAGCGTTGTTGCTGTGAATGCCACTGGACATCATTGCTACGTAAGCTTACTCCATGCCATAAAACGTCTTTGATCACCTGCATATAGCGGTCCATTTCCGGGGCAAAAAGAAAGGCGTTCATAGCCTCTTCCATATAGAAGTAGTGTCCGTAGGTAGCGTACCACTCGCGAACATCTTCTTGTGATTGCACGGTGAGGGCATGTAGTGCCTTTGCTCGGTCATACCCTGTCGTCCCGAAGGGAAAGCAGTGAAGATGGGCATGATAAACTGTTTGCCGGAAGACGCCATGCTCCCAGAAAATAGCGGGAGCATAGTACCGCTCAAAGAAATCTTGTACTTCTCGCTTTAACGCAAGTAATTCATCATCCAGTTCAGCAGGCGCGGCTCCATAGCAGGTATAGTGGTGCTTGGGAATAATGAGGATATGACCTTCGACGAGCGGTGCATGGTCGGCAACGATGAAAAACGCATTTGTCTCTTTGAGCATATTCGTAGCAAAATTACTACGCTGGCAAAATGCACAATTACTACTACTTGTTTTGGCATCCAAGGAGGCATGGCTCCCATTCTGCATCCAGGTAACTCCTTACTGGTAAATGTTGCTGTTTTAACACAATTTCAGTATAGCGCGGTGTTAATCAGATTGACAAGTCAACACATGCAAGGCTGCAGCAGTAACTTTATACATTTCTCATCCAGCGTGCTTGAAACCAGCTTCTGCCATAGTCAAAGGTTGACCTTCGCCCTGCATGCCCACATCTACGACTTCACCGACGACCAGCGTCGAGTCTCCTGCTTCAACCGTATGGCGTATCTCACATGCAACCCATGCCAGGGCTTCGTGGAGAATAGGACATCCATTCGCCCCCACTTCAAACCCGATGCCAGCCAGCTTATCAGGTTGTCGCAGCGCTGATTTTCCCAACTTACCGGCCAGTTCGCGCCCACCAGAGCGCAATACGTTGATGGTAAAGATGCGGCTGTGTAGGATCATCGGCAAAGACTTCGACACATTCTCAATAGAGACTGCAACTAAAGGAGGCTCAAAGGACGCCTGCGTCAACCAATTCGCGGTAAATATATTGACCTCGCCTTCATCCGCGCATGAAATAGCGTAGAGCCCATAAGTGAAGGTGCGTAATACCTGTTTTTTTATCTTTGGGTCCAATATTTTATCCCTTTCTCATTTTCACCGAGTGCTTCAGGTGCGATTTCCCACGTAACTACGAAATAGAATCTTATTCCATTGTAACCCCGCTACTATTGTCATATCAACTTGACAAGTTAACTCTTCTATGCCTATTATGCTACAAAGAACGGTACATGATTCTTCCGCGTATGTGCAGCCTGCGACTGTACTGTCTCTTATCATTATGTATGTACGTACCCCCGTAACTTCCTTCCTGTACGCCGACATATACTGCCTTTCTGAGGGGAGAAAGAGATCATGACCTACCTATCGCGCCGTTTTGCTTCCGTCGTTGTAAGCGTCGTTCTTGTGCTGGCATTGAGCCAGCTGCTTCAGCTGAATGGGGGATTATCAGCTCAAGCGAAAGCAGGCAACCCATCGGTACAACTGTCCCCGATCTGTTCGCCATGCTACTCGTTTTATGGCTCCAATCACAGTTGGATGTACACCGCGACCAACGATTGGTACCAGCACCAGGGAAACTGGTGTGGCATCGCCAACATTCGAGCCATCCAGGTGTACGACTGGCTCTATTACAATGGTAGGGCCCCTGCCTGGGATAACTCCCAGGAGGCCATTCACAACCGTCTCAATTCGTATTCGAGCCCGTGGGGATCCGGAGGAGGCTATGTCTGGTCGAATATCAGTCGCGATTTTGGTACCGATCCCCACGCGATCGCCTATGGAGCGTGGTACGATACGCCGGTAGGCACCAGCACCCAGCCGTACTGGTTTCACAACTGGATCTACCGCACCAGCAGCAAGACCGCCACGTACGACTTCGGCACTGACTTTGGCAGGAACACCGTCTCCCACAACGATCCCATCAGCGTCACCATCGACGGGGCCTATCACTCCTTCGTCGTCGACGGCGTCTGGGCAACCAGCGATCCCTCCTATCCTGGGACGACCCTGAGCGCGATCGATACCTGGGATCCCTGGCTCAATCACGCCAACCACTCGGTGGACGGCACCCATCCCTACAACCAGACACAGAACCAGGTTTGGTCGCTCACTGATTGGACAACCAATCGTGTGATGTGGGGGCAGGGCTACAACACCCACAACGGCTCCGATCCCGATCCGGATACGCCCAACCACTACTACGTGCCGCCGTTCAACAGTTATGGGGTTCCCTACCACTGGAACACGTACTTCGTTACCATCGAGCAGGATCGTATCAACAACGCCTCTACCTCGTTTAACTACGCTATCGATCAGAATGGGCATCTCGCACCGCATAACTGAGGCGCTACTCGGGCTCGCGATGAGCGCAAAAGCCACACGTTGTGAGAAGTACATAGACAAAGAAAGGATTTAGCGATGTCAAACTCTAGGGGACAAGCCGGGGGTAGAGGGTCTGGCAAATACGATCGCACGAGATTGCACCTTCAAAAACAACCTGCTTTGATACATCGGGATCGCAAATACTCAAAAGGAGATGGTTTCTCAACATTGCTAGGCATTGGACTGGCAGTTATGGTCGTGCTTGGCATCGTGCTCATAACCATTATCGGGCATGGTAATAGCACAGTTGATGCTTCAGGAACAACAACAGGCGTTGCACCCGCATATGGGTCGCTCAACCACCCAAAGGGAACGTGTGGTAATGCTAGTCAGGCCCCCTGTCCAGTTTCCGACCCGGCGTGGGTCTCCGTTGGAGCAGGGTCACCGGCAGCCGTCGCCTCGGCGATTACTACCAATCAAGAGTTTATTGCCCTCGCCAGTCAGTACAGGTTTACCTCTCTTGATATACCGGCACAGGTGCATGCCTACAGAGCGCATACGGGTGTAGACTACTACGATGACGACCATTGGGTCGTTTCCGTGCGCAATAACACTGGCATGCGATGCGGCCTCTTCGACTTCGTCTTTGATCGTGCCCACTCGCGCATGCGTTTCTCCTCGTATGGAGTGCTCACCGCACAGGATCCGCATGCCCTCCAGGCCTTTCCCTACGTGTCATCGTCGGCCGCGCTGTCACGTTTGCAGACCCAGCGCAAACTCAAAGTATTGGCAAGTACGCGCCCGGAATTGATCTTCTTCCCAATCGACCCCAGTTTCCCGTACCTGACTTCACCGGTTCACAAGTGGGCTGGTGGTGGCAATTCGGCAATGAACCCGATGTGGCATATGTCCGGGTCTGATCGGCACGATTACTTCCTTGGTGCGGATCTGTATGTCCACGGGCAGCAGGACCTGCCAATTACCAGGGGCAACCTTAGTGGATGAGCGGTTCACCTCACATGTTTTGGAATCAAAGCAGCCGGGAAAACGCGAGCGTGGCTAAGCGGAGCATTCGCTCATTCCTGGGAAACCCGTAGGTGCCGATTTATCGTGCACACTGCCGATTTATCGGCCTGGGTCTCATCCACGCATTTCCCGAATGCACCACTAAGAGCTTATCCGAAAACCGGGTTTTGACCTGGTGCTAGAGCCGCTCCATGCTAGTTTTCGGATAAGCTCTAAGCGCATCGTTCTATAAGGTAAAGGAAAAGTGAGGGAGCGGTTTTGTGTGAAAGATCGTGGAGGCTTCATGCTCTCGTGATAGTGAAGGAGGAAGATACGATGGCGTTTCAACAGCAATACACTTGCCGTTATTACCTGGCTGCGTTCTGCTTCATTGTGCTCATCTCAATGCTTTCAGCGTGCGATGCCTGGGGAGGAGGTACTTCTCCTCCCCAGGCGTCCACGACGTCGTTTCCAAAACCGGATAGTTCGCCCAAAGGTCCAGGTGGGCTCACTGCCACCGTGGGTTCGAACAACTGCTCCTTCAAGAGCACCGCTCCAGTCTCGACGAGCGGTTGGAAAGTGTACAAGGATAGCCGATTTCCCTTTAAATTTGCCGTCCCACCTGGCTGGCGAGCGGGCTCATTTGTAGATGACAGCGGGAACGATTATATTGTTCAGGCGTTCCCACCCGGCAGTACCACTCCTGTTGGTCAGGCGGGGCTGACCGACCAGGAGCATTTTTCAGTCACGGTCGCGCTCGTTGGCCCTACGAGTACGTATGCAAACGATCCAAATTGGAGTCCAGAGGCGGGCGGTATTACGATCAGTGGCGTCAAGACCACGCTCTATGATCGCACGGCAGCAGACTGTGGAGAGGTAAATCGTGGCGCTACCGTCGATCTCAAGCACCACCATTTTACCTTCTTTCTGACCTCCATCCCAACAAAAGCGAAAGTGGACATTGCACTCTTTCAGAGTACGCTACAAAGCTTCATCTATACTCAACCATAGAAGTTTTGATGAAATAACTGTTTGACATTTATAGAACCGACGCGGGAAAACCCCGTCTTTCAAGCGGGGAATGAGAGCGCCGTTCCGTGTATAGGACTGGTGGTGTAGGGAATACTTGACATGCTTAAACGCCGCGTGATAGCATCTAAGCATGAAACAGAAGCGAGCATATCAGTATAGGTTTTACCCTACATCTGAGCAGGAACACGTTCTTGCTCACACATTCGGCTGTGCTCGCTATATTTACAACTGGGCCTTACGATTGCGCACCGATGCCTACTACAAGGACCATCAACGCATCAGCTATCACGAAACCTCGGCACAATTAACCCTGCTCAAAAAACAAACGCCCTGGTTGAACGAGGTTTCCAGCGTTCCTCTCCAACAAGCCTTGAGTCATCTTGACCGTGCCTTCCGGAACTTCTTCGAAGGACGAACTGACTATCCTACCTTCAAAACCAAGCATGGAGAGCAATCCGCAAGCTATGTAGCATCTGCCTTCCGGTGGGATGGCAAGTCCCTCACGCTCGCCAAGATGAATACTCCTCTGGATATCCACTGGTCCAGACCCTTGCCTGAGGGATGCAAACCCACAACGGTGACGGTGTGCAAGGATACTGCCAATCGCTACTTCGTCTCCATCCTGGTTGAAGAAGAGATCAAAGCTTTGCCGGTAGTGACCAAGCAAGTTGGGCTCGACCTGGGCTCGTGACTATCAGCACAAACTCTCGACGCAGATAATTCGTGAGAACCAAACGGTCTGTCTTGAGAGTCTTTGCGTCAAGAACATGGTCAAAAACCATTGTCTGGCTAAAGCTATAAGTGATGTGGGATGGAGTGAGTTTGTGCGTCAGCTGGAATATAAAGCAGCATGGTATGGCCGTACCCTCGTCAAAATTGACAAGTGGTACCCGTCCTCGAAACGCTGCTTTGGCTGTGGGCATATTCTCGACTCCTTAACGCTTGATGTGCGTGAGTGGACGTGCCCCGAATGTGGCGTGCTCCATGATCGTGACATCAATGCAGCAAAAAACGTGTTGGCCGCAGGGCTTGCGGTGGCTGCCTGTGGAGAGAGTATAAGACCTGGCGCGGTGAAAGCCAAACCAGGCAACTCTCGACGAAGCAGGAAAGCCTCTCGGCGACGAGAGGAGTCCCCCGTGCTTTAGCCGGGGGAGGATGTCAAATCCTGGCTTCTTCCACATCCTCATTCTTAAGAACCGTTTTCTCTCCGACCATACCTCCAAATTCAGCAACAACAGGTAGATGATCGCTTGCCTCTTCCCCATGTACGCCCTCGCCTTCTGCAAGAATAGTACAGGTTGAGAGGCACTGCGCTAACTCGGGACTGGCAAAGATGTAATCGATACGACCAGCAGGCGCGTCTGATGGACAACTGAAGCCATCACTGTGCGGGTTTTTCAGACGGAAACAATCCACGTAGCCAGCACTGCGCAACAAGCTAATACATCCTCTAGGAGCATACAGCGATGCCGGCCAGTCAAAAAGTGTACAGAGTAACCTGCTGTCTGGGATAGCTCGCAGCAATGGATTCAAGAAGCGTAACGGCCGCGGTACCACGAAATCCAGGTGGGGCTGTCCCGCCAGTGCGGCAGGGTTCTGCTGGCGGCGTCGATCTACCTGCACAATATGACGTAAAAGAGCACTGGCTTGGAATGCATCGCCAGGTGCAAGCGAATTGAAATCCCCCATGATGAGGTGCGGCGTTCCCCTCTTTGCCGCCATGATACGAATAAGTTCCCGCACCTCGCGGCGACGGATGGCATCACCTGCCCAGCCTTTATTGAAGGCTGCCGACAGGTGCGTCACAAAAACGATCAGTTGTCTGCCATCCGGCTCTTCTACACCAACTTCTAAAACTGGCTTTGTAAGCTTATCGGAGGGGTAATGCGTCTTTGTATACACAATTGGTAGGCGGCTCAACAGCGCTACCTGCCAGTCCTGTAGGTGTCTAGCATTCGCGCTCATCACATGCTGCATATCCAGACGTCGTGCCAGTTCCTCAATCACGCGAGGATTGGTGGCCTCAACCAACCCGACGACGTCCGGTTGCGCTGCCTGAATCATACGTGTCAATGGATCAACGCGGCGGGTGGCACCCACGAGGATGTTATAGGAGAGTATACGAGTCATTGGTAAAAAGTATCCTTCTATTTACGAGTCTTATTTTTTCACTATACTGGAGCGCATATTTATATAAAAGACGAAGACAGCACAGCAAAAGACACTCTGAGGGCATAGAGTAGCCTTGTTACCGGATGGAGAAGGAGCCTGCAAGCCACTTGCGGGCTCCTTCTCCATTCAGTAACAGCGTTTTAGCTATTGCCAGGTCACGCGCTCTAACAGGTACATCGGCAGTTCATTGATATTGATTCGTACCTGCGTCATACGGTCGCGCTCACGCACCGTCACGGTTCCATCGTCGAGGGTCTGGAAATCGACTGTGACACAATAGGGTGTGCCGATCTCATCCTGGCGGCGATAGCGGCGCCCAATATTGGATACGTCGTCATACTGGCTTACCATCAGTCGCTGCAGAGTCTTATGAATATCCCTGGCAGTTGTCACCAACTCCTCTTTATTCTTTTGTAACGGCAACACGGCCACTTTGACCGGCGCAAGCATTGGATGCAGGCGCAGCACCGTACGGGGCTCCTTCCCTGTTGGGTCTGGCTCTTCTTCGTAGGCATCGAGCAGCAGGTTTAGGAATGTGCGGTCGACTCCACCCGAGGTCTCAACGATCCAGGGGATATAGCGCTCCTTGGTATTCTGATCGGTATAGCTCAAATCCTGGCCGCTATATTCGCTGTGGCGAGAGAGATCCCAGTCCCCGCGCCAGTGAATACCTTCCCACTCCTGCCAGCCGAGAATCGTCTGGTATTCGATGTCAAAGGCCTTTTTGGCATAGTGAGCCAGTTCATCGGGACCATGCTCGCGGAAGTGCAGGCGCTCCTTGTGGTTGATAATCCCCTCGTACCACTCGAAGCGTTTTTCCTTCCAGTAGTCAAACCATTGCTGCATCTCACTGGGGTGGACGAAGAATTGCAGGTCCCACTGCTCGAACTCACGCTGGCGGAAGAGGAAGTTACCGGGAGTGACCTCGTTACGGAAGGCCTTACCGATCTGGCAGATACCAAACGGAATCTGCATGCGCGTGGACTTGACAACATTGTCAAAGTCGAGGTAGATGTTCTGGCAAGCTTCACCGCGCAGGTAGGTCTTCATGCGCTCGCCCTCGACGACACCAAGATAGGTCTCCATCAAGAGGTTAAACCTGCGCGGCTCTGTGAGTTCACCGCCGCATACGGGGCACTTGTTCTGTATGATATTTTCTTCTGGCAGTTGATCGATGCGGAACCGCCGCTTGCAATTCTTACAATCCACCAGGCGATCTACAAAGTTTTCTACGTGCCCGCTGGCCTCCCATACTTTTGGATGGGTAATAATCGCGCCTTCGATCCCCACCACATTGTCGTTCATCTGCACCATTGACCACCACCAGTAGCGGCGAATGTTGTTGCGCAGTTCGACCCCAAGTGGGCCAAAGTCATAGATGCCAGAGACGCCCCCATAGATCTCAGAGTTCGGGTAGACAAAACCGCGCCGCTTGCAGAGCGCGACGATCTTCTCGATTGGCACGAAAGGGGTGTCGTAGGCGGCAGGTTTGTTCTCAACCTGTGTCATAATGAGTGATCCTCCCCAAAAAAATGCCCCAGGCGTCACATTCATTCGTTGCAAATGACGCCCAGGGACGAATATATGCCTGCGTAGGCCCGGGGCTACTACGTCTTACAGCATAATGCGCGGTTCCACCCTGCTTCTTCACATTCAATCTGTGAAGCCACTCATTAAGTCCAACTCCGAAGCGCCCTTCACCTTTTGCGGATTGCCGACCTCACACCGTCTATCGACTCGCTGCTATCCCCTCCGGGTTACTCCTCTTCATCATCGCTGGAGAATATGTATTGTTAGTACGAATGTAGTATAGCTGAGAGTGCGAAAAGATGCAAGCTTTGGCAGTATTGCATTACTGCAATAACAAATCTCTGCGCCCGAGCCAGTATTCTCCCAGTCTCGTCAATGCCACGACATACACCACTACTACCAGTAGCGCCACGAGACCGGCCCAATCAATACTGCCCACTGCCCCAAAGTTAAAACACGTTGTCATGGGTATCAAGGGCAAACGTGAGATATCGCCTTGCGCCTCAATCACCTGCCCGGCAATCTCCAGGCGAGCTACCACCTCGTCAGCAGAGTGGCCATGCCCAAGCACAATCTCGACCACGTCCCGCGAGTGTAAAAGATCTTCAACGGTACCACTCAAAATGAGTTCTCCCCGCCGCAAGATTCCTACCGCGTCACAAAGCGCCTCCACCTCTGCCAGGTAGTGTGAACATAACAGCACCGTCTTGCCCTGTTTGCGCAGGCCCGCGAGAATTTGCCGTATCTCCCACTGGCTCCGCGGGTCAAGCCCACTGGTCGGCTCGTCTAGAATCAAAAGCTCCGGGTCGGTCATCAGCGCCTGCGCAATTGCCAGGCGCCGGAGCATCCCCCCTTCTATGGTAGAATGATATTGAGGCATAACTGCGACACGACAAATGAGGAACATAGAGTGAGCATTACTCTTAACAATCAGTCCGTTTCAACCCGGGACGAAGACCCTAGCCGTTTAATCAACGCACTACGGTCGTGGGGTATCGGTTATTTGACGGATTCTGGTACAGCTAGTATCTCTAAAAGGACAGCTAAACGGATGCCTGCTATCGAGCTTGTAAAACGCCTGGCGCAATGTAAATACCCACGAGTGCGGGATGCAAGCATTTCACTCTTCCTCCTACATCCTGAACTAGCTGATGCTGCATTGGAAGCATACCAAACGAGTGAGCCAGCAATAGCTGAGCAAATTGCAGTTTCAATATTAGCTTCCCTTTACCTTCAGAGATTGTGGTTGTTCCAATTAACGTCGGTACTTGGACATACGCCTTCATTTCCTGAAGAGCGATTTTTGCATTTGTGGCAAAGCCGAAACTTACCTGCGCCGACATGCTATCAAGGAGAAGCGGGATTGATCGCCTTACAAGAGGCAGAGCAGCGCCGCCTGGGCCTACCCTTGAATTTTATCGGTGATTGGCAAAATCAAATTGATCACCTTCTGCTTCAGGAAGAAGCTAAACATCATCTGGCAGCAGTCCCCATCCAATTGCCTGAACCATGGTACAAAAAGATTGAGAAACAGGAGTGTAGTGCGAAGAGTATGCGACATAATGTCACAAAGGCAGATATTGAGAAGTTCTTAGATGCTTTGGGGAAGTCATTTCACAAACCTGGTCGCTTATACCTGGCAGGCGCGGCTCTTGTTCACATTGGGCTGCGATCTGGTTTTACTATGGATATTGACGTGGCGATAGAGGCTTCGGACGAAGATGAAATGGTGACGGCCATACGAAGGTTAGTAGAAAAGATGCAAATTAATGTCGAATTTGCCTCACCTGGGGATTTTATCCCGCTGCCTACTCAGTGGATGGCACAAGCAAGATATGTTGGACGATAGGGTAGCATTGATGTCTTCTATTTTGATTTTTATAGCCTCGCTTTGAGTAAAATATCACGAGGAAATGAACGCGACCTCATTGACGTTCAACTACTCTTCCAAAAGAAGCTCATTACATTGGAAGAGTTGGATGCTGCCTACAATGAAGTGCTACCCCGTATGGGCAAACGGCCCTATATCAATCTCAATCCTCAACGATTTGCAGAGCGTTATGCTCTGATACGCCAGAAACTCCAGGAATAAGCCGAAATCCCTGGATGTAAAGGTGCATGTTTAAGGACAAAGCCCCAGAAAATAACTGCAAGCTCCCCAATTGACAGAGTGCCATCCTTGTGGAAAATCACTCTGTCAATCGACAGCCTTCAAACACATCTTTACTTGCTCCACGTGGCTGCTCAAATGCCCTGTTACAAACTCCTCCATAAACCATCCCAGCGACTGCTCACCGAATTTGACATGCCGGCCAGTCAACTCCAGGTCACTATCCTTCAATCCTCCCAACACATCTTCCAGGCGTACATAGCTCCCCGGCAAAGCTTCTTTAATCTGTGCCAGGCTATCTCGTCCGTGTTCGTTAACAGCTCGCATTCGCCCTTCATGCTGCATCGTCCGTCCAAAATTCTGTCCTGGCGCAGCGACTAACTTCTCAATTTCACTGGCCCAATACGGCATAAATTCTACTATGTGAGACAGGTTTTGCATTATCGTCCACTCGTTCTCGGCCGGCGCTAAATACAGTTTCTCCGGGTTCAGCGCCGTCAATGGCCCGTCGATAAGCATGACCAGTTCGGCATAAGAATCATGGACGCTCTGGCGAATCTTCTCCACTTTTGGATTGGTTGATGCTGTAGCCATAGTATTGCCCCTTTACTTTATGGATGCTTTCCTCCATTATGATATAAGTATACCTAAAGCACAATGCGCCATGACCATAGCTCCACGTTGGAGATTAAGGTTAATAAAGGAGCCCGTTACATGAACATTCCCACTTTCTCTGATGTCCTGCTCGCCAGACGCCAGATCAGTCCTTATTTACGACGAACGCCCTTATACAGCTACCCCGCGCTGAACGCTTTTATTGGCGCCGAAGTCCATATAGAGGATGATTGGACACCTGTGAAGATTGGTGAATAGTTGATCTCCACCCGCGGCTGGATGTCGTCGCGCAAGCGGCGCGGCTTGTATATCATGCTGGTTAAAAAGCGGTTCAACTCATCGCGGTGGACATAGGTACAGCGGCGGGACTCGTCGCGTTTGGTGGTCGCAAATTCGCCCTTGCTTGCCCTGTAACCGAGCGCATTCGGCTTGATGCCCGTGAGTTGTGCCGCCTCGACCAGCGACAGCCATTCCTTATCGGTCTCGACTTGTGTGGCTATATGTTCGGCTTGCCCGGCCGGGCTGACGCTCACCATGACCCCCAGGACATCTAACGCGTTGCGCTTCTCTTTGAAGGTCGCCTCATGGTATCTGCCCTTCATGACGCTCAAAAAATCGAGGAAACTGAGCACACTCTGCTGGTAGATGTCAAGCAGCTGCTCGCTGACTTCGGCATGCTTAGATTCCTCTTCATACTTGCGCAGTTGTTGCTGCTTATTCTGGATGTCCTGACTAACCAGGTTGTAGTAGTAGCTGCCGGGGGTATGTTTTGCAAGTTCAGTCTCAGCTTGGGCGATCTCTTGGGTTAATTGGATGAGTTGCTGTCTGCCTTGGGTATTCTCAAGGAAGCTCTTCACGTCCAGCTCAATCCGGGCGCGGATGGTATCGTGGATCTGTTCAATCGCTTCGAATACCCGGCAACAGTCGGCCCATACCAGTTCATTGACTTTATCCGCCTTGATACCGGCCCTATCCGGGCAAGCGTCGTATTTATTATTATCCTTGCAACACTGGTAGTAGCCGACAGTCGCACCGTCGTAATTACGATATCGGCCGTGCATGCGGTAGCCGCACGTCTTGCAGACAATGTGGCTTTTCAAGAGAAAGTCTTCAGGTTTGAGATGCAAGCGGCTCTTGTCTGCCCGGTTGTGCTTGAGTTTGTATTGGGCGAGTTCATACAGCTCAGTTGGAACAATCGCCGGTATACCGCCCGGTATGGTCTTAATATTCGCGTTGGATGTTTGGGCAATTTTGCCGTTGGGCGTCATAACAACCTTGGTTTTACAGATCACGATGGTCCCGATATTCTCTTGGCCGACAAGTATCTTATGTACCGTGGATGGCTGCCAGGCGGTACTTCTGACGTTCAAGCCTCGCGCTTTCGCCGGCGGTAAAATCCCGTCCTCGGTCAGCTTATGCGCAATGGCGCGGATGGACATATCCTGGTCAACAAACGTGGTGAAGACAGAGAGGCGCACGAACGCTTCTTCTTTGTTGATCGAGTAGCGGGTCTTGTCTTTGTCGGCCCACTCCCAGCCATAGGGTGCGCGGCCGGTTGCCAGCGGCAGGTTCTGAGCTGAGCGCGTTTGCCAGTGACGGTTGGCGTACTCGACGATCTTTTCCCGCTCGGATTCGGCACTCCAGGCGAGGATGGAGCGGACAAGCTTGCCGGTTAAGCTATTGTCGATGTTCTCCGAGACAGAAACGATCTCGCCGCCATGACTCTCAATTTCTTCAAAGATCATGGCCGAATGGACAAAGTTACGGGAAAAACGTCTGAGGTCGAAGACGATGATCATGTCCGCCATATGGTCGCGGACGAGCTGGCGGGCGAAGGTTAGTTTGTCACGTAAGGTGTAATGGATGTAGCCACTTTTCGCCTCATGGAGGATAATAACAATGTCGATGTCATGCAGCTCGGCGTAGCGGCGGCATTTGTCTTCCTGATATTCTAAGCTTTCTCCATCAATCTCCTGGCGGTCGGTGCTGACGCGGCAGTAGATGACCGCCCGTTTGCGTTGGATAGCCAATCATGTATCCTTTTCAGATATGCGAACAAATTTACTATATATAACGAACGAGCGGGGTTTACTTCACCCAAATGTGTACGGGACGCGGTACAAACCAGACATCTAACATAAGATTCTTTCCGGTCAGGCGAACGCCGGTAACGTGATAAAACGCTGGAATATGGTAACTGACAAACTGGCATTGCCAGGTCACGGTATTTACAAGCCCCTTTTGCAAATAGGACTCGTTACAGGGATAATGAAGCCCGTTTATTTGCAGAGCTAGTATACCGCGTGCCTGCAAGAGAGACGTTTGCTTATCATGTGAGCTCACATATTTAATAGAATAGCTGTCCGCGCCACCGTGAAAAGCTGATAAGTTACGAATGTAGACACTTGAGCCCGCTACACTGTTAATGGAATATGGGGGCAAATTGCCACCCCGTCCGCTTACCACAGCATGAGCTTGGACTTGAGCCCACCCATAGCCATTGGCATTGCCGGCAGGCACGAACACCTGCGTATCGGTCATAACTGATACGTTGCTATTGCTAATAAAGGTTAAGCCCGCTGGTAAGGTCTGTGAGATAACCGAGCCGTTGGTGATTGTCAGAGTGCCATGCGCTATCGTGGCCGAGGAGGTGTGTACGCCGGTGGGAATAATAGGTGCCTCCGCACGAAAGGTCTTCGGCGGCAGAAGCTCAGCGGGAACGGACAACCACTGATGTTCGTAGTAGGGGTGCTGCGCTGAGTAGAATGTGGTCGCGGCTATACCAAGCAGGCACAGGAGTGCACCGAGCAGCGGGAGCAATGTGTACGGTTTCTTCTCGCATTCTCTGACCACGTAGAGGTGGATAGTCTCCACCTCATCCTGTACGGTTTGCATAAATTACTGCTCCTTGAACTGGGTGCCGGTGTTGAGAAAGACAATACGTTGGTCCTGGATATGCAGGATGATATCTACCTTGCTGTCTCCGTTCACGTCTTTGAATTCGGCCGTCACCGGAGTCTGATCGGCGTTGTCTGAGAACAGGGTCGGCCCTTTGTAGATACGAGCGTGAGCGTAGTCGCCGCCCGGAAGTTCAATGATAATGACCTGGCCGCGCAGGTTCTCAAAGATAAAGTGGCTCGGATGGTCGGTCGAGTCGCTATGGCCGACGACTTCATCAGCCTGGTACATGCGCGGGTATTGGTAGGTTGCGTTCAATTGTTGGTTCGTCCACCAGACGCCCAGTAATTGGATGAGGAACCATAACGCTACCATCGCCAACATACCGATACAGACGAATAACGGCCAGTGGCTTTTCTTCTTTGGTGGCGGCATATCGTGGATGACGATGCGCCTGTTGCCTTGTTGAATGAGTTGGTTACCATTGGGATCACGATAACGCCTCGCGCTCGACGGCATACGCTGGGGATAATAACTGTCGGGGACCTCCTCTTCGTCGGTATCCGGCTGCACCTGGCGCGATACCTCATATTGTTGGACGCTTGCGCGGCGTTTGACTGGTTGCATACCCACCTCCTACAACAGTCTGCCTAAGACAAAATCCGTTGCCTCTTCTGGGGTAATGAGCCCGTCTTGGACTGCTTGGTAGACCTCAGCTATCGCTTCCTCGTCCTCGTGACAATCGCACGTCGGGTCAAACGCACAAAAGGGATGCTCTTCATCATGTACTACATCGGACGGAATAACAGGGATGAAATTGTCGGCATACGGCTCAATAGCCATGGTAGAACCCTCCCTCTGGATAGTCGAAATGCAGCAGTCAAATTTTAGGAAAGTTCAGTTTGGCGAACTCCCCAAATCTTTCCAGCGCTGCCTTATCATAGGTTTTTGCTGCTTCAACTATGTTTGTATAACGTCCTAAATGAACTACCTTACTTTGGTACCTTAAAGATACCGCCCACTTCTTTCTATTTTTATCAAACCAGACACCTTTGTATCCCGTGGTATTATTACTTTGTTTTCCCCTATTAGAGGAATTTTCTTCATCGTTTGTCCTAGATTAACATATATTTCATATAACTGTCAAGAGATATAAATAACTATCATAAACTAGGGATGATTGACCAATAAGCTCTGTAATACTATACTGACGCATATTTGCAAATGGATGGTGCTATCTTGGATGATGAACTGCTGACGATTGACCAGGTAGCTAAGGAGCTGCAATTACACCCCGATACAATCCGCCGCTACGTGCGTGAGCGAAAGTTAAAAGCGGTGCGGCTATCGGCGACTAATTTACGTATCAGACGGTCGGAGTTGAATCGGTTTTTGAGGGAACGGGAGACAGATGGATCGGACGAGGGGTCATAAATTACGATTACTCTTGCGTGAGCATATCCGTATCTAACTCCACATAGAGCGCCGCTTTGCCGATCGCTTCAACAATGTTTGTGCTGCTGGCGAACTGCCGTTCGGTGTAGTAGCGCTCACTGTCACCAACGTACTCATACATCCACCAATGCCGTCCGTTGCGACTATGCTGATACTGGATACACTTGCTGCTCCGAGGCGTGCCATCGCCGAGCAGGATGTATGCGTCGATAGGGTGACGAGCCATAATGCGGAATTGGTTGAGCGATTCCACTTGTACACGTGGTACATTCATTTGTCTCATACTTCCTCCGGCGGTGAAATAGCTAAGCGGCCGGCTTTTAGGATGACATCAACCGTATGAAACACTTGCTTTATAGACTTTTCCGGTGGACGTTCACCTTTTAGCCAGCTTTGGATATATGCTCTCGACACCGATGCTTGTTCTTCAGGTAGTTGTCCAAGTTCATTTAACGTCAGATAAGAAGCGCCCTCGGCTTCAAATTCTTTTATACCACGATGCTGCTCATACTCTGCTATCTGATCAGGCAGCGTATGCCCAAGTGCGATGTGGCCGACCTCATGTATGGTCGTTTTTAAGGGAAATTTCGCGAACGGATTCAACGCAAACCGATTCTCATAGGAATACCCCTGGATAGCTGAATCGTTCCTTCTCAATGGCACTCTCTTAATGCCCAACTTCTCAAGCGCCAGCTCAAGGTTCCATTCAGGGATAACCGGTGGCGGCAACTCGTCGCCCTTAGTCTGTGAGTATGTAAAAATGCAACGCACCGGCTTAAAGCCGACAACCTGCGGCTCAGCATCGTCCTCGCCTTCTTTAGGTCTGGCGAAGATCGGGCGCACAATTTCGTAGGCTTTACTGCCTTTCAATACTTGTCTGCCGAGCGCTTGCCAGCGTTTGTACGTAGCTACCAAACCTTCGGCGTTTTGCATCTGCAAGTACACCATATTCAGGTACGAGTATTTGTGGGATCCCAGCATTAGTGACGTTAGTGCCAAGTTTAGTGTCGCTGGTTGACAAGTTTAGTGACCTTGATGCTAGCATATGGAGTGTTTGATTATCAAACTTCCCAGATGATTCGTCCGCTAAAGGTCAGCTCTAAG
>WNGK01000245.1_pt1 | contig 53474 bp, 41 predicted proteins | sample 5400601 | NCBI WGS metagenome assembly WNGK01 (sample SAMN13153376, study PRJNA577476) | soil metagenome | isolation source: 60 cm soil or saprolite under Garry oak tree replicate 1 | place: USA:California | collected 2016-06-15 | reverse complement strand
CCAGGGCTCATCTCTAGGAAGGGAATCCGACTCTTCCGCATCGCTGTCCGGCCCAAGGCCACGGCGATCGAGCAGCCTGGTCATTCGTTGAGCGAGAGTCGCTGTCAGGCGGGCAATTTCATCATTGTCCGGAGCTAACCTGACTTTCGCAGTTGACGGGCCTTTTGGGGTTTAAGTTTTTTAGAATCAGTCACGGTTGGTCAAAGGTCTCCACCACACGTCGTTGGTTTAGGGAAGGTGCCGGCGCGGTAATGCGCGGGGGCGGTTGAGGCGGAAGCTCCAGATGAAGATGGTGCAAGAGTAACTTGAGATCGTGTTCCGGCTGCGTATTGCGGTCTTGCCCCAAGCAGATTTCGGAGACGACCATGTCGAAACATGACAGAGTGGTGACTAGTGCCTTAGTGCCTGTACCACCTTGCGATTTCTGCATTCTCCTGTTACGCTTCGCGGCATCAATCTGTGGAAGCTCCAGCGCAAGCTGCAGCCCAAGAACTGGTGTTTGGTTTTTCGATGCGGCTGGTCAATGTATCAAAAGGGAGAGCAAACAATGTTGCGAAAAGCTTATCGATCCATCCTGGCTTTGGTATCGCTCGTCGTCGTATGGGCGTGGATGACGGTGGGTGTTTCGAGCCAGAGCGGGCAACCGAGTACGGCAAACGGCGAATGGCCGCACTATACAGGCGATCTGAAGGGCACGAGATACTCGCCCCTGGATCAGATTAACGCGTCCAACTTTAACAAGCTCGAGGTGGCCTGGCACTTCAAGACGGACAACCTGGGCCCATTTCCCGAATACAAATTGGAAGGAACGCCGGTCATGGTCAAAGGTGTCCTGTATACGACCGGTGGCACACGGCGTTCGGTTGTCGCGCTCGACGCGAAAACCGGCGAGCAGATCTGGGCGCACAGCCTGCGCGAAGGCAAGCGCGCCGCGGTCGCCCCGAGGCAACTCTCGGGCCGTGGCGTAGCGTACTGGACCGACGGCAAAGGTGACGAGCGCGTCCTGTACATAACAACGGGCTATCGGCTCGTGGCTCTCAATGCGAAGACGGGCGCAATGATCAGCTCGTTTGGCAAGGACGGGATCGTTGACCTGAAGGTCGGCGTGGTGAAAGGCGTCAACGAGCAGATCGATTTGGAAACCGGTGAAATCGGCGTCCATTCGACTCCGGTCGTTGTGAAGGACGTGGTGATCGTGGGCTCTGCAATGAAGGAGGGCGCAACGGTTACGACCCACAACAACACCAAGGGCCTGGTGCGCGCCTTTGATGTACGGACCGGCAAACAGCTCTGGAGATTTAACACGATTCCTGGACCGGGCGAGTTTGGCAACGAGACGTGGGAAAATGGCTCCTGGGCCATCAACGGTAACGTGGGTGTGTGGACGCAGATTACCGTAGACGAAGAGCTGGGGCTGGTCTACCTCCCCGTGGAGACGCCCTCATCGGATTACTACGGCGGACATCGGCCGGGAAACAACCTGTTTGCCGAGAGCCTCGTCTGTGTTGATCTGAAAACCGGGCAGCGCAAGTGGCATTACCAGTTGGTGCACCATCCCCTCTGGAACTATGACAATTCCTCGGCGGCGATCCTGGCCGACATCAACGTTGATGGCCGCGTGATCAAAGCGGTGGCGCTGCCGCACAAAGTGGGTTGGCTCTACGTCTTTGATCGCGTGACGGGCCAGCCGGTTTGGCCGATTGAAGAGCGGCCGGTGCCACAGTCCGACGTGCCAAGCGAAAAGACCTCGCCGACACAGCCGCATCCGACCAAGCCGCCAGCCTATGCCCGCCAAAACATCAAGGTGCCGGATGACTTGATTGACTTCACGCCCGCGCTACGAGAACAGGCGCTTCAGGTTCTCGAGCGGTATAAGGTCGGAACCTCGCCGTTTTCCCCACCCATATTGGGCAGTGTGACCGGCGTACGTGCCGCCATTTTAACCGGGACCGCGACGAACTGGCCTGGTTCCGCCTACGATCCCGAGACGCACACGGTTTTTGCGCAAGCCGCGAACACGTTCTCGGCGAGGTCGCTTGTCGCGCCGCCGTCCGGATTCTCGGATCTTCGCTACGTCGAGGGAACCGCCGGGCAACCATTCCAGGTCGTACTCGGACCGGGTGACTGCTGCGCCGCTGATGCGGGGCGTAGTCAAAGACCCGAAAACCAGGCGCCCGCGCCCAGCGCCAATACGCCGGCCGCCGGAGCGCGTCCCGACACTGGCCTGAGCATTCAAGGTTTGCCGATCGTCAAGCCGCCGTACGGTACGCTCGCGGCCATCAATCTCGACCGAGGCGAAATCATGTGGCGCGTGCCGCATGGCGATACGCCGGACGCCATTCGCAACCATCCTGCGCTCAAGGGAATCGACATTCCGAAGACCGGCCAGCCCGGCACCTCCGGCGTCGGCTTGATGGTCACCAAGACGCTAGTCGTCATGGGCGATCCTCAAATCACTGCACCGCCGGGAAGGCAGCGCGGCGCGATGCTTCGGGCCTATGACAAGAAAACGGGTCAGCAAGTCGGCGCGGTTTGGATGCCAGCAGGGCAAAGTGGATCGCCGATGACCTATATGGTAGGTGGCAAGCAGTACATCGTCGTCGCCGTTAGCGGCGGCGCCTATTCGGGCGAGTATCTTGCCTACAGCCTGCCGGAGTAGGCGCGGGTGTGGAACGAATGTTGAACAAGAACGTATTCCCCTCCTTGCAAAGGAGGGGTGGCCGCGCCATCAAAAAGAATGATGCCGAAGGCCACCAAAGTTGGCGCGGACGGGGTGGTCAGTCCTCGAAACGTGTTTGGGAATGACCACCCCGTCTGCGCCTCAAAGGTGGCTCCACAACATTTTCTTGATGGCGCAGTCACCCCTCCTGTTCCAGGAGGGGAAATCACTTCCGCCGTTGCTCAGCCGCGAAGCGCCAACAAGGAACGGCGTGAAGTCGAAGACATCGATGCTATTGACCAAGAGTTCGGAAAAATGCCCAGACTCCAGACCCCACGCTCACGCGTGGATGCGCTCCGCACGACAATTTGGAGAAGTAATTCTGGCTCTGGTCATCATCAGTCTGGCCGTGGCCAGCGTGTTTGGTTTAACGCTGCGTGCGCAAGAGCCGCGTTCGGTTTGGGACGGAGTGTATACGAAAGACCAGGCCAAACGTGGTGGAGCGTTCTATCTTCAGGAATGCTCGAACTGCCATGGACAGGAACTGCAGGGCGCGGACATGACGCCCGCACTCACGGGCCTTGCATTTACCGCGAATTGGGACGGACTGACTCTCGGAGATTTGTTCGAACGAATCCGCATCACGATGCCGGCAGACCGTCCAGGAAGCCTGGCGCGGCAAGAAATCGCCGACATTCTTGCTTATCTGCTGATCGTTAACAAATTCCCGGACGGCGAAACAGAACTGCCGCGCGAAGTCCAGGCACTGAAGCAGATTCTCTTCCAGGCGAACAAACAGTAACTACACGAAGACCGGCTGCAACAATCTTGCGCCCTCGAGCTTGTAGTCGCGGGCTTTAGCCCGCGTTCCGGTCGTGCTGAATTCCTCGATATATGGAGGTCTGAAATCGAAAGCCCGGAAATTCACCGGGCTAACTCATACCTGATGGCTTGCCGCTGGACCAGGCCGCTGTCATTGGTTTTCACAGAAACGGATTGGATGACATCCAGCACCGAGGCCAGGCTGCCGATATTCTCCGAAAAGAAGCTCGAATAGTTTGGCTGATCCGAAAGGTCGAGCATGCGCATTATCTTTAGATATGGAGAAAGTTCGGCACTATGGATATACCGTGCGAGATAGTTGCCGGGTTGGGGCGCTGTCGTTGTCGAATGGTTTAAAGCAGAGTTCAATAGCGCAGGCGTTCTCGCAATCCATAGTGTTTGTCCATCAACGTAGATCGTCAGGGGAAGGAGCCCATCCCACTGCGACAGCGTGTAATTTCCAGACGCTAGGTTTCGCCATTGCAGACCAATCGCCGACACACTCTGATAAGAGGCGACCGCCGTCGTAACTGCGGACCGAACATCGACCGCATTCCACGATGACGATGCTCGCAGTGCTACCGCCGCATCGCTGCGCACAAATGTGGTGTCGTCTTGTGGAAGGCTGGATTCCAAATGTAGAATCGCTTCGAGTCCGGCCGATTCCACCAGAGCTTTTAACGGTTCCAACCTCAATGCACCGGCGAGCGATGGCTTCGGAGCTTCATCAATCCGCGTTTGAAGGTCGGCTTCCGAACCGACCGGTCCATCAAAACTCAACGCCGGCGCATTCCGTCTCGCGATCGACGCCGCTGGTCCGGCGGCGAAGAATTTTTGGCGAATGAGGTCCATGGCAAAGTCGACGGAACTGGTATCCCAAAGCCGGAAGAGTCCGACTCCATCCGGAATATGCCGTTGAAGCTCGACCGTCGCCGATTCGTGAGCCAGGATCGGCGTTTGTTCCGATCGAATCAGTACGCGATTCTCTTCGAGCGCATCCGCGTTCCGTTTTAGCTGTGACAGGAATGCCGAGTAGTTCCGCAAATCTGCAGTGTTTCTCTGTATCCAATACGAGCGGAAGTATGGAGTCTTGATGACGTTGGGCAAATCCATCACCAAACGGACCGCGACTGGACCCGTTGCGTCACCGGCTATTGCACGAAGTGCGTCTTCATACCAAGTCTCCTGATTGATAGATCGTCCCGCCGAGTTACCCCGAATCAGTTCGACCGCCGCGGCAATTAAATCCTCGCGAGTACTTACCACGACATAGTCACCGGCAATAGCGAAGGCTGCCGTTCGGTTTCCGGATTGCCGCACGAAATAAGATTCTCCTGCGGCATTGCGCCTTTGATAGTCGGCCCGAACCCGAGTGAGTACGTTCTGTCCCAACTGAGCGGACGGTAGTCTCGATATGTACACGAGATCCAGCCGTCCGAGGTCGTAAAGCGCGAGAGCCGTATCCGTACCGGCAACGGTTTCCAACTCGTCCAGATCCGGCTCAAAGCCTGCGGCGCTCGAGAACTCCGCATAAACTTCTTTGAGCTTCAAGACCAGGCGTGTGGTCAGGAATTGCTCATGGTTCTTGCTGGCAAGCCATCTCGTTTTCACTTCGGAACGATTCCAGTCGCGCAACTGCGTTGCGAAATCCGACGACTCCAGGTAAAGCAAGGCGCCCGCGGGCATCCAGTTCGACAGAGGTTGCCGCGCAACGGAAACCTGAGCCACGGCCCAAACCCCAACGACAATTCCGAGGCAGATCAACATTCCGAATTGCAGGAATTTCCAGAATCGGACTGGCTTTGTCCCTTGATGGCTGCGCCGTCTCTTGAGGCTGCGCGCTATCGCGCTTGCGCTTCGCGCCGGGCTTGCATTACTGGTGTCCAAATTTGCCGAAATCGAGGTTCGTGTCCTTCTCCCTCTGGGAAAAGGTGGCCCGAAGGGCCGGATGAGGGTGCATTCCCTGCCCTCACCCGGCGCTTCGCGCCACCCTCTCCCAAAGGGAGAGGGACATGCCCGAAACAGGTTTCCAAATAGAGAATGCAATGAAAGCCCCATCATCCTGCTTCTGGAGCGAAACGCATCTCGTAATTTGGACAAGAGCGGGCTGGCATTTATCAAGGCTTCGCCCTGTCGGGCTCGCGCTTCGCGCGCTCTGCCCATCTCTTGATGGCTGCGCCCTGCCGGGCTTGCATTCGCTCCGCTCATGGGAGCCTCCGCCGAACGGCGTTTGGTTGATCGACGTCCGCTCGCATGACAGGACGCCGGCGTTCGTTCTCGAGCAATCGATCGCTCGCCGCCTGCGCTTGCTTCTGTCTTTCTTCGAGAGCCTGCCGCCGCCCCGCGTCTTTTTCCAAAGAAGCCGCGAGTCCAAATAAGGGAACGGCCTCCACGGGCTGTCCAATTTGCAGGTGCGCCTCGGCCATGCCTGCGGCAGTTTCAACGTCAGTGGCGCCCACACCGCCCGCACGCCGATTTGCCGCCAGTGCCACGTAGTATTGCCGGGATTCGAGTGCGGCCAGGAACAGCAACCGGCGAACGGCCGAATCGTCGGGCCGCTCGGCGATCGCGCCAAGCAGAAGTCGAACCCGCACGTTAGGATCGGCATTCTGTTCGGACGCAACCGTTCGAGCTGCGAAAAAGTATGGAGCGTCGGCGGTGTCGGGTGTCATTCGGATCCTGTTCGAAAGTAAATCCATCTCTCGACTGCCTGTCGGGCCCGGCGGCGTAACTCCACTCTTCGCCTGTTCTCGAGCGGCCTCGGTGCGAATGTCATATGGGGCCTGGCGCGAACTCACAACCTTCTGCAGGTTTTCCGTTGCCAGATCCCTCTGTCGATTCACAGCGATTTCGACTCGGGCCAACTCGAGCCGGGCTTCGTCATCCCAGGGAACCGCCTGCATTCGTAGTTTCAGGAACTCCTCGGCTTCAACCGGATGTCCAGCCTGAGAAAGAACTCGAGCCGATGCCAGCAAATTCTCGAAAGCAACCGGCGATAATCGGTTCAGTCTTTTCAACAGGTCGGTCGCCTCGACCAATTGGCCCTGTTTGACCCGGATTTCAGCAAGACCCAAGAAGGCCGCTGTGTTCACGGATCTTTCAATCTGCCGCGAGTACAAGAACTCCAGGAGTTGCTGGCTGGCATTGGACAGTCCCTGTCGCTCCAACGCTGCGGCCGCCTGCTGGAGCGTCTCGTCGTAAGGAGCTTCAGTCGTGTTGTGATCGTAATTCGAGAGAAGGGCCGGCAATCCGTTTTCCAACGCAGCCAGCCGGATTTCAGCCTGTTGGGCGACGGGCCCGCGTTTTTCGGCATCAGTGAAGGAATCCAGAACCTGTCTCGCCGCGGATGCCTCTTTGTGGTCGAGCAGGTATTCGAGATATTTCTGCCGCATCTGCTGATACTCGAACCTGTTCGCTCCAGTCGCCGCGGAGAGCACATTGACCGCACTCTGCAGCACCAGCCTTTGCTGTCGCTCCGACAGCCATGGCCGAGACGGACCGAAACCCGACAGCGTGCTAAGCAGTTGGCCCGGTGCCCGGGAGGCTTGCACGATATCCAACAGCCATGGATCGTCTGCGGAGTTTTCAAAAGCGGCCTGGAGCAATGGCGGCAACTGCCAGACCTGGAACGTGCGCGCGGCCGCACGCATCGCGCTGTCCATCTCAGCGCGCAACGCGCGTTCTTGCTGGCGGGACCGGATATCGCGAACGATCCGAGCGCCCGCCGTCGGATCGGGCTGTCTTTCGAACTTCCCGAGCCCGGTCTTCCACTCCGTCAACGCTTCGGTTTGCCGGCCGGCATCCCACAAGACGAGCGCGATTTCGGAATGAACATCCGCTCGTTTGGTGTCCAGCTCCAGAACGTGCCGGAACTCCGCCAGCGCCCGCTCTGCCTGGCCAGCCTGTTGGTAGTAGCGGCCCAACTTTAGATAAGCTTCCGGATCGCCGGGACGGGATTCGACCTCGGATAACAAGTATTCATCCAGAGCCTGCGACTGGCCCACGTCGCGCAGATACTCACCATACCTCTGTCCGTAATAGAACCAGATGTCGCCCGCAAGCTGTCTTGAGCGATCGACAGGTTTCCCCAGGCGGTCTTGAATGAGCGGCGAGCCGAGCGCCCGCTGGAATGCCGCCGGCACTTCCGGAGCGTTCGAACCGAAGTAGAAACCCGTCAGGCCCGTATAGGCGTCCGTCCATAACGGATTCCTTGCCTGCATTTGAATGGCCTGCATGGCGCGGGCTTGATCTCCGGCTGCAATCAATACTTGAGTGGCAAGCAGGCTGGAAGCATCGGCTGCAGGCCCGCCGGCGATGCTCAAAAGCTGATCCGGACGCGCCTGAGCCAGCAATTCGTAATAACGCTGGCGGTAGTTGACCTGGAGTTCGGGATGAGCGGACAGCAGTTGAAGCTCGGCCGCCGAGTCACCGATCGCTTGATAGGACTGCATTGCCGTGGTCAGTAGCTGTGGTCTGTCATTGATCGGAGACCTCGCTGCGAGATCTTCAACCTGACGTGCCAGCTCCGAGAAACGCATCCGTCGTTCCTGCAACGCCGCGAACCTCGTGCGGTCGTACCTGATCTCAGGCTGCTGGCCGCCGGACGGCGCACTCTGTTCGATACGCCACCTCACTTCAAGATCGTAGAGACGCGCAGAATTCGCGACATCGATAAATGTCTGAAGCTGCTGGGGCCTTGCGATCTGTCTTCTTTCAGTGAGCCGCGTGGCGAAAGCCTGTCGTTCTTCCGGCGTGAAATAAGTGGCTACAGTCCGACCCATTTCGCGAGCGGCGCTCATATTGTCCGCATCGAAAACTCTTTGGAGGGCTTCGTCGGTCCTGCGGGCTCTCGTCAAGATCCGCGCGTAAGATGACTCCCATGCCAACTGCCCGATTCCTCCGTTCACGACTTGCTGCCGGACGAAATCCGCAGCGGCATCGACCATTCCGTATTCTTCAAGGATCAGCGCGACTCGTCCGTATTCCCGCGACGGTTCCGGCCTGTTTTCGATGTAGGCTCGTTGCAAGCTGGCGACGGCTTCTCGATTCTGACCGAGTCTGGCCTGAAGTCTGGCGACACGCTCCAGCCACATCGGATTCTTATGGCTCAGCTCATAGATCCGGTTGTATGTGACGATGGCGTCGGCGAATCGAAACGTCCGCTCCTCCAGGTCGGCGCGAGCGATTGCCAGATCCTGGCGCTCCGGTCGCGCGGCCATGGCTTTGGTATACGCGTCGATAGCGGCCGGGTAATTCTCGAATTGTGTGTGAAGCCGGGCAAGCACAATCGACCAGCGCGGATCTCGCGGCGAGTTTTCCACGGTTTTGGCGTAGTAGCCCGTCAACTGCGGGCGCAGATCATGTTCCGAGGCAAGCCGTCCCGCCTCAGCCAGGATGTTTTGATCGTCGGGAAATCGATTGATGATCTCAATGAACTGATCGAGCGCTTCCTGGAATTTCCTTTCGCGCACCAGGACCGGAATCAAACCACGGCGCATCGTGGCGATGCGATCGGTTTTGTCTGCTTGCGAGATCTGCGATTGCTGAATCTCCGCAATCTTCGCGACGTAAAGCTGCTGAAGGTCGGTTTGCCTGCCGCTCGCCGAAAGAGCGTCGCCCATCAAAGCAACAAATTGACCGTTGATCGAGTCGATGCGAAGCAGTTGCTCCGCCGATTGAATCGCTTCAGTGAACCGTTTGGCTTCGATCGCCTTGCGGACGACTTCGACCAGGTAATCCTTCTTAAGTGATGCGTGGGCACGTTCGGCTGCAGTGGCGAGTACTCGAATCGCTCGAGGTTTGTCGTGACGCCAGTAATAATCGGCCGTCGCCCGGATGACACCGGAGATGAGGGAATTGGCCTGGTAGATCGATTCGATCTGAGATTGAGCCGCCGCAAGATCGCCACCCGCCTCCAGGAAGTAGGCGAGTTCGAGACGAAGTCGCAGTTGCTCCTGCGGATCCGATTCGAGTTGAGCCTCGCGGCCGAGCGCACGTTCCTGAATCGAACGCATGTTGGCCTCGTCTGCCAGGCGACGGACGTAGGAAAGAATCTCGCGGGAGGATGTGCGATCGACGGTTTGTCCGAGCAGCGGTTCGAGATCGGAATAACGCTGTTGTGCCCGGAGCACGTTCACCCGGAGTTGGAGAACATCCGGATCAGCGGGCGATGCCTCGACGCGCCGCTTCGTCTGATCGTCAACCAGCGCCTTGTAGTCCTGACGCGTCGCAAGTCTAAGCAGGCGCGCCCGGGAAGCGTTGCTCTTTCCGCCGAGCGCGCCTTGCATGTACTCGCTCACCGCTTGTTCTCGAAGGCCCTGGGACTCGAGAATGGCTCCCACTTCGTAAGCCCACAAAGTAGAGTCCTTCAATTGAACTCTTCCGCGCCGCAACCAGGTGAGTGCATCGGCGGGCCTGAGATAATCCCAAAACAATGTGGCCGTTTCCAGATACCCGTCCGGTTTGCCCGGTTCGATCATCGGAATTCGCACCCAGGCGCTCGTCGCGGGACCCAGCATCTCGCGATCCGCATAGATCTCTCCGACTCGGGTTAACCGCTCCCTGTTTCGCGGCTCACTGCGAGAGAGGTCTTCGGCAATCGACGCCGCCACTGATGTGTAGCTGACATCGTATGCCCCAAGCGATCGATACAACTCGGATGCTCGTCCCGCAAACATTGCGTCCGAAGGGTAAGCGGCCCCGACCGCGCGCATGATCGTTGAGGCGGTTTCAAAATGCGACTGCCACGCTGCAGCTTCGCCGATGAATCGGGTTACGAGAGGGTTGGCTGCTTCCGCCTCAGACCAACTGCTGAGACTCGCCGGGGGCAACAGATTCGCAGCGGTTTGCACCACTGAGGAGAGCGCACCTGTAACAGCGAGACGTTCAAAGTACATGCGCCGGATGCTTTCGTCTTCATACCAATGATCGCCCAGCAGCTGCATCAGCGCGGCGGGATTCGCGGTGATGGCGGATGAATATAAGGAAATCAGGTTGTGAACGAATCGCAAATCGTGCGGAAAGCGATTCAGAGCGTAAAGGTTGACCTCCACTTGCAAGCGGCGTTCGAATGCTCCATCCGCGACCACGTCGGCCACGTACGCTTCCACATCGCTGCCGGCAAATGTGTCCACCACTTCCCGCGAAAGCATTTGCAGTTCGTTCGCCATCCGGTTGCGAAGATAGAACCGGGCCAGCTTGTGACGCCACGATCGATCCTGGAAACGTTGAATCGCGCGGCGATACACTTGCTCAATCTCACCCGCCCTTTGGTTGGCGCCAAGGAAATCCGCAAGGCGGTCGTACAAACCGGGATCGTTGGGATTCCGGTCGATTTCAGCCCGGTAGACCGCAAGCGCATCTGCTATCCGATTCAACTGGCTCAGCCGCGACACATACCGCTGCAGAACCCGCGCATATTCCGGAGAACGTGGTTGGGCGTTACCAATCGGAACCTGTTGGGCTTTGGCCGCGAGTTCGCCAAGCAAGCGATTGTACACACCGAGCTCTTCCGGCACCTGCTTCCGTCTGGCATACGCATCCGCAACCTGAAGGGCCACTTTCGTTCGTTGTTGGGCATCGGGAAAATCACTGATGAATGCGGTGCCCTGCCGGATGATGGCCTCATCCTCTCCGTACAAGGCGTAGCTATCGATCAAGCGGGAGAGTAGCTCCGAACGTCGAACCGACCTCGGAAAACGATCCGATAGCAGCGCGTAAAGCTCCGCCGCTTTTGCCCTGTGAAAGTAGGCCTCGCTTTTGGTTTGCTGCGATCTGAACTGGACATCCGGATATTGAGAATTGAAGATCAACGAAAGAATTCCGTTCAGAAACCCGGGCGACTGATCCATCGTTGCGATGTCGCGGTAGAACGACAAATCTCCTTTGCCAAAACGAATCGGTTGGTCTGGAGCTTTCAATAAGACGCTGATGATCTGGACCAGCGCGCCCTCGGCCGAAGCGGGATCCACACGGGGCAGGCTGTACAACGCGTACGAGTAGCGGATCACTTCCTCATAGTCGTTTACCGAGTCGCACAGTATCGCAAGTGTGTTGAGTTCCGCCGCTGTCCACATTGTAGCCGCGGCTTCCTTTCGCACTCGAAACTCCGACAGCTCCCGGCGCGCCGCATTAACATCCGACTGCTTCCGGTAGTAGTGGAACAAGCGGGTGGCCGGAGCCAGATCCAGCGGGCGGGCAACAACGGCACGTCGCGCGTTCTGATAGAAGTCGAACAGCTTGTGCGAATCCTCGAGCAGCTTGAAATATCCATCCAGCAGTTCCTGCGGCCAGAGAGGATCGTAAGCCGCATCGTAAACGGCGATCGCGCCTCCAGGGGATCCGCGCTTTCCGGCGAGCGATGTCCTTGCGCGAACGGGAAACACGCGGTCGTTCGGGAAGGTTCGACGATATCCGTCCAGGATTTGGGAAGCGCGCGTGAGCATTCCGCTACCGATCAAAAAATCGAAATAGCGGCGTTGTAGAGATTCCATCCTCGGGTATTTCGCAATCCAGATCTCATAATCCTGAATCGCTGCCGCAGCCGGCATGGCTTCCGCCTGAATCAACTGTTGAGCGCGTTCGTGCAATTTCCACGCGCGTTGCTGCGCTTCAGGCTGCAACGGATCTTCGATGGCGGGCAACCTGGCCTCCGCCGCCGCCAGAGCCTGGAGTTCCTGTTGCGGCTGCATTCGCCGGTGATAGTAATCAGCCAGGGCGATCTGGCTACCGGCACGGTCCGCGGAAACAGAATCAAGCAGTTTCCATCGAGCTTCCGCATTCGAGAAATCCAGTTGAGCTTCATACTCCCGTGCCGTGATCGCGATCAGTTCCGCATCCGATGGGCTTCTGGAACTGAGCATGGCAAGCTGCGGCGCCGTCTCCTTCGGTGGCCGTCGAACGGAGGTCGAGCCACCCAGCGCCGGAACCATTCGATAAAGGACGCTCACAGCCGGTGAAGATGCCGGCAGCCATTGCACCCATGAGGGCGCCTCTGCATAAGCCCGCATGAACCACAAAGACACTAAGGCACAAAGACAAACCGGCCATCTTAGACTGAAAGCGACCTTTAGACCCTCACCCGCCGCTTCGCGGCACCCTCTCCCAGAGGGAGAGGGACCAGTTTGCAGGAATGTCCTTCTCCCCCGGGGAGAAGGTGGCCCGAAGGGCCGGATGAGGGCTCGGATGAACTTACGGAACCACCGCAAGGCTCACCTCCTGCGTCCCGATGTTGTGGGCGAAGTCCTCGCCGGACACGATTAACCGGTATTCCCCCGCTGGCAGGTCATCGGGAATTCGAAACTCGCCCGTGTTGGAGCGGGCCTCCGCATTCCACGTGAGGCGGACCGGCGCCACACCATACATTCGCGCCACGATGGTTCGCGTTGTAGCTGACGCGCTGACCTGCAGCCGCACAGCTTCACCTCGCCGATAGCTCGTCCGGTCCAGTTTCGCCCGAACGACCGGAGGCTTACTCGCAATGACGAAGCTCTTTTGCTCGCGATAGGCGTTTCCCTGCTCATCTCTGAGAATGAGTTGGACTTGATGCGTTCCGTCCGACATGCCGGCCGGTGCCAAAAAGCGTGTCTGCCACACGTCCTCGTTCTTGAGAAATTTCAACGGTTTGATCAGTCCGAACGGAAAGATGGCAATCACGGAGCGAATCGAAGGATCGGTCTTCACGCGCAGGATCGGATCGCCCGGCCGGATCACGCGCGGCCTCAGTAGCGAGCGCGGCGCAGCAAGGAATGAAGTATAGGGCGTGACAAATTTATACTTCCGCGATAGCTGAATGATTTCATCGATGGACGCCTTATCCTCGCCGTTCTGGTCGATCTTTTCGAGCAGGGCATCCACACGTGCCTTCGCCCAGGTGCGCGGAAGCGCTTCATGATCCAGCGACTCGACCGGTAGCGGCGCGTTCGCAGTGAGCGTCAGGTCTTTCCCGTCGCGCTGTCCGGTTGCGGTGAACACCGCGGACGAAGTAGGATTCGGATATCGTCCAATCCACACTTGCTCCGATCCGCCAAATACCGCGGGTTCTAGCGCATAAACCATATCGGTGTTTCCAGCGGGCGAAACTGAAAGCCGCAATCGGTCTATTGGAAAGCGGCCGATTTTCGCGATGAATTGCTGAGCCTTGAAATCAATAGGCTCGGTACTTCGCACCCACTCGAAAACCCCGTTCGCACTGCCGATTTGCTTGAGCAGTGGCAGGTTGGCGTCATCCCCAACCGCAAATACAAACATGCGGGGTCGTTGTGAGACGGCGATGCGGTTCCACTGTGCCGTGAAGGACGAGACCAATCGCGCATTTTGAATTGGTCCTTGAGTGGACCCTCCGTCAGTAAACAAGACGACATACGCATTCTCGCCCGCCTGTCCCAACGCGCGCTCCAAAACCGTTCCCATACCGGTGCCGCCGCGGAGCCGGCTTTGCTTCACAAATGCGAGAGCCCGCTCGATCTGATCCACCGTTGCCGGCTGGACCGAACTGTTGAAAAGGGATACTTCTGAATTGAAGACGATGACGTTAAATCGATCTTGCGGTCGAAGCGATCGGAGCACGCCTTCGAACGCCTGAAAACTGCTGTCGAGTTTGTTCCATTGCATCGACAGCGATGAATCGAATACCAGAATGACAGTGCGCGGAGCCGCACTGGGTGTGGAGCTTGTTCCGAGACCGAAGAGCCCGGAAGCCTGAAAGAATCCGGTGGCGGGTGCCTGTGACGGGTTGCGATATGTGACGACGCGAAGTGTATCCGCGGTTGACGGATCGAGGCTGTACTTTACGGCGAAGTCCTCGGTCAACGCGACCCGGCTTCCCGAAAACGAGGCTCGGATTCGATTCGGGGAGCGTTCGTCCATCTTCAACGGATAAGCCTTACCAATGCCTTCAAAGGCCGTGATCGCTCGCTCCGACAGCACCGTAATGTTGATGTCGAGTTGACCGGCAACCTGCGCCTGGTAAGCGTCAGGCCGCAACGGGATCGCGAGGACACTCGACAACTGTTCGACCGGAATTCGTTCGTGGTACTCGATCTCGACCCGTTTTGTGCCTCGCGCCGGAACCGGTGTCACCTTCGCCGTGAACTCGGAACTACGAGCCGCTTCTTCCGAGCCGCGCTCGCCCATCTGAAGAAGGCCGGGATCGATTACCCGAGAGCGAAGACTGTCGTAGATTTCCTCGGCTCGCTTGCGTTCCAGAATCACGCCCGGAATGCGAGTCAGATCGTCCCAGACAGCGAAGTCCGAAAGCACGGCTCGGATCGGTAAGGCGAAGCTGTAGGTTCCTTCCAGATTACGATTCGTGTGATTGGCGAAAATCTCCCGTACCGAGATCCGCGCCGTGCCATTGTCTATTCCGATGTTCAGCGCCATCTCTTCGAGCGATAGGATGCTGGGATCTGGGGTGTTTCGGTCGCCCGGAATGAGCACACCCGAATCCGCAGCGGCCAGTGGCAGGACGAACAATAAAATAAGCAGTGCTCTCATTTTTTTTGATGCCTGCGCCCTGTCGGGCTTGCATTCGCTCCGCTCATTTTCTGATGGCTGCGCCCTCTCTTGATGCTGCGCGCTGTCGCGCTTGCGCTTCGCGTCGGGCTTGCATTCGCTCCGCTCATGTTTTGATGGCTGCGCCCTGTCGGGCTTGCATTCGCTCCGCTCATTGCAGCAGTCTTTCGATTGGCATGCGCACGATGCCGTTATCGGTTCCGATGAAAAGCTTGTCCGAAGAAGCCGCCAGCGCCGTGACGTTCAAGGAAGGAAGCCCGTCGGTTGAGGGTGTCCATCGGTTTCCGGCAGGGTCATAGACGAAGAGCCCGCGATCCAGGGTTCCGGCCAGGACGCGGCCGGCAACAACCAGCATGGCGTTGGGATTGATGACGGTTTGCCGAGGAAAGTCCGGAAACTCCGTCCATTGTCCGCCGGCATCGAGTTGAATGACGCCCCCGCCGTAGGTGCCGATGAACCACGCGTTATTAAAAGGTACAACAGCGGAAATCCAGTTCTGCTTGAGCGGCGAATTGCTGGTCGTATAGCTCGCACGAACAAACCCATCTTGAATGACCGATAATCCTCCGAGCGTTCCCGCCAACAGGCGCGACCCGTTAAAGCCGAGCGTATACACATGATTGTTTGCCAGGCCATGGAACGCGTATATCGACTCCGGTCCACCAGAGTCCATCAGCGTCACGCCCGCTGCCGTCGCTGCCGCGAGGCCCTCTGGCCGGACGGCCACGTCCGCGACGTGGTCGGAAATGAGACCGTCGGCTCGGGCAATGCGCCGAAGAATTTTGCCTTGCGGGCTGAACAGCACGAGGCCGTTGGCGGTGGCCACCACCTGCATGTTTCGATGCGGATCCGGAACAATCCGGTTGACGCAAAACACCTGGTCATCTTCGATGTGTACGGCCTTTTGCACATCATCGGTTTCGGCAATGTCCATGCCGTGGTCGAAATACCCGATCCAGAGTTTGCCCGTGGAGTCCACCGACAGGGCAGAAATGTTACGGTTTGTCCAATTGGAGTTCGCCGTGGCAATGCGTCGCGTCCAAAGACCGGTGCGAACCTCCTGTTCAAACAGGCCGTCCGCGGTGAGGGCGAACGGTATTCCACCGAGTTCGAGCAGACGGCGCGCGGTGTGGGGCTCCCCATCCGAAACCGGGATGAAGCGCGCGGCTCGTTCATTCGTCAGCTTTACCTCAACGATGCCCTCATCGACGGTACCGATCAGAAGACGGTCCTTCGTCGCAAGTAGTGTCTGGCTGAAAACGCCGTTCGCAACATGGCGGACGAATTTTCCGTTGCGAAACTCGGCAGCACCGACCGATGTCCCGACAAACACTCGGTCCTCTGAAGCGGCTATCGAGAGGACGCGGTTGTCGGGCAAGCCGTTCTGGTCATGGAATTCTTCCGCAGTGCCGCCTTGCCAGTGAATGACACCTCGATCCCGGGTACCGATCCACAGATCGCCTTCGCTGCCGGCAAGCGCCGTAACCGGAATGTTTCGAAGGCTCGCGTGAAACGGAGCCATTGCGGCGCCATCGTAGGCGATGACGCCGCCTTCCGAAAAGCCCATCAGGAGAATGCCGGTGGGTAGTATTAATAAGGATGTAACGGTCCCATAGCCTTTGTCAGCCTGGACTTGAATTTGTGAAAACCGCACGCCGTCGAATACCAGAATGCCCGCTGTTGAGGATGCGATCCAGAGCTTTGGTTCCGCATCGCCGGCCACGGTTCCAACTGCCATGGTAACGGGAGGTGATGGGGGCAGGTCCCGCCCCACAAGATAAGTCGCATGCAGATTGCCGGTCAGGTCGTAAGCCCAGAGTCCACCTGCACCACAGATGTAGAGCAGATCGTGGAATAATTGCCCATCGCGAAAGTCTGGAGGCGACGGAAGGAAATCCACAGTGGCAGGGTTTGAGTCGGAGATCGGGCGGATTTGAAATGGGATCGCCGACTCCGAAACGTCAAGCCGAGCTTCTTCAACAGCTCGCTTTGCCCGGACGATCCAGACCATACCAAGAGCCATCAGGAATACCAAACCCACCAGAACCGTCCACCGTAGCTTTGCTCGCACGATTGACCTCTTGTGCAAATCGGATGCCGTCATCTTAACGGAGAGACGCGGGTGTTCGGATAATAGTACGCGAGGATTTCCTTGTACGTGTAGCCTTGTTCGCCCATGGCCGCGGCGCCATCCTGGCACAAGCCGATTCCGTGACCCGCGCCATACCCCTCAAAAAGGAATCGGTCCCCGGATCGACGGACTTCATACAGATCGCTGCGGACCTTATTCCAACCTAAGGTCCTTCCAATGGCGAGTCGAAAATATTCTGCATCGACAAGGCGCATTTCCCTGCCGCTGATCCGAAGACGCTGCGCTCGCCCGGAACTGGTTCGCTCGATGATCTCGATTCCGGAGACGTCACTCACACCAAGAGCCAATTTCAGATCGGAACCCGTGAGTTCAGCGGACCACTGCATCCGTCCACGCGAAACACAAAACCCGTCCGGTAATTGTCTGAAGTAGAGCGCCTGCGGTTCGGGGATCCCGCCACAGTTTTGATGGTAATAAGCCGGTATCGGCTGGTCGTCGTATCGAATGACTTCATTGCGGGTATCGTTGACCGCCTTGCGAAGGCGATCGTTCACGGCACTGATGCGGAAATCCTGGCAATGCGTCGTGTCGCAGAAGTCGAAGCCTTCTGCTTTATGGCGGTTCAGGAAATGCACAGCGTACGTTCGGCTTGCTACGGCAATCGCCTTCAGTGACTCATCCGATCGAAAATTCGAGGATTCGCCGGCAAGGACGGCGACGACGTAGTCTTCCAACGGGAGTTCCGTCACGATCAGGAGCGTGCCTTTGCTGGCGGTCACTTCGATTGGGTATGGCAAACGAACGGGTTTATCGCTCGCCCGCTGAATCGTGACCGGACCGGCACTCCGGAACGTTGGAGCAGCTTTACGCGCATCGATGACAACCGTCTGTCCGTCGTCGGTCGTCACTCGGATTTCTGAAGGTTGCTCGATGGAAAACAGGCGCACACGCACTGGGGCGGGCTGAGCCACCTGTGGCGAGTGAATGTAGAACCATCCCGCAAGGAAGAGACTGCTTGCTGTGAAAATGCGCGTCATCGACCGGCCTTTGTCATCGCCTGACCGTCGAATATCCGGCCGGCAATCGGTGCGGCGTCGGTTCCGCCCGTGCCCCGCTCGAGAAATACCACGACGACCATTTCCGGCCGTTCCGCCGGTGCGAATCCGGCAAACCACGCATGTCCGCCGGATGTGCCCGTCTTTCCCGCGACCTGGACGTGCTTAGAGGCTGCGAGTTGTCCGGTTCCGATATTTACCGCAGCCTGGAGTCCTTCGGACACGAGCCGGAGCGCTGGCGTGACCGATCGCGGATCCCGCAAACGTCGAGCGAGCGTGCGATAAGCTTCGGCCAACGCGAGCGGAGTGACCGCAACACTGTCTTCACCGATGCTCATGAGCTGCATCGCCTCCTTTGAGGTTGGCTGCTGAACGATTCCCGGGATTTCGGTCTGCCACTTCCCCGTCAGTGAATTGAATCCGGCATGCGAAAACGCACGGTACAACGCCTCCATCGGGAGACGTTCGGACATAACGGTGAAAAAATGGTTGCACGAGTATGCCAGAGCCATTACCGGGTCCAACGGTCCCGGCATCGTCGCGTGGGAACAGTCCAGGTTGTGTTCTCCGATTCGCACGGTCTTCGGACAAACGAGGGCGGTCGTTTCCGTCACCAGTCCAGCTTCCCACAGCGCGACCAGCGTGAACGGTTTCATCGTCGAGCCCGGCGAGGCAACGCGCCGAGCCGCAACATCCATGCGATACGAGGCGAGCACTTGACCCGTTTCGACGTCGAGAGCAACAGCCGTGCCCTGACGATCGTTCATGGCATCCTTTACCGCACGCACCAGTCGTTCGTTCGTTGTGCCAGACGGTGAAGCCAGGATCCAGGAGAGAAACAGGACGTAGATCGCAAACACTCACGAACAATAGCGCAGGATTTAGCTCCCTGCCAATGTTTTCCGCCATTTGTGCAAAGCCGATCCGGCAAAGCAGATCATCCGGAAGCCTTCGCCGGCAGGATCAGGCGGTCGAGGTCTTTGAAGGGCGAAGCCAGGGATTTCCAATGTCGTTTTCATACAGCCATTTCCCCATATAACCAGATTTCCAGCAAGCCGCAGGTTTCGAACTCGTTTTGTACGGCGCGGCTCACTTCAGTCCCGGAGCAACCACCGCGTAGCCTAGCCCTCGTGCAGCACCAGCTTGTTTGGCGTCGTTGGTCAACAGGCGGCGCAGGCCTAGTTCTTCCATCGAGGCCAAATGCAACCGGTCGAGAGTTCGGCAATGCTGCTTGCTGCCAGAAACATGTTGCTCGATGGCCCTACGGAAGACGGTCCCGGACAGGTCGCGAAACTCGAACGGCGCCGTTTCGCGGAAGGAAGCCAGTGCGCCTCGGTAGGCCTGGTAGCGGGTTTTGGTGATTGCGCCGCCGAGCCACTTCGCGCGGAGCTGGACCTCCGTTTCGAGTTCCGCCAACGTTGAGACCACCACTTGTTCCTCGCGCGCGACGGCCTTCCGCACGGCCTCGCTCTCTGGCTCCTCCCACAACAGTTTCAGCAGAGAACTGCTATCGATGTAAATCATGCCCGGTCAGCGTTCGTCCCGCTCCTTGAGCAGCGCCTCATCTACCCAGCGCGTCACCCTGCCACCGCTTATCTTCCGTTGCCACTTGCCGTGGGCCACCGGATTGAAGCGCTTGCGCGGCTTATCCGGCTCGACGTAGCGGACGAGCTTCGCGACCGGTTTGGAATCGCGGGTGATGAGGATCTCGGGTTCTATCTGAAGCGCCTTCTCGGCTTCAGGCCATCGTTGACGCAGATCACGGACAGTTACGGTCTTCATCGGCACAGGATAACATGTTTCACACCTCTTCTTTGCCTTCAAACAGGCCGAGACTCGCGGGCCATTCCTGGTTTCCCGGAGTACTTCCTAAGACTCGACATAAGATGCTGGCGAAGGGTTACCGTAGGAGAAATAAAAAAGGGGCCGAGACTCTGAAGCTGTGAATTAGGGAAAAAGAACCTCGGATGAGAATTGAGAATTGATTAGTGATCATTAGTGATTATTGATTAATGCCCTTGAACAATCTTAGATTTGGCCAAGCGCATTACTCATTAACCACTAATCAATGCTACTTCGGATTTGGAGTCTGATTCTGTCCCAGACCTCCAGTGATGCCCTCTACCTGGTGTCCGATTTGGATCGCTCTGAGCTTTGATATTTCTGCCGGCCTGGCGGCCATGGGATCGACGTCGCCACAAGTAAATCCTCTCAAGGTGCATTCTGAAGTAGTGTGTTTGATTCCCTTTTCCTTCATCAGCCGGCTCATCAGGTCTACCGCTTCGTCCTTGTAGACGGTCGAGTTGTTAGGGCGGAAGGTCCCTACACCGATCGCATAGTCGATTGGCATCAGCGGCTCGATGCTTCCACCGAAGGAGCCATCATTTTTCTTACCCAAGTCATGAGCTCCCAAGTTAGCGCCGACGTCCACCAGGTACTGTATGATCTTGGGCACTCCGAACTCCCCAGCAGCCATCAGCACGGTAATACCGGCATCATCGGCCGCATTCACATCGGCTCCGAGTTCCACTAGAAGTTTGATGACTTCCAGCCTTTCGGCCTCAGATTTTCCCCTGCTATAGCCATCGATCCACGCGTATCCTGCGGCAGCCATAAGCGCCGTCTCGTTGTCGCTGGACACGATGTTAGGATCAGCGCCGTAAGACAGCAGGAGTCGAACCAGTTCCAGATCGGCGGAAAACGCCGCGCGCGCGAGTGCTGTAGCGAACGCGGTCCGTGGTGTCAAATTAAGCGCGGATCTACGGGACGTTGGGATGTTACTGACGAATGCATTGGGATCCGCTCCGGCTGCCAGAAGTTTCTTGATCAGCGGAAGAGGATCCAGGGTCACCATCCACGGCATACCGGGGTTGAATTCCATATTGCGGCGATCCACCGCCCAGAACAGCGGCGTAAACCTTTCGGCGTCGGCATTATTCACATTCGCTTTGCTGTCGATTAGAAACGATGCAAGTTCGTAATTGCCATTGTAGACCGCCAGATCTAACGGACCTTTCCCGTCGGCTGAGATCGCATTCACATCCGCTCCAGCAGCGATTAAAAGGCGGGCAGATTCCTGATCCCCCTGGCGAACCGCAAACATCAACGGTGTCAACCCGCCGTAATAATCTTTCTTTGGCTTTTCACCAGCCTCGGGATTGCGTGGCGCGCTTGTTATCGCGGAATTTGAGGTCGAGCCCCCGCGGCGGCTTTCCGACGGCACAATCTTTGAACGAGCATTGAGATTCGCGCCGTGGTCGATGAGCATCTTCACAGCCTCGGGATGGCTCTCGGAAGCGGCCCACATCAAGGCGGTCGTATCGCCCCAGTTCTCCTTCGCGTTGACCTGGGCTCCGTTGTCTAACAGCACCTTGATCGCGTCGGGCTTGCCGGTGCGTGCCGCCATCATGAGCGCCGTATCTCCATATTTCGTCAGCGTGGCATTCGGGTCCGCTCCCGCCTTGACGAGTTTTTCGATCATGGCCGCATTCCCGTTAATGACGGCGAGCTGCAGCGGTGTGGCGCCCGCGCGCGTCGCGGCCGACACATTTGCCCCGGCGCGGATAAGCTGTTCCGCAGTTTCCAGGTCATCCAAACGCACCGCCCAATGGAGCGCCGTGGTGCCGTCAGTTTGCGGTGCATTAACATCTGCCTTTTTCTGCAGCAAGGAACGCACAGCCACCTTATTTCCCTTCATGACCGCGTCGGCTACATCACTAACGGCCGCGCCGAGACTGGCGACCGACAGCAACACGAACACGCAGCACCCAAGTACGCGTCTGATACACATGTGTTGGCTCCTAAGCCTCATTCACTCTGAACGCTTTTAGGACTTTGAAAGTGATTTCTACCATTCTGCCTTAGTGATTGACAATAAAAATCTTAGGAGAAAACCAAGAGCCTCGAACGACGCTAGAAATGGCTTGCAATGCCCAGACGTTCATTAGATAGTTACACGCAAACTATCTTTCCCAAGGCGTTTTGGGATGGCCGTTTTTGCAAACGCCTTCATGACCATTCTGAAATGGAGCTATCGTGATGAAAAACAGGCTATTGGTAGGTTGCATGGGAATCATGTCTGCGGTTCTCGGCTATGGGCAGGCGGCCGGGCCGCAGCGGCAATCTCCAGGAACTGCCCCAGCGTCGGCCACGAGCGGAGCGAGTGCAAGCCCGACAGGGCGCAGCAATCTATCCACGAGCGGAGCGAGTGCAAGCCCGACAGGGCGCAGCAGTCTATCCACGGCGCAACGCGCGCTTCTCGACCAGTACTGCGTGACGTGCCACAACGAGCGAACGAAAAGGGCCAATCTTTCGCTCGAAAAATTAGATCTGACAACGGTAGGTGATAACCCGCAATTGTGGGAGAAAGTCGTGCGTAAACTTCGGGGTGGCGTGATGCCCCCGCCGGGCATGCGACGGCCGGATTGGGCCGCCTACACCGCGCTCACGGAGTTTCTGGAAGCGGAAATCGATGGCAAAGCGAAGGTAAATCCCGGAACCAAAGTACTCCATCGTCTGAACCGCACCGAATACTCCAATGTCGTCCGCGACCTCCTGGATCTCGAGATCGACGCCGCGACACTTCTGCCCCCAGACGATTCGAGCAGAGGCTTTGACAATATCGCCGGTTCGTTAACGATATCTTCGACACTGCTGGAATCCTATGCGGCGGCGGCGGGGAAGATCGCCCGAATGGCGGTTGGCTATTGGAAGACGCCGACGGAATCGACCTATATTGCACCGAGCGATACCTCACAGGAATGGCATATCGATGGTCTCCCTTTTGGCACCCGCGGCGGAATGGTCGTCAGTCATGTCTTTCCGGCCGATGGCGAGTACAAGTTTTTGGTCAAGGAATTCGTTCTCGGTCCCTATATTGGAGACGAGCAAATCGAGATCAGCATTGATGGCGAGAGAGTGCACCTCTTCGAATGGAATGATCTCAAAGGGGGGAACCCTGGCGCAGACGGAGACACCGGGGGCGGTCTGGAGGTCACTGTTCCAGTGAAAGCCGGCACGCATAAAGTGGGAGCCACCTTCGTGGCCACCAACTACCGGCCCAGCCTCGATCCCGCCAAGCACTATGCACGCAGCACGCTGGAAAATAGCAGGATCGCGGGCTTCACCAACTATCCCGAGGTCGGTCTTTTGAAGATTCAAGGACCGTTCACCGCCCAACGTCCAGAGGACTCGCGCAGCATTCGTAAGGTCTTTACGTGCCGGCCCTCGAGCGCCAGTCAAGACGAGCCCTGCGCCAGGGAAATCGTTTCGACGTTAGCGCGGCGCGCTTATCGGCGTCCGACAACGGCGGAGGATCTTGAGGGGTTGATGGGCTTTTACCAGGACGGCCGCCGTAGCGGCACTTTTGAGGACGGCATCGAGCTAGCGCTTCGGCGAATCTTAGCGAGCCCGCAATTTCTGGTGCGTCTCGAAAATGAACCGGCCAATGTGGCGGTAGGTCAAACTTATCGCATTAGCGACCTGGAATTGGCCTCTCGTTTGTCGTTTTTCCTGTGGAGCAGCATCCCGGACGACGAACTGATAAACCTGGCCAGCCAGAGGAGACTTAGCAATCCCACGGTGCTCGATCAACAGGTGCGGCGCATGCTCGCCGATCCCCGATCCGAGGCTCTGGTGAAAAACTTCGCCGCCCAATGGCTGTACTTGCGGAATTTGCGGGCGGCGGCTCCGATTCAAACAAGCTATCCCGACTGGGACGACACGCTGCGGCAGAGTTTCCGGCGTGAGACGGAACTGCTGTTTGAAAGCGTTATGCGCGAGGACCGTAACGTCGTGAATTTCTTGACCGCAGACTATACGTTCCTCAATGAACGGCTTGCCAAGCACTATGGCATTCCCAATGTTTATGGATCCCAATTCCGCCGGGTGACGCTCGGACCTGAACTGGACTACCGTCGAGGATTGCTGGGTCAGGGAAGCATCCTGGCGATAACCTCGGTTCCCGACAGAACTTCACCGGTCAAGCGAGGCGTCTGGGTGCTTGAAAACATCCTCGGTACCGCCGCTCCGGAACCTCCACCGAATGTTCCGGCCTTGGAGCAGACCGAGAATCCTGATCCCACAAAAGTTCTGACATTGCGCGATAAGCAGACGCTGCACCGGAAAAATGAGCCTTGTGCAAGTTGCCACAAAATCTTTGACCCGATCGGTTTTGCGCTCGAAAACTTTTCTGCCGACGCAAAGTGGCGCGACAAGGATGGAGGCGATGCGGGAACGACCATCGATGCATCCGGCCAACTCTTTGACGGCGCCACGATCAATGGGCCGGTTGGCCTGAGACAGGCGCTTCTGCGGTATTCCCCCCAATTTGTCCGTATGGTGACTGAGAAGCTGATGACCTACGGCTTGGGCCGGGGCGTCGAATACTCCGATATGCCCGTGATCCGCTCGATCGTGCGGGATGCGGGCGCAAAGAACAACCGGTTCTCGGCGATCGTGTCGGGAATCGTCAAAAGCGCTCCCTTCCAGATGAGGATGAAAGTGGAAGAAAGTGCTGCGAATGAGTAGCCAAAAATAATTAGTCGTTATTCAGAAACAGGCCTTACGATTGGACAATGCATCCGGTGAATGAGGGGGTCAGATGATGTTTATCACGAAAAAACATATTCCTCGCCGTACGTTTCTGCGCGGCTGTGGCGTAACACTAGGCTTGCCGTTTCTCGAGTCGATGCTGCCTGCACAAACGCCTCTGCGCCAGACGGCAGCAAGCTCCGTGAGGCGCTTTGTAGGTATATGGCACCCGCATGGTGCGGCGCCGGGGTATTGGAGTCCTCTGCAGGAAGGCTCCAACTTCGAATTTTCGTTTATCACGAAACCATTGGAGCCATTCCGTGATCGCGTGGTGCTCATCACCGGACTTGACGCTACGGCCTCATTCCCCACGCTGGATGAACCCGGCGGCGACCACGCTCGTGGCGCGGCCTTATTGTCCGGCGCCCGCCCACGAAGGGACTCGGTGAGTCCTTATCTGGGTGTCACGATCGATCAACTGATCGCGAACAAGCACGGCAAAGACAACCTGTTGTCATCCATTCAGCTCGGGATTGAGGATCCCGGTAACAATACCGGCAACTGCAACTGGGGTTACAGCTGCTCTTACTCGAACTCTATCTCGTGGCCTACACCCACGACGCCGCTTCCGACAGAAGTCAATCCGCGAATGGCCTTCGAGCGCTTGTTCGGCAACGGTGTTAGCGCGGAGGAGCGGCTTGCTGACCGCAAGCGGAACGGTAGCATCCTCGATTCGGTAACCCACGAGCTTTCTCTTTTGAAGAAAGGCATCGGTGCGGGCGATCGCACCAAACTCGACAACTATCTTGAGAACATTCGTGAGATTGAGCGGCGGATCCAAAATGTGAGCAGCAAACCCGTGTCTGAACAGTCTCTCGAGGTCCCATTTGGCATACCGGCAGACAACGATCTCCATTTCAAGATAATGTACGACTTGATAGCGGTGGCTTTCCAGGCCGATATCACCCGCGTCGCCACACTGATGTTAGGCCGCGACCTCACCTCCACCAACTTCCCGGCATGTGGCTTTAATGGACCGTGGCATGGAACGTCTCACCACGGCGACATTCCCGCGAATAAGGCCAACTATGCCAAGATAAACCGGTATCACGTACAGAACCTGGCGTACTTCTGCGAAAAGTTGCGGAATATTCCCGACGGCGACGGCAACGTTCTGGATCACGTGCTGATCTACAAGGGAACCAACATGGGTAATTCGCATCGGCACGCGCATGAGAAAATTCCGGTTGAACTCGTCGGTGGAGTCGATGGTACTTTCAAGGGGAACCGTCACATTGTGTTCCCGGACAATACGCAGAGGGCGTCCAACATGCTATTGAGCATCCTCGATCTGTACGACATTCACCGGGACAGTATCGGGGACAGCACCGGACGTCTGCCTGGGTTAGCCTGAGATCTGCGGGCGGTCCGACGCCCAGAGCCAGGTCGACTTTCATTATCGCCGGTAAGTGCTCTCAGTAAGCAATTGCCGGCGATAATTTTTAGCGGCCGAGTGCAGCCATCAAGGAAGTCACGAAGTATGGCGTGGGGTACCGGCCGGCCGTAATGAGGCCGCGAAGCGGCGTACCGATGCAGACGGTGGGCCCGACGCTCAGAAAATGAAGGAGAATTTCCAATGAAATGGAGATTTGGAAAAGCTGCAATGTGGTTGGTCGTTGCAGTCATGGTGGCCAACTTGGCAGTACCGGCGGCCGCGCAACGAAGAAGACCAAATCGACCGGTAGTGGATCTGCCTCGGGGTCCGGTGAGGCCCATCATACTCAGGAGTTGCACCGCATGCCACGGTATAGACGACTATGCTTTCCATGCCATGGACAGAGCCGGATGGCAGGCACTCATCGAGACAATGAAAGAAAAAGGAGCTGTTATTTCTGACGAAGACCGGTCTATTCTCCTCGACTGGCTCGTCGCTAAATTCGGCCCGGATTCGAAGCCATTCCAGCCAGGCCAGGCGCCTCCCCCCACTCTCGCTGACGGTGCAGCCAGGAGACTTCTCCAAAACGCGTGTACCACATGTCACACACTGGAACGAGTGGATGCCGCGAGGTTTACCCAAGAAAAGTGGCAAGCCATCGTGGTAGAAATGAAAAATAAGGGCGCTGAGCTTGCGGACGAAGATGTTGCCACTCTGGTCGAGTACTTTACCAGAACCCACGGTCCGACGAATTGAACGAGTTTTACGAAACCGAAGACGTCTGCCGGTTCACGAACCTAGAAATTCAGACGGCCACCGATCGTGAATCTGCGGCTCCCTTGCGCATCACTGAATCGCCCGAAGTTGGGCGAGTTCATGTTCAAATTGAGGAGGAACGGGTTGTTCTGTGTGTCCCGATTCGTGTTATAGCCGAAATTGGGATGGTTCAACACGTTGACCGTATCGACTCGGATTTCAAACTCTTTAGTTTCCGAAATCCTCACGCGCTTGATCAGGTTCATGTCCAACGCCAGATGCCCCGGTCCCTCGATCCATCTCAGTCCCGACCTGTCCGGGAGCAGGATTCACGAGAAGAAGCCGGCCCTGGGAGTCCGCTATCGCCTTGTTGCTGAATTGAGTGTTGAGTCCGTTGAGTGACGTGACGCTGGCGACTGAAGGATCCGAGGGTTGCTGCAGGCCAGGGAAGTAGGTCACACCGTTCGGCAGCTTGGTGACTTTCCCGATATTCTGGATACGAAGGATGTGGTTGATCCGCTTCAGTCCGCTCTGCTGCAAACCGGACCGGTCAACTCAAAAGTAGCTCTGAAATAGTGGCGTCATTATAACAACAGAGTCAGGGCGGGTTAAGCAATGGAGCCGTGATCGAACCGCGGATTACGCGGATTTTGTCAGCGAAATCCGTGTAATCCGCGGCTAAAGATTCCCACTAGTAGCGGTAATGCGACGCCTTATAGGGGCCTTCGGCGGGAACGCCGATGTAGGTGGCCTGCTCGGGCGTGAGCTTCGTCAGCTTCACGCCAAGGTGGTCGAGGTGTAGACGCGCGACTTCCTCATCGAGTTTCTTCGGCAGCATGTACACCTTCTTCTCGTATTTGCTCCCGTTCTCTTTCAGGTCCAGCTGAGCCAGCACCTGGTTGGTGAATGACGCCGACATCACAAAGCTCGGATGCCCCGTGGCGCAGCCGAGGTTCAGCAGGCGGCCTTCGGCAAGGATCATCACGCTGTGGCCGTCGGGAAAACGCCATTCGTCGTACTGCGGTTTGATGTTGATCCTTTCGATATTCTTGACCTTCTTCAGTCCCGCCATGTCGATTTCATTGTCGAAGTGACCGATGTTGCCGACGATGGCCTTGTCCTTCATCTTCGCCATGTGCGCCGTCGTGATGACGTCCTTATTGCCCGTTGTCGTGATGAAGATGTCCGCGCTTTCAACGACGTCTTCCACAGTCTTCACCTCGTAACCCTCCATCGCCGCCTGCAGAGCGCAGATGGGATCGATCTCGGTCACAATCACACGGCAACCCTGGCCACGCAGCGCCTGCGCGCATCCTTTGCCGACTTCGCCGTAGCCAAGAACCACGGCGACCTTTCCGCCGAGCATCACGTCCGTCGCCCGCATCAAGCCATCGGGCAACGAGTGCCGGCAGCCATAGATGTTGTCGAACTTGCTCTTCGTCACAGAGTCGTTGACGTTAATCGCGGGGAAGAGCAGTTTGCCCGCTTCTTCCATCTGATACAGGCGATGCACGCCGGTAGTCGTCTCTTCCGAAACGCCGAGGATTTCTTTCGCGATTTTCGACCACACGCCCGGCCGCTCTTTGAGTTCTCGAGTGAATGTGCTCAGGATGACGCCCCACTCTTCGGGATCGCTAGCCGGATTGAATGCGGGGATCCTGCCGGCGGCTTCAAACTCCAGCGCCTTGTGGACGAACAGCGTGGCGTCGCCACCGTCGTCAACGATTTGTGCCGGGCCCGAATTGTCCGGCCACCGGAGAGCCTCCGCCGTGCACCACCAGTACTCTTCAAGGTTCTCGCCTTTCCAGGCAAACACCGGAATGCCACGAGGATATCCAGACGTGCCTCTGGTTTCGGGCCGGCCGACCACCACCGCGGCTGCCGCGTGATCCTGCGTCGAAAAGATGTTGCACGACACCCAGCGCACATCGGCGCCGAGTTCAGTGAGCGTTTCAATGAGCACCGCCGTCTGAATGGTCATATGCAGGCTGCCCATGATCCGCATTCCGAAAAACGGCTTCTTCCCAGCGTAGCGAGCGCGAATCGCCATCAGACCTGGCATTTCCTGTTCGGCAAGCCGGATTTCCTTGCGGCCGAACTCTGCAAGAGACAGGTCTTTTACTTTGAAAGGCTCACGTCCTGCCTTTCGCGCTTCGTCAAAAGCGTGGGTACGTTCGATCGTAGCGGGCATTTATAACTCCTTTGTATTTGAGATCCGTTTGTCGGGTGTCATTTGAATATCGGGCCCACCGGTGATATCGGGCCCACCGGCCGGGCGTATGTTAATCCTTCATCATTCTGAGATGTCAACTCTTTTCGCCCCGTTTGTGGTGCCCTGATCGCAGTTGAGCGCACTGTCACCGCAAGGGTACTTCACTACCACCAGCCCGCATGACATCTTTTCCTAGAAACTTTCCGCGATTCCCGGACCCAGACCTTAATGAATGAGTCGTATTTGATTGAATTGACAAGCGCTTTCAATACGGGAAGGATAACTGCATCCATTTCCCGCAGCGATCCGGGGCTTCCAGGTCGCAATCGTCTACAAACCGTTACCAATGAACGCTGGAGGGCCTATGCGCAACGAGCATCAATTCCTAAACCGTCAACCGCCGTCTGAGAGCACCGGGCAAGAAGCACCGCGACGAGATGAAGGCCAGAGGGCTTGGATGGACGAATCACTTGAGCACATCCAATCCGATGTCCGACGCACACGACTTCAGGTTGAGCATCACCTGAATGAATATCAATCTCATGTGCGCCGAACAAAAGCATTATGGATGATAGCTATCGTGTTGGCTATAACTCTGCTGGGCTTGTCGTGGCTCGGTTACCCGTATCTCCAAGAGCACCGTGCCATGCTCGGCCAGTTGCCAACGTTGCAGAATGTGCTCCAAGGGCTTGGCGAACGCGTGAATTCTACAGAAGAAAGACTCAGCGCCCAGGCGACCGAAGAGACAAACCTGACGAACCGGATGGCCAAATTTGAACAGAGCGTGAGCTCGAATTTCCGAAGCGCACGAAGTCAAGCACAGACGTTCGCTACTCAAGCCGGCTTGCGGATCAGAGATGAAATGAATCAAAGTCTGCGATCTATCCAAAATCGTCTTACCGGCGTCGAGTCCACCCAACGCGAATCCGCTGAGCATGTGGCTAAGCTGGAGGACGAATTGGCCAACTTGCGCGGGGAGATGGCAAATATGCGAGAGCGGACAGCGCAACAAGTCAGCGCAGCGCAGCAACTCAATGCAGCACAGCTACTCACAACAAGTGAGCTGTCCGGTCTTAAGGGTAGGGTGGAATCGAACACGAATAAGGTCAACAATGTTGCGGACCATATCAGCCGGCAGCGTACCGATTTCGAAGTCACCAAAAATCGGACCGAGCAAGTCGTGCCCGGCGCCTATTTGACAATCCGGCAAACCGATGTCGAAAAGCAAAACGTCGACGGCTGGCTGCAGCTTGCCGCTGAGGGACGCATTCTGTGGATCCATGGACACGGCGCCCAGACGCCAGTAACCTTCGTCACTCAGCAGGAGCAGCGGGTACACGAATTGGTATTCACACGGATCGGAAAGAATGGTGTCGCCGGCTATGTGCTCGCGCCGACGCCCATAGCGAACGCATTTGTTACCAAAGAATAAAATTTGAAGAACCGCTCAATGTCGCCGCACATAGCAACTGAAGGAAAGAAGTAGTTTCTGCCGTACGTCCTCTCCATGTCTGGAGAGGACGTGCAATTCATTCCTCACGGCAAATCTGCCCACTGCCGTGCATTTAGAAACCCGGCGGAAACGCTGCCTCGCCGAAGGATGCAGCTTATAATGTCCGGGTTCAAATAAAGGAATGCTTCAACGCGTCAAATTGGAAAGTCCACTGTGGGGCATCGTTCTTGCATTTTGCCTGACAGCAATGGTTGCCCGGTTGACGAGTTATGTCGCTCCCCGAGTGCATTGGGAGCCAGTCCCGGGATTACACATTCACCATTACGTATACGGTATTTTCATTCTGACTGTGGCCGGATATCTCGCCCTGTTAGTCAAAGGTCCGCGAGCGACATTGGCGATCGCACTGCTTTACGGCGTGGGAGTCGCTCTGACATTCGATGAGATTGGAATGTGGTGGAACCCTCGCATCGAGCGCGGAGCCCGATGGAGCTACAACGGACTTGCGATTCTCATCGCGGCTTTCGCGCTGTGGTGTCTGCTTCCCTTTCTGCTCCGCCGGAAAACACCAATGGTAAGGCGGGCGGAATGCGCCCACGACGCGGTCACAGCCATCAACCGGGAGTGAGGCCATGCCTGAAATCACCATTCTCGTCGTGGACGACTTCGACGATGCGCGCGAATTAATCACGCTCATTTTTCAAGATGCCGGATATCGTGTCATCGGAGCGAGGAATGGCCGGGAGGCGGTCGAGCAGGTTTTGGCCGACCCGCCGGATATCATTCTCATGGACATCTTCATGCCTGAATTCGACGGCATTGAAGCCACTCAACAAATCAAAACGAACCCCCGCTTTCGTCACATACCGGTAATTGCATTTACAGCTAAAAGCCCTCTCTCGAATTCTGCAGCAGGTCTTTTTGCCGCGACTCTAACGAAACCATGTTCGCCTGCGGTGCTTTTGGAGACTGTCGGGAAATGGACGGACAGTACAAGGCGGCTGCAGCACGGGCGCGATTCTGGCTAGCACTGCCGCCTGGCTGGACGGCTCCGTACAGCATTAGGGTTGGCGGAAACCTGGATCGAATCCAATCTACTTGGTGTTCTTGGGTCAAAGCTTGTGGTTAAATTGGCTAGAATTAGGCACCTATGAGAGAAATCATTTCCTCCATCGAGGCCGAATATCGCCGTTACAAAATTCTCGGTGAAGGTGCGATTCGACAAACGCACGAAGACGAGTTGTCGAGGGCCGGGGACAATAATGGCAATTCGATCGCGGTTCTTGTCTGGCATATTTCGGGAAATCTGAAATCACGATTCACGGATTTCCTGAATGCTGATGGCGAAAAACCGTGGCGTAACCGAGACGCAGAGTTCGAATCTCACACAGGGGTGACGTCCACTCAACTGTTTGAAAGATGGAACGAGGGCTGGGCTGTCCTCTTTAGCGCGCTCCAATCCCTGAGCGACACCGATCTCTCGCGAACGGTCACCATTCGCGGAGTCCATTTTCAAGTTCATGAAGCGCTTCATCGATTGCTGGCGCACACCAGCTATCACGTCGGGCAGATCGTCTATCTGGCAAAATCGTTTCGCGGCAGCGAATGGAAGACCCTGAGTATTCCTCTCGGGAAGTCCGAGCAATACAACCGCAATCCCACGCTGGAAAAACTCAGCTGAGGGACGACTCAAGGTCAATTTCACATATTGCGGGAACACCAAGACACACGCTCAATGTCAACTGCGGGCTATACATCCAATATCTCGATTGCCTGTTCGATGCTCTTGATCGGGTCGTGGCCGGGGGATGGTCTGAATTCATGCGCGATATAGCCGGTAAAACCCAGCTCAGCGATGGTCTTTGCGACGTATCGGTAGTTGATCTCTTGCGTCTCGTCGAGTTCGTTGCGTCCGGGGACTCCGCCGGTGTGAAAGTGAGCGATCCACTGGAAGTTCTCTTTGATGTTTTGGCAGAGGTTTCCGTCCATGATCTGAACATGGTAAATGTCGAAGAGCACCTTCACTCGGGGTGAGTTGACCCGTTTACAAACCTCGACGCCCCAGGCCAGGTGGTCGCATATCTGATCCGGCCGGCCCAGCGTTTGATTGCTGTCATACTTGCTGTTCATAACTTCCATGCAGATGGTCACGCCTTTATCCTCGGCATGGCCCTTGATCCGATTCAAATAGGCGGCGCAATGGTCAGCGCCCTCGGCATAGGACATGCCTCGCCGTTGCCCGCCGACCGTGATCATGTTCGGAACGCCGTTAGCCGCGCACTGATCAATAGCCGCACTCATCGACCTTTCGATTTGATCGTGAAGCTCTTTTCGGATCAGTCCATCTTGAATCGTGACGCCGGTGGAGGGACCCATCGTCGGGATCAGGCCGTACTTTTTGAGGGTGGGCCAGTCCTGCGGACCAATGAGGTCGAAGCCCTTACAACCCAGCCGCACGGCCACGCGGCACATGTCGTCGAAAGACAGAGTGGTATTGGCACCAAAATTGTTTCGCATGAGGGCCTGTTTGATGCGGCCCTTGCGCTGGATTACCGGTTGGTCTTGAACGGCAGCAACTACACCAGCCGCAGCAAATGCGTTTAGGAATTCTCTTCGTCGCATGGTCGGCATTATATCGACACCCGGAATAGCTACATAATTTTTTGGTTCTGTGAAATTCGAAAATTCGCAATTCGAAAATCAACTACGGCCTGTTTGACTGCGATCACCTTTCGCCGTTAAGATCAAGACCCAACTATGAGTAAATCCAAGAAAACTTCAGTTGGCCGCCGTAAGTTTCTGGCAGGCGCGGCTGCAGGTGCAGCAGCGCTGGTTTCGAAACCGCAGGGAGGGAAAGTGCAGGACCCTCAAGATCACGACCACCAGGTGGTTCCATCGGATCTCACGCTGCGGACGAAGGCGCTCGAATCATTGTTGGTTGAAAAGGGGCTCGTCGATCCGGCCGCGCTCGATGCGCTTATTGATACTTATGAGCACAAGGTCGGGCCGCGGAACGGCGCGCGGGTGGTCGCAAGGGCGTGGGTCGATCCCGCTTATAAGAAACGTTTGCTGAGGGAGGCTATTCCTGCGATCGCAGAACTCGGTTATGGCGGCTCGCAGGGCGAACACATGGTCGTGGTTGAGAACGGACCCAAGGTGCACAACCTTGTTGCATGCACGCTGTGCTCCTGTTATCCCTGGCCGGTTCTGGGCCTCCCACCGGTGTGGTACAAGTCCGCGCCCTACCGCTCGCGCGCCGTCATCGACCCGCGAGGAGTCTTGCGCGAGTTTGGGCTCGAGTTGGCGGACGATGTGGAGATACGCGTTTGGGACAGCACGGCGGAGGTGCGATACCTCGTCCTGCCGGAGCGCCCGGCAGGCACCGAGAAGATGAGTGAAGAGGAGCTTGCCGCGCTGGTCACCCGCGATGCGATGGTCGGTGTCGCCAAGGTCACATTGCAGCGGACGGGAGGTAAGGCATGAACGGCGTGCACGACATGGGTGGCATGCATGGCATGGGGCCAATTGAACACGAGAAGAACGAAGCTGTCTTCCATGCACCGTGGGAGGCGCGGGCGTACGCGCTGAATCGGGCTATGGGAGCCTGGGGCAAGTGGAACATCGATGCCTCACGTCACCAAATTGAGCTCATCCCACCGGCTGACTATCTGCGCATGAGTTATTACGAGAAATGGATCACGAGGCTTGTGGAACTCCTGGTCAAGCATGGTCTCGTCACGCGTGCAGAGATCGAAAGCGCCAAGCCGGTGCCGGGCTCTACCAAGGCTACTCCACCGCTCACGGCAGAAATGGTGGCACGGACCCTCGGCAGAGGCGCATCCACAGGCCGGGACGTTCCGGTGGCTCCGCGCTTCAAAGTGGGTCAGCGTGTGCGCGCCCGCAACATCCACCCGCAGGGTCACACGCGCTTGCCGCGGTACGCGCGAGGCAAGCTGGGCACGATCGCTCGTGATCACGGCGTCTTCGTCTTTCCGGACACCAACGCCCATTTTCTCGGTGAAAAGCCACAGCACGTTTACTCCGTGCGCTTCGCGGCACGCGAATTGTGGGGTGAAAAAGCCGGGCGCCGCGATGCTGTCTACGTCGATCTGTGGGATGACCACCTTGAGCAAGCCTGATCCAACCCCGGCTGCCGAGCGCCTCCGAGAACTGCCGCGCCTTCCGCGGGAAGAGGGCGAACCGGTCTTTGCGGAACCTTGGGAGGCCCAGGCGTTCGCGCTCGCCGTCAAGCTCTCCGAGCAAGGACATTTCACCTGGAAGGAGTGGGCGGCCGCTCTGGCTAGCGAACTCCAGGCTGCGGCCAGCCGCGGTGAACCCGACGACGGCTCACATTATTATCAGCATTGGCTGGCGGCTCTCGAAGGCCTGGTTGCGGCCAAAGGATTGATGGATCCTGCAGCGCTCGCCGCGCGCAAGGAGGAATGGGCGGAAGCGTACCGGCGTACGCCACACGGAAAACCCGTGGAGCTGTGACCAGCGCAACGGAACGCCGGCAAGTCGGTCACAGTATTTGCCACCTGCACCGCCAATACCTGGCAAAGAGTGAACCTGGAGCAGTTCATGACGGGACCAAAGCATTTCGGATTTCTTGTCATGTCGATATTGGTAGCGACGCACACGTCTGTATTTGCGCAAACTCCGTGTGCCGGGTCGCGCGATCTCAGGTTGATCAATGGCAGGATTCACACGATGGACAAGAAAGACTCCGTCGTGTCCGAAGTCACGATTCGGGAAGGAATTTTCGCCGCCGTCGGCAAAGCCGCGAATTTAAGGCTGAACCCCTGCACTAAGGTCATTGACCTGAGTGGCCGAACTGTCGTCCCAGGGCTCGTCGATAACCACAATCATATCGTCCTGCTGGGCATGCGGCCGGGCCATGACATCCGCCTGGAAGCGGCCGCTTCGATCGCAGAAGTACAGGCCATACTCAAGGCGAAAGCGAAGACTGTAGCGCCGGGAGCTTTTATCACGACGCTGGGCGACTGGAACATCAAGCAATTCGCCGAGAAGCGGTTGCCGACGCTAGCAGAGCTGGACGAGGCGCTGCCCAATCATCCCTACCTTATGAACGGCGGTGGTGGAACCGTTACGAACAGCCAGGGCAAAAAATTTTTCGAGGGCAAGGGCATCGTCGTCAGTCCGGCAGGCGCTATTGCCAACGGCCCACCTTTCCTGGCGGCGCTAAACTTGTTGCGCGCAATCCAGACTTTTGAGGATATGAAGCGAGGAACGCTTGACGCGATGACCTATACCGCGAGCATGGGTCTGACGACAAACGTCGACATGGGGGCTTTCACAATTCCCGGTACGCCAGACATGCAAGATGCAGCCATCGCGGACAACGTGGAGAGCTTGAATCCGTGGACAATGTATGACGCGTTCATGGCCTTGCACCGGGAACGGAAGCTCACCACACGTCTGCGCATTTTCTTTCTCACCGAAGACACACGCCCCGATGTCCCCATCCTGAAACAGCGGCTGCTCAACTCCTTCCCCAACTTCGGCGACGACATGCTGAAGACCGCGGGCATCGGCGAGTTTGCGGCGGCGTGGCGTTTCCAGGCAGGCAACACACCCACAAACTACGAGACAGCCTTGCAGCTCGTCGCGAAGCACGGGTGGGCATTTCAGCAACACACGTTGTCGCTGGCCGAGGACCAGTTCACCACGAGCACCTTCGAGAAGGTAAATGCGGTCACGCCGATTGCCGACTTGCGCTGGTCGATTGGCCACGTGCCCCGCATAGACAGGCCCACGCTCGATCGGTTGAAGGCCATCGGCGCCGGCGTCGCGGTCCATGGATGGTTGTACCTGTCTGGCTCGCCCGGAAACGGCGGGCCGCCATTTCGAACCATTTTGGACAGCGGAATTCATGTAGGCGCAGGCTCGGATGCGGCTGCGGTGTCCGTGTTCGATCCGTGGCTGCAGATCTACTACATGGTCACAGGCAAAAACTCTGCGGGGGAACTGATTAACGACGGGCAACAGATACCGCGGATGGACGCCCTGCGCCTGTACACGGCGGCAAACGGCTGGTTTCTCCATGAGGAGGACAAGCTTGGAACGATCGAGCCAGGCAAGTTGGGTGACCTGGTCGTGCTCAGCGACGATTTTTTCGATCCAAGGAAAGTATCAGATGAAGCGATCAAGAAGCTGAAGTCCGTGCTCACCGTCGTCGACGGAAAAGTTGTGCACAACGAGATGACTGGGGGCCGGTAGAGGAGATCGGGCACCTGTAGGTACCGGAAAACGTAGTGTCTGGGGTCCAGCCTGGGCCGAGCCCTTGCGTGGTTGGTTATGATTGTGGTCCGACGCTTGCACGGGAACCGGTGGGAGTAATTACACGGTGCTGAAAATCACACCAGTCCGAGAAGACGAAAAGTCCCTCAGGCTTCGGCTGTGCGGCCAGTTCACTAAGGAATATGTCGGGGAGCTGGAGCGCGCGCTCTTGCATGACAGCATCGAAACCCAGACCGTGGCGCTCGACCTTGCAAATGTGACCTTTGTAGACCGCGAAGCGATGGTCTTTCTCTGTTCGGCCAAGGCGAGGAACATTGCTATCGAGAATTGTCCTTCCTACGTGATCCGCTGGATCCAACAAGAGCGGCTCTGCGGCCCCTCCGCCGAGGATCCTCAACAGCCCAAGTCCTCCAAACAGTAAAGCTCTCGTTAGCATCGGACCCACCGTCCGGTTTGCTTTGGTACGCCGCTTCGCGGCCTCTTTACGGACCGGCCGGTCCCCCCACGCCTCGCGAACAGCTCGCGATTTCGTGAAACTTCGCGAGCAATCGACACTGCCTCCCTTGAAATCCATAGCAAATTGAAAGATGTGCTTCTGGTACACGTCTTGCACACCACGGTGAACGCGGGATAAGAAAACGGTACCGGAAGTGAGGCATGATTTACGAACTGATTCCCATTCTGATTTTTCTCGGGTTGTGGTTGATCGCAGGTATCGCGCTGATTACGGATGCAAGTGTTCGCGTCTTTAGAAGCATTCTGGAGAGCCTGCGTGACCGGAGGAGGCAACCGTGCTCTATTTGCTGAAAGTCTACGTCTTGGTGGCTGCGCCTGTTTTTGGTCTGTCCGGATTGATTATCGTTGGTTTGTTTTTCGCGACGACGTCGCAATTTCGCGAACTTTTTCGCGACGCGGCCGCTCACCTCCGTTCATTCCGCGCAAGATTCAACGACTTAGTAATTGGCAAAACCTTTGCTACGCACTCGGCCGTCAGCAAAGGAGGTTTCAGACAATGAGTAGATCGATCGTTTCGAAAAAGGAAATCGGCGGATTCTTGGCTGTCATCGCTGCCTTGTTCGTCTCCACAGCGACAGCCATGGCACAGGTGGAGCTTCCATCACAAATCAGTTTTCAAGGAACTGCTTTGGTGACGAAGGACATTACTGAAGGGACGACCTCTCACAGCGCTACGAAGTCCGGCGGCTTTCTTCTTGGATATTCCTACCAGTTCAATCGTTGGGCGGGTGTTGAAGGCAATTACGGCTACACGCGTAATACCCAGAACTATATCGGACTGACCCGGTCATCGCTAGAAGCAGACTTTCACGAAATCACAGGAGCATTCGTGGCGCATTTCCCCTTGAATGTTTCGAAGGTCCGTCCCTACGCTTTGGCGGGCACCGGCGCCTTGGTGTTCGAGCCCACCGATAAATTCGTCGTCACCGGAGCCGGACGGCAAACCAAAGCCGCGTTCCTGTACGGAGGCGGAGTCGACTTTGATATCGCGCACAACTTCGGCGTGCGTGCAGAGTATCGCGGACTCGTATACAAGGTGCCGGACTTTACGCTCGACAGCTTAAACCTGGATAAAGTGACCCACCTGGCACAACCTTCCGTCGGATTCTATTTCCGATTCTGATACTCACCACATACCCCGCCGTCTTCGTTTTCACACGGACGGCGGGCGGTCCTTGAAATGGCATTCCCCTCCTGGGTTCCTTGGGGCTTTGCACAAAAAGTTACCTTGCGCCTTGGCTCAGGAGGAATCCGCGGCTCGCGAGTTACTTCACGATTTCGCGAAGAATTTCGCGATTCACTCAGGCAATGTTCGAACAAACCGCCATTGCTCAGTTAGTTGCTTATGGCAACTGCGTTGCAGTTCAAGCCGTGACGGGAGGGCAACATGATTCGCATCAGAGTTCAATACGACGCACGCAATCGGACATTCAAGCTTGTCGATCAGGAATTCAGAACCATCCTCGATGGCGATGCGATTTACGACTTGGGCATACCCCTAACGCTTGGAGAATCCGACGAAGAGGATGACTTCACCGCAGTGAACAACACTCCGATTGCTCATGCATAACCAGAAGGTACGAAAAGAAGAAAAGCTATGTCCACCAATTCGGTTTCAATTTCATCTCACGGCCTGTTTCTGGTTCCGGTCACTGCAACGATCCACAATTTCTGGGCCGTAAAGGACCCGGCCATGGCTCAAATTCAGTTCGCCATGTTCATGAAGAACGTTTCGATGCTGGGAGCGGCACTCCTTATCGCTAGCTTTGGCTCCGGACCGCTAAGTTTGGAAAGGAATGTCCAGTGAAGTCTTCAACTGCTTACTCACGGTTCCTCGCGATGCTGCTTATCACAGCAGGCCTGACGGTCGCTGGTTGCAACACTCAAGCAAGCATCTCGAACGCTTCTTCTTCTCCACCCGCGACGGAAGTCTCTGTGATCACCGTGACCGCGGAAGACACGCCCATATACAACGAGTACGCGGCGCAGACTTTTGCTCGCGACATGGTCGAAGTGCGCGGCCGAGTGGATGGCTACATCGAGAAACGTCTATTCGAAACCGGTTCAGATGTGAAGGCCGGGCAACCGCTCTACATCCTGGATCTCCGTCCTTATGAGGCCGAGGTAGAAAAGGCCCAGGGCGACCTGTCACAGAGTCACGCAAACCAGGAGTTCGCTGCCCGCCAGGTCGCTCTGCTTCAGGCCGAAGCGGACCTCGCACAAGCTCAAGCGAACCTTCTTAAGGCGCAGCAGGATGTGGATCGCCTGCGCCCGCTCGTGAAACAGGAGGCCGCACCGCTGCAGGACCTGGACAATGCTGTGGCCGCTCTGCAAGCCAACCAGGCCAACGTTCGTGCCAGGCAAGCCAGCGTGGAGCAAGCCCGGCTTTCAACCAAAGCTCAGATCGAAACGACGGCCGGTCAGGTGGAATCCCAGAGAGCGTCGCTTCGGTCCGCCGAGCTAAATCTGGAATACGCCACGATTCGCGCGCCGATCAGCGGGCGGATCGGCGACAGTCTCGTTCAGGCCGGCGGCCTCGTCACACGCACTTCTGCCCAGCCGCTCACAACGATCGTTCCGCTCGATGTGATCTGGGTGCGGTTCAAGCTGAGCGAAAGTGAATACTTCGATTATGAACGGAGGAAAGAGAAGGAACCCAATCGAAGCAATCCCCTGGAGCTGATCCTTGCCGACGGTAAACTCTATCCACATGACGGGCGTATCCAAAACACGGTCAACCAGGTCGATTCCAAGACGGGAACCATCGAGCTTCAAGCGACGTTCCTGAATCCCGAGCGAACGCTTCTCCCCGGCCAGTTCGGACAATTGCGGATGCGCGTCGAAGATCGCAAGGACGCGATTCTCGTTCCGCAGAGGGCCGTGCAGGAATTGCAGGGACTGCAGTCGGTGTTGACGGTCGACCCGGAGAATAAAGTTCTGGCTCGCACCATCGTGACCGGCGAACGCGTGGGCGAGCGCTGGGTCGTGCTGAAGGGGCTCGCGGCTGGCGAGCGCGTCATCGTGGAAGGAATCCAGAAGGCGATGCCGGGAACTGTGGTCGACCCAAAACCCTACGAAGCGGCCTCAGGATCGGAGCCTTACGGTGTCCCATGAGTCGCATGCTGTGGACGACGTTGAACAAGGATGATGGCGAAGGCCACCAAAGTGGGCGCGGACGGGGTGGTCAGTCCTCGATCATCTCGTCTGAAATGACCACCCCGTCTGCGCCTTTTCGGTGCCTTCGCAGCATTTTCTCGATGGCGCAGCCACCCCTCCTGTTCCAGTCTGTTCCAGGAGGGGACTACAAATTTACCGGTAGAAGGGACAGTGAGATATGGCCAGATTCTTCATTGATCGTCCGGTCTTCGCGATTGTGATCGCAATCGTGATTGTAATTTTGGGGGGCGTCGCCATCCCGAATCTACCGGTCGCCACATACCCCGAGCTCGTTCCTCCTGTCGTTCAGATTGTCGCGAACTACCGTGGTGGAAACGCGCTCGACCTTGAAAGAACCGTCGCGCAACCGATCGAACAGCAGCTCACGGGACTGGATGGAATGCTCTACTTCTTTTCGCGGAGCTCGAATGACGGTGTGCTGACCATCGATGTAACTTATGAGCTTGGCACCGACATTGATCTTGCGACGGTCAAAACACAAAACAAAGTCAACGTCGCACTGCCGTCGCTGCCGCCTGAGGTTCAGCGCGTGGGCGTTACGGTGAAAAAAGTGTCGTCCGCATTCCTGCTGGCGATCGGCGTTTTCGCGAGCGATGATCGATACGATTCCCTCTTCCTCAGTAATTACGCGACGATCAATCTTGTCGACAAGATCGGCAGCATTCCTGGTGTTGGCGACACGCGGCTCGCGGCCACTCAAGACTACGGCATGCGAGTTTGGATCAACCCGGACAAGATGGCAAAGCTTGGGTTAACGGCCGACGACGTGAGCCGGGCAATCCAGTCGCAGAACCGCCAGAACCCCGCCGGCGCGCTCGGCCAGCCTCCGGCGCCTATGGGCACCGATTTCCAGTATCCGGTGACTGCAACGGGGCGGCTTCTGGAGCCCGCGCAGTTCTCCGACATCATTCTGCGAGCCGAACCCGATGGATCGCTGCTGCGGCTTCGCGACATCGGCCGCGTGGAGCTCGGCGCGCAAGACTACAAATCTTTCAGCTGGCTCACGAAAAAGCCTGCCGCGGTCATCATCGTGTATCTCTCGCCAGGAGCGAATGCGGTAGACACGGCGAATCGCGTCATCACATTCCTCGACGACGCGAAGAAGAATTTTCCGGCAGGCATCGAATACAAAGTCGGTTATGACGCGACCCGATTCGTCCGGGCGGCCATCACCGAAGTCGTTGAAACACTTTTCATCGCGGTGGCGCTAGTCATCATCGTCGTCTTCCTGTTTCTCCAGAACTGGCGAGCGACGCTCATTCCGCTGCTGACGGTACCTGTTTCGATCATCGGTACGTTCGCTTTGTTTCCGCTGTTGGGCTTCTCCATCAACATGACCAGCATGTTCGGTCTCGTACTCGCCATCGGCATCGTCGTCGACGACGCAATCGTGGTCGTCGAGGCGGTACAGCACAAGATCGACCACGGAATGAGTCCGCGAGAAGCCACGATCAAGGCAATGCGCGAAGTGTCGGGACCCGTCGTCGCCATTGCGCTGATTCTGAGTGCCGTATTCGTTCCCGTGGCGTTCCTCGGGGGCATTAGCGGCCAAATCTACCGGCAGTTCGCGCTGACGATCGCTGTGTCTGTGTTGATATCCGCGTTCAGCGCCCTTTCGCTTAGCCCCGCGTTGAGCGTCATGCTGCTTCGGCCGGAAAAAACAACCGGAGGAGCGCTCGGCCGCTTCTTCGGCTGGTTCAATCGGGGTTTCGATTGGTCGACTGGCCGCTATCTCGCTGGTGTTCGAACTTTCATCCGCAGGTCCGCGCTCGCGCTCGTTGCTCTTGGCGCGTTGTTCCTCACCGTGGGGGGCATGTTCAGAGCTGTCCCGGCCGGTTTCCTTCCAGATGAAGACCAGGGCGTGATCTTCGTTTTAGTGCGGCTGCCAGACGGTGCATCCCTTGAACGGAACGAAAAGGTCACGGCGGAAGTCGAGAACGTTCTTCTTTCGATACCTGGTGTCCAGGATACGACGACTCTCGGCGGGCTCGACATCACCACGCGGACTAACAGCTCGAATGTCTCAACAGTGATTGCGGTGTTGAAGCCGTGGGAAGAAAGAAAGTCAGAAGCCCTACAGTTCGGGAACATCCTGACTCAGGCGAATGTGCGCGCAAGCCGGGTCCAGGGCGCATTCGTCTTTGCTTTCGGATTGCCACCTATTCTGGGCCTTGGAACTTCAGGTGGTTTTGAGTTCATGGTCGAAGACCGCGCGGGTGTGGATGCCAACAAGCTTGCCGATGCAGCGCAGGCTCTGGTCAACGCTGGCCGGACGCAACCGGCGCTTGGTCCCGTCGCGAATACGTTCCGTGTGGCCGTGCCAAGTTATCGCGTCGACCTCGATAACGAGAAGGCGCAAACTCTCGGTATTCCAACAAGCGATGTCTACGACTCCATCCAGACTTTCCTGGGCGGCCTCTACATCAATGACTTTAACCGGTTCGGCCGAACCTGGAGAGTGATCATGCAGGCCGAACCGGAGTATCGCAAGCATCCGGACGCGGTGAACCGGTTTCATGTCCGCAATGGGAGCGGCGACATGGTGCCATTGAGCACACTGGTCACGATGAATCCAACCAGCGGCCCGGACGTGATCTACCGGTTCAACCGCTATCGCGCGGCCGAACTCATCGGGCAAACCAAACCGGGCTTCAGTTCCGGCCAGTCCGCGGCGGCAATGGAGGAGATCGCGCGGAAGAATCTGCCATCCGGATTTGGTTTCGAGTGGACGGGAACGGTTTTTCAGCAAAAGCTGTCCGAAGGCAAGGAAAGTTTCATCTTCGGGTTCGCCGCGATATTGGTCTTCCTGTTCCTGGCGGCTCAATACGAAAGTTGGGTCATTCCATTTGCCGTCGTTCTGGCGGTACCGCTGGGTGTGCTCGGTGCGCTCACAGGCGTACTCCTCCGCGCCTATGCGTACGACGTGTATACACAGATTGGCATCGTGACGCTCATCGGCCTCGCCTCCAAGAACGCGATTTTGATTGTCGAGTACGCGAGACTGCGGCATGAAAGCGGGAGATCGATCGTGAAAGCGGCGCTCGCGGCCGCTCAACTACGGCTGCGGCCGATCATTATGACTTCGCTGGCATTCGTCTTCGGTGTCACTCCGCTTCTCTTCGCAACCGGCGCCGGAGGTGCCTCACGGCGCGCACTCGGGACAACCGTGTTTGCCGGAATGACCGCTGCCACGCTGCTCGCCGTGTTGTTTGTACCAACGCTGTACGTCGTCACCCAAAAAGTCGCCGAACGCTTGAAGGCTGCGCCACGAGCGGCTCAGCCAGCGCCGGCGCCGGAGGTGGAAGGATGAAATACGCGCTAACCCTTTTCATGGCGGCGGCAATTTCTATGTCCGGCTGTGTCATGGGACCGAACTACCAGCGTCCCAAGCTGGAGACGCCTCCTGTATTTCGCGGTGCTGAAGCACCAACAAGCGAAGTTTCGCTTGCCGAAACACGTTGGCCGGATCTCTTCGAAGATCCTATCCTGACTGATTTGATTTCCACCGCGCTACAGCAGAACTACGACATGCGGATCGCCGCCGAACGCGTGCTTGAAGCGCGCGCACAGCTCGGCATCACGGGATCCGAGTTGCTCCCCACTGTTGATGTCAATGGCACGTTCGCAGCAAACCGGAATTCCCAGACCGGTTCGATTCGATTTCTGCCAAGGGGAGTCAGTACCGATGTGAGTTACACGCAGGCTGGCTTCCGTCTTGGCTGGGAACTCGACGTTTGGGGAAGGCTGAGACGATTGAAGGAATCGGCACGCGCCGAGTACCTTGCCAGCGAAGAGGCGCGGCGCGGAGTGACAACGACTTTGGTGGCCGACGTCACAACGGCATATTTGGCGCTGCGCGAATTCGACATGGAACTCGAGATTGCTCGAAAAACGCGGGATATCGCCGAGGATAGCCTCCGCCTGACCACTCTGCGCCAGCAAAGCGGCGCCGCTACGGCTTTAGATGTGCATCAGGCCGAACAATTCCTGCGGTCCGCAACAGCGCAGATCGCCGCTTCCGACCGCCTCATGGCACAGGAAGAAAATGCAGTGAGCGTTCTGCTCGGTAAGGCACCCGCCGATGTTCCGCGCGGGAAAAGACTCGACGAGCTTGCTGCTCCCGCAGAAGTGCCGGCAGGTCTTCCGTCAAGTTTGCTCACAAGGCGCCCCGACATTCGAGAGGCTGAACAGAAGTTGATCGCCGCAAATGCTCAGATTGGCGCCGCCCGGGCCCTGTACTTTCCCGAGATCTCACTGACGGGCTTCATGGGAGGCCAGAGCCGCGCTTTGACGGATTTGTTCACCGGCCCGGCCCGACAGTGGAACTTCAATCCATTCGTCAGCCTGCCCATCTTTAACGCCGGTCGCCTTCGCTCCAATGTGAAGCTGACGGAGTCGATCCAACGCGAAGCGCTGGCCCAATACGAGAAGAGCGTTCAGACGTCATTTCGAGAGGTCTCGGATGCCCTGATCGCATATCGCAAAACCACCGAGCAACTGGAGCAGGAGCAGCTTCTCGTCAACGCACTACGCGAATCGAGCCGTCTTTCCCTTGTGCGGTATCAGGGAGGAATCGATAGCTACCTCCAGGTGCTCGACGCCGAACGGAATTTGTTTCAGGGCGAACTCGTCGAAGCGCAACTTCAGCGTGATGTCCTGCTGTCCTTTGTTCAACTGTATCGCGCCCTTGGCGGTGGCTGGCAATGATGCCGCTGAGGAGATCACCGCAATTCCACAAATAGCCGGTAATTTTGACGCGAACACGCCGTGGAGACTAGAATGCCTCGGAACACCAAAAAGAGTGATCTGGGTCTCCGTTGTCAAGGAGGTCTAGTGAGCATTAGGAAGCTCTGGACTGGCGCAAACTGCTGATCTATTCGCATTGGCGCTACGGTCTGCAGGCTTAAGGCTTGAAGGAGGCGAATAGTGATGAATCGCTGGCAAGTCGTAGCAGGCGGCGTATCCATGAATCTGGCGCTCGGTTCGCTCTACGCGTGGAGCGTATTCGTGCTTCCGCTGGAGAAGGAGTTCGGCTGGACGCGGGCGCAGACCTCATGGGTGTTTACCATCGCCGTGTTGACGTTTGCGGCGACGTTCATTCTAGCCGGACGGATCCAGGACGCGCGGGGGCCGCGGATCTGCGCGCTTTTCGGGGCAGTCCTGGTCTCGGCGGGATTTTTTCTGGCCAGCTTCACGACTTCGCTTCTATTCCTCTATGTAATCTTCGGCGTCGTGGTTGGGGCCGGGAACGGGTTCGGTTACTCCACGCCGACGCCGGTCGCATCCAAATGGTTTCCGGACAAGCGTGGGCTCGTCGTCGGCTTGATGGTTGGAGGGTATGGCGCGAGTTCGGCAATTCTCGGCCCGGTGGCGACGAACCTGATCGCGTCCATGGGCTGGCGTCCGACGTTTCGTCTCCTGGGCGGGTTGTTTTTTGTCATGGGGCTGATCGGCGCCTGGCTGCTGAAGAATCCGCCCGCACGCTATCGGCCGGCTGGATGGAATCCTCAGGCTGGGGCGGCAACCCAGCGACGGGACTATTCGCCAGGCGAAATGCTCAGGACACCACAGTTCTACTTCCTCTGGTTCGCGTATTGTCTAGGCGCAACAGCCGGCCTGATGACCATTAGCCAACTGGTGCCATTTGCGCGATCTGCCGGGCTTACTGCCGCCGCGGCGACCTTTGCCATTACTGTCGGGGCCGTCGGCAACGCCGGAGGGCGGATTCTATCGGGATGGCTCTCGGATGCGTTGGGACGCTTGACGACGCTCCGTGTCATGGTGCTGGGCTCCGCGGTTGCGATGCCCGCCCTATTCATCTGGCGGGAGCAGGTGCTCTTGCTCTACGTCCTCGTCGCAGTCGTGTATTGGTGTTACGGAACCCAGTTGTCCGTGTTCGCGTCGACCACGGCGGATCTATATGGAACCCGGAATCTCGGAATGAACTACGGGCTGCTCTTTACCGCATGGGGCGCGGCCGGCATTATCGGACCTATTATCGCGGCGCGCGTGTTTGATGCCCTGGGCGACTACCGCTATGCCTTTTATGCCGCGAGCGCGCTGGCGCTGTTGGCGTTTGCGTCCTTGATACTGGCTGGAACCACGCGCTCGACGGTCGCCGGCATTGAAGCACAGCCCGCTCGCGCAGCCAGGCACTAAATAGCCAGGGGCTGCCGGCGGATGGCCGAGGCGGTCACATTGTCTCGGAATTAAAGATCGTTTTTGTCGTCGATTTCGCGGAAACCCGCGGGAATCCTGCTTAAATCAACGGCGTATTATGCGGATAGGTAATTGCAAGACTCCGCCTTGGGATGCGCGACTATAATGCCTTTATGAGCATCCGGACCGCCGACTACATCGATGCAATTGAGCATTTGCCTGACGGCGCGACGCTAGTGATGCGTCAATTCAGTTGGGATGACTACGAACGCCTTCTTGAAGAGCTTCGGAACCGGCCTCATCTGCGCGTTTCCTATGACAGCGGAAACCTGGAAATTATGAGCCCGCTGCCGGAACACGAAAAGTACGCAGCCTTTATTGATGATTTGGTTCGCTTCGTTTCCGAGGCACTCGATCAAAACCTTGAAAAGCTGGGCAGAACCACATGGAAGAAACGGAGCGTAGCGAAGGGCGTGGAGCCCGATACGTGTTTTTACGTGAAAAATGCCGTGCACATCATTGGTAAACGCAAGATTGACCTAGAGTCGGATCCACCGCCCGACATTGCTGTCGAGATCGACATCACCAATGAGTCCTCAAGTAAGTTCCCTATCTACGCCGCACTCTCCGTTCCCGAAATCTGGCGTTACGATGGGCAGAAGATGCAATTCTTCAGATTGGTTCGCGGCGCGTACCGCGAAATCTCCGAGAGCCGCTTCCTTGCCGGACTCACTCCAGCAATGCTGGCCGGCGCGCTGGAGCAAGCCACTACCGAAGGGCAGACGGCGGCTCTCACCGCATTTCGCAAGCAATGGCGGCAGATAAAATCGAACCCCATCGGGAATCAGTCATAGTTGGCGTCAAGGTGTCAAGCGATGCGTGGGCGTTTCTTGACCAACTGCTCGATGGCCGAGGAATGAACGATTTCATTGTCGTTGACGTATACCTCGTGGTTGCGCGCGACGGCTTTGCGATCGTAGAGATAGTTCACCAACAGACCCGCGGACTCGCGTAGTCCTTTCTCCGACCGATCGCCCAGCCAGTTGATCCGCTCCAGCCGGGCGCCATTCCGCAGATGGAAGCGGGCCACAGCATCGCGCGGCTCATCGCCGCGCCTGGCGTTCAGGAGATAGTACGCACAGAGGTACATGAGCAGCGGCTTCAGTTGCTGTACCTTCGAATCGCTTTCAACCCACGAGTGATCGTTGAGGTGTGAAAGGCATGAGCGCTCGGACTCCGAAAACTTGATTGTGGACTGCGGCGCTGCCAGTTCCTCGTTCAACCACGCACGGAATCCGGGTACCGGCGAGAGCGTCGCGTAGTACTTGAGACTCGGGATCTCCTCCGCCAGACTGTCCGTGACTTGCTTGATCAGGAAATTGCCGAAGGACACCCCCGACAGTCCCGGCTGGCAGTTGTTGATGGAATAGAAGATGGCCGCGTCCGGTTTGAATTCGAAGTCCTGGTCCGGAACCTTGGCTGAGAGCACTTTCTGGATCGAACTGGCCAATCCTGTGACAAGGGCAACCTCGACGTATATGAGCGGTTCGTCAGGTAGCGCTGGATGAAAGAACGCGAAACAACGCCGGTCATCGGCAAGGCGCCGGCGCAGGTCATCCCATCCCCGAATTTGGTGTACCGACTCGTACTCAATGAGCTTTTCCAAAATCAACGCGGGCGTCTTCCAACTGATTTGTTCGACCCGCAGGAAACCTCGATTGAACCACGATCGTAAAAGGTGCACCACGTCACCGTCGATGGGCCTGAGATCAGGATGGTCAGCGAGCATGCCGAGAAGATCCCGGCGCATCGAGACAATGGAGGCTGTACCGTCTGGTCCCATGTTCAATAGACGAAACAACTCCAGGCGCGGGGATTCCACCGCGGCCTCCAGGGCGGTTAGCGTATTCGAGTTCGGCTCCCGCTGATAAGCGGCGATGGCCTGGTTGAGACGTTCGGTATCCGGCATGAATTCCGTGAGCAAGCGTTTAAAGAACTTGAGCCGGCTCCCGCTTGAAAGGACCTTGTATGTGGTCAGGATCTCATGGGCGAGGGAAATCGCCGAAGCTTCTCCTTTCAGATGAAGCAACCGCTTGCACATGGCCAAGACGTCTTCGTGGCGCCGGCCTGCTGTACGTTCAAAGATCTCCAGACCTCCCGCAGCAAGAGTCAGGATGATGTCTCTCCATGAACTCGTTTTCATACTCACCTCGGCCAGACTATTCCCGACAACTATAGGTCTCGGTAACGATACGGCCACAATCAAAAAATGATTCTGCTGGAACTTGGACGCGGGTATAAAGCCCGCGACTACGAGCTCCCTAGACCGCTTCGGCAACTTTGTTCCAGCGGTTCGGGTGGGATAGAATCCAGTCTTAGGATCGAGCGTGGGAGGTGTGTTGAACGACACGGCCAAGGGGTGCGCAATGGCTGTTGTGAAAACAACTCGCCGATGGGTCCTGGTTTGTGCCCACGCGAGCGGTTCCGGTGCAACTGCACACTTTCGAGAGCGGATTCCCGCACGGCTGGAATCAATTCGTTTCCGACGGGGGATCGAGCTGAGCTACGATGGCATGCGCGGAATTGTCCTTCTCCCTCTGGGAGAAGGTGGCCCGAAGGGCCGGATGAGGGCACATTTCTGCCCTCACCCGGCGCTTCGCGCCACCCTCTCCCAAAGGGCCCAAAGGGAGAAGGACATTCCCGGAACAGTTTCCAAAATAGAGAACCAATGAAAACAGAATGTGTTGAAAACGGGAGGCGACCATGACTCGTCGCGAACACATGAAAGGTCTGCTCGGTCTAGCAGCGTCGTTGAGCCTTCCTCAGCAAGCACGCACTGCGGAAGAAGCTCCGATTCCGCCGCAGGGCATTGGGCGCCGCATCCGCCATCTGTCGTATAGCGATCTTGGCGGTCGTCCGGACAGCGTCCAGGTTATGTTCAACCGCCGCCATGTTTACGTCGGCCACATGTTCAGCAACGGCGTGACGATCCTCGATGCCGCGGATCCGCGCCGGTTGAAGCCCGTCGGCTTTTTCACCGGAGGCGACTACACACGGACGCATCATCTCCAGGTAGCCGAAGATATGCTGCTGCTCGCTAATGGCGCGAACATTGTGGCGATGCAGTCCTACGACAACATCCGCGGCTATTTCGAGAATGCGCTTGCCGACAGCATCACCAACCGTAAGAAATTCCGTTCGGGCCTGAGCATTCACGACATTTCCCGGCCTGCGGAGATGAAGGAGATTGCCTTTCTGGAAATGCAAGGCTTCGGCATCAACCGCCTGTGGTGGCCGGGGGGACGCTACGCCTTCGTTGCAGCGCATTTCGATGGCTTTACCGACCACATTCTCTGCATCGTCGACCTCAAGAACATCACGAAGCCCGAGATTGTGTCGCGTTGGTGGCTGCCCGGCATGAATCGGGCGGCCGGCGAGACGCCGACGCAGTCCACGGGCCGCCGCGCTGCTCTGCATCACATGCTCACGGCCGGCAATCGCGGCTATGGCGCCTGGCGCGATGGCGGGCTTACTGTTCACGATATCAGTGACCCGACCAAGCCGACGCTGCTCTCACACATCAACTGGTCTCCGCCTTTTCCCGGCGGTACGCACACGGCACTGCCCTTGCCTGGCCGCAGTCTGGCAGTCGTGGCCGATGAAGCGAACGCCGAGATGTGCGCCAAGGGCACGTTTTATACATTCGTCGTGGATATGCGCGCGCCGGAAAACCCGGTGCCGATCTCGACTTTGCCCACCCCAAAGGAAAGGAACTTCTGCGCACTCGGTACTTTCGGTCCACACAACCTGCATGAGAATCGGCCAGGTAGCTTTCGCAGCGAGGAGACCATCTTCGCGACCTACAACAATGCCGGCGTGCGTGTGTTCGATATCAAGGACGCCTTTGCGCCAAAGGAAATCGCCTACTGGGTACCACCGGCGCCGAAGCGGCTGATCGATCCGCGCCCGAACGTCGCGCTCGCAGCGAAGGCTGCCGATATCTACGTCACGACCGATGGACTCATGTATATCAGCGACTGGAATGCCGGCTTAAACGTACTGCAATACGAAGGGTGAAGTCCTCGCGCAAGGCTCAGAGTGTTGTATGAAGGTTGCTCACCCGGAGGGCGCAGCATGGCTAAATTCATTGGTTTCTCACCCTCCAACAAAGAAGGAAGGAAAGAATGGTAATTGATGCACACGCGCACGTCACGGCGCCGGACAGTTTATATGTATACAAAGCCGGGCTGCTTGCGCACCGTGGCGCCCATGGCCGGGGCAGCGTTGGTGCAACGGATCAGGACCTCATCGACGCGCTGAACAAGCCTGTTTTTGGAGGCTCATCTCACTTGCAACAACTGAAAGAGGCGGGAACCGACATGCAGATCATATCGCCCCGCCCGTACCAGATGATGCACAGCGAGCACCCGAAGCTCGTAACCTGGTACATCGAAGAGACGAACAACATCATTGCGCAAGAGGTGAAGCTGTTCCCGAAGGTTTTCCGTGGTGTATGCGGATTGCCGCAGAGCCCGAGTGCGCCGATCAAGAATTGTCTTCCTTACCTCGAGCGTTGCGTTAAGGAACAGGGATTCGTTGGCTGTCTGCTCAATCCGGATCCCGGCGAGTGCAGCGGGGTGGAAACGCCGGCGCTTGGTGAACGATACTGGTATCCCCTTTATGAGAAGCTCGTCGAGCTCGACATTCCCGGTCACATCCACTCGGCGGGCTGCCGTTCGGAACGGCTGACCTACTCCCTTCATTTCATCAACGAAGAAAATATTGCCGTGGTTTCATTGCTGAATTCGAATGTGTTCTTGGATTTTCCGACACTCAAGATCCTTGTTTCCCATGGCGGCGGAGCGATTCCCTATCAGTTCGCCCGCTTTGAAGCCGGCGCCCTGCGGCGCGGAAATCCGCGCTTCTCTGACAAGATGCGTCATCTGTATTACGACACAGTGCTGTACTCGGCAGAGGCTCTTGCCCTGCTCTTCAAAACGGTAGGCCCCGATCGCTGTCTGTTCGGCACAGAAAGACCAGGCGTCGGCACCGTCAAGGATCCCAAAACTGGAAAGTGGCTGGACGAAACGCGGCACATCATCGAAGGTTTCGAGTGGTTGAGCGCAGCCGAAAAGAAAATGATCTTCGAAGACAACGCGAAAAAAGTCTTCAAGCTCGACGTGTAATGGGGGGTATGGGGACGTTGCGAAACGGATTCCCCTCCTTGCAAAGGGCTTATTTTGCTGGACACGGGCATTGAAAACAACTGAAGAGAGAGCCGAAGTCCCCTCCTTGGACAAGGAGGGGTGGCTGCGCCCATTAAGAAAATGCCGCGAAGCCTCCTTCGCGGGCGCAGACCGGGTGGTTGGTTCAAGCCACCGATTATCGGAAGTGGAACGAACCACCCCGTTCTTGATGTTTCGCCCTACCGGGCTCACGCTTCGCGCCGCGCCTCCAAAGGAACGGGACCATTTACTTGATGGCGCGTCCACCCCTCTTTTGCAAGGCCTTTGCAAGGAGGGGAATAAGGAGCAAGTCATGTTCAAGCGCATGAGCCTCACGTTGTTGTTTGTCGCGATTCTGTTTGTCGGCGCTTTGGCCCAGCAAGCACCACTCCAGAAGATTGCGATCAACTTCCCGACGCGAAGCGGGGCGTCATGGCCGATGTTTATGGCGAAAGAAGGAGGGTACTACCAGAAATACGGGCTCGATGTGAATCTCGTGTTTGGCGCCGGCACGATTGGCGTCGCCATGATCGCCAGCGGCGAAGCGGCAATGACCAATTCCTCCATGGAGCAGGCGCTCCAGGCGAGCTCGCGGGATCCCGGTTCTCTTGTCATGATGGGAAGCACCCTCAATAGAGGCCAGTTCGCGTTGATGGCGGCAAAAGGTATCGGGAACGTCAAGGAACTCAAAGGCAAGCGGCTAGCCGTGAGCCAGATTGGCGACGCGCCGTATAACTACACTCTCGCCCTGCTTGGAAAGTTCGGCCTCAATGCAAGAGACGTCCAGTGGATTCCCGTAGGAACCGACGCCACGGCCCGCGCCGTGGCCCTGTCCAGCGGACGCGCGGATGCCACACTCCTAACCCCCCCGGTCTATTTCAAGCTCGAAGAGCAGGGTTTCAAAAGCATCGCGAACATGGCCGACTACAACGATATCTATGCGTCAACAGTCTATCTGTTCACCAAGAAAACAGTCGCAGCCGACCCGAAGCTGCCCGAGTTGATCATCAAGGCCCAGGCCGAAGCCGTCAAGCGCTTCTACGACGACAAGGCGTTCGCCGTGAAAGCTTATCTGACATACGACAAGCAGGAATCTGCCGACATTGAACGAATCTACGATGCCACGGCAAAAAGCAATTCATTGGAGCGTGTGCCATACGTCATGGCCCCTGCGATCAAGTCCATCATGGAGCAGGCGAACGGACAGGCGGCAACACAGATCAAGGATTTTGACGTCCGCAAAGTGGTGGATAACAGTGTTGTCGACCGCCTCGTAAAAGAAGGCTTTTTCGAAAAGCTGTTCGGTTCCGGCATCAAAGCCGAACAGGACCGCAAATCGAAACAAGCCTTCCGCTAGGTTTTGGTGGAGTGCGTATTCCCGTCCTGGAACAGGATAGTGGTGCATTAAATTGTTGCTCTGCTCTTCAATGTCAAATGTTGGGATGTCCCATGAGCGATGTCATACGCACTTGTCAAACGACGTAATTACCCAACGACCCAATAACCCAATTGAACTATCTGGTCATTTGGTAGTTGAGTCATTTGACAGCTACATATGACATCGTTCATGGGACATCCCAACATTTGACATTTGCGATCCAGCAACACCC